>Ga0209023_10000334_pt1 | contig 76804 bp, 80 predicted proteins | sample LakOneMetagenome_FD_187468 | JGI IMG/M metagenome (GOLD analysis project Ga0209023, IMG submission 187468) | Freshwater and sediment microbial communities from Lake Erie, Canada (SPAdes) (version 2) | ecosystem: Environmental > Aquatic > Freshwater > Lentic | place: Lake Erie, Canada... | reverse complement strand
GCGCCAACTTGGTTTGCCGTTCGAGGGATGTCCCTCTGGCTTGTCGCCCCGACGAGAACCTTCTATAGGAAAATACGCGGATGTCTTTCATACATCCGATTATGCAGGTTATTTGTGCAAGTGACTATCAGATCGCTACCCCGCATATCAGTGAGACGGTGATCTCGGCAGATATCTACAAGGAAGAGCGATTTTCCGATCATGCCCCGCTGATTATTGATTACAACTTTGATATTTGATTCATTCTGAATTGATTTCAATGTCCCATAGGGATACTCTGTACCTCTGCTTAACTGTCCAACGAGGTTGAAAATGTCCGAAGAAATGACTGTTGCCCACAAAGAAAAACTGGTTTCCGATCTGAAGGTTGTAATTTCCGATACCGAAGAATTGCTCAAGGCAACCGCTGGCGCAGCCGGTGAAAAAGTCACCGAATTGCGTGAGCGTTTGGGTGTTCGGTTGCGTGACACCAAAGAACGCGTTCTGGATATGGAGGCTGCTTTGATCGACAAGACCAAGGCGGCTGCCCGTGCTACCGATGATTTTGTGCATGAGGAGCCATGGAAGGCTGTGGGTGTGGCTGCTGCACTTGGCCTTGCGTTAGGCGTATTGATCGGTCGTCGTTAAGCGAATGACTCAATCAACAGGCGAAGAGGCTGGTCGCGAAGGCCTCTTTGCTGCCCTCAAAAATAGTCTTGCGACGCTGATTTCGATTGGCAAGACACGTGCCGAACTTCTGGTGACCGAACTTGAGGAAGAGAAATATCGCCTCATGTCACTCTGGTCCAAGGCTATCGGCGCGGCATTTATGCTGGCCGTGGGCGTAATCTTGGCGATTTTTTGCGTGGCGCTGGCCTTTTGGGAACAAAGGCTACTTGTTTTTGCCATATTTGCAGTGCTGTTCGTTGGTGGCGGGCTTTGGCTGATCAGTTCTCTAAAACGACAGGCAGCTGAGCCGAGCAAAATGTTCCGTGCGAGCCTGACTGAGCTCGAGGCTGATATGGCAGCGTTACGCCGATATCGTAACAAGCCGGAATGAACCCAAAACTACTGAAACTGGCGACCCGCCACGGGGTTTTGCAGGCGCGTATCGATGAGCAGCGTCGCATTTTGGCGCGACATGTTGTGCCACTGGAAGCGGCCTTCGCAAAGGGTGACAGTGTTCTCAAAGGGGTTGACTGGCTGAAGCACCACCCGCTAGCGGTCGGTGTTGCTGTTGCGGCGGCAGTTGTTGCACGCCCGCGACGTGCCGTTCGATGGGTGCAGCGTGCATTTTTCCTTTGGCGTGGCTGGAAGGCCATTCGAAAATCCCTGACTGGTGCCAGTTGACCGCGCAGCAAGTCTCGCGGAAAACGGAAGCTAATACCCTTTAAGGCTGACTGCTGAATCCCTTACATTCCAAGGGGCAACTTTCAGTAGCAAGACCATCCCCGGCACAGCAAGTGCCGCGCAAAGCCAGTAGAAATTTATCCATCCCAGACTTTCAACCAGCCAGCCGGCAGATGCGTTGATGAAGGTTCTTGGAACCGCTGCCAGACTGGTAAACAGAGCCATCTGGGTTGCCGTATAAGCGGGGTGGGTGGATCGGGCGATGAAGGCTACAAATGCTGCAGTGCCCAAGCCAACCCCCAATGCTTCGAGGCCGATAACAAAAGCGAGTGCTACGCGTTCTCCTGCACCAATACTTGTGTAGTGGCCGTGTGACGAAAGCCAGGCAAAGCCGAAAATCGATACCAGTTGCACCACGCCGAATAACCAAAGTGCGCGGTTGATGCCAAGTCTGACCATCCACAATCCACCCAGCAGCGCACCAAAGACGGCCGGCCACAGTCCCGCATGCTTCGCAATCAGGCCTATATCGGTTTTGGTGAAGCCCATGTCCAGGTAAAACGGTGTGGCCAGTGCCGTGCAAAGGCTATCACCCAATTTGTAGAGAAAAATGAAGCCAAGCACCATCATCGCACCACGCCATCCTTGGCGCCCGATGAACTCATGGAATGGTTCGGTCACCGCCTGGCGAAGCGTCTTTGGGGTGCCTTTTATCAAGGGTTCGCTGACCAGCCAAGCCATGACCATACCGGGAATCATGAAGGTGCCGGTTATCCAGAAAACTTCATTCCATGGCAGTCGATCGGCAAGGATCAACGAGAGGGAGCCAGGGATCAGTCCGGCAATCCGATAGGCGTTAACGTGTACCGCATTGCCGAGCCCCAATTCGTTGTCGTTTAGAATCTCCCGCCTGAATGCATCAACAGCAATATCCTGCGTTCCCGATAGCAAGGCTAAGAGTCCGGCCAGCCAAAGGATCGGCCAGATACTTTCCTTCGGATCAAATCCGCCAAGGGAGCCGATGGTAATCAGCAAGCCGATCTGGGTCACCAGCATCCAGCCACGGCGTCGGCCAAAACCGGGAATACTGAAGCGGTCCAATAATGGTGACCAAAGGAATTTCCAGGTGTAAGGAAACTGGATCAGGGCGAAAAATCCGATGGTCTTCAAATCTACGCCCTCGCTGCGTAGCCAGGCTGGCAGCAAGTTGAGCAGAAGATAGAGTGGCAGACCTGAGGAAAAGCCTGTAAAGATGCAGATCAGCATCTTCCGGGTGAGCAATGCCGCAAGCCAGGCAGGCATTAGCGGCTTTGCGTCAGTCGATACACTGCCAGGCTGCCAAGGAAGTTGACTTCGCTGGTGACTGGATTGCCCTCTTCATCGAGCACACTGCGCTCGCGGATAATAAGGCCCATTTTTTCGCAAAGCGCTTCGAAGTCAAGCACTGTAAAGAACCGGACATTGGGAGAGTCATACCACTGATATGGCAGGTCTTCCGAGACGGGCATCCGTCCACCGAGCACTGAGCGCAAATTTTTCCAGTAGGCGAAATTCGGGAAGGAAACCACTGCTTCGCGTCCGACGCGCAGCATTTCTCGCAGAATGCCTTCGGTGTGACGGACGGTTTGCAACGTGCGTGAAAGAACAACATGGTCAACAGCCTGGTCGGCGAACACATCGAGACCGTGTTCCAGATTGCCCTGAATAACATTGATGCCATTCTTGATCGCAGCCAGGACATTGGCGTCTTCTATTTCAACGCCCCAGCCTTTGACCCCGCGAGTATCAATCAGGTGCTTGAGCAATGTTCCATCACCGCACCCTAGATCCAGTACACGGTGCCCCGGCTTTATCCAGCCAGAAATGAGGTCAAAGTCAGGCCGTCCCAGCGTGTGCGTCATAGTGTGATGTTCCGCAGGTAGGCATCTATCACGCCGTGATAATGCGAGTCTTCCATCAAAAACGAATCGTGGCCAAAATTCAGGTCGATTTCTGCGTAAGAGACATTGCGGCCATTGGCGAGCAGCGCTGCAACAATTTCTTTTGAGCGCGCCGGTGAAAAGCGCCAGTCAGTGGTGAATGACGTAATCAGAAAGTTTGCCTTGCTGCGGGCCATTGTCGCTTTAAGGTCGCCATTGTCTTCGCGGGAGGGGTCGAAATAGTCGAGCGCCTTGGTCATGAGCAGATAAGTATTTGCATCGAAATACCCGGCGAACTTGTCGCCCTGGTAGCGCAAATACGATTCCACCTCGAATTCAACGTCAAAACCAAACGAAAAGGCACTGTTACGCAATTCGCGGCCAAATTTCTCGCCCATCTGATCGTCAGACAGGTAGGTGATATGGCCAAGCATGCGGGCTAGGCGCAGGCCGCGGGCCGGTCGCGTGTTGTGATCGTAGTAATGACCGCCATGAAAATCAGGGTCAGTGAGAATGGCTTGGCGAGCGACGTCGTTAAAGGCGATATTTTGCGCGGATAGTTTGGGTGCTGCTGCAATCACGATCGCGTTTCGCACGCGATCCGGGAAGGTAATGCTCCAGCGCAAGGCTTGCATACCGCCAAGGCTGCCGCCCATGACGACTGCCCAGCTGTCGATGCCAAGCAGATTGGCCAGCCTGGCCTGTGCATGAACCCAGTCATTTACTGCGACGATAGGAAAATCGGCGCCCCACGGTTTGCTGGTGGCTGGATTGGGCGAGGAAGGGCCTGTGGAGCCATGGCAGCCCCCCAGATTATTCAATCCGACAATAAAGAACTTGTCGGTATCCAACGGGCGGCCAGGGCCGACGATGTTGTCCCACCAACCGATATTGTCGGGCTGGTCAGCGTAGTAACCTGCCACGTGATGATGGCCCGATAGTGCATGGCAGACGAGGATGGCGTTGGATTTTGCAGCATTCAGCGAGCCGTAGGTCTCATACACCAAATCATAAGCCGGCAGAACGCCGCCACTGCGCAATTGCAGCGGCTCATCAAAGTGGGCGTGTTGTGACTGGACTACGCCGACGGATTGTCCTGGCATGCTATTCCTGAAAACAAAAACCCAGTTTGCCTTAAACGTGAACTCGTCGGGCGAACTGGGTGGTTCCCGTTTTAGCTGTATTTTTGAAGCGCCCGCAATCAGAGCTCAAATCGGCGCAGCTGATGGATTTCCAGCATCGTCAGACGATACCGAGTGGGGCAATAAATGTCAATGTAACGATCTGCTAATGCATTTGGTGGAGAGTCCGTGAAGATTTGTTAAAATCACAAGAAAACAAATCTCTAGAAAGTTTTGGCGACAATGCTGGATCAGCGGCGGCATCAGCGAATTCGTTTTGGCATCCTGCCTACCGTCAAAATCGGATATGGCGGGGCGATTGGCGAAGGCGCTATCGAGAATCTCTCGTTGGCGGGACTCATGGTGCGTACAGAAATGCCGCTCGAAATTTCCCGAAATATCGGTTGTGAGTTTCGAATTTTTCAGTCACCAGTCATTGATGTGCCTGCAGCAGTAGTCAGCAGAGTTGGCAACCTCTTTGGCGTTCGCTTTCAGACCGGGCCGATCAATCAGATCCTGATCGAGGATGCTATCAATGGCGCCCTGGCTTCCGGGAACGCTTCAATCTTGTCCGTCCGTGAATTGGGTGGCAAAAAGATCATGCGTATAACCGGTGGGCTCGGGAATGCCCTGCGCAACGATTTCATGCATGCATTAACCCGGATGGGGGTCGACGAAATCGATCTTGAGGAAGTCACAGCGGTTGACCAAGCAGGACTGGCTCTCTGTATCGTGGCGAATAACCGGCATGGCGTTAAGATTGGCGCTCAGTCCCGTTGCTTTGCTGAAGCGTGGGGGCAGGCGATGGCACTCCCCGGAGATCGCGAAAAAGCGGAGAAAGCCGGCGGTGCGTAAGCGTTCAGGCGCGGGGACTGAACGAGTACTTTGGGCCATTGCCTTGGCTGGGGCATGCGCCAGTGAAGCAACATGGGCTGCTGATGAAGATGTCTATTTCAGTGAATTGCCGATTGTGGCGTCGGTCAGCCGCCTTCCGCAAAGACTGGCAGATGCACCGGTTGCTGTCACGGTAGTGGACCGGGAGATGATCAAGGCTTCCGGGGCGCGTGATCTCAACGATATATTTCGCTTGGTGCCTGGCTTTCAGACCTATCCGAATAATACTGAGGCGGCGAGGGCGACTTACCACGGTTTGGGCGATGGCGATTACTCGTCACGGGTTCAGGTCCTGATCGATGGACGGTCAATGCTGTCGCCGTTATTCGGCAGCGGTGTCAATTGGGCTACTTTGCCGGTGGCCTTGGAGGATATTGAGCGTATTGAAGTGGTGCGCGGGACTAACGCAGTTTCCTATGGTAGCAACGCTTTTCTCGGCGTCATCAATATCATCACGATCGACCCGGCCCTGGTGCACGGGACTGCCGTATCGAGCAACTACGGGAATCAGAATGTTCGTGACTACACGCTACGGACGGGTGGGAAGATAGGCGAGATTGGGGATTTTCGTTTTACCTACCGATATCAAAATGACGATGGCCTGACCAACCGCTATGACTGGATTGATTCATACGGGTCCAGATTATTTGATTTTCGTGCGGATTTTTCGCTCAGCGAAAGAGATAGCCTGCAAGTCAGCGTGGGACAAGTTGAGGGCATGACCCAAAATGGCCGTTTGCAAAAGAATAGTCACGGCATATTTCAAGCGGACCCGACGAATCCGATCCGGACGGTTCGGCAAACCGATGCTTATGCACAGCTACTATGGCGTCGCGTCCTGTCGAGTGATTCAGATATCCAGTTGCGCTATTCGTTCGTGAGTGATCGGTCTGATGATGCGTTTTCGGTTGCATTGCCAGGTTTGGCGCCGATCAATGTTAACCAGAGTGGAGACGAGGGGAATCGGCACGAAATCGAGTTGCAGCACAGCATGCGTGCTTTTGAAACGGCGCGCCTTGTCTGGGGCGGCAGTTGGCGGGCTGATGCGTTACGCTCCGATTGGACACTGCGCAATGAAGGGACGGTGCGGCGCGATGTCGGCCGTGTTTTCGGCAACATTGAGTGGAAGCCGGCTCGCTGGGTGACCGGCAACCTGGGTCTGGCCGGCGAGAGTGATTCGATGGCTGGAATGCATGCGTCACCCCGAGTCAGCACGAATTTTCACTTCGATCCGCAAAATACAGTGCGTATAGGCTTGTCCCGAGCCTACAGGACCGGGAGCATCCAGAATTATCGTGGGCATGAAGAAACCCCTATTCCGAACGTCGGACCCTATAAGCCTTATTATGAATTCGTCTATGTGGGGGATCCGGAGATGCCTGCCGAGCGGCTTGATACCGTCGAAGTCGGCTATCTGGGCGACTGGCGAGACTGGCGCTCCAGCCTGGATGTTCGCCTCTTTAGCGAGAAGGTTTCCAATCGTCTTTACAAAGTAGATCTGGGGAGCAGCAGCGCTATTCCTCGATCGACGGTGCCTATTCAGGATGTTCAGATCGTCGGCCTGGAGTATCAGTTCAAATGGCAGCCTTTCGAGTCGACACGGGTGATTTTCAATCAGACGTTTGCACGGATCACCAGCGAGTTTCTGTCATCGGCCTTGGCGTTGCCGAATTCCGAGTTGACGACCGTAAAGCAGCAGAACATCACTGATTTCACCAATAATTCGATGCCAAGCCGCTCGACATCGGCCATGTGGATTCAGAAATTGCCACTAGGTCTTGAGTTTTCGCTGATGGCTTACGCGCAACAGGCCATGCAATGGTCGAGCAATACCGTTTCCCTGAAATATCGCCGTGTGGATACTCGCTTGGGCTACCCGTTCCGTGTCGGGGCGCTGGGCGGCGAGCTGGCGCTGACCATTCAGAGCCTGAATGGTGCGCATAACGAATACAAATGGCCCAGAACAGATGATCCCAACCAGCTTGATGGACGAATTGTCGAGCGTCGCCAGTGGGTCAGCTTGCGACTGGATTTTTGATCGCCAGCGCGCTATTAAAAAATCAGGAAGAGCGCATGACTGCGCCTTCCAGCCAGACATCGAAGGGTTCGCTGGGCGCCACTGCCTTGCCGCCGGCAAACGCGATGCCAAGACTCCTGAGTTGTTCAAGTGTGTCCAGGCTATCGATGCCGTCGGCGATGGTGTGAATATGCTGATCTGCCGTGATTTCCTGGACCGCCCGCAGGAGAGCAGTGGAGGCCCGGTTGCCGTCGAGCTCCCGGGTCAGGCTACGACTCAGTTTGACGTAGCTGGGCAAAATGCTGCGCAGGTGGGTGAATGAAGAGAGTCCTCCACCAAAATCGTCCAGCCCGATCTGACAGCCGAGTGCGCGCATTTCACGTGAAAACTCCATGGCCTGACTGGTCAGATGGGTCAAGGTATCCTCTGAAAATATGAAACAGAGGCGATGGCCGGACAGGCTTCTGCTGGAGAGGCTGCGCGTGACGTAATCGATGGTTTCCCGATTGCCTACTGAGGCGCGAGAAATCGGGATCAGGCAATGCAGCGTCTTGCGATGACGTTTCGCCCGTAATTGGGCGGCAATGGCCGTATCGATCAGACGCTGGTCAATGGCGGGCGCGAGGTCGTACCGTTCAGCCGCATCGCTCAGCGCAGCCAGGGTGACCGGCGGTTGGCCCGGTTCATTGAGGCGCGCCGTCAGCTCCACCACATGATTGTTCGTGGCGTGCTGCAGGGGACGTAGCGGCATGGCTTCGACGAGTAGTCGATCTTCGGCCAGTGCGTTGGCAATCCGGCTGGCCCAGTTGCTTGTTTCGAGGCGGCGTTCCGGATTGGGTAGTGCTTCTTGCTCGCACACACGGTTGCGGCCGCTTTGCTTGGCCCGGTGGCAGGCCGCATCGCCGGCCGCGAGAATTTCGTTGATATTGCGGACTTTCCGGTTGACCGTGGTAATGCCGATACTGGCGCCGATGGCGAACACCTTGTCTTGCCAGATAAAGCGGTAGGCCGCCGCAAGTCCGCAAATGTCTTCGGCAACCTGATTGGCGCGCGGACCGCTGCAGCTGGCCAGCATGATGCTGAATTCATCGCCGCCGAGACGGGCCAGCGTGTCATCATCGCGCAGGCGGCCTTGAAACAGCAGCGCCATCTGGCGCAGCAATTCGTCACCGGCCAGGTAGCCGCAATTGTCATTCACCTGCTTGAAGCGATCGAGGTCGATGAAGAGGACGGCAAATTCGTCGCCACCCGCCTGGACGCCGGCCAGTGCCTTTTCAAGCCGATGCTCGAATTCGCGGCGGTTGAGCAAGCCGGTCAATGCATCGTGACGGGCCTGAAAGGCGAGCTGGGCGGTGGCCTCCTCGATTCTTGATTGCATCGACAGGTGGACTTCCTCGATGCGCGTCGCCATTTCGTTGAAACCGTTTTCGAGGATGCCCAGTTCGCCGCTTGAGGTGGCGGGAACTCGCGTGTCGAGATGTCCTGACGACATGCCATTGATGGCATGTACGAGTCGCATGACCGGTCGGGCGAGATTGTCGGCCATGGCAATGGCCAGTGCGGCAAGCGCCAGCAAGCCCAGTAACACGATGGCCAGGCCGCGTTGCAGCAATTGGCGTTGCTTGTTGGCCAGCTCCGTCTTGTCGAACTCCACGAAAATGTGGCCAATGACTTCCGGCGCAACGGCTTTGCCGCCGGAGGGGCCTTCGAACAGGGTATCAGTCTCATTCAGCGAACGCTTGACGGGGGCCCCGAAGGCGACCCACTGGTCGGTTTCGCGAACCTGCGCCGGTTCGCTCAATACGCGCCGCAGTTCCTCAGCGGAGAGCGAGACGCGACCACTGACTGCAATGGTGCGGCCTTTCTGATTGACGACCACCGCTGCCTTGACTCCGGATTCCTGGACCGTCGCCTGAGCCAACCCGTGCAGGCTTTCAACCTGGCCGGCAATGATGCCGTATTCGCTGATCGGGGCCAGATAGCGGACGGTGGCCATGCCTTTGGCGCGCAGCTCGCCTTCCAGCGTCTTGATGGCAGTGAAGGTGAAATAGGCGACCAGCACAATGGCGATCAGCGCGCTGGGAAGGAGCGTCAGCATCAGCAAGCGATGACGGAGCGTAAGGCGGTTCATCGGGCTTCCTTATCGGCAAGCATGGCGCGCCTGATGGTTGCTTCGTCCGGAATATTCAAGTTGAGTGACTGGGCCACGTTGTGGTTGATGGCGATGGCAAACTGGTTGGGGCCGGTGGGGGCGGGCAGGCTGGTGCCATGGTTGATGATCGTGTCGGCGGTCTGACGGGCAATCTGGAGTGGCGTCGTATGCAGTGCGGCCAGTGCACCGGCATTTACGAATGAAGGCGAGTAGCCGATGACCGGACGCTGGTAGCGAAAGGCGGTAATCAGGATGGCCTTGATGTTGTCACGACGGTAGATCGTACTGTCGGGTATGGCGACCAGAAAATTGACGCGGCCAAGCAGGGCATTGAGGGCAGGCAACAGGGCGCTGTCTGAATCGATATCTTCGCCGTCGAGTTTCAGGCCGGCATTGCCGAACGCCACGCGATACTGGTTGGCTGCGTTTTTGGTCTCGCTGCTGAAGAGCATGCCGGCTTTTTTCTGCCCGGGGAGTAGGCTATTCACAAAAGCAGCCTGGCGGGCAGCCGGTTGGTCAAGGTAGATTGCCGTGATGCGTCCGGGATGGCGGCGAAATTCGGCGATGATTCTTTCGTAGCTTTGGCGGGGGAGCAGGGTGGCAATGACCGGCGTACTGTCACCTTTGCCGAGGGTTTTGCGCAGCGCTTCGCTGCCGACGGTCACAATCAAATCGGTTTGCCCGGGAAAACGGACCAGCGAATCTGCGGGTATGGTGCTTGAAACCGTCCAGTTCGTGCCAGCCAATCCCTCTTCAATCAGGCTGGAAAACTCGGCGTACATGCCCCCTGATTCGCTGATGACAATCGCCACCGCGCTACCCCATGCCGGCAGGGCAAGGGCGAGCAGTAGAGCGAGCGCAAGGCGGCACAGGTGTAACATTGTCCGAATATTGCCCGAGCAACTATGCCAAAGCAATGCGGAACTTACGTAGTTTGTCGATTATTGACGCCAGTGGCGAGCAGCCAGGTAATTTTGATCATGGACGACGGTTACACAAGCTTCGTGAGGTGGCTCGCACGGGCTCGGGCTGGACTGATCCGGCGACAATAAAGCTGGATCACGGCCGGCGTGCATGGAGCCCGGCCGTGCGGATGTTGACGTTGTCTTTAGCCTGCGTCGCGTTCTGACGGATCAAGAATGTCGAGCAGGAGCGGCAGGCCTTCGCTGATGGCGACCGGCCCGGGGGTCAGGATGATGGCCGATTTGATTTCATGCATTTTTTTCCGGTTGACCGCGGGAATGGCTTCCCAGCCTGGTCGGGCCGCGACACGCTCGGGGCGGAAGTGCTTGCCGCACCACGAGCCGATGATGATGTCCGGGGCGCAGGCAATGACCTCTTCCGGCGTTGGCCGTCGATCCCTGGCCAGCGGTGAATGTGACCGTTCGGCAAAGACATCCTCGCCGCCGGCGATCTCGATCAGTTCCGAGGCCCAACGGATACTGCTGATCAGCGGCTCGTCCCATTCCTCGAAATAGACGCGCGGCCTTTTGCCAGTTTTGGCGAAGCGTTCGGCGGCAATGGCGCGGGTTTTGTCGATCTCGGCTTCCAGTCCGGCAACGATGTCCAGTGCCTTGGCTTCGGCCCCCACCAGTCGGCCGATCGTCTCGATCATGCCGAGAATGTCATCGACGCTGCGCATGTTGAAGGCGTAGACCGGCACGCCGGCCTTGATCAGGTCGCGGGATATCTCGCACTGCATGTCCGAGAAGGTCAGCACCAGATCCGGCCGGGTGGCGAGAATCTTGTCGATGTCGCCGCTGATGAAGGCGAAAACCTTGGGCTTTTCCTTGCGGGCTTCGGGCGGGCGCACGGTGTAGCCGGAGATACCGACGATGCGGTCCTGTTCGCCGAGCGCGTAGAGCACTTCGACGGTTTCGGTGGTCAGGCAGACAATACGTTGGGGCAGGCGTGGCATGGTTTATGGGCTCGGTCGGTGGCTTCTTGCGACATCGAGATGGGCGCAAAGTTTCTCGGTGCCGTCAAGGATGCGCGGCGTATGGCGCTGCATGATGTCCGGGTTGATGTGGAAAAGATTGTTGCGTTTGACGGCGGTCATCCGCGTCCATTTGTCCCAGTCATGCAACCACTCCGGTTTGGCATCGCCCATGCCGGTGGCGATAATGGCTTCCGGGTCGGCTTCAAGCACGGCTTCAACCGTCACGTTCGGTGCCATCTGCTTGAGCTGGCCGAAGACGTTCTCGCCGCCGCAAATCTTGATGGCATCGCTGATGATCTGCGGGCCGCCGACGGTCATCAGCGGCGAAGTCCAGATTTGATAAAAGACGCGCACCTTCGGCTTGCCGGCATTGGCCGCGCGAATGGCTTCGAGTCGCTTGCGGAAGCGCTTGGCGGCCGCGTTGGCAACGGCTTCCGTGCCGGCCAGCCGGCCCATTTTTTCCAGCTGATCGGCGATGTTTTCAATGGTGTTTGGCTGCGAGACGTAAACGGTCAGGCCAAGCGCCTTCAACTTGTCGACCTGCGTCATGTTGTTGCCGCTTTCCCACGCCATGACGAGATCCGGTTTCAGGGCGGCCACGGCTTCCAGGTCGATGCGCGAATAGCCGCCGACCCGGGGCAGTTTTTTCGCTTCAGGCGGATAGTCGCTGTAATCGACGGTGCCCACCAGCTTGTCGCCGGCGCCCGCGGCAAACAGGCTTTCGGCGGCGTGCGGGGCGAGCGTGATGATGCGTTTGGCCGGTCCCTTGAGGCGGACTTCCTGGCCGGTGTCATCCTTGACGATCAGATCGGCCTGCGCGAGGTGAACGGCTGCGCCGAGGACGAGTCCCACGGTCAACCGGGAAAAAAGACCAAATTTCAAATTGTTCTCCATGCAGTGAGCGCGTCGGCCAGCCGTTGCCAGCCCGCTTCGTTGTCGGGCAGACCGAAGCGCAGCAGCGGTTGCTGGTCGAAATGTCGGGTCAGGATGCCCTGTTGGGCGAGGCTTTCTTGCAATTCGCCAGCGCGGGCAGACGTCAACGTGGCAAACAGCGCCGTCGATTTGACCTCGCCAAGCGGTGCCAGCAACTGGTGCAGGCGCTTGCTCGCCGCTTGCAGGCGGGGGCGGGCGGCGGCTTGCCAGTCGGTGTCCTGCAGCGCCAGTCGGGCAACTTCGCGGGCCGGCCCGCTGACGGTCCATGGTCCCATTGCTTCGTTCAGGTGGGCCAGAATGTCCGGCGTGGCAAAGATGAATCCGACGCGTGCGCCGGCCAGCCCGAAGAACTTGCCAATCGAGCGCAGCACGATCAGATTGGGCGCCTCGTCGGTACCGGCCAGTGGCGTCAGGCTGTCGTCCGGCGTCGGGTCCATGAACGCTTCGTCAATGATCAGCCAGCCGCCGCGCTTCTTCAGCTGGCGGGCGGCGTCAACCACGATGTCGTGCGGATGACGGTCGCCGGTCGGGTTGTTCGGATTGCACAGCAGCACGTAGGGCGTCGCCACGGCCAGCGCCCGCGGCAGCATGGCGTTCTGCAGGAAGCGCATCTTGTGTCCGGCCCGCTGCCAGGCTTGCGGATGCTCGCTGTAGATCGGCGAAATGCAGGCGACGACGGCACGTGGCAACAGGGTGGGCAGCCACTGGATGGCCGCTTGCGATCCGGCCACCGGCAACAGGTAGGGGTTGCCGTAATACGCTGCGGCAGCCGCTTCGAGGCCATCGTTGTTTTCCGGCAGGCGCTGCCAGACGCTGGCCGGCAACGGCGGTACCGGCCAAGGCTCGGGGTTGATGCCCGTGGACAGGTCCAGCCAGTTGGCCAGCGGGATGTTGTAGTGGGCCGCAGCTTCACGCAGGCGGCCGCCATGTTCAAGCATGCAGGCATCCAATCAAGAAAAGGCAGGCCAGCCACAGCCACAGGCTGCGCTGGACCAGGGTAATGGCCCGACCAAGGTCAGCCGCCACCGGGGCGGGGCCGGCACCCAGCGGTGGGCGAATTTCTTCCCGGCCATGATAAATCGCTGCACCGCCGAGCAGCACGCCGAGGCTGCCAGCGCCCGCCGACATCACCGGCCCGGCGTTCGGGCTGTCCCAGTCCGGTGCCTGCGTCTGCCAGCAGGTCAGCGCGTTGCGGGTGCGGCCGAGCAGGGCGTAGGTCAGGGCCGTCAGGCGGGCAGGAACCCAGTTCAGCGCATCGTCAAAGCGCGCGGCAAAGCGGCCGAACCGATTGAAACGTTCGGTACGGTAGCCCCACATCGCGTCCAGCGTGTTGGCCAAGCGGAACAGCACGGCGCCGGGACCGCCGAGCAGGGCGAACCAGAACAGCGCGCCAAAGATGGCATCGTTGCCGTTTTCCAGCACCGATTCGACCCCGGCCTTGGCTACGCCGGATTCATCAAGACCCGAGGTTTCCCGGGAGACGACATCGCCAACGCGTAGCCGGGCTTCGGCCAGACGCCCTTCACGCAATGGCCTGGCGATGGCGTCGGCGTGTTCGCACAGGCTTTGCGCACCCAGCGCCAGGTAGAGCAGCACCACGTCAACCGCAAAAGGTACCAGCGGGCGCAGCCAGAAAGCCAGCGCCACCCACGGCCCGACGGCGAGCAGCCAGGCGATGATGCCGCCCGTCAGCGAACGCCGATTCAGCTTGGCCTCGATCCCTGTCGCGACATATCCGAACCCGACCAGCGGGTGAAAGCGCGGCACTTCGCCGAGCCGGCGGTCCAGCAACACGGCGCACAGCGCCGCCAGCGGCATGGCAAAAGCGTCAAGACCGAGGATCATTTCGGGAAGACGCCGCGTTCCTGAATATTGGCCTGCATGTCGGCCAATGCTGCGGTCAACCCGGAATTTTCGCCAAAATCGGAATCGCCCCACCGCTCGAAATAGACCAGATCGTTGATCGGCAGGCGCGGCAGCCAGCCGGCCTTCTCCAGCTCCGGCTTGTCGTTGAAATGGCTGACGTAGCCGATGCACAAATAGGCAATCGGCACGATGTGGTGCGGAATGCCCAGCGCGTCCTGTAGCGCCTTCTCGTGAAAAATGCTCACCCAGCCGACGCCCAAGCCCTCGGCGCGCGCCGCCAGCCACAGGTTCTGCACGGCGCACACGCTGGAATACAAATCCATCGTCGGCATGTGCGTGCGGCCGAGCACCACCGGCCCGCTGCGCGAGCGGTCGCAGGTAATGCACAGGTTGATCGGCGCATCAAGAATGCCCTGCAGCTTCAACTGGCTGTAAATCTCGCGCTTCTCGTCCGGGAACATCCGGGCGGCTTCGGCATTGGCCTCGGTGAACACGCCATGGACGCGCTGCTTGACTGCGTCCGAGCGGACCAGCAAAAAATTCCACGGCTGCATGAAACCGACCGAGGGCGCATGGTGCGCCGCCATCAGCACGCGGCTGAGCAAATCGTCCGGCACTGGCGTCGGCAGAAACTGGCCACGCACATCCCGGCGGCTGAAGATGGCCTGATACACCGCTGCCCGGTCGGCATCGGAAAAGGCTTGCGCCTGCGGCGCGGAGAGGTTTTCCATGGAGTCCCCTTCAGGAAAAACAATAGGCTGCCGTCCACGCAGCCTGCAACGATCTCCCGGCCGGTCTTCTGACTTGGAATCAACCGAACGATGCGCCTTCCCGGTCGACACCAGTGGCAACAGCATCGCCCGTCCTCCTCACAGCGTTGGGCACGTGGCGGAATCACACCGCCTTCCCGATTCTCCGATTGCAAAAGCGAACGGCACCGGAAGATATAAAGGGCGAAGGATAGCAGGTGGTGGCAAGACGATGCGAATGCTGCAAATCAAATGTAGCCGTGAATCAACGAATGACAAAACGGACACACGGCCATTAGATCTGTATCAAGTTCGTTGCCGATGCGTTCATATGTCATGTGGTGAACCTGTGTGGCCACAAAGTGCTCACAGCATTCGCACATGTAGTTCGCGCGAATTAGCACCTGCTCGCGTCTATCAGCTCAATCAATGGACGCCAAATATGTATGGTATTCAGCGCGTAATTGGGGAACGATATTTTTGTATGTGGTGAGGTATTCGGCTTGTTTTTGCGCGTGCCATTTGTGTTCTAGGTCATCGTCGAATTTTGAGCTTTCTTGACCCTGACGCTCAGATTTCGCGAGTTTTGCAGATACTGCATTGCCTGCGTTTCCGCATTTAATGCACTGTCTATAGTACGCGATTCGTCCGTCAGTTATGGTGCGCAATCGAACTTCACGAACTTCATGCATGCATTGATACTTTGCTTCTAGTGCTGCATAGGCATCGGATTTTATTGAAAATTTTGCCATAACGAATGAAGGCGGTGCTCCCTTGAGATTGGATAAGCATATTGGGCGAACTGTTTAATGTCCAACCGAGGGTTTCACTTGTTAAGTGGCTTATCCGGGATAATCGCCTTCTTTTGATTTCGCCATTTTCATGCCCTGTTCCTCCCTAATGGTCCAAGGGACCACCTCCGATGCCGGCAAGTCCACGCTGGTGGCGGCCTTGTGTCGCATCCTGTATCGCCGGGGTGTGCGCGTCGCGCCCTTCAAGCCGCAGAACATGGCGCTGAATTCGGCAGTGACGGTGGATGGGGGCGAGATCGGTCGGGCCCAGGCGCTGCAGGCATTGGCGTGCGGTTTGCCGGCGCATACCGATTTCAACCCGGTGCTGCTCAAGCCGACGACGGACAAGAAGGCGCAGGTGATTATTCACGGCAAGGTGGCCTTTGATCTCGATGCCAAGGCTTACCACGACTACAAGCCGCGGGCGATGGGGGCAGTGCTCGAATCATGGGCGCGCCTGACAGCGGCTTACGAGTGCGTTGTTGTCGAAGGCGCCGGGTCGCCGGCTGAAATCAATCTGCGCGACCGCGACATTGCCAACATGGGTTTTGCCGAGGTGGTCGATTGCCCGGTGATCCTTATAGCCGACATTGATCGGGGCGGCGTTTTTGCCCATCTGGTCGGCACGCTGGACTTGCTGTCGCCGTCCGAGCAGGCGCGGGTCAAGGGTTTTGTGATCAACCGTTTTCGGGGGGACATCGGCTTGTTGGAGTCTGGCTTGACCTGGCTGGAGGCGCGTACCGGCAAGCCGGTTTTGGGCGTTTTGCCCTATTTGCACGGCCTGATGCTGGATGCCGAGGACGCCATTGGGACCGCTACGGTCGACGGGAAAAAACAGGCGAAATTGAAAGTGATTGCGCCGGCGTACCCGCGCGTCTCCAACCACAACGATCTCGACCCGCTGCGCCTGCATCCGGAAGTCGATTTCCGCTGGATTGGCCCGGGCGAAATGCCACCGGCCGCCGACTTGATCATCCTGCCCGGCTCCAAAGCCGTACGCGCCGATATCGACTGGCTGCGCGAAAAAGGCTGGGTGACGGCGATTCAGAAACATCTGCGCTACGGGGGCAAGGTGGTCGGCCTGTGTGGCGGCTACCAGATGCTCGGGCAGATGATTCACGATCCGCAGGGGCTGGAAGGGCAACCGGGCAGCACACCGGGGCTGGGTGTACTGGACGTGGCGACGACGCTGGAAGCCGAAAAGCAGCTGCGAAATGTGAGTGGTCACTTATTGCTGCCAGGCCGTCCTGCAATGACCGGCTACGAAATTCATCTCGGTGTAACGCGGGGGGAGGGTCTGGCGAAAGGGGCTGTCGAGCTGGCCGATGGCCACCAGGATGGGGCGATTTCAGCCGATGGCCAGATTTTTGCCACGTACTGCCATGGCGTGTTCGACCATCCTGATGCCTTGACGGCCTTGCTCGCCTGGGCCGGCATGACGGAGAGCGCGCAGGTTGATTTTGCTGCCCGCCGCGAAGCGGATCTGGATCGTCTGGCCGATTCGGTCGAGGCCGCGCTGGATTGGGAAAAAATGGATGGATTGCTGCCCCGTCGGGTGGTGGCCTAAAACGCTGGCCGGGACTACTGATCCCGGCTATTCGCCGCGCCGCTTGGCTGGTGGCGCCTTGAGTATCCTCACCGTCACGGTGTCCGCCCGCGAACGGTTGCCGCTGGCATCGATGACGACCAGCTGAAAGCGGTGACGCCCTGGCGGCAGGCCGGGGTCGATAGTGAAGTGGGGCGAAGCGGTGGTTTTTGGCTTGCCTTCAGGCAGCCTGCTCATGCCTTGCCGAGGTAGGCCCATTCCCATTTGACGACTTTTCCGCCACCGGTATCGAAGGAGCGCGAACCGTCGAGGTTGAAGCTGCGGCCACTGGCGACGACGCTGGGGGCCGTCAGCACGGCGGTTGGCTTGTCCTGGTCGGCAACGACGATGTTCACTTCGTCGGCCGCCGAGACATTGCCGGAGTCATCGGTCACGACCAGTTGAAAGCGATGGCGGCCGGGGGACAGCAGTTGCGCCGGATCGGCGGTAACTTCGACGAGCGGGGTATTGGTGACGACCGGTGTGCCAACCACGAATTTTGCCATGCTGAGCTCCAGGGATGAGGCGGAATTAGTGCAGGGGGTCCTGCTACCTGACCAGCATACGTGAAGCGCTGCGCCAGTGTCTAGGGCGTGTTTGGTGGGGCAGCGGCTGTGCTGGCCGCGGCATTTGCAGCGGCGTTTTCGGCCGGTTCGTCTTCGTGCTTGATGCGCTTGAGCGCCACCTGCCGCTGGATTTCCCGCAAGTCTTTTTCCCGGCCGTGCAGCGCGTATTGCGCACGCAGCGTGCCGAATACTTTCTTGGCGTCGGGGCCCGCCATCAAATGCTCCGCCTGCAGGTCGGCCAGCTCGTTGTCGCTGAGGCCCAAGGCGGCCCGCATGATGTCGACGCGGTGCGTGGCATCGAAATCGGTGCATAGCATGACGGGCCGCAGACCGGCAAAACGCGGTTTGCCCTTCTCTTCGGAGCTGATGGCGAGTAGCGCGGCGAAGCTGGCCTGTTCGGAGAGCGCCATTTTTTGGACCTCGGCCTCGCGCATGCCGAGCAGGACTTTTTCCGCCGTGATCTTGTCGCCGGCATTGACATGACTGCGTGCCGCGGCGAGGCGGTCTTCAGTCGATATTGCGCCCGGCATGGTGTCGTTGGCGATGACGTCGCTCATCGCGGCCCGCGCTGTTTCCGTGTCGCCGTTCAGCGTGGCGGCCTCGGCGAGCAGCCGCTTGCGCAGGTAGTTGCGCGGCGTTTTTTTGGCGATGTCGTCAAGGATCTGCTGGGCTTCGGCGTGTTCGCCCTGGGCCATGCAGATGCTGGCCTTGAGGTCGCCGGCATCGAAAAAGTGCGGTGTGCTGGCAACCACCCGGTCGATTTCGGCACGTGCCTCCTGCAGGCGATTCTGCTTGTGCAGTGAGCGCGCGACGCCGGCGCGCGCCCACGGGAACTCGTAGTTGTCGAGGATGTTTCGGTAGGCGGCTTCGGCCGCTTGTACATCGCCGCTGGCAAGAAACACCTCGGCCCGCTGGCGCAGGATTTCAAAGCGATAGGGGCGCCCGGCCTCGCTGTCGCGCGACGCTTCGAGAATGGCCAGGGCATTGGCGTATTCCTGCTTGCGCTTTTCCTTGTAGTAGCCGGCGAAGAACAGCTTCTTGGCAACAATCCGGTCGAGGCGGAGCAGCAGTTTGTCTGGCGAAAACGGTTTGATGATGTAGTCGTCAGGGATCAGCTCAACGGCGGAAACGACCTGCTCGTAAGACTGTTCGCCCGTCACCATCATGAAGATGGTTTCATCGGGCAGCAGGCTGAAACGACGCAGTTCTTCCAGCATCTGCTGACCGGAACGGCCTTCGCCCAGCATGTAGTCGCAGAGGATGATGTCAGGCGTGTTGTTGCGGATGCGGAAGATTGCATCCTGGTAATTGGTGGCGAACTCGACTGCAAAGGCCCCGACTTGCTGGGCTATGGTGCGCAGCGCATCGCGCGCCTGCGGTTGGTCGTCGATGACGAGGAAGCGCTTCTTGCTGTAGTCGGCCATTATGGCAACCGGAGTTCGAAACGGGCGCCACCCAGGGCGCTGTCGTTGGTCAGGGTCAGGCTGCCGTGGCGTTCGCGGCGTGTATGCAGTCTGGCCAGGCGCTCAGCCACCATCAGGCCGGTGCCGCAATCCGGGGGCAATGTGGCAAAGCCGGGGCCGTCGTCTTCAACGATCAAGCTGAGCCAGCCATCGTCAGTCGTGGCGCTCAGGCGAACGCTCTGGCGAGCGTAACGGCCGGCGTTCTGGACAGCGTTGTTGAGCATGTCGGTAATCAGGTCGCGGTCGAGCGGCCATTCGTCGAAAACGCTGCATTCAGCGGAGAGGGTGATGTTGCGGGCGGCCAGATGTTTCTTTTGGGCCAGCATGACTTCGTCGCAGAGGTCGCTGACAATGGATGGCGTGATGGCGGCCGTGGCATCGTCACGCAGCAGGTGGTAAGCAGTCAGCGTGCGTGACAGACGGTTGGCCGCCGCTTCGATGGCGTAGCGGGCTTCCCCCATCGAAATCCCATGTGCCGCTTCGCTGGCGGCAATCATCGACTCGGCGATGAATAGCTGGTTCTTGGCGTCATGAACGCCGGAGGCCAGGATGTCCAGCAGTCTCTGCATGCTTTGTCCCCTACGTGTTTTTTCGAAGCATATCCTTTCAGGCGGTAGAGCGCAGCGTGTAGGCGAGACTGAGGCGCAACGGAATCTGGGCGGCGGTAAATAAGTCGGTCAGTTCGCTGTTCGTCATCGTCGCCGGAACGACGCTGACCCGGCCGCTGCCGGCCTCAAAGACGGGAGTTTCGAGCAGGGCCAGGCGGGCTGATTCCAGTGCACCGACGGTTTCGCCATCCAGGCTGGTGCTCGACAGCACCAGAAAATGGATGACCGGCGGCGGTACGCGCAGCAAGGGGTCGTCGCCCGGCAGGCGCGAACTGCGTACCCGTGTATCTTCCTCGATGCGCCACGGCCAAATGTAAAGCCCGGGGGCATCGTCCGGTCGGCTGATACGGACGGGAAGGGGAGCGTGCTTGGCAAGAACCTGGCACAAGGCGGTGAGGCGGGAAAAAAGGGGCATAACGTTCTCCTGAACGTGCCGGGTGGACTTTCAGGCTAGCACAATGCAGCCTAAACGGCAGCGTGCTTCAGGCTTAGCGGCAGTCCGGCGGCCACCAGCGTGACCTGATCGCAGACGCCGGCAACGCGCTGATTGAGGCGTCCCTGTTCATCGGCAAAGAGGCGCGACACTGGATGCATGGGGACGATGCCCCAGCCGACTTCGTTGGACACCAGAATGATGTGGCCGGGGAGTTGCGGCAGCAGTTCGATCAGGGCGGTGGTTTCGTCGCGGAACAGTGGGCAGGCGATGGCTTCACCAGCTTCGGCCTGGGCAGCTGCCTTGCCGGCAAAGAGCAGGTTGGAGAGCCAGAGGGTCAGGCAGTCGACCAGCACACAGGTATCCGGCGCTGCCAGTTCGCGCAGGCGGGCGGCGAGGTGCAGGGTTTCCTCGACGCAGCCCCAGTCGGCCGGGCGCCGTTCACGGTGATGGGCGACGCGGCGTGCCATTTCGCCATCGAGCGCTTGCGCCGTGGCGAGGTAGACGACCGTCAGGCCGGAGGCGAGGGCGCGCTGTTCGGCCAGCTGGCTCTTGCCCGAGCGGGCGCCACCGAGGATCAGTTCTTTCATGGGCTGCACTTTAGGTGATTGCGCACCGAACGAGCAAGCCGGATAATTCGCCCCGATTCGACGTAACGGAACCCGGTGCGAGGCAACTCAATGCCGGGGCGGGCCCGCCGCTGTAATCGGGGACGGATGCTGCAACAGGCCACTGGTGAAAACCGGGAAGGCGCAGCGATCCGGCTGATCCGAAAGCCAGAAGACGTGTCGAGTCCTCTTGGGAAACCTGTGGACAGGGTTTCGCGGCAATGCTGTGGGCTATTCGCCCGGCGTCGTCGCGAGGCCCTTTTTCTTTTGGAGAATCGGATGCATTCGTTTCAGATCACCGCCCCGGATCGGGGAATTGAAATTTCGCTGAAAAATCGGGTTGACCGCAAGACCAAGCCGCTCGGCGCCCTCGGCTTGCTGGAACGCACCGCAATCAAGATCGGCCTGATCCAGCAGCGCTTGGACCCGGAATTCGGCCAGCCGCACCTGCTGGTCTTTGCCGGCGACCACGGCGCGGCCAAGGCCGGCGTTTCAGCGTATCCGCAGGATGTGACCTGGCAGATGGTCGAGAATTTTCTGGCCGGTGGCGCGGCGATCAATGTCTTTGCGCGGCAGAATGACCTGCATCTGGCCATCATTGATGCCGGCGTGGCCCATGATTTCGGCCAGCGGGCGGGGTTGATCAACGCCAAGGTGGCGCCCGGCACGGCCAATTACATTGAAGCGCCGGCCATGACCGCCGCGCAGTGTGCGGCAGCGATCGAGCGCGGCGCGGAGATCTGCCGCAACCTGTCGGCCAACGGTTGCAATCTCGTCGGCTTTGGCGAAATGGGGATTGGCAACACAGCCGCTGCGTCGCTGATCACCCATTGCCTGACCGGTACACCGCTTGCCGAGTGCATCGGCCGCGGCACCGGGCTGGACGATGCCGGGCTGGCCCGTAAACAGGTGCTGCTGGAGACGGCGCTCAACCGTTATCGCGCTGCGGGCGGCAGCAATGACCCGCTGGCCGTGCTGGCCGAATTCGGCGGGTTCGAGATTGCCATGATGGTCGGTGCGATGCTCGGTGCCGCCGAACAGAAAATGACGCTGCTCATCGATGGCTTCATCGTCGGCTCGGCCGCCTTGACCGCGGCGCAATTGGCACCGGCGCTCACCGACTACTGCGTGTTTTGCCACCGCTCCGCGGAGCCTGGTCATGCCGCACAATTGCAGGCGCTTGCGGCGGAGCCGCTGCTTGACCTCGGCCTGCGTCTCGGCGAAGGCACCGGCGCGGCGCTGGCCTATCCGCTGGTGCTGGCTGCGGTCAATTTCCTCAACGAGATGGCCAGCTTCGAGTCGGCCGGGGTTTCTGACAAAGCATGATCCGTCGCGAGCTGGCAGCCTTCTTCGCCGCCCTTGGCTACTTTACCCGACTGCCCGTGCCGGCCTGGGTCGGCTATTCCGCCGACGGATTGAGCCGGGCGGCGCGCTACCTGCCAGCCATCGGTCTGCTGGTCGGCGGGATTGGCGGGCTGGTGTTCTGGCTGGCTCAGCACGTCTGGCCGCAGTCCGTGGCGGTGGTGCTCGCCATGGTCGCCACCATCGCGCTGACCGGTGCCTTTCACGAGGATGGTTTGGGCGATACGGCTGACGGTCTGGGCGGCGGCTGGGACAAGGCAAAAATTCTGGCCATCATGAAAGATTCGCGGGTGGGTAGCTATGGCGTGATCGCCATCGTGCTTGCCCTGCTTGGCAAATTTGCGCTGCTCGCCGCGCTGCCGGCCGGTCAGGTGGTGGCAGCCCTGATCGCCGCCCACGCCATCTCGCGCGGCTGTGCCGTGACCTTGATGGCAACGCTGGACTATGCCCGCGATGACGACGCCAGCAAGGCCCGCCCGATGGCCGCACGGCTCGGTATCCGATCACTCGGTTTCGCGTTGGTGTGTGCTGCCTTGCCCTTGCTGATGTTGCCGCCAGCGCAGAGCGCCCCGGCCGTCGCGCTGGCGGTGCTGGCCACTCTCTGGCTCGCCGCCAAATGTCGCCGCTGGCTGGGCGGCTACACCGGCGACTGCCTGGGCGCGGTGCAGCAACTCGCCGAGATCGGCTTTTGCCTTGGGCTGACGCTGACATTTTGATCGCGAGCGCCAGCCGATGCCAAATCGGGCACTCCCACGGTCAACCGGGAAAAGCCCCCGAAATCGACAATCTTGCCGGCCCTTCGGACGGTGTTCGTCAGCCGATTTGCCGTTAAGCTGCAGGCATTGTCAGCGCGCGCCGAACATGGAAAAGCCCAACGCCCCCGCCACCGAGAAGAATCGCGATCCCATCCTCGCCGTGCTGCGCGAGGTGTTCGCCGATCGTCGGCATGTGCTGGAAATTGGCAGCGGCACCGGTCAGCACGCCATCCATTTCTGCGCGCAACTGCCACACCTCGTCTGGCAAACCGCCGACCGGCCGGAATACCTCCCCGGCATTCGTGCCTGGCTGGACGAGGCGGCGCTGCCCAATGTCCTGCCGCCGGTGGAATTCGATGTCCTCGGCCCATGGCCCGGTGGCCGCTATGACGCGATATATAGCGCCAACACGCTGCATATCATGTCCTGGCCGGCCGTCGAAGCCTTGTTTGCCGGCCTGCCCGACGTGCTGCGCCCGGGCGGCCTGCTCTTCATCTACGGCCCTTTCATGGTCGATGGCCGCCACACCAGCGACAGCAATGCCCGCTTTGATCAGTTGCTAAGGGAAGCGGCGCCGCATCAGGGCGTGCGTGATGTGGCTGAACTCAATGCGCTCGCCCAGGATGTGGGCTTGGTGCTGATTGAGCAGCGGGCAATGCCGTCGAACAACCGGTGTCTGATCTGGCGGATGGACCGCATACCTGCGTGACGACATGCGCCTCCATCTGATCCGCCATCCCAAGCCACTGATCGAGCCGGGCATCTGCTACGGTCAACTGGATATTTTGGCCAAAATCGAAAATTCCGATTTGGTGCGTCTGCGCGCTGAGTTGCTGCCCGACTTGCCGGTGTGGAGCAGCCCGCTGCTGCGCTGCCGGCAACTGGCCGAACAACTGCATCGTCAGCCGATCTTCGATGCGCGACTGGCTGAGATGAATTTTGGCGAATGGGAAGGCCGCCCGTGGCATGAGATTCCCCGTCACCAACTGGATGCCTGGGCGGACGATGTGATGGGTTATGCACCGCCCGGTGGCGAGTCGCCCGCCACTGTGCAAGGACGCGCGCTGGATTTTGTCGTCGGGCTGAACGTGCCGGAGGCCGTGATCGTCACCCATGCCGGGGTGATCCGGATGTTGCTGGCGCATTGGCAGGGCTTGCCGGCAGCGCACTGTCTGGCGCTGAAATTCGACTATGCCTCGGTGACCACCGTGGCCTTGTCCGCCGACTCGTCGGTCGTGATTCGCGTGAATCGGTAGAATGACGACTTTCGTATCCGACGACAGATCCCTGTGACCCAAACTTCGACCTCTGCGTATTCCAACCGGCTCATCTATCGTCGCTTGCTGACCTGGGTGCAGCCGCATTGGCGAATCTTCGCACTGGGCGTGCTCGGCATGGTGTGTACGGCGGCCACCGAGCCGCTGTTCCCGGCCCTGATGAAGCACTTGCTCGACAGCGGTTTCGTCGCCAAGGATGAGCGGGATATTGTCCTGATTCCGGCCGCGATGATCGGCATCTTCATTTTCCGCGGCGTTTCGACCTATATGAGCGGCTACTCGATGGCCTGGGTGGCGGCGCGGGTGGTGCTGGATTTGCGGCAAGCCATGTTCAGGCGCCTGCTGAGTCTGCCGACCGGGTTCTACGATGACCAGTCGACCGGCGTGCTGATTTCCAAGGTGGCTTATGACGTGACCAACGTCACGCAGGCCGCCACCGGCGTGCTGACCACGGTCATTCGCGACTCGCTGACCATTCTTGGCCTGCTCGGTTTCCTGCTCTATCTGGACTGGAAGCTGACGCTGATCGCGCTGACGGTGGGGCCGGTCATCCTGGGGGTCATCAAGATTTTCAGCAAGCGACTGCGGGCGGCGAGCCGCTCCGGGTATTCGGCGATGGGCCTGATTACCCATATCCTGGAAGAAGCGGTGGGTGCCCATAAGGTCGTCAAGATTTTCGGTGGTCAGACGTACGAAGCGGCCCGTTTCGACGAGGCGACCAACGTCTACCGTCGGGCAACGATGCGGGAGGCGGCTGCGGCGGCGGCAACGGTGCCGTTGACCCAGGTCGCCGCCTCGACATCGGTGGCGATCATTACCTATCTGGCCCTGCGCCAATCGGCCGGCCCCGGTGGCACGACCGTTGGCGAGTTCCTTTCGTTCATCACGGCACTGCTGATGCTGCTGGCGCCAGTCAAGCGGCTGACCGATGTCAGCAACCCGTTGCAGCGCGGCCTGGCGGCGGCGGAAAGCGTGTTCCAGGTGCTTGATGAAATTCCGGAAGATGACAACGGGCGCGTCGAACTGCCGCGTTCAACCGGCCATTTGCGCTTCGAGCAGGTCGGTTTCACCTATCATGGCGCGCCTCGTCCCGCACTCGTGGATGTCAATCTCGAAATCCTGCCGGGCCAGACCGTGGCGCTGGTCGGCCCGTCGGGAAGTGGCAAGACGTCAATGGCGGCGCTGATTCCGCGCTTCTATCACCTCAGTTCGGGGCGTTTGGTGCTCGATGGACATCATCTGGAAGACCTGAAGCTGGAAAGCCTGCGCGCCAATATCGCGCTGGTCAGCCAGGATGTCGTGCTGTTTAACGACACCGTCCGCGCCAACATTGCCTACGGGATTTCGGGGCATGCCGATGAAGCGCAAATCATCGAAGCGGCCAAGGCGGCCAACGCCTGGGAATTCATCAGCCAGATGGACAAGGGGCTGGACACCGAGGTGGGCGAAAATGGCGTCAAGCTGTCGGGAGGCCAGCGACAACGTCTCGCCATCGCGCGGGCCTTCCTCAAAAACGCGCCGATCCTGATTCTCGATGAAGCCACGTCGGCGCTGGATACCGAGTCGGAGCGCCAGATTCAAGGCGCGCTGGATACCCTGATCCAGGGGCGAACCACCATTGTCATCGCGCATCGCTTGTCGACCATCGAACGCGCCGACCTGATCGTGGTGCTCGATCAGGGACGTATCGTGGAGCGCGGTCGCCATGCCGAACTGCTGGCACTGGATGGCGTCTATGCCCGACTGCAGCGCTTGCAGCGTGAGTCGGTTACGAGCGACCTGCTAGCCGGTAGCGCAGGCGCTTGAGAAAGAAGAACGGCGCCAGCAGCCAGGGTGCCGCGGCATAGGTCAGGATACGGATGCGATACGCAGCAGGAACAGTCGCGTATTGCAGGCAAATACGGATTTTTTGGCCAAAACTCTCCGCGGCAAATATGTGCTCGATGAAGTTTTCCTTGTCCAGTTTTTGTTCCAGCACCGCCAGGGTCATTGGGCTGGCACCGAGTTTCCGCGCATCATCCAGCATGCAGCGCAGTTCAGTCTTCGAACTGTTGAGTTTTTTGGTCAGGCCCTGGATGACGGCGGCAGCATTGAGCGATTTTCGCCGGCTGGAGAGTCCGCCACGTCTGTAATTGACCAAGGGTAAGGGTAGCGTGACGGCCGAAGCGCTGCCTATGGCGCGAAAAGCCATCACCATATCTTCGCCGACTATGCCTCGTGGTATCCCGCCAAAATGGTCAAACAGGCGACGCGTCCATGCCTGGGCCGCACCAATGACGTGCGGGGGCGAGCGACTCCAGTCGTCCAGCGAGCGATATTGCTCCAGTTTGCTGATCTCGATGGTGCCAAGCATCTTGCCGGACTGGTCCATGTCGAACAGATAGGCTCCAATCAAGTCAGGCTTGCATTCATGCCCGATCCAGAAGCTGACCATGGTGCTGACGCGTTTTGGTAGCGATACATCGTCGCCGCCAGCGATGAAAATCAATTCACCGGTGGATTGTTTGACCGCCTGATCGATATTGCCGCCAATTCCGAGATTCTCCGGGTTGCGCAACAGCTTGACCCGATGTGGTCCGGCGTAATTTCCCAAATACGCATTAATCCGCGCCCAGGTGGCATCTTTGGACGCATCGTCCGAGATGACGATTTCCAGATTGGGATAGTCCTGTGCAACGGCACCGGCAATCGCTTCGTCGATGTAGTCTTCCTGGTTGTAGCTGAGGAGAAGCAAGGTGACGGGGGGGGGGGAAGGGTGGCTCATCGTGCGTGGTCAGCCGCCAGCAACGCGAACAACGTAGCGAAGTGCTGGGTGACAGAAAAAGGGTAGTGAATGTGCTGCCCCGGGTTGTCGAGAAGGCCGAGGGTACCGCGATTAAAGCCTTCCAACGCTTTTTTCAAGGCCCCTCGGAGGGCCGGCACAGTACGCTCGAAGCGCAGGCAAGCTTGTTCCGACAGGACCTCGGCCGCTCCCACGGTGGTTGAGAAGATCGCAGGTGTTCCGCAAAGTATGGCTTCGGGGCCGACCAGACCGAAGGCTTCGTAATGAGAGGCCAGAATCACTGCGTCGGCGGCAGCGTATAGTTCGGGCATGTCCTGCCGGAAGCCGAGATTGATGACATTGGGGGCGTTGAGTGGGGTTTTTCCGGCCACGACCAGACGAACCCGAGGGTCGAAATCCGCAAGTGCCTCCAGAATAAGATCCGCACCCTTCAGCGCGTGATTGTTGGAGGGGAAGAGCAGCATCAGTTCGTCACTCGAAATGCCAATCGCCTGGCGTGTCCGGATTCTTCCAGACCGTGCGGCGAGAGAAAATTTTTCGGTATCTACGGGCGGGTAGAGCGTGGTGATCTTGCCGGGGGCGATGTCGTAGTGCTCAACGATTTCCCCTGAGACCTTGGCCGAATGGGAGATGATTCTTTTCGCATCGTGATAGAGCGCTTTCTCGCGAGCAATGGTGGCGCGATCGAAAAAGCCGATGCGTTTTTTGCCGCGATCGAGCAAGTGGCCAAGGTGGGTTCCGCCAACGATGGCCATGTGCGCACCGGGCACCCGTGAAATTGCAATGCATGGCCAGTCCATCCGGCATTTGGATAGCGCATGGCGTTCGAAAAGGTAGGTATTGACACGAGAAAATGGTGTTCGGTCTCGGATGACGATGAAATCGACGCCAGTCGGCAGTGTTCCCGGCCATGCCAGTTTTCGGGTGATGACCCGAGCCGGGATATTTTGCGCAGCAGCATAAGAAATCAGATCAAGTACATGCCGTTCCATGCCGCCGCCCGGACGAATGGAGTGAAAAATCAGATTGAAGCCTGGTAACGAGGTCATGTCGGTGGTGTGATCTGTAATACTTGCGGCAACCGGTGTCGGGCGCTCGCGTCGGCGAAAAGGCGCGGAAAGTGTATCATCCGGCCAACCATGAGAGCCGCCCGGTAACCAACGAGTTTATGATTGCATCCGCACTTCCTCCGCCCAAGCGCGTATTGGTTATCCGCTTGCAGAACCACGGCGATGTCTTGCTGACAACACCGATCTTTACAGCGTTGAAGCGTCACTTTCCAGGGGTGGAGGTGGATGCCTTGGTGTTTTCCGAAACGCTACCCATGCTTGTAGCCAATCCGGCGCTGACCCGCGTCTGGCCTTTGCCGCGCGGTAAGCAGGCTGGTCGCGGATTAGGTCGTGTCATCGCGTTCGTGAAGCTGATGATGGGCATTCGCCGGCGCCATTATGACTGGGTCCTGCATCTCAATGATCAATGGTCGGGTGCATTTGCTGCTGCGATCAGTGGTGCCTCCGTACGCTTTGGTTATGAAGTTGAGAAGCGCGATTACTGGTTGTGGAGGAAAATATTTCCGCAAAGAATCGTGCCGACTTTCGCCGGGCACATGGTCGAGAAAAACCTGGATGTGCTGAAAGCGCTGGGTGTGCCGGTCGATCCCCGAAACCTGCCTTGTACCATGGCGTTTTCCAGTCAGGATGCTACTTTGGTGCGCCAAAAGCTGGATGATGCGGGCGTGGCCGGACGCTACATTCTGGTTCATCCGACTTCACGGTGGTTTTTCAAGTGCTGGGAGGATGATCGCTTTGCCGAAGTGATTTCCGCATTGGCAGCTTCAGGTTGGCAGGTTGTTCTGACGTCCGCACCGGACCAGCGCGAACTGGATCTGGTAGGAGGCTTGCTCCGCCGAGTCAACAACCCCAAAGTGGTTTCACTGGCCGGGCAACTTTCACTGCCTGCGCTGGCCGCGGCCATTGCCGGCTCGACCTTGTTCATCGGCGTGGATTCAGTGCCCATGCACATGGCAGCGGCGTTAGGTGTGCCTATCGTTGCATTGTTCGGGCCCACCCACGTTCATATCTGGCGCCCCTGGTGCGATTGCGCGGAGGTGATACATGCCGCCGATTACGGTCCCTTGATTGCGCCAAACGATGTCGATACGTCGACTGACGAGCGCTACCTGGCAAACATTCCCGTTCAGCCGGTTCTCGATGCGATATGGCGTCAGTTGGCACGCACGGTGGATCAAAAAGAGGTGATCGATGCTGCGTGATCGTTCTGCTCAGGGGATATGGCGCCTGGCCGGACTATGTGTCCTGTTGTGCTATCCAATCATGGCGATCAAATGGTTGCCGTTTGGGGGTGGGGCGCGGTATCTGAGTGTGCTCGCAGCACCCGTTGGCCTGCTGATGCTGCTGCAAACACCGCGCAACGAGTGGCGAGGGCTCCTGCTCTCGGCTTGGCGGTTTTCGCTGCCTTTTTTGCCATTCGCGCTGGGCTGGACCTTTGCTCAAATTTGGCATGCGTATCAACCGGCTGATATGAACCCGCCCACGCGCGTACTCTGGTGTGCGCTGCTTTTTGTCGGCGCGCGTCAGTTGGGGATCAGCTATCGCCATCTCGCCATTGTCGCCGGCATTGCCGCCGTGACCTATTGTGTAGTCGCAATGACCGAGGTTTATGGCCTCGGCAGAGACAGGGCGTGGGGAGGAACCTACGAGAACCGGTTTGGCCAGTACGCGATCTGGATGGCGGCTTTATGTTGTCTTCATGTTTTTTTCGGCAAGACAGAGGAGCACTCCCGATTACTGAACGCTTTTTTGTTGACCGCTGCTGTTTTGGGCGTAGTCGCTACATTGCTGAGCGGATCGCGCGGGGCGTTGGGTGCTTTGGTGGTGATGATTCTCTTGTTTGTCCTGAACGCCAGAGACTGGCGCAGAGGGCTCATGGCCGCAGTAGCCATGACTACGGCGCTGCTTGCATTTTGTCTGCTCTATGAGCCGATGTATGCGCGGGTAGCATTGATCTTTCAGGAAACTCGCAGCTACTTTAAAGATCCGGAATTCATGCCGACTTCAATTGGAATTCGACTGGAACTCTTTAGAATTGCATTCCTGACCTTGCTCGATCATCCGGTGCTTGGTCCGGGGTATACATCGCTGAAGCAACTGTATGAAACGCACCCGGCATTTGGCGCGCCCAGTTCGGAGATGCTGGGCATTCCCGGATTCCACAATGACTGGGCGCAAGCGGTGGGCATTGGCGGAGGCATGTTATTGCTGGCGCTGGTGACGACTTGCATCTGGATGGGGGTTTCAGCGCGCCGGAATGTATACCGTTGGGCATTCCTCGGATTTGCCGTGGTGTTCAGCTTCAGCGAGATTTTTTTCACCAATAAAATGGGCTTGAGTCTGCTGATGGCCTGCTGGGCCCTCTATTCGGCGGCAGAACAGAATCAGTACGACACGGTATGAGAGCAATCAAGAAATTTCTTTTCCGCCAAGCGGAAAGGCGCCTGAAAAAAATTCCAGCCCTGTACCGAGGGCAGGCAAGATTCACATTGCACTATCCCGGTAAATACACATTCGGAATTGGCAGCTATGGTTTGCCCAAGGTTCATGACTGGAATGAAGGGGCGACGCTCAGGATTGGTTCTTTTTGTTCGATTGCAGAAAATGTTCAAATACTGCTTGGCGGGCATCATCACGCCGAATGGTTAACGACCTATCCGCTACTGGATATGCTGAAAGAATCTGCAGGCACGGCAGGTTGTGGTTTTAGCCGTGGCGATGTGGTAATCGGTAACGACGTCTGGTTGTGTTCAAACAGTATTGTTCTCTCGGGAGTTTCGATCGGACATGGTGCAATAGTCTCGGCTGGCGCCATTGTTACCCGGGATGTCGCCCCATATTCCGTTGTTGCCGGGAACCCCGCTCGCCATATACGTTGGCGGTTTGACGACTCAACGTGTAAAGCACTGCTTGCGATAGCATGGTGGGACTGGCCAGTGGAAGAGATTACCGGAATGGCCTCGGTGTTATGTAGTGATAATTTTAACGCGCTATTCGAGTATGCCAATCAGCGTTAATACTATTGGGTATTTGAAATATCGATCGATACAGTTTATTTGCATGAAGGCAACATTAAATGGCACATAAAGAGCAGAAGGAATTTATCGAAATGATTCGAAATGAATTCCCTGATTTTTTTTCGGGAAAACGGGTCCTGGAAATAGGTAGTCTAGATATCAATGGATCGGTTCGAAAACTGTTCGAAAACTGTGAATACATCGGTGTTGATGTCGCTGCCGGGCCAGGGGTCGATGTCGTATGCCAAGGTCAAAATTATAGTGGGCCGGATAACTCGTTCGATGTTGCCATCAGTTGTGAGGTGATGGAGCACAACCCATTTTGGGCGGAAACCGTAAAAAATATGATTCGTCTGTGTAAGCCGGGTGGATTGGTAGTGATGACCTGTGCGACTCTAGGCAGGCGCGAGCATGGCACTGAGCGAACAAGTACCGTAGACTCACCGCTTACGGTTGGTTTGGGCTGGAGCTATTATCGAAATCTTACTGCATCAGATTTTTTGGGCAAGAATGCTACTGAAGGGCTTCAGCATATTTTTGTCAACAATTGGGCGGAATACGATTTGTACATGGTGGGCGTAAAGGGGGAGGCCGACAGTCGCACTCTTGCAGTTTTCGATCAAATTCGCTTGGCGTACAAAAAAATGCTTTGGGGTTCATGGCGGTCCGTGCGCCATGCTGTTAAAGCTACATTGCTGAATAAGAGGAATTAAGCTTTAAATTGAATTGATGCTGGTCACGGAATATGGCGAACATCAAATAAACTTTATTGAAATTATGAACAGGTTCAGATGAGTATTTCTACCATGCCCAAAATCACCGCCTATATCATCGCTTTCAATGAAGCAGAGAAAATCGCTGCTGCGGTGAATAGCGTGCTGTGGGCGGATGAGATCATTGTTGCGGATTCGGGTAGCACCGATGGGATGGTGGAGATTGCCGAAAGTCTTGGGGCCCGTGTCATCCAGATTCCGTTCAAGGGGTTTGGCGACTTGAGAAATCAGGCCATTGCGGCGTGCACCAACGATTGGATCTTCAGCCTGGATGCCGACGAGCGTTGTACTCCGGAGGCGCGTGACGAGATATTGAAGGTTATTGCGGACCCGGCCAGTGTCGATATTTATTTCATGCCGCGCCGCAACTTCTTCATGGGGCGCTGGATCAAGCATTCAGGCTGGTATCCGAATTATCGGCAACCGCAACTCTTCCGCCGGGGCAAGATGGGCTATACGCTCGAACCTGTGCATGAGGGCTACATCTCGCACAGTGAGCGGCCGGAAGGCCATCTGCAGCAGCCCATCTGGCAATTGCCCTTCAAAAACCTGGATGAGGTGGTGCACAAGGTCAATCGCTACTCCCGGCTGGGTGCCGAAAAACTGGCTTCGCGCGGGCGTACCGGCAGCATGGGGCGTGCTTTTACCCATGGCACCTGGGCTTTCATCAAACACTATGTCTTCAAGCTGGGTGCGCTTGACGGTTGGCCTGGCTTTGTCATCGCATTCGCTTACTTCGAGCAGACGTTCTATCGTTATGCCAAGGGCTTCGAGATGGATCAGAACTGGAAGATGCCCGAAAGCGGGCCGCTCAAACGCAATCCCTGATGCCGGCCAGCTTTCCCGCACACCGGGAAAGCTGCCAGGTTGACGCCTAGTGGGCTGCTTCCCAATTGGGGCCGACACCGACTTCAACGACGAGGGGCACCTTGAGTTCAGCCACCTGAGCCATCAGGCGGGGAAGATGGGTACGAATTTCCATCAGCTCGTTGTCTGGGACGTCCAGCAAAAGTTCGTCGTGCACCTGCAGGACCAGCTTTGATTTCAGCGCCGATTTTTCCAGCCAGTTTTGCACAGCGATCATCGCCAGTTTGATGAGGTCGGCGGCGGTACCCTGCATCGGCGCGTTAATCGCGGCGCGCTCGGCGCCCTGGCGGCGGTTGCCGTTGCTCGAACGGATTTCCGGGAACCACAGCCGGCGACCAAAGGCGGTTTCGACGTAACCCTTCTGGCGCGCCATTTCCCGTGCTTCTTCCATGTATCGGGCAACGCCGGGGTAACGGGCAAAGTAGCGGTCGATGTAGGTCTGCGCCGCGCTGCGTTCCAGCCCGAGCTGGCGGGCCAGCCCGAAGGCACTCATCCCATAGATCAGACCGAAGTTGATGCTCTTGGCGACGCGGCGCTGGTCCGGGCCGACTTCGAGCGGTGTGACGCCGAAGATTTCTCCGGCCGTCGCCTTGTGCACATCCTCGCCGTGCGAGAAGGCGTGGAGCAGACCTTCGTCGCCGGAGAGGTGGGCCATGATGCGCAATTCGATCTGCGAGTAGTCAGCCGAGACGATGCTGCTACCCGGTGCGGCGATAAAGGCCGTGCGTATCTTTCGGCCTTCTTCGCTGCGCACCGGGATGTTCTGCAGGTTGGGATCGCTGGAAGCGAGGCGGCCGGTCACCACCGCCGCTTGCGCGAAACTGGTGTGCACGCGGCCGGTGGTCGGGTTGATCATGCGGGGCAGCTTGTCGGTGTAGGTTCCCTTGAGCTTGGACAGGCTGCGGTGCTCGAGTAGCAGCTTGGGTAGCGGGTAATCGAGCGCGAGTTCGGAAAGCACTTCCTCGTCAGTCGACGGGCCACCGGTTGGTGTTTTCTTCTTGACCGGCAGCCCCAGTTTTTCAAACAGAATGTCGGCGAGCTGCTTGGGCGAAGCGAGGTTGAAAGGCTGGCCGGCCAGTTCATAGGCCTGGGCTTCGAGGGTCATGATTTTCTGGCCCATGTCGTGACTTTGCCGGCTGAGCACGGCGCTGTCGATCAGGATGCCGTTGCGCTCGATCTGCCAGATGACCTGACGGACGGGCATCTCGATTTCATGGTAGATGCGCGACAGGCCTGGTTCATCGGCAAATTGCGGGTGCAGCACGTTGTGCACGCGTAGCGTGACGTCGGAATCCTCTGCCGCGTAGACGGCGGCGCGCTCAATATCGACCTGATCAAAGGTGATCTGCTTGGCGCCCTTGCCACACAAGTCTTCGTAGGCGATGGTGGCCAACCCGAGGTGACGGGTGCACAGCTGACCGAGGTCGTGGCCCTTGTCGGATTCGATGACGTAGCTTTGCAGCATGGTGTCGTGGGCGATGCCGGCCAGCGCGATGCCGTGGTTGGCAAAAACGTGCTGATCATACTTTGCGTTTTGCAGTACTTTTTTCCGGTTGACCGCAGCAAGCCAGGGTTTGAGCCTTTCCAGCACTTCGTCGCGCGGCAGTTGGTCGGCAACACCGGGGGCGGTATGGGCGACGGGAATGTAGCAGGCTTCACCCGGCATCACCGACAGAGAAATGCCGACGATGCGCGCCTCAAATGAGTCGAGGCTGGTGGTTTCGGTGTCGAGCGCGGTGAGGTCTGCGGCTTCGATTTTTGTCAGCCAGGTATCGAATTGCGGCCAGGTCAGCACCGTTTCGTACTTGACCTCAAGCACTTCGGCTGGCATCGGCGGGGTTTCGGTCAGGCCCTCCCTTGCGGGAACGGTTGCTGCCGCTTCCGGCCCATCGATTTCGCCCAGCCAGGTGCGGAACTGGTAGCGGGTGTAGAGTTCGCGCAGAGCAGCGGTATCGCGTTCGGTGGTGGTCAGGGAGGCGGGGGCCGGCAAGTTGGGCAGGTCGCACGCCACGGTAACCAGCTTGCGCCCAAGCGGCAGAAAGCCGAGGTGGTCGCGCAAATTCTGACCAACGACGCCGCCGATCTCATCGGCATGGGCGACTATTTCGTCAAGCGAGCCATACTGCGCCAGCCATTTGAGGGCGGTTTTCGGACCGCATTTGGCGACGCCCGGGACGCCGTCGACCGTGTCCCCGACCAGCGCCAGGTAATCCACAATCTTGTTCGGCGGAACCCCGAACTTTGCTTCGACCCCGGCTTCATCGAGCAATTCGTTGCTCATGGTGTTGTACCAGCTGACCAGCGGGCTGACCAGTTGGGTCAGATCCTTGTCACCGGTCGAAATCAGGGTTTTTATCCCGTCGACCGTTGCCTGTGTCGCCAGTGTGCCAATCACGTCGTCGGCTTCGACGCCATCGACCATCAGCAATGGCCAGCCGGCAGCCCTGATCGCCGCATGGAGCGGCTCGATCTGGCCAACCAGGTCTGGCGGCATGGGGGGGCGATGGGCCTTGTACTCCGGATACCAGTCGTCGCGAAAGGTCTTGCCCTTGGCATCAAAGACGACGGCCTTGTACTCCGCCTTGTAGTCGGTCTCCAGACGACGTAGCATGTTCAGAACGCCATAGATGGCACCCGTTGGCTCGCCTGCCTTGTTGCGCAGGTCGGGCAGGGCATGAAAAGCACGGTAGAGATAGGACGAACCGTCCACTAACAACAAGAGAGGCATGAGAAGTGACGGAAAGCGAAAAACTGGTGACGGGCGTGGAGACCGAGGCCATCCTGAAAAGCACGACAGCCCGCGAGTCATGGCGGATTTTCGGCATTATGTCAGAGTTCGTCGAGGCGACGGAACGTCTGGCCGCGATCAGGCCGGCGGTCACGATGTTCGGCAGCGCCCGGGTGCGGGCAGACTCCCCTTACTACATGCTGACCGAGCAGATTGCACGCTTGTTGTCCGACTCTGGCTTTTCGGTCATATCCGGTGGCGGGCCTGGCATCATGGAGGCTGCCAACAAAGGTGCCTTTTTCGGAAAGTCCCCCTCCGTTGGCCTGAACATCCAGTTGCCGCATGAACAAAAGAACAATCCCTATCAGGATATTTCGCAGACATTTCGGCACTTTTTCGCACGCAAATACATGTTTGTCCGGTTTGCCAGCGCCTATGTTGTTATGCCGGGCGGATTCGGCACGCTCGACGAATTGATGGAAGCGCTGACCCTGATCCAGACCGGCAAGGGGCGAAAGATTCCGTTGATCCTTGTCGGCACCGCATTCTGGAGCGGGATGCTGGATTGGTTCAGGGAGCGTCTGGTCGCCGAGGGTATGGTTGATCCGGAGGACATGAATCTGATCCAGTTGATCGATGAGCCGGAAAAGGTGGTCGAGGCGATTTTCAAACATTACGAAGCTCGTCCGTTCGGACCCCTGCCGAACGAACACGAGATGCTGCTCAACCTGTAAAATCAAAATATCAACACCGAGGATTCGATCATGCGCCGCCTTATTCCCCTTTTGCTCCTTGCCGCGCTTCCTGTCTGGGCGCAAAAAGGAGACCTCCAGCCGTTGCCGGCAGTGCCGCCACCGCCACCGGGCATGGAGGCCTTCGATGACGCGCTTGAGCCTCAGGTCACCATCGTCAAACGAGAGACTGAAACGCGTGAAGAGTTTCGCGTCAAGGGGAAGCTCTACATGATCAAGGTCACGCCAGCGGTCGGTCCGTCCTACTATCTGGTCGATCGCCAGGGTGACGGCAATTTCATCGAAGCCGACATCAATCATCCGGCGGTCAAACCGCCGATGTGGGTCATCCACAGCTGGTAAGTTTTGTCCGTATATACCTCTGTCGGGCGGGATGAGCTTGCCGCCTGGCTTCAGCCCTTGGGCTTGGGCGAACTGACCGACTACGCCGGTATCGCCGCCGGCATGCAGAATTCGAATTATTTCGTCACCACTGCCAGTGGTCGTTTTGTTCTGACCCTGTTTGAGCGGATCGATATTTCGGCGCTGGACTTTTACCTGGCTTTGCAGGACCACCTGGCGCAACGTGGCATTCCGTGTCCTCAGCCCCTGGCGGATCACGATGGCCAGCGCTGGCGCAGGTTGGCTGGCAAGCCCGCGGCCCTGCTGACCTGCTTGCGTGGCGCAGCCCTGGAAACACCGGGGGCGACTCACTGCCAGGCTGTCGGCAACATGCTGGCGCGCCTGCATCTGGTGGCCGCTGACATGCCTCGGCATGTACCCAATCCCTGCGGTGCAGCCTGGCGGCAATCGACCGGCACCAGCTTGCTGCCCTTACTGTCACGGGATGAGCAGGCGCTGCTCGGCGATGAGCTTCGCTTTCAGTCCGATCAGGACTATGCCAGCCTCCCTCGCGGCATCATCCACGCTGACCTTTTTCGCGACAACGTGCTGTGGGATTCATCGGGCCAGTTGTCCGGTGTGCTCGATTTCTACTTTGCCGGCGAAGACGCCTGGCTCTTTGACCTGGCGGTGGTGGCCAACGACTGGTGCGACAATGCCCTGTCCCTGGCTGCCTTGCTGGATGGGTACGTCCGCCAGCGCCCGCTGAGCGAGGCCGAGATTCAGGCATGGCCGGCCATGCGTCGCGCTGCTGCGTTGCGTTTCTGGTTGCTCCGCCTGGAGGTTCGGCACCAGCCGCGGACGGGAGAAGTGGTAACAATCAAGAATCCGGACCATTTCATGGCGATGTTGACGCGTTTTCGCCTTGCTCCGGAAGCAATGCCCCGTTAGCATCCGCGCATGAGTGAAACTCCCGCTTTTCCGATGGCGCCGGCACGATTTAATGGCGAAAGCCGTGAAGTCGATCCCGGTGCCTGCTTTGATTGGCTGCGTCAGGGTTGGGCCATGTTTCTGGTCAATCCAGGTGTCTGGATCGGTAGCACCGTCCTGTTACTGGTCATCTTGATGGCAATTTCCATTGTGCCCTTGTTCGGGCAGATTGCCGCGCATTTGCTGGTGCCGCTGTTCGGGGCAGGCATGATCAAGCTGTGCCGACGTCTGGGGGTTGGTGAGGAGCCTGAAATTGCCGACCTGTTCGCCGGATTTCGCCACAACGCCGGGCAACTGGTCATGGTCGGCGTTTTCTTCGCGATCGGTATATTCGGTATCGCCTTCATTGCTTTCTTGCTGGTGAGTGGCGGCGTGCTCGGTGGGGTCGTGACCGGCAAGGTGGCTGGCTTCGGTGTCGCGTTCGGTGGCGTCATGCTGGCCGGATTGATGGTTCTGGTGCTCTCCGTCCCTGTGATCATGGCGACCTGGTTTGCCCCTGCACTGGTCTTTTTCCACGACATGCAACCGCTGGATGCGATGAAGGCCAGTTTTGCGGCCGGTGCCAAGAATTTTCTGCCGATGGCCATTTTCGGGATTTTTCTGGTCGTCGCCTTGTTCTTTGCGATGCTGCCGGTTGGCATGGGGCTGCTATTGCTGTTGCCGGTGTTTTCGGGCGCAGTCTACGCATCCTACCGCGATATTTTCGTGGGTAGCTGAGCGCATGCGAGCCCATACGCTGCCGCCCGCCGCAGGCTGGGGCTGGATTTTGACCGGTTTCGCCATCTTTCGACGCAACCCGCCGGTGCTTGGCATGCTGGTTGTGACTTACTGGCTGACTATCATCTTTCTCAACGTACTGCCGATCATCGGCGCGTTAGCCGCTTCGCTGGTCATACCCGGGTTGTCAGTCGGCCTGATGCAGGCCGCCCGACATGTTGATCGCGGCCAGCCGGCCAGCCTACAAACCCTGTTTGGCAGCATGAAGGAAAATGGCCGGACGTTGTTCGCCCTGGGCGCGCTTTATCTGTGCTGTACCTTGGGTATCCTCGGATTGTCTACGCTTCTGGATGGCGGCGACATGTTCCGCTTCATGATGGCGGGGAACCGGGTTGAACGGGCGGCTGTCGAGGACGAGAATTTCGTCCTGCCAGCACTCTTTGTGATGGCCATGATGATGCCGGTGATGATGGCCTATTGGTTTGCGCCGGTGCTTGCCGCGTGGCATCGCTTGTCGCTCGGCAAGGCATTGTTCTTCAGCTTTATCGCCTGCTGGATCAATTGGCGGCCCTTCCTGGTTTACAGTTTCGGCATTGTGCTGGTGGCCGGGATAGTGCCTGGTGTGCTGCTTGGCACCCTGTTGCTGATCCTTCCCGGGGCGGCGAACTTTATTACGGCAATCGTGACTGTTCCGATGGTCTTGATCATTGCACCGGCCATTTTTGCCAGCTTCTACGCCAGCTACCGCGACATCTTCGGTATTTCCGAAATTGTCTGACGCCTTGAGCCAACCGCTGGGCCTGTTTGGTGGCACGTTTGACCCCGTTCATTACGGCCACTTGCGGCTGGCGGAAGAAGCTATCAACCATCTCGGGCTGGGCGGGGTGCGCTGGATTCCCGCCGGGCAACCGCCGCATCGCGGTACGCCTCGGGTGACGGCGCAGCAGCGTCTGGAGATGGTGCTGCGGTCAACGGCAAAAAATCCCCGATTTTCAATGGATGCGAGCGAGGTCGAGGCCGCTGCGCCAAGCTACACGGTCCATACGCTGGAAAGATTGCGTCGAGAACTGGGGGGCGAACAATCGCTCGTTCTTCTGGTCGGCGCTGATGCCTTTGCCGGGCTTTCAAGCTGGCACCGATGGCGCGATATATTTGCCTTGGCCCATGTCGCCGTGTCGCATCGTCCTGGTTTTCCGGTAGAGACAGGCAGCCTGCCACATGAATTGGCGACTGAGTTTCTTGACCGCGCACTGGCGGATGCTGGCGCCCTGAAATCAGCACCGGCCGGCGGCATCATCACGTTTGCCATGACCCAGATGGCCATTTCGGCGACGCAAATTCGCAAACTATTGGCCAATGGCTTGTCTGCACGCTATTTGCTGCCAGACACTGTTCTCGACTATATTGATCTTCACCAACTCTATAAAAGTACCTGATGGACATCCGCAAGCTACAAAAAATCATCGTTTCCGCCCTCGAAGACATCAAGGGCAAGGATATCGAAGTCATCAACACCAGCAAACTGACGTCGATGTTCGATCGCATTGTCATTGCGACCGGCGATTCGAATCGCCAAGTCAAATCGCTGGCCCAAAACGTTCAGGAAAAGGTCAAGGAAGCCGGCGGCGAGATCGTCTCGACCGAAGGCGAAGATGGCGGCGAATGGGTCTTGGTAGACTTGGGCGATATTGTGGTGCATGTCATGCAGCCCAACGTTCGCCAATACTACAATCTTGAGGAACTCTGGCAGGCGACGCCTGCACAGCGTCGCAAGGCCGTGGAGCAGGCCAGGGAAGAATGAAGCTGGCCGTACTCGCCGTCGGTCATCGTCAGCCCGACTGGGTGAACGAGGGCTGCGCCGAGTACCTGAAACGCATGCCGCGCGAATTGCCGGCCAGCGTGACCGAGATCAAACCGGAACCGCGCGGCTCGAAGACCCGCGAACAACTGCTTGCAGCTGAGAAAGGCCGCATCCGCGATGCGCTGCCGGGTAGTTGCCGGATGGTCGTGCTTGATGAAAAGGGCGATGACCTGACGACGCTCAAGCTGGCCAAACGGCTGGAGGTCTGGATGCAGGATGGCCGCGATGTGGTCTTGCTGATCGGCGGCGCCGACGGGCTGGACGAAGCGTTCAAGCAGGAAGCCGATGACAAGCTGCGTTTATCCAGTTTGACGCTTCCGCACGGCATGGCCCGCCTGCTATTGTGCGAACAGTTGTATCGTGCCGTCAGTGTCTTGAAAAACCATCCATATCATCGGGAGGGATGATGCGTCTCTACCTTGCTTCGCGCAGCCCGCGGCGACGTGAATTGCTGCACCAGATTGGCATCGACTTCGATACCGTCGTGTTTCGCGATGGCAGCCGAGCCGATAGCGAGACTGATGAAACACCAAGGCCGGACGAGGCGCCCATGGCCTACGTGGAGCGCGTAGCTCGCGCCAAGGCCATGCATGGCCTGAAAATCGTCGAAGAGCGTCGCCTGCCCATGCGGCCCGTGCTGTCGGCTGACACGACCCTTGAACTGGATGGCCAGATTATCGGCAAACCAGTCGATATGATCGATGCGACAGCCATTCTGCGTCGCTTGTCAGGGCGAACGCATCGCGTGCTGACCGGCGTCGCCGTCGATCATCAAGGACGAACGGAGTATTTGCTATCAACCAGCGAAGTCCGCTTTCGCGCCTTGGATGACGATGAAATCCGCCACTACGTGATGAGCGGCGAACCGATGGACAAGGCCGGTGCCTACGGAATTCAGGGCAGGGCGGGGATGTTTGTCGAGCATCTGTCCGGTAGCTATACCGGCGTGATGGGGCTACCGGTTTGCGAAACCGGGGAACTGCTCAAGCGGCTGGGTTTTCGGCCGTTGTAAGCGTAGCCACAGCGCCAATATAGCCGCTAGGCAAGATCAAGGTCTGGACCCTGCAGGGGGCCAAGCGGTTTTCCAGTAGATCACTCCACTCTTCCAGGCCTAAGCCCAGGCATTTAAGTCGGGCTTCGTGCCGGGTCCATGCGCTGGCGAAACAGGCAAGCTGTTCGATAGGTGGCAACGCGGCGATTTGCCTGGCTATTATCGGACCTAAATAATCGACGGCCAGTGTCAGTAGTTCTGCTCGCCAATCGGGGTATTCCGGCATCCTTAGCAGATCGATGCCCACCGGACCCCCAAAGTGCACGGCCACCAGCGATAGTCCTGCTTCATGACTGACTGAAATGCCCGGCGTTTTGACCTGCCCGGCGACGCGTATGGGCTGCCCCGGTCTCGAAATGAGTTCGACATTCCCGAGTATTTCTCGGAGAACGTCCCGGACCTGCTGGCGGGCAGTTTGGCGAATGGGCGTATCCGGCGTGTCGACCGCGACAATCAACCGTTCCTGCGCGGCGTCGAACGACGCAGGCCAGCGCAGGACACTCGCCGGTCCTGCCATCATTTCAATGGCTGGCCGGGGCTGCCGGGCAACCATGCCAGTGTGATCCGGGTGGCAGGCTTTCGCCCTTCATCACCAGCGACAGCGCGCCAAGGCGGACGTTGTCACCGACCACGGCGCCATACAAGACCGTGGTTCGGGGGCCGATATAGACCCGTTTGCCGATGGTGACCCGGTCAATCTTCATGACGCGGTCTTCGAAGAGATGGGTCTGCGGGCAGGCCAGCGCGTTCAGTTCGCTGTAGTCCCCGATGTGGACGCAATCGAATTCCGTGACATCGGTGGTGTCGAGGTAAACCCCACGCCCAATGCGGCATCCCAGCAGATTGAGCGCTAGCGGCATCCACGGCGTACCGCGTAGATAGCGCATGAAATTGGGTACCGCCATACCAACATAGAGACTGGTGATTGCTTCCGACGTCCACACGAAGGGTGTCCACATTGGCACCGAAAATTTGTTGTAACGCCCGATGCTTAGCCATTTGAAGATACCGACAAAGAGCAGGGTGCCGGTTGCGAAAAATACGCCGGCCAGTGTCAGGGCAGCAAAGACCTCTTGCCAGCGGCCGGCTTCGGCCAGCGGAATGACATGGAGGACAACCGAGTAGCCGACCGCAATCACCAGCGCATGCGGTGAAATGATGCGAAACGCCTCGACCAGTGCGCGCCCCAGACGGCGCTTTTTGGAGGGACGGAAGGTAAGTTCTTCGGGATACCCGGCGACCTGTTCACGGGCGGACAGGTTGATTGGGGGCGATCCGAGCCAGGTGTCACCGGGCTGCATTCGTTCGTTGTCCGGGGCGCGGGACTGGACGCCGATCAGGACATTCTCGGGCAGGATGGTGCCATCGGGAATGAATGCGCCATTGCCGACGAAGCTGCGGCGCGAGACGACGGTGGGTTTGAGGGTCATCCATCCACCATCGATTTCCTCGTCGCCGAGCATGACAGCATCAGCGATGAAGGTCTCATCGCCCAGCGTCAGCAGATCGGGAACCAGCCCTTGCGCCGTCGAGATTTCAGCATCTCGGCCAACTTTGGCGCCCAGCAGGCGATACCAGAAAGGCGCGTAAACCGTGGCATAGATACCATGCAAGATGTTCAGGCTGGATTCCTGGATCTGGTTAACCAGCCAGCGGCTGCAATAGATGCGGCTGTGAATCGGCCAGCTGCCCGCTTCGAGGCGTGGCAATAGTGTCCAGCGGAGCAGCGCCGAACTCAGGATGGTGCCGAAAATAAGGGCGGCCGTTCCAGGAAAGGCGAGCACGAAATACTTCAGCAACTGCAGTGGCAAGGGCAGGCTGTTGGGCGCCGGGTCGAGCCAGTCAACCAGCATGAAGCTGGGAAACACCGGCATGAAAAACAGTGCGGCGGTCGCAAACATGCCCAGCACGTAAAACAGTCCTTCACGGGCCAGACGGGTTTCAGAAACTTCAGGTCGCGGCGGGATGGATGCGGGGTCGAATTCGCCGATATCGTGGGCCGGGGACCCCAGCCAGATCCGGCCGGGGGGGAGTTCCTGCCCTTCGCTCAAGGCAGATTGACCCTCCAGATGGCCGTACTTGCGTATGGTCGTATTCCCTTCAACCACCGAATACGACCCGATGCAGACATGATCTTCCAGCGTGATGTTGCCGAGGTGCAGCTGGCCGCGTTCAACCCGTGCATTTTCGAGATTGACCGCATTGCCGATGCTGACGCCATCGCCTATCTGCAGCAGATCATGAGCGCGTAGCGTGACATTGCCGATGATGGCCTCGTTGCCGATTCGCGCGCCAAGTGAACGTAACCACCAGACATTGAGGGGGGAACTGCTCAGCATATAGACCGGTGCGCCTTCAATCAGTCGGTCGGCACACCACCATCGGAAGTAGGTCAGGCCCCACAGCGGATAGCTACCGGGTTTCAGGCGGCCGGCAATCAGCCATTTGCCGACAATGGCGAAGAGGAAACTGAGCAGGGTGGCCAGCAGGAAAACACCCACCGACACAGCCACGGCGACCGCGATGGAGTCATCGGGGTCGCCAGTAAAATAGTGATAGGTAAAGAACGGGGCCAGCCACTGGCCCATGCGCATGCCAACCAGCGGCGGCAGGACGCAGGCCTGGGCAATGCCGCACAGCCAGCGGCGACTGGCCGGCGGCGGGGTCCATTCGGTGGCGCTGGTATCGATGGCGACTTCGACGGTGGCGGACAGGGCATTGGCAATCAGGCCGACGCGCCGGTGTACATAGATGTCGCGGACCGAAAAACCGGCAAAGCGCGCCTCCTGCCGTAGTGTGGAGGCAAGTCGGGCCGCAAACAGCGAGTGACCACCCAGATCGGCAAAAAAATCGGCCTCGCGCTTGATGGCCTGACCAGGGAATAGTCGGGCCAGCGCTGCAAAGAGGATTTCCTCGGCCGGGGTTTCCGGCGTGTCCGAATCGCCAGGTGCGCCAGCGGGCAGTTCCAGCGGTCGCGCGCGCAAGGCTTTGCGGTCGATCTTGCCCGAGGTCAGACGCGGCATGACCTCCAGCATCTCGACATGCGAAGGCACCATGTAGGGTGGCAGACTGGTTGCCAGCGTAGCTCGCAGGCTTGCACCCGTGGTGACTTCGGCATCATCGACAATGAGGTAGGCGACCAGGCGTTCGATGCCTTCATCCTGACGCAGGATGACCGCGGCCGTGCCAACGCCGGGCTGGCGGGTCAGGGCGGCTTCGATCTCGCCCAGTTCGACGCGGAAACCGCGAATCTTGACCTGATCATCCGTGCGCCCCAGACAATGAATCTGGCAATGTTCATCAATGCGCGCCAGATCGCCGGTGCGATAAAGGCGACGCTCGTGCGCATTGGCAGCCCATGGGTTGTCGAGGAATTTTTCGGCCGTCAGATCGGGGCGACCAAGATAGCCGGCCGTAACGCCGGGACCGGTGATGCACAACTCGCCGGTTTCGCCTTGCGGTAGCAGGCGCAGGCCATTTTCGACGGCGGCATCGATGACCAGCAGTCCGTAATTGGGCAGCGGACGGCCAATGGTGACCGGCTGGCCAGGGTGCAGTTCGGCCAGGCTGGCAGACACCGTGGCTTCGGTTGGACCGTAGGTGTTGAAGACCTGGCGGCCGGGGCGGGCCCAGCGTTCGACGATGGCTTGCGGGCAGGCTTCGCCCCCGAGGTTGATCAGGCGCAGGCCAGGGACGTCGCAGGTAAACAGGGCGAGCAGTGTCGGCACGGCATGGAGGACAGTGACCCGGTTGTCGATCAGTGCGATCGGCAGCGCTTCGGGGTCGGTCGCCACGTCCTTGGGCGCCAGCCAGAGCGTGGCGCCGACCAGATAGCTGATCCAGATTTCCTCGAAGGACATGTCGAAGGCAACCGAGAAACCCTGATACACCCGATCGTGTTCGCCAATGCCCAGCACGGCGTTTTCGCTGCGCAAAAAGTGGCAGATGGCCCCCTGATTGATCAGGATGCCCTTCGGCTTGCCGGTCGAACCGGAGGTGTAGATAACGTAGGCCGGATCGCCCGGCTGGGCGTTCTGACGGCGGTTGAGCGGGCCATCGTGCGGCGCCTGCAAGGGATCGGACAGCCAGCACGGACGGCCAAGATCGGCGATGTTGGCCTGGGTGACGAGGCCGGCGCTTTCGGCGTCATCAAGGCAGACCTTGATGCGGTCGACCGGCGTGTCGGCATCAAACGGCAGCCAGGCGGCACCTGTCTTGGCAATGCCGAGTTGCATGACCAGCAGGTCGATGCCGCGCGGCAGCCAGAGGCCGACAATCTGGCCCGGGCGCACGCCATCGGCAATCAGGCGCGAGGCGACGCGGTCCGCGGCGGTGTTTAGTTCGCCATAGCTGATCTCACGGTCGGCGAAGATCAGAGCGATTTTTTCAGGGTTTCGTGCCGCGGTGGCTTCGAAAAGATCGGCCAGAACTTCGTGGCGGATGAGGTCAGTATTTTCGGGGCCGCACAGGCGGCTGACAGGGGTGGACATGGGGCTGGTTTCGAGCATGCCGAATTGTGCCAAATCCCCTGAAAAACGGGGGGTTTCACAGCGCTTGTCAGGTAAAAAATTGTGCGCGGGCAAGATGACAAATGGTGTCGGCTGCCTGCGCAATCCCGTCCACGACGGGCCTGGGTGATGGCGCCTGTTGGGCGAGCCTGTGAAGGGCTTCTGAAAGCTGCCCGCGTTCAAGCGCCGTCGCTTCAATGTCGACACAGCGGCCGTTGTCTTTCAGCCAGTCGATCAGGCAGTCCTGCTCCGGCCAGTTGTCGCGCCGCTGGTAAATCACCGGTGTGCCATTGCAGGCGGCTTCGGTGAAGGTGCCATAGCCGGGCTTGGTGATCACGGCATCGACCGAGCACAGCAGATCGGTGAAGCGGAGGCCGAAGGATTCGGCGGCGATGGCGTCGGGGCGCTGGCACTGCCATTCGGCAGGTAGCAGCCAGCGCACCCCGGGCAGGCACGGCCAGTTGTCGACGGGCAGGCGGTGGGTGATGCCACCCATGGCGACGAGTATGGTCTGGGCACCGTTGAGACCGAGGTCATGCCGGGTGCCCAGGGCCGCTATCGGTCCTACGGACTGGATATTGTCTAGCGCATCCATCGCCATGCCGGGGGTGGTGCGAATAAATGCCTGTGCCGAACGGTAGGCGGCGAGCATGTCGCGGTGAATTGCTTTGCCCCAGGGCTGATCCCCGAAATAATGGGCGAAAAGGTCGGCCCAGTTGAGTGAGCACAGGCTGCAGGAAGGAATGCCGGCGGCGGCAGCCCCGGCCAGCGGCAGGTAGCTGACATTGGTGAGCACCAGATCGGGCTTGAGATCTGCCAGAAAACGCGCTTCGGCGGTGACGCGGGCCGGCCAGTCTTGGTGCGCCCGACGGTAGGCGGTGGCACTGGCGGCGAGGTCGATGTGCGTGGCGTCGATCATCACGTAACCAAAGTCGCTGGCGCCGGCCATCAGCGCATGAGGGACGGTGATCCGTTGTTGCAGCTTGGCCGCAGGGAGCGCGCTACGGATGGTCAGGCGGAAATGGGGGTCGATGCCTGCCAGTTGGTTCAGGACCGGTGCGGTGATGGCGAGATGGCCGAAGCCGTGGCTGGAGATGTCGACAAACAGGTGCATCGGGCGCTTTATGGGGCTTTGTTTCGATTGCTGCGGTCAACCGGAAAAAATGCGCATATTTGAAAAAATCCGGGCCGCACTGCAACGACCCGGACTTCTCCAACATGGTGAAAATCAGCGGTTCTTGAAGCTGGGCTTTCGCTTTTCAACAAACGCTGCCATGCCTTCGCGCTGATCTTCCAGCCCGAAGCTGGCCTGGAAGGCGCGACGTTCGAAGAGCAGCCCTTCATTCAGTCCCGATTCGAAGGCCCGGTTGATCGATTCCTTGACCATCATGACGACGGGCAACGAGAAGCCGGCTATCGTTTGCGCTGCCTTCAGCGTTTCGTCAAGCAACTGATCGGCCGGGATGACGCGGGCAACCAGACCGGATTTCTCGGCTTCGGCGGCGTCCATCAGGCGGCCGGTCAGGCACAGGTCCATGGCCTTGGCCTTGCCGACCGCCCGGGGCAGACGCTGGGTGCCACCGGCACCGGGCAGCGTGCCGATCTTGATTTCCGGCTGACCGAATTTGGCGGTGTCGGCTGCGTAAATCATGTCGCACATCATCGCCATTTCACAGCCGCCGCCCAGGGCAAAGCCGGCCACTGCCGCGATGACCGGCTTGCGCGTCGTCTTGATGCGCTCCCAGTTGCGGGTGATGAAATCGGTCTTGTAGGCATGCATGTAGTCGAAATCCTTCATGAAGCCGATGTCGGCGCCAGCCGCGAAGGCTTTTTCATTGCCGGTGATGACGATGCAACCGATGTTGTCGTCGGCCTCGTAAGCATTAATCGCCGCCCCGATGCCGTCCACCACGTCGTTGTTCAGCGCATTCATCGCTTCCGGGCGGTTGATGCGAATCAGGCCAACCTTGCCGATGGTTTCGGTGAGCACTACTTGGGTCATGTCTCTTCTCCTTTATGGGGCCCTGTGCGGGCGATCAGTGTGTCAGTGAAATCCAGGCCAGGCCCAGCCATTCATGCAACGCGTAATAGCTCGTTCGCAGGGCGTAGGCCTGAGGCAGAAATTCGATGGGTTCCCAGGTCGATTGCTGGTGGCTGAAGAAGGCAGTCGGCGCGGGAATGACCTCCAGCCCGGCCTGTTCAAAAAGTCGCCTGGCACGTGGCATGTGGAAGGCATGGGTGACGAGGATGATGCGACGGATGTCGGCGGCCTTGAGTATGGCGGCCGAGAGGGCGGCATTCTCGGCGGTATCCATCGAGGCCGTTTCCTGCCAGCGCACAGCCACGCCCAATTCGTCCTGCAGGATGCCGGCCATGACCTCGGCTTCGGAGCGGCGGGCCTTGAGCGGACGACCGCCGGTGACCAGCACGGGCAGACCGTACTGGCGAGCCAGTACGGCGCCATAACGGGTCCGGATCAGCGTCCGGTCGCTGGCGGTATCGCCGCCATATTCTGCCGCGTCGGTCGCCAGGCCGCTGCCGAGGATGACGATGGCGCCGGCGTCAGGCTGGCCCTTGGCCAACGGGGCATTCTGACTTTCCAGCGACCCGATCAGTCGATCGGCGACCGGCGCGACACATTGCGCGGCCAGCAGTGCCGCGCCAAAGACGGCCAGTCCGAAAGCCCAGCGTCGGCGTCGGAAAACGCCGGCCACACAGAGTAGCGCCAGTCCGTTGCCGGGTGGCAACAAGAGCAGGCTGATCAGTAATTTCAGGGTCCAGGCGAGTGACATGCATCCGGCCGACAGGGGTCAAGGGGACGAGTTTGTCCGTGTCATGGCGCGCCGTCAATCGTTGGCGGGAAGTGTCCGGTTGATGACAGTTCCAGCAGTCAAATTCCTGCTATCTTTGCCAGCGAAAACCGGCCATGCCGAATAAAAGTGATCAAGGAGACGAGATGAACGATGCAATTGGCGCCCAGCCTTTGTGGACACCCAACCCCGCGACCGTGGGGGAGACCCGCATGGCGCAGCTGATCGCTGCGCAGCGCAAGGTAAATTATGCGGCGCTGTGGCAATGGTCGGTCGATCAGCCAGAGGCTTTCTGGTCTGAACTCTGGGATTTCTGCGGCGTGATGGGCGACAAGGGGGGGACGGTGTTGCACCATGGCGACAAAATGCCCGGCGCCCAATGGTTTCCCGAGGCCCGGTTGAACTACGCCGAAAACGTTTTGCAGCGCCGCGACGATGGTGAAGCGCTGGTTTTCTGGGGCGAAGACAAGGTCAAGCGACGCATGACACGGGCCGAACTGGTTGCCGAGGTGGGCCGTTTTCAGCAATTCCTGAGGGCCGCCGGGGTGGGCGAAGGCGACCGGGTCGCCGGCTATCTGCCCAACCTGCCGGAAACCTTGATTGCCATGCTGGCGGCCACCGCGCTGGGTGCCATCTGGTCATCGGCGTCACCTGACTTTGGCGTGCAGGGGGTGCTCGACCGTTTTGGCCAGATCGAGCCAAAAGTGCTGATCTGCGTCGATGGCTATTGGTACAACGGCAAAGCGGTCGATTGTCTGGCGAAAAACGCAGAAATCGTGGCCAAAATGCCGTCCTTGCTCAAGGTCGTGGTCGTGCCTTACCTCGATTCGGCCCCGGATTTGAGCGGCATTGCCCATGCCATCGGCTGGCACGAGCTTCCCGCGGTCAACCCGAAAAATGCGCCAATTTTCAAAAGAGTCGCCTTCGATCATCCATTGTTCATCATGTTCTCCAGCGGTACGACCGGCGTGCCGAAGTGCATCGTTCATTGCCACGGCGGTGTGCTGCTCCAGCATTGGAAAGAGCATCAATTGCACAGCGATGTGCGGCCCGGTGATCGGCTGTTCTACTTCACCACCTGCGGCTGGATGATGTGGAACTGGCTGGTCTCCGGCCTTGGCTGCGGCGCCACCTTGCTGCTGTACGACGGCTCGCCTTTTGCCGCAGGCGGTACGGTGCTGTTCGATTACGCCGCTGCCGAGAAGATGACGCACTTCGGCACCTCGGCCAAATTCATCGATGCTGCTGCCAAGCTTGGTCTGACGCCGGGCAAGACACATGAACTCGGCGCCCTGCGGGCCATGTTCTCGACCGGCAGCCCACTGTCGCCAGAAGGCTTTGACTGGGTATATCGCGAGATCAAACCGGACATTCTGCTGGCTTCGATTTCGGGCGGTACGGACATCGTGTCCTGCTTCGTGCTCGGCAATCCGGTGCTGCCGGTGTATCGCGGCGAAATCCAGTGCCGCGGCCTCGGCATGGCAGTCGATGTGTTTGATGATACAGGTCGGTCGATACGTGGCGAAAAGGGTGAACTGGTGTGCACCAGGCCATTCCCGGCCATGCCGGTGGGCTTCTGGAACGACCCGGACGGCAAGAAATATCACGCGGCCTATTTCGAACGCTTTGACAATATCTGGTGCCATGGCGATTTTTCGGAGCTGACCACGCACGATGGCCTGATCATTTATGGCCGCTCCGATGCGACGCTGAATCCAGGCGGGGTGCGTATTGGTACGGCGGAAATCTACCGCCAGGTCGAGTTGTTACCGGAAATTCTTGAAGCGCTGGTGATTGGCCAGGATTGGCCGCCGGGCAGGCACGATGATGTGCGGGTCGTGCTTTTTGTCCGCCTGCGTGATGGCGAGGTACTGGATGCCGGGTTGATCGAGCGGATCAAGAAACAGATCCGCGACAACACCACGCCGCGCCACGTGCCCAGCAAGATCGTTCAGGTGCAGGACATCCCACGAACCAAGTCGGGCAAGATCGTCGAACTGGCCGTGCGCAATGTCGTTGGTGAGCAGCCGGTCAAGAATATTGAAGCCTTGGCGAATCCGGAGGCATTGGAATACTTCCGGGGGCGTCCGGAACTCGCCAGCTAAGGCCGCTCAGGCTCTGCCGAGGATGGCGCGACGGGCCAGCCTTGCAGCCTGTTGCGCGATGGAACCCAGCCCCGTCGAGAGCCGGCCCAGCCCCGCCGTGATGCGCTGGCTGGCCTCGGGGCCTTCGATCCATCGGTAGAAAAGCGTGGCTACGCCAATGCTGGTTGCCATCGTCAGCATCAGCGCGAAAACGACAGAAAGTACTGAAGACAAACCCAGCAGGGCATAGACGCAGTTGGCCAGCAGCAAGACCGGGAAGTGCACCAGGAAGAGGGAATAGGATATCTGGCCAAGAAAGGCTAACGGCCTGGAGTCCGGCCAGGTTTCCAGTAGGCCGGTACGGCGGCTGAATCCCAGTAACAAGGCGATTACAAGGGCCAGCGCGATGCGCAGGCGGAAATCGACGACCAGTGCAGCCATGACGATGGTCAGGATCACCCCCAGCCAGGCAGACAGTTGGCGGCGACCGGAGGCCCACCAGGCGGCAGCCCCTAGGCCGTAGGAGCCAAAGAAGTAGATTGCCCAGTTATCCCAGCTGGCGTCGCGGTTGAACCAGAAGAGGGACGCGATGGTCATGCCCAGTACCAGCGCCGGTGCCACGATATTGCGGCGACCGAGCCAGAGCAGCGTGGCCATCAAGGCAAAAAGCTGGAAGTCGATGGCGATGTACCACACCCCGGCCGATAACGAATCGAAACCCAGCAGGCTGTGCAGCAAGGCCGCGTGAGCCAGCCATTGCACGAAGGTGGCGCGGGCAGGGATGGCTTCGTCATCCAGCCACTGGTTGGCGATGGCGGAGGCGATAATGGCCAGGCCGATGGCCGCCAGATAGGGAACCGCCAGCCGCAGGTATCGCTTCCAGATTAATGGCAGCGGGGAAACCGACAGCGCCTGACCTTCCGCTGACAGGCCTCGGGCAGCGAGAAACCCTGCAATGACCAGGAAAACCTGTACGGCCATGCGGCAATATTCGAAGATCCAGCCGGAGATCGCCGGGAACGCGTCGCGTGCTGCTTCGGCGAGGGGGCCGTAGGATGAAAAGTGGTTGAGCAGGACGAGCAGCGCCGCGATCGCCTTCAAGGCGTCGATCAGTGGCATGCGGTTGGCGGGTTTGCTCATGGGGCGGAGTTTACACGCATTGCTGCAGTGCACCAAAATAAATCAGGCTTGTTTTGTAAGGATTAGTTAAACAAAACGCGCGACGAACGATTCGGTGTACAGGGCGGGCAAATTAATCCAGACCCGGTGGCCGCTACCCGGCGCCACGGTGACGGTTTCACCCTTCTTGTTCTCCATGTGGGTGAGTGTGAACACGTGGTTGCCGGACGGGTGGACGCATTCCAGCTTGTCGCCGATCGAAAAGCGGTTTTTGACATCGATTTCCATCAGGCCGCGGGTGGCGTCAAACTGAATTGCATCGCCCACGTAGAGGCTGCGGTCGGATTCAGAGCTGCCGCGCAGGTAGTTCTGGTAATCGGCATCGTGATGACGCTGCAGGAAACCGTCGGTGTAGCCCCGGTTGGCGAGGCCCTCCAGCTCACGGAGCAGGGCCGGATCAAGTGGCTTGCCGGCGACGGCGTCGTCAATCGTCTGGCGATATACTTGCGAGGTGCGGGCGACGTAATACGGGCTCTTGGTGCGGCCTTCGATCTTCAGCGAGTCGATGCCGATCTCGACCAGGCGATGCACGTGCTCAATCGCGCGCAGATCCTTGGAGTTCAGAATATAGGTGCCGTGCTCGTCTTCTTCGATCGGCATCAGCTCACCGGGTCGCTGCTTTTCTTCGAGCAGGATTTCCTGTTCGTTTTTGAGCATTTTTGCCGGTTGACCGTCGGAAGTCGTCACCTTGTAGTCCCAGCGGCAGGAGTTGGTGCACGTGCCCTGGTTCGGATCGCGGTGGTTGAAGTAGCCCGAGAGCAGGCAACGGCCGGAGTAGGCGATGCACAGCGCGCCGTGGACGAAGACTTCCAGTTCGATGTCCGGGCAGCGCTGGCGGATTTCGGCGACTTCGTCGAGCGACAGTTCGCGCGACAGGATGATGCGCTGGACGCCCATTTTCTGCCAGAAGCGAACGGCGGCCCAGTTGACCGTGTTGGCTTGCACCGACAGGTGAACAATTTGTTCCGGCCAGGTTTCGCGCACCATGTCGATGAGGCCGGGATCGGACATGATCAGCGCATCGGGTTTCAGCGCGATGACCGGCGCCATGTCGGACAGGTAGGTCGGTAATTTGGCGTTGTGCGGGATGATGTTGCTGACGACGAAAAACTGCTTGCCGCGGGCGTGCGCTTCGTTGATGCCTTCGCCCAGTTTGGCCAGGTCGCCGAACTCGTTATTGCGCACGCGCAGGCTATAGCGCGGCTGCCCGGCGTAGATGGCATCGGCGCCAAAATCGAAGGCGGTGCGCATCATCTCGAGTGAGCCGGCCGGCGCGAGGAGTTCAGGGGCTTTGGTCATAGTAGAATGGGGCAAAACCGCGCATTGTAGAGACTATGTCTGAAGAAATCCTGATCAATTTCACACCGCAGGAAACGCGCGTTGCTGTCATGCAACAAGGCGTTGTCCAGGAGTTGCATATCGAGCGCACAGCCAGTCGCGGTCTGGTTGGGAATGTGTATTTGGGGCGTGTCTGTCGCATCCTGCCCGGCATGCAGTCAGCCTTCATTGATGTCGGGCTGGATCGCACGGCTTTCCTGCACGTGGCTGATATCTGGCAACCGCGCGAAACGGCCACCGAAAGGCCGATCGAGAAGATTCTTCACGATGGGCAAAGCATTCTTGTCCAGGTCGTCAAGGACCCGATTGGCACCAAGGGTGCCCGGCTTTCAACGCAGGTTTCCATCGCCGGTCGAATGCTGGTTCACCTGCCGCAGGAAAAACATATCGGCATCTCGCAGCGTATCGAGTCCGAAGCGGAGCGCGAAGTCCTGCGCGAAAAAATTACACGGCTGGTGCCGGATGATGAACCCGGTGGCTTTATTGTCAGGACAATGGCTGAAAATGCCAGTGACGAAGAGTTCATTACCGATATCGCCTATTTGCGCAAAACCTGGGCAGATATTCGTGAAAAGGCCAGAGTGTCGGCGCCGCCGACCCTGTTGTATCAGGAGCTTTCGCTTGGCCAGCGCGTGCTGCGCGACTTTGTCAATCCGGAAACGACGCGCATTTTCATCGACTCGCGGGAGAATTTCCAGAAACTCACCGCCTTCGCCCAGGAATACACGCCGGCCGTCATGCCGCTGCTTGAGCACTACACCGGCCAGCGCCCACTCTTCGACCTGCACGGTGTCGAGGATGAGATCCAGAAAGCGTTGGCGCGCCGCGTTGACCTGAAGTCCGGTGGCTATCTGATCATGGATCAGACCGAGGCGATGACGACCATAGACGTGAACACCGGCGGCTTCGTCGGCGTGCGCAATTTTGACGACACGATTTTCAAGACCAATCTCGAGGCCGCAGTCACCATTGCCCGCCAGCTCCGCCTGCGGAACCTCGGCGGCATCATCATTGTCGACTTTATCGATATGGAAAACGAGGAGCACAAGAAAGCAGTACTCGAAGAATTCAACAAGGCCTTGTCCAGCGATCATACCCGGCTGACGGTGAATGGTTTCACCGCGCTGGGGCTGGTTGAAATGACCCGCAAGCGGACGCGTGAATCGTTGGCGCACGTGCTTTGCCAGCCGTGTCCAACCTGTGGCGGACGTGGCGAAGTCAAAACGGCGCGTACCGTCGCATACGAAATACTGCGCGAATTGCTGCGTGAAGCCCGCCAGTTCAACGCTCGTGAATACCGTATCCTCGCCGGCCCGGCCGTCGTTAACCTCTTCCTCGATGAAGAGTCGCAGGCGCTGGCCATGCTTTCCGATTTCATCGGCAAACCCGTTTCGTTGCAGTCCGAGCCCAGCTATTCGCCCGAGCAATACGACATTGTCTTGATGTAATGCACGCCCAGGAGACCCCCCATGAAAACAGAACCCGAGTTCGACAGCCTTGTTCCGGCCCAGTCTTATGATCGCCGGAGTTTTATCGTGACCAGTCTGGGCGCGGGTTTTGCGCTCGCCACGCAACCCGTGATGGCGCAGACGGCGATCAAGACCGACGAAGTGGGTATTCTGGCGGGCGAAATCAAGGTGCCGGTCAAAGATGGTGAAATGGTCGCTTACCGGGCGCTACCGGGCGGTTTGGCCAAGCCTGCCGTAGTGCTGGTGGTTTCAGAGATATTTGGTGCCCACGAACACATTCGGGACATATGTCGCCGACTGGCCAAACTAGGGTATTGCGCCATTGCCCCCGAGTTGTTCGCGCGTCAGGGCGATCCGAGACAGATAGCCAGCATCCCGGAAATCCTGGAAAAAATTGTTGCCAAAACACCGGATGCTCAGGTCCTCAGCGATCTGGATGCCTGCGTCGCCTGGGCTGCATCGAAAGGGGCCGACACCAGCCGCTTGGCGGTTACCGGCTTTTGCTGGGGCGGTCGTATTACCTGGCTGTACAGTGCACACAACCCGGGGATAAAGGCTGGCGTCGCCTGGTATGGCAAACTGGTAGGCGCGTCCAGTGCAATGACCCCCAGGCAGCCGATTGAATTGGTCGGCGAGCTGAAAGCACCGGTACTCGGTCTTTACGGAGGGCTTGATACCGGAATTCCGCTGGAAACGGTAGAAACGATGGAAAAGCTTCTTCAGCAAGGAAATGCGGCTGCCAGGGCTTCGGAAATTCATGTCTACGACAATGCGCCGCATGCCTTCAACGCGGATTACCGACCGAGTTATCGCAAGGAAGAGGCCGAGGACGGGTGGCGAAAAATGCTGGCCTGGTTCCGCAAATACGGCGTCTGATTTCCGATTCGAGCCTGTAAAGCGGTGCCTTCGTGCTAACCTTCGCGCCTCGACAAAATACTGTCCAATCATGACTACTACCGCAGCCAATACCGCACCTTCAACGGAAAAACCAAACGATACCCGGGCACTGCTCAAGGACTTGCAGACGCGATTCGACGTTTTTCGCAACTTTAGTCCGCTGGCGATTGGTATCGACAAACAGGTGTTTGCCCTGTTGCCGGAGTTGAGCAAAAAATCCCTGCGTCTTGCCATGCGTAGCCACACCATTTCCACACGGTACTTGAAAGAAATGGAAAAAGGCACGGTGCGACTGAATCTGGACGGTACACCGGCCGATGAAGTGACCGATGAAAATCGTCAACATGCAGCGGAACAGCTACGCGAACGCTTCAAGAAACAGGCGGAAGCACGCAAGGCAGCCGAAGCTGAAGCCAAGGCAGAGCAGCGTCGAATGGAGAAACTGAATCAGCTTACCGAGAAATTTGGCCGCAAGTAACGGCATGCATTGAAGCTGAAATAAAGAAAAAAGGCCAATCAGTTGATTGGCCTTTTCCTTGGGAATCTTTGGTTGCGGGGGCAGGACTTGAACCTGCGACCTTCGGGTTATGAGCCCGACGAGCTGCCAACTGCTCCACCCCGCGTCCGGTCAGGCGATTGGTTTCCCAAGTTTGCCTGTAATGCGACAACAACTACTGAAACTAGACGCTCGGCCGAAGCTAAGTGCTTTTGAATTCTGGTGGGGCGCGACAGATTCGAACTGTCGACCTACGGATTAAGAGTCCGCTGCTCTACCAACTGAGCTAGCGCCCCACATACTCAAAAAGGCTGGTGGGTCGGCCGAGATTCGAACTCGGGACCAACGGATTAAAAGTCCGCTGCTCTACCGACTGAGCTACCGACCCGCCTTAGGGAGGCCGAATTATACACAGACTTCTAGTTTGTGCCTATCTTTTGTGCGTGCCAGCGGGCGGTGGTGTTTCCTGAGGGGTTCAGGACTGACGATGACCCATGCGAATTGACGGCGATTGGGTTGCAAATCGCCCGATCTTCAAATAGACCCGCGGGTTTGATGGAAAAAATCTAGCACTTACCGTCAGTCGGACGACTACGGGTGAAGATGAGCGCCCCGTTTTCGGACGTCAGCACGCTTTGCTGCGCGTTGCCTGGGGTCAGGTGAAAGTCGCCCGCGCAGACCAGCAGGTCGCCAAAAAAGACATCGCCTTCAATCACCATGCATTCTTCGTCACCGACCGTCCGGTCTGCCGGCAAACTCGCGCCCGGCTGCAGTCGCAGGAATCTCGACACCATGTCGCCATCACGGCAAAGGGTTTTGCTCTCGACCCCATCGGTCAGCGATTCCCACTTGCCATCATTTGCAGTTACGGTCACAGCGGGTGCCCTGCTACCGGGGAGAAGGGCGCTGACCATTTCGCCGAGCATGGTGCCCGTGTGTCCGAGGGAAGTGCCACGCAGATAGGCTATGACACCTTGTTCGGAGGTGATGCGCCCATGCCTGCTCCCGACCGGCGACATGTGGTAATCACCCGGCCCGAGTGACATGCCGTCAATCTGAAAGCCACCGGAAAGCACGATGCCTTCCTCCAGGGCCGCATGACGGTGCATGGGGAGTGCCGCACCAGGTTGCAGTTCAATCAGGACTGAGTCGCTGTGCGCGCCATGCCACAGGGTTTTTACCCGGACCCCCGATTTGACGTGGCGCCACGCGCCATCACGTGCACGGACGGTAATTGTACCGGCCGCGGCCAAGCGACTTTTTTCGGCTCGTGACAGCAGGCGGCTGCGCAAGTTTTGCCGGTTTGATGTCGGCATGTTGCTACTTGCCAAGGCCTCGCAAATCAACTGGCTGAGCTCCGCATCAGTATCTGTGGGGCGGTTGAGGGGGGTTTTCATGGCATCACCATCGTCATGCCCGGGATCAGGGTTTCTCGCAACCGGCCCAGGGCTCGCCGAATGTGCGATTTGACAGTTCCCAGTGGCAAACCGGTATGAACTGCAATCTCTTCGTGGCTTAAGCCACGGAAAAATGCCAGTGCAACAAGCTGACGTGGCAAGGGATCGAGTCTGGCAAGCGCTGAGTGCAATTGGTTGCCAATTTCCGTCGCGGCCAGCAAGTCTTCGGGACCATCAGCCGCATCAGGTTCGCTGTCTCCCGCATCCTCGGTGCATTGCGCAGGATCACGTCGACGGAGCGCATCCAGGGCGCGACTTCGTGCAATGGTCAGCATCCAGGCGACGGCACTGCCGCGAGCCGGATCGAAACGGGGTGCCTGGCGCCAGATTTGCCAGAAAGTATCTTCTGCTACTTCTTCGGCGGTCTGTGCATGCCGAGTAATGCGCAGGGCCAGTCCGTAAACGCGCCCGATCATGGCTTCGTAGAGGTTGCCCAAAGCGGCTTCATCGCGACTGACGACCAGGGCAATCCACGCGCACAGGGCAGGCTCGTTCGCAGGGTTGGCGGCGTAGGCGCCGTTGCCGGTCGAAGCGCTGGCTGATGGCACCAAGCGGTCGTCGTTGTCGCATCGCTCGTCCATGTCACCGGGCCAGGGATCGGGCAGGGTGTCGCTGTCGTTGTGTTCTGCGGATGAGTTCATTGTTGCTTGCCGATGTCCGAGCGGATGCCAATGGGGGTGAGTTGCTGCAAAAAGGCGATGATGTCTGCCCTGTCCTTGGCATCTGCGACCGAATATCCCATCCGCTGCCCAGGGATCAGACTTTCCGGGTTGCTGAGCCAAGCATCGAGCGTCTCGTTGTTCCATATGATTTTGGCACGTTGCAGTGCCGGGGAATAGGAAAACCCGCGGACGCTCCCGGCACGGCGGCCAAACACGCCGCGGTGGTGCGGCCCGGTCCGATCAGCGTCGAGCCCGTGACAGGCGCTGCAACGCTGTTCGTAGAGGCGTTCGCCATGCTCAGCGTCCTGGGCTGCTGCGGGTGCTGCTGCCGCCATCGCCAGGCATGCCGGGATCAGGTAGCGCAGCGTCCGCAGCCGCATGTCAGGCACCAAAACTCAAGGCACCGGCGGGCACCGGTTTGCCCAGGGCGTTGGACAGCAGCGTCCAGTGCATGGTCTCGTCGGCTGCCAGTCGGGCAGCAATCTTGGCCAGATCATGCGAGGCGAAGGCCGGTATGACGCCGATGTAGGCATTGGCCGCACCCATCTCCAGGCGGGCTGCCAGCGTCAGTACATCGGCCTGGCTTTTCAGGCCGCCAGCACCCAGGGCGGTCGCATAGTCGGCGTTCGATTTTGTGGCCACCGGCTTGCCGCCCATTTTCTCGATGGTAGCCGCCAGTGCGTCGCGGTGGCCTTTATGGTGGCTCTGGAATAGCACGGCTGTGTCGAGCACCGGTTTTTGCAGCAGGCCGCTTTCAGCGCCCAATTGATAGGCAGCGATTGCTTCATGCTCCAATCCGAGGGCAACATTCAGGATGCCGACATCCGAACTCATGTCGCCACCGGCGGCAAGTGCCAGGCGCGAGTTGCCCGCCAGCATGGCGACGGCAGCGCCCGATAGCATCAGGCCGGAGCTCCGACCCATGAATGAGCGGCGCGAGCTGTCTTGAAGTTCATTGACACGAATCAACATGGTCATTCCTTTCGTTGGTTGAGGTAGCGATTTGTCGCTAAGGGAGGTCGCTCTCCATCGGTTGTAACGATTCAGGCGACTCCTGACCTGTACTACGCAGCCGCAACGAATCCGGATGCAGATTTCTCGTGGGTAGAAGCAATTAATCGGCAGTGAACCGCTGCAGTTTTGTTTGCAACGGTTATGCGATTAGAATGATATGGAACCCAACAGCGCCAATTGGCGGGCACCGGAGTACGTATTTCAAGGAGAGCACGATGACCGAACACGATATTTCACGTTACCAGGATATTTTGATTGCGACGGCGACCGACGTCGGCTTGAAGATGCTCGCGGCCATTGCCTTCTGGGTAATTGGTCGCTGGCTGATTGGTATGGCGCTTCGCATGTTGCGTTCTGCGCTGGAAAAGCAAAAAGTGGATCCAACCTTGCTGCGCTATATCGGATCGATCGTTACGGTCACCTTGAACGTGCTTTTGGTGATCGGCATCCTCGGCTATTTCGGCATTCAGACCACGACGTTTGCGGCCCTGATTGCGGCGGGTGGTGTCGCCATCGGCATGGCTTGGTCCGGCCTGCTGGCGCACTTTGCGGCGGGCGCTTTCATGGTGGTGCTGCGCCCGATGAAGGTCGGCGATTTTGTCTCGGTGGCTGGCGTGACGGGGACGGTGGTGGAACTGGGGCTGTTCACGACCACGATCAATACGCCGGATAACGTGCAGACCATCCTTGGGAACAACAAGGTATTCAGTGAAACGATCCAGAATTTCACGGTTAATCCGTTTCGTCGTGTAGATCTGAAGTGCCAGTTGTCAGGGGCGGCCGATCATCAGGCGGCCATGGTCTTGCTGCGCGAGAAGATTGCGGCGATTCCGAATGTGTTGCCCGAGCCGAAGGTGGACGTCGAAATTCTCGATTTCACGCTGGTCGGTCCGGTGCTGGCGGTGCGCCCGTATTGCCACAACGACAATTACTGGCAGGTCTATTTCGACACCAACAAGGTGCTGCGTGAAGCGCTGGCCGAAGCCGGCTTCCCGTCACCCATGCTGGCGCAGAACGTAATCATTACGCAAGCCGCCTGATCCTCTCCCGCGGTCGACGGCAAAAAGCCGCGAAATTTCAAATTTCGCGGCTTTTTGCCGTCGACCGCAGAGCTCTGATTTAACCGAGGCGTCGGCAGATTTCGGTGGTCAGCGCCGACTGGTTCATGGAATAAAAGTGCAGGCCGGGGGCGCCGCCCTGAATCAGGCGTTCACACAATTCAGTGACCGCATCGAGGCCGAAGGCGCGGATGGAATCGCTGTCATCGCCGAAACTCTCGAATTTCTTGCGCATCCAGCGAGGAATTTCAGCACCGCAGGCGTCCGAGAAGCGGGCCAGCTTGGTGAAACCGGCAATCGGCATGATTCCGGGAATGATCGGGACGTCGACGCCTTGCGCCTTGGCTTCGTCAACGAAATGGAAGTAGGCGTCAGGATTGTAGAAGTATTGCGTGATGGCCGAATTGGCCCCGGCCTTGACCTTGCGGACGAAGGCGTCCATGTCGTCTTTCGGGCTCCGCGCCTGCGGGTGCCATTCCGGATAGGCCGCCACTTCGATGCTGAACCAGTCACCGGTTTCCGCGCGGATGAACTCAACCAGTTCGTTGGCATAGCGGAACTCGCCGGTTTCAGCCATGCCGGAGGGCAGGTCGCCACGCAGCGCAACGGTGCGCTTGATGCCGGCGGCCTTGTATTCGCCCAGGATCTCGCGAATGCTGTCGCGGCTGGAGCGGATGCACGAGAGGTGCGGTGCAGCGTCGAAGCCTTCCGCTGCAATTTCCTTGACGACACTGAAGGTGCGCTCTCGCGTCGAGCCGCCGGCGCCATAAGTGACCGAGAAAAACTCGGGCTTCAGTTTGGCCAGCTCGGCGCGAACCGTGCGCAGCTTGTCGACACCTTCCGGTGTTTGCGGTGGAAAGAATTCGATGGAGATCTCAGTGTTCATTTTTTTAGCCAGATAAAAAATTCGCGGTTGCCATCACCGCCGGTAATGGGGCTGTCGAACCAGCCGCTTACGGTCAACCCGATATTTCGGGCAAATTCGAGATATTTTGCTTCAAGTTCGCGATAGCAGGCCGGGTTGCGCACGATGCCACCTTTGCCGATATTGGCCGGACCCACTTCGAACTGCGGTTTGATCAGCAAGAGAAGATCCCCTTGCTCCGCCAGCAGCACCGGCAGCTGCGGCAGAATCAGGGTCATCGAGATGAAAGACACATCGCCGACGATGAGGTCGAACCCACCGGTTGGGAGTGCGGCGCCCAGATCTTCGGCGCTCAGCGCCCGGCAGTTGATGCCTTCGAGCGCGACAACGCGCGGATCGGCCTTGAGCTTGGTGGCCAGCTGGCCGTGGCCGACATCGACGCCAACCACCTGTTGTGCACCGGCTTGCAGCAAACAGTCGGTAAATCCGCCGGTCGATTGGCCGACATCGAGACAATTTTTTCCGGTCACGGCGACGCCTGTTTTTGCCAGCGCTCCCGCGAGCTTGAGGCCGCCGCGCGACGCGAAGCGGTCATTATCATCGGGCGCGATATGCAATGGGCTGTCCGGTGCCAGTTCGTGGGCCGGCTTGAGCAGGGGGGCGCCATTCAGTGAGACGCGACCGGCGGCGATCATGCGCTGGGCGGCCGTGCGTGATGGCGCCAGGCCTCGGCTGACCAGCAGACTGTCGAGCCGGGACATGCCGTGGCGTTCTATAGTGCGTTCAGCGTTGGCGTCGGGCGGTGTGGCCGGACGGCTGCTGCGCCGGTGGAAGGAGTTCATCGACAAAGGTGAAAGTCCCTATTTCCGGGTGACCTTGACGCACTCGACCGGGTGCTCGTAAACATCCTTTCGCTTGTCGTAGAGCGGAATAGTGGTGCCGCTGAGGCGATTGCTTTCGAGGTCTTTCAGATCCACGTCAGCGACGACGATCTGTTCAAGATTGAGCGTACCTTCTGCAGCGATGCCATCGCGGGCAAAGGGGAAATCGGACGGCGTAATGATGCTCGCCTGCCCATAATGCATTCCGAGGCCTTCAACCGGCAGATTGCCAACGGTGCTGGTCATGGCGACGAACACCTGATTTTCAATAGCGCGGGCGTGGCAGCAGTAGCGCACGCGCAGGAACCCCTGGCGGTCATCCGTGCATGACGGTACGAAGAGGATGTCGGCACCCGCTTCGCAGACCATGCGCGCCAACTCGGGGAATTCGATGTCGTAGCAGATGAGAATGGCAATTTTGCCAAACGGGGTGTCAAAAAGGCGAAGCTGGTCGCCGGCGTCGGTGTTCCACTTTTCGCGCTCCCAGCGCGTGCGGTGGATTTTGTCCTGCTCGAAAACTTCGCCGCCAGGGGTGAAGTAATACGCCGTGTTGAGGAGCCGTCCGTCTTCCTTGACCGTGGGATGGGTGCCGCCGATGAGATGGACGTTCCATTGCGCGGCCAGTTCCTGCATCAGATCCTTGTAGCGCTTGGTATAGTCATTCATGTTGCGGACGGAGGCGCGAACATCGCTGGTGTCCATGAACGACAGCAACTGGGTGGTCAGAATTTCTGGCAGCAGCACAAACTGGGGTTTGTAATCCCCCGCGGCCTTCATAATGAAGCGGACCTGGTTTTCAAAACCTGACCAGTCATAAATGGGGCGGAGCAGGTATTGAACAGCGGCAATTCTGACGATCATAGGACGCTTTTCTCCGGAATGATGGTTGGGAAGTTCGGGTTGTAGTCGGGGTTGAGCCAGACGATCAAGGCGGCATTGCCGCAGGATTCGTTATCCTCGGGAATGTAGTCTTCCATGATCCGGCAATAGCTGAAGCCCTCCTTGATCTGAAAGCTGAGGACAGGGTCCGTGAGATCCCCCCAGACGACTTTCTGCGCATAAAACTCGGCGCTGATTTCATCTGCGTAATTGTGGTAGCCAGGGAGTCGGCCGCAGGCGATGATGCGTTTGAGATTCATGGCGCGGCACAGCGCCCTGCGTCCCTCGTATAGCAAATGCCCAATACCTTCACCGCGCAGCGTTGGGTCAACGAATATTTCGGCGCCATAAAGCGTTCGTCCGTGCGGGTTGTGATTTGCAAAGGTGCCGGCGCCGGTGATCTCTTTCCAATTGTGCGACTCGGACCAGTCGTCCCAGAGGACAATCAGTGAGCTGGCGCATCCGACCAGGCCATTTTCGTTTTCGGCGACGATCTGGCCTTGGGGAAATACAGAAAGTTGCTCCTGAAGTTTGTGTGAACTCCAGGGTGGGATGTCGGGATAGACGCGCGCCTGCAAGGCGATGAGTTTCGGCAGGTCATCCGGTTGCGTATGGCGTATCTGGATGTTACTCATGCAGAATCTCCTGTTGTTCGCTTTAAACCGGCAAGCCGAAAGTGGCTTGCCGGGCGGAGCATGTGCCTGATCAGTAGCGGTAGTGTTCAGTCTTGTACGGGCCTTCCTTCGGTACGCTGATATAGGCGGCCTGCTCGTCAGTCAGCTCCGACAACTGGGCATTCAGCGTCTTCAGTTGCAGGCGGGCGACCTTTTCGTCCAGGTGCTTGGGCAGGGTATAGACGCCGACCGGGTACTTGTTCGAACCCTTGACCGCTTCCGTCCACAGTTCGATCTGGGCGATCGTCTGGTTGGCGAAAGAAGAGGACATCACATAGGACGGGTGGCCGGTGCCGCAGCCGAGGTTCACCAGACGACCCTTGGCGAGGAGGATGATGCGTTTGCCGTCCGGGAAGATGACGTGATCGACTTGCGGCTTGATCTCTTCCCACTGGTACTTCTCGATCGAAGCGACGTCGATTTCATTGTCGAAGTGGCCGATGTTGCAGACGATGGCGTTGTTCTTCATCGCGACCATGTGGTCATGGGTGATGACGTGGAAGTTGCCGGTGGTGGTGACGAAGATGTCGGCCTTGTCGGCGGCGTATTCCGTGGTGACGACGCGGTAGCCCTCCATGGCGGCCTGCAGGGCGCAGATCGGGTCGATTTCGGTGACCCAGACCTGGGCCGACAGGGCGCGCATGGCCTGGGCGCAGCCCTTGCCGACATCGCCATAACCGATGATGACGGCAACCTTGCCGGCGATCATGACGTCGGTGGCGCGCTTGATGCCGTCGACCAGCGATTCGCGGCAGCCGTAAAGGTTGTCGAACTTGGACTTGGTGACCGAGTCGTTGACGTTGATGCCCGGAAACTTGAGTTCGCCGCGCTGGTGCATCTGGTACAGGCGATGGACGCCGGTCGTGGTTTCTTCGGTGACGCCCTTGACGGCGGCCAGACGCACGGAATACCAGGTCGGATCAATGGCCAGCTTGGCTTTGATCGCGGCAAAGAGGATGGTTTCTTCTTCGGAACCCGGCTTGGCAACAACCGAGATGTCCTTTTCGGCACGGGCGCCTAGGTGCAGCAACAGGGTGGCATCGCCGCCGTCGTCGAGGATCATGTTCGAGTAGCCGCCGTCGGCCCATTCGAAGATACGGTGGGTGTAATCCCAATAATCGACCAGAGTTTCGCCCTTGACCGCGAAGACCGGGATGTTCTGCGCGGCAATCGCTGCGGCAGCATGATCCTGCGTCGAGAAGATGTTGCACGAGGCCCAGCGGACTTCGGCGCCGAGCGCGGTCAACGTTTCGATCAACACGGCGGTCTGGATGGTCATATGCAGCGAACCGGTGATGCGGGCGCCCTTGAGCGGTTGGGTCTTCGCGAATTCCTCGCGAATGGCCATGAGGCCCGGCATTTCGGTTTCGGCAATGAGGATTTCCTTGCGACCCCAGTCGGCAAGGTTGATGTCAGCGATGACGTAGTCTTTGAATTCAGCCACAGTAAGCTCCTGAAGAACTGTGGCCGGGAGGGGATGCTCACCCGGCATCCCGTGCCCGGCACGGATTAAATGGGTGAGCGCAGTTTCAAACCGAGCCTGAGAGAGTGGTTTGTGAAAACCAAGCCCCTGCAGCGCCCCTCGGTAGGTCTTGGATTATAAACTGATTTCAGGCGTTTTCGCCGGCCCAGTAGCGGTCCACGTCTTTGATGCCCCATTTGGCGGCGTCGTCGCGACCGGCAATTTTTTCCGGGCTGCGTGCCAGGTCAATGGTTTCCGGACGGATGTATGCCTGCGATTTGGTCGAAAAAAAGACCTTTACTTTGGGTTTGAGCAGCGACTGCTCGCCTTGTTCGACCACCACACCCAGCTTGCCTGATTCCAGGCGAACAAACGAACCGATCGGGTAAATTCCCAGGCTTTTGACGAACGCCTGGAATACGGTCGGATCGAAATGTCCCTTCCATTCCGCCATCCGCTTGATCGATTCGGCAGGATCCCAACCCGCTTTATAGGGACGGTTCGAGGTTACCGCGTCATAGACATCGCATACCGCGCCCATCTTTGCGTAAAGGCTCATCGACTCGCCATTCAGGCCTCTCGGATAGCCGCTACCATCGATCTTTTCGTGGTGATGAAGGCAAACGTCCTTGGCTATCTCACTGATGCCCTTACCTTCAAGCAGAAGTCTGTAGCCTTCTTCCGGGTGTGTCTTGACCAGTGCAAACTCTTCATCAGTCAGTTTGCCCGGCTTATTCAATATTTCCATCGGAATCATGGCCTTGCCAAGATCGTGCAAGAGGCCTGCCATTCCCGCATCCCTGGTTTGCTGTTCATCCAGCCCGAGTTGTCGGGACAGCGCGATCATTAGTGCGCAGACGGCCACCGAGTGCATATAGGTGTAGTCGTCGGCAATTTTCAAACGCGCCAAGCTGATCAAGGCACCCGGATTGCGCATGACGGAGTTGGATATTTCTTCGACTAGCGGTGCCGCCGCTTCGGCCTCTATGGCCTTGCCCATCCGCGCTTCCTGAAACATGGAAACGACTGCTTCCTTGCCTTTGGCGCAGATTTTGGCAGCACGTTTGACCTCGTCGTTGAAGCCCGTTCTTTCCTGGGCAACAGGTGACACGTTCGGAACTGATTCAGCCGTGATGATTTCAATCGCAGAATCTGTTGTCTCGGTGACTTCGCTGTCCAGTCCCTTGGCAAGATTTATCCAGACTTCCTTGATCGGGCTTGCCTGAATTAGTGCGATGTCCTTCGGGTCTGTCAGAACGAACTTGTTTCGCCAGAATGGATGCTCCAGCCAGGCGCCACAGAAGGCCTCCAGATGCATGCCCAGGCGGATGTGCTCGACAGGTATTTTTTTAAGCATATTTGGAAATTTTACCAAAAAAAGGGAGCCGGTTGGCTCCCTTTTTGCGCGTCTTCTTTGCTTTACAGACCAGCGTCGGACTTCAGCAAATTTGCACGATCGGTTGCTTCCCAGCTGAATTCCGGCTCGTCGCGGCCAAAATGGCCGTAGGCGGCAGTCTTCTGATAGATCGGACGGAGCAGGTCGAGCATATTCACGATGCCCTTGGGACGAAGGTCAAAGTGCTTGCGAACCAACATGGTGAGCGTTTCATTGCTCACCTTTCCAGTGCCGTAGGTCTCGACCATGATCGAGGTCGGCTCGGCAACGCCGATGGCGTACGACACCTGTACCAGACAGCGCGAGGCGAGACCGGCGGCGACGATGTTCTTGGCGACGTAGCGGGTAGCGTAGGCGGCCGAACGGTCAACCTTGGACGGATCCTTGCCGGAGAAAGCGCCACCGCCGTGCGGTGCGGCGCCGCCGTAGGTGTCGACGATGATCTTGCGGCCGGTCAGGCCACAGTCGCCTTGCGGGCCGCCGACGACGAAACGGCCGGTCGGGTTGACCAGGTACTTGATGTCGCCCTTGATCAGTTCCTTCGGCAGAACCGGCTTGATGATCTGTTCGATGGTGGCTTCGCGCAGGTCTTCCAAGCTGATGTCTGGCGAGTGCTGGGTGGACAGCACAACGGTATCGATGGAGTGCGGTTTGCCATCGACGTAGCGAATCGTGACCTGCGACTTGGCATCCGGACGCGCCCACGGCAGGCGGCCATCCTTGCGCAACATGGCCTGACGCTCGACTAGGCGGTGCGACAAGTAGATGGGCAGTGGCATCAGCGACGGGGTTTCGTCGCAGGCATAGCCGAACATCAGTCCCTGGTCACCAGCGCCCTGTCCGAGGTTGTCGTCGTACGCGGCATTGACGCCCTGGGCGATGTCCGGACTTTGCTTGTCGTAGGCAACAAGAACCGCGCAACCTTTGTAATCAATGCCATAGTCGGTGTTGTCGTAGCCGATGCGCTTGATGGTGTCGCGCGCGACCTGGATGTAATCGACGTTGGCGTTGGTAGTGATTTCACCTGCGAGGACGACGAGTCCGGTGTTGCACAGGGTTTCGGCGGCCACGCGGGAATGCTTGTCCTGAGCCAGGATGGCATCCAGAATGGCGTCGGAAATCTGGTCGGCAACCTTGTCCGGGTGGCCTTCACCGACGGATTCTGATGTAAAGAAATATTCGCTCATGCAAAGCTCCAATGGTCCTTTATCCGGCGTTACCGGCTTCGGACCACGAGCGGGTGACGCTTTAGCAGAATTTATTAGTCGCCCCGCAAGTTGTCTGTTTAACTCGGCGAACGGATAATATTAAACTTTTCTCAGGGGGATTCAACCCCCGGGGCCTCATGGTTTTCATTTTTCGCCTTTTGTCTTTCCTGCCTCTGAGTATTCTGCATCTGCTGGGTGCAGGACTTGGACGTCTGACTTATTGGTTGTCGCCAACTTATCGCCGTCACCTGCGGGAAAATCTTGCCCAGGCTGGGCTGGCACCAGCCTGGCGCGGCAAGGTGGCAGCTGAAACAGGCAAGCAGATGCTGGAGTTGGCGCGCATCTGGATGCGTCCGCTGGAAGAGGCCGTGCCACTGGTAGTCGACATCGTGGGTTGGGAGCATGTCCAGGCTGCGCGGCAAGCCGGCAAGGGGATCGTCTTCCTGACACCTCATTTGGGCTGTTTCGAAATTACGGCCCAATATCTTTCGTCCTTCGGAGACATCACGGTGCTGTACCGTGCGCCGAAGTCGGCCGTGGCGCAGGAATTGATTCTGACTGGCCGAAAACGGGCGCACTTGCATCTGGCACCGGCCGATTTGTCCGGTGTGCGTTCATTGATCAAGGCGCTTAAGAAGGGCGAAATGGTGGGCATGCTGCCAGATCAGGCCCCGAAAACTGGAGAAGGCGTCTGGCTCAAGTTTTTCGGCCGCTATGCCTACACGATGACGCTGGCGGCTCGCCTGACAGAAACCGGTGCGGCCTCGCTGTTGACCTGGGGCGAGCGTCTGCCTGGCGGACGGGGGTACCGCGTGCATTTTCAGCCACCGCAAACTCCGCTGGCAGGTGCCACGGTCGACCGGGCTCAGCAGATAAATTCGGAAATCGAACTGCTGATTCGCCAATGTCCTGCGCAGTATCTATGGGGCTATAACCGCTACAAACGACCCGGTGGCGCCGAGCCGCCGCCTGCGGAGTGATCGGCTGGTGAAACAGTTTTTGACTTACCTTCTGGTGGGCGTTTTGTGGCTCCTGCATTGGTTGCCGTTGCCGGTCCTCCGCGCTCTGGGTTGGGGATTGGGGGTATTGCTCCACAAATTCGGGCGCGAGCGGCGCAATGTGGCGCTGACTAACCTGCGGCTGTGTTTTCCCGACAAGACAGAGGTTGAGCGGGAACTATTGGCGCGTCAGCATTTCGTGGCATTTGCCCGAGCCGTCTTGGATCGTACCTTGGGGTGGTGGGCGTCAAAGCAAAGACTGGAACGCATCATCCGGATCCATGGTGTTGAAAACCTGACCGATCCCGGCGGTCGTCCCACCATCCTGCTTTCGCCGCATTTTGTTGGACTGGACGCCGGGGCGACGCGAATCTCGATGTACGTTGTCGGCTGCAGCGTATTCTCGAACCAGAAAAATCCGGTGCTCAACAAGTTGCTTTATGATGGGCGTATGCGCTTTAACGATGCGGTATTGCTGTCGCGTCAGGATGGCATGCGGAAAATTGTCAAAGCCATGAAGGACGGACATCCTTTTTATTACCTTCCCGATATGGATTTTGGTCCCAAAGAGTCAATCTTCGTGCCTTTCTTTGGCGTTCAGGCGGCAACCATACCCGCGCTGTCGCGCCTGGTTCGTTTGACCGGCGCCCGGGTGGTTGCCTGTATCACGCGGCAGGTGCCCGACGGCTACGAGGTGGAGGTGATGCCACCCTGGGAAAACTTCCCGGGCGAAAGCGTCGAGGCAGATACCGAATTCATGAACCAATTTATCGAAACCCAGGTGCTGCGCATGCCGGAGCAGTACTTCTGGTTGCACAAGCGCTTCAAAACCCGGCCATCCGGAGAGCAGAGGTTTTACAAATGAACACCCTGAATATTGAAATCCGTCCCGTGACGCCGCCCGATGTGCCGGCGATTTCAAGCCTGGCCCGCGAAATCTGGCAAGCCTCCTATCCGGGCATCATCACGCAGGAGCAGATCGATTTCATGCTCGAGCAGCGTTACGGTCATGAACGCCTGTACGACGACCTTGAGGACTTGCACAAATGGCTGGATCAGGCCTTTCTGGGTGATCGCCGGGTGGGTTTTGCCTTCAGTGAAATTTACAAGGGCGAGTTCAAGCTGGACAAGCTGTATATCCATCCTGACGTGCAGCGCCAGGGTGTCGGTGGTCAACTGATCGCCCACGTTGCCGAGCGGGCAAAACGCGAGGGCTATCCTTGCGTGATTCTGGCGGTTAACAAGCGTAACGAAAAGGCGATCAATTCGTACAAGAAATACGGCTTTGTGGTCCGCGAGGCGATAGTCGACGATATTGGTCGCGGCTACGTGATGGACGATTTTGTGATGGAGAAGAAACTTTAAGATTTTGAGGCAACTGTCTGTCTCTGCTATGCTTTTCACAATCATTCAGTGGAGCGGTACGTGAAACTCAAATTCTCGAAAATGCATGGCCTGGGCAACGATTTTGTTGTCCTTGACGGTATTGGCCAGCATGTTTCCTTGACGCCGGAACAGCTCTGCTATCTGGCTGACCGCCACTTTGGTGTCGGCTGCGACCAGATTTTGCTGGTCGAGAAGGCGACGCAAGAAGGTATCGATTTCCGCTACCGTATTTTCAACGCTGATGGCGGTGAGGTGGAGCAGTGCGGCAATGGTGCACGCTGCTTTGTACGCTTTGTCCACGATCAGGGGCTGACAGACAAGCGTGAAATTCGTGTCGAGACGATGACGGGTATCATTGCGCCTCGCCTTGAAGGCGATGGCAACGTCACCGTCGACATGGGCATTCCCCGATTTTTGCCCGCCGAAATACCGTTCATTGCTGACGACGATGTGGTCGTGCATATGCTGGACGTGGCAGATGAAACCCTGGAGACCAGCGTTGTTTCGATGGGGAATCCGCATGCCGTGCAGGTGGTTGATAGTGTCGAAACGGCGCCGGTCGGCGAGCACGGCCCGCTGATTGAAAAACATCCGCGCTTTCCGCAGCGGGTCAATGCAGGATTCATGCAGATCGTTGATCGGCATGCCATCAAGTTGCGCGTTTACGAGCGTGGCTCGGGCGAAACGATGGCGTGTGGCACGGGCGCCTGTGCGGCGGTGGTAGCCGGTATCCGGCGTGGGCTGTTGGAGTCGCCGGTGCGCGTGACGACCCGCGGCGGTGATCTGAACATTGCCTGGGGTGGCCCCAACCGGCCGGTTTTGATGACCGGCCCGGCAGTCACGGTATTTACTGGAGAAATTGAATTATGAGCGCCATGTTCCCCGATGAGATCGCGGATTATCTGAAGAACAATCCGGGTTTCTTCGAAAAGTACGCCGATTTGATGGCGACGATTTTCGTGCCGCATCCGCATGGCGGGCATACCGTTTCACTGGCCGAACGCCAGATGCTGACGCTGCGCGACAAGAATCGGGCGACCGAGAGCAAGCTGGCCGAATTGATCGCTTTCGGCGAGGAAAACGACCAGATCAGCGAGAAAGTCCATCGTCTGGCGGTGGCCTTGGTTGCGGCTGAAACTTTCCAGGCGGTGATTCATTTGTTGAATTTCCATCTGCGCGATGATTTCTCCGTGCCCCATGTTGCCTTGCGCCTGTGGGACAAGCCTGAAGGTATCGAGGATCTGCCGGAATTCGCTGCAGTCAGCGAAGAACTGCAGGTTTTTGCCGAAACCCTGGCCCGGCCGTATTGCGGGTCTACCGCTGGTTTTGGCACCAATTCGTGGTTCGGTGAGCATGCTTCGCACATCCGTTCGCAGGCCCTGATTGCCTTGCGCAATGGCGGCGGCACCATCGGCATGATTGCGCTGGGCAGTGAGGAGGCGCAGCGTTTTTATGCCGACATGGGCACGCTGTATCTCGAACGCCTCGGCGAAATGGTGTCTGCGGCGTTGGCGAGAGTGACCAAGAGCGTGTTGTGACCACGCACACGACGCTGGACGCGAATTTGGCTGCTTATCTGGCCGAACTCGCGGATCAGCGCCGGGTTTCTCCGCACACCGTTTCAAATTACCGTCGTGATCTGGGTAAGTTGCTGAAGGTGATCGGGGAAGTCCCGATTGCCGGGCTACAGGTTCATCACGTTCGCCGCTTTGTCGCGCAAATGCATGGGCAGGGCTTGTCCGGTCGTTCGCTGGCGCGCCTGCTATCGGCGTGGCGAGGCTTTTTTGCCTGGCTTGGTGAACGCGGTCTGCTCAAGGCTAATCCGTGCGATGGCATCAAGGCGCCGAAATCCCCCCGTTTGCTGCCGAAAGCCCTGTCGGTCGATGAAACTGCCCGTTTGCTGGCGCCAGTCGACGATGATGATCACGTGCAGACAGCGCGTGATCTCGCCATGTTCGAGTTGTTTTATTCGTCGGGCTTGCGGCTGGCCGAGTTGGTGGCGCTCGATTGTGATGCACTCGACAGCATCGCCCACGAAGGCGAGGTCCGGGTGCTCGGCAAGCGCAGCAAGTTGCGGTTGGTGCCGGTGGGCAGCAAGGCGCGGGAGGCGATTGCCGCCTGGGCCGCCCTGCGCGGTGAGTTGGCCAGGGCGGACGAGCAAGCCTTGTTCGTCGGCCAGCGCGGAGCGCGCATCAGTCCGCGCATGGTTGAGTCGCGACTGACGCGCCGGGCAATATTGCTCGGTTTGCCCACCCACGTTCATCCGCACATGTTGCGCCATTCCTTTGCGTCGCATGTCCTGCAGTCCTCGGGTGATCTGCGGGCAGTGCAGGAAATGCTGGGTCACGCCAGCATTGCCTCGACGCAGGTGTATACCCATCTCGACTTCCAGCATCTGGCCAAGGTCTACGATTCGGCCCATCCACGGGCCAAGCGCTGAGCGAATTTTGCGGTCAACCGGAAAAAACAACCAAAATCAAAGGCTTTAATTGACGAGTTGTTTGCCAAGCCCTATGATTCACGGTTTGAAAAATCGCCGGAATCAAGGAGTTAGTCATGGCTATCAATCGTAACCGCCGTTCTTCCCTGGAACGCCGCTGCATTTCCAAGTCTACCAAGCGTCTGTTCAAGGGTACGGGCAAGACCATGTTCAAGGTCATGTACGCTGCCGAGTGCCATCAGCGTAACCGCAAGGCGCTGGGCGCTTAAGTTTTCGCCAGTATTTCGAGCCCCGGTTGCCGCAAGGTGACCGGGGCTTCTTGCTTTCTAGATCAGGAAAAACATGGCTCAGCTGATTCTGCTTCCGGGTAAGGAACGTTCTGCTTTCAAGCATCACCCGTGGTTGTTCGCCGGTTCGGTCGGCCGTCTCGAGGGGCGCGCGCGGCCGGGTGATACGGTCGACGTGCTGGCGGACAACCTGCGTCCGCTCGGGCGGGCCGCCTACAGCCCGAAGTCGCAGATACGCGCCCGTTTCTGGACGTTTGATGCAGAAGAATCCATTGATGATGCCTTCTTCAAGCGGCGCATTGCCGCCGCCGTGGCGCTGCGTCAGGCCTTGCCGGAACTGCGCGGCCAGCAGGGCTTGCGGCTGATCCATGCGGAATCCGACGGGCTGCCCGGTGTGATTGCTGACCAGTATGGTGACACGGTGGTGGTTCAGCTGACGTCCGCCGGTGCGGATAAATGGCGTAGCGCCATTGTTGCCGGTCTGGTCAAGGCGACGGGTTGTGCCCGCGTTTATGAGCGGTCGGATTCCGACGTTCGCGGCCTCGAAGGTTTGGGGCCGACGACGGGTTGGCTGCATGGCGAAGCGCCGTCGACGCCGTTATCCATTGATGAAAACGGCGTGCGACTGGCGATTGATATCGCCGGTGGCCACAAGACCGGGTTCTATCTCGACCAGCGCGAGAACCGTGCCTTGCTCGGCCAGTTGTCAGCCGGCAAGGATGTGCTGAACTGCTTCTGCTACACCGCCGGATTTTCGTTGCAGGCGCTGGCGGGCGGTGCAAAGAGCGTGTTGTCGATCGATTCTTCTGGCCCGGCGCTGGCGCAAGGTCAGGCCAATCTGGCGCTGAATCCGACGTTGCCGTCAGACCGCGCGCAGTGGCAGGAGGCGGATGTCTTTCAAGCCTTGCGCGATTTCCGCAAGGCGGGGCGGACGTTCGACCTGATTGTGCTCGATCCGCCCAAGTTTGCGCCGTCGGCGGCGCATGCCGAGCGTGCCGCGAAGGCTTACAAGGACATCAATATTCTTGGCTTCCGTTTGCTCAGGCCGGGTGGCTTCTTGATGACCTATTCGTGTTCCGGCGGCGTCGGGCTGGAAATGTTCCAGAAAATCATTGCCGATTCGGCGCTGGATGCCGGACGAAATGCCCGTATCGTTCGTCGTCTCTCCGGCGCAGCCGATCATCCGGTGGCGTTGAATTTCCCGGAAGGCGAGTATTTGAAGGGTTTGCTGGTCCAGGCGGACTGAAGGCGATTTTGCCATCCGCGCGTAATGCTGCCCTGCTAAACTGACGCGATGCTTCCGCTGCGCCACCTACTTTTCGTTGCTGTCCTCTTCTTCGCCCAACTGGCGGCGGGGGCGCATGCTGTCGAACATGCGGCGAGCAACGAGAACGGCTTGCCGACCCACGCCTGCCAGCTTTGTCTGGCGGCGCATGATCTCGGCACGGCTTTGCCGTCACTGGTGGCCTTGCCCCCGGTGCAGGCTATTCAGCTGGTGCCGGACAACCTGTCGGTTCACGACCGTGCCGCGTTTCCAGCGCCCGTCGCAACACAGCGGGGCCCGCCCGCTTTCTGAAAATTGTCTTTTTTTCCGGTCGACCGCAGTCCCTGCGGATGACCGACGTCGACGTATTTTCAGGAGAAATCCATGCAAAAGTCATTTGCCGTGGCGGCGCTGCTGGCCGTCTCATGCGGCGCACAGGCTGCTAGCGATGCCGATCTTGCGGCCATCCGCAGCCAGATCGAGGAGATGAGGAAAACCTACGAGCAGCGCATTGCCGCGCTCGAACAGCGGTTGGCGCAGGCTGAAACACGCGCCAGTGTCGAAAAGCCGGAATCTGTTCCGGTGCCGGTCGACAACCGTCAAACGGTGGCTGCTGCCAATGCCTTCAATCCCGAGGTGTCGCTGATCCTTCAAGGGCAGTATCGAAACGCGAAGGACGTGCCGGGGCGCGCGATCAGCGGCTTTGTGCCGGGGGGTGAAAGCCTGAATACCCGCGGCTTTTCGGCCGATGAAACCGAGCTGGTGCTGGCGGCCAATGTTGATCCCTATTGGCGCGGTCAGGCCATCGTGGCGATGGCGGATGGTCAGGCCCAGATCGAGGAGGCCTGGTTCCAGTCGCTGTGGATCGGTGAGGGAATCGGCCTGAAAGCGGGCCGGTTCCGTTCGGGCATCGGCTATCTCAACGAGCAACACCCGCATGCCCGCGATTTTTCGGATGCGCCGCTGATGTATCAGGCGATGTTTGGTGACAGTTATGCGCAGGATGGCGTGCAATTGAAATGGCTGGCGCCGACGCCGTTGTTCGTCGAACTGGGTGCCGAAATCGGTCGCGGCGCCCATTTCCCCGGCACTGACCGTAACCGGAATGGCGTCGGTGGCGGCGCGCTGTATGTCCACGTCGGTGACGATGTCGGCATATCGAATAGCTGGAGGGCCGGGGCGTCCTGGCTGAAAACGCGGGCAGCGGAACGGACTGCGGATTTTGTCGACATCAACGGGGCGCTGGCGCAATGCGCATTTACCGGTGACTCGACCACCTGGCTGGCTGATTTTGTCTGGAAATGGGCGCCGAATGGCAATTCGGCGCATCAGAACTTCAAATTTCAGAGCGAGTATTTCCTGCGCGATGAGCGCGGGGGGCTGGATTGCGCCGGAGCCTGTGGAGCCTTGGTCGACAGCCGCTACAAGACACGGCAGAGCGGCTGGTATGCCCAAGGCGTTTATCAATTCGCGCCGGAATGGCGCGCCGGACTGCGTTACGAGCAACTCGACAGCGGCACCCGTGATCTGGGTGCGAACATGGCCAATCTGGTCGTCGATAGCTACCGGCCGAAGAAAGTCTCGGCAATGGTCGATTACAGCTGGAGCGAATTCTCCCGCGTTCGCCTGCAGATAGCGCAGGACAAGTCGATGCAGGGCATAACCGATAACCAATTGACGCTGCAGTACGTCATGAGTCTGGGCGCCCACGGCGCCCACAAGTTCTAGGAGCCACCATGAAAAATTTCATTTTTGCCTGTTTTTTCGGGTTGACCGCAGCAGTCGCTCACGCCGATCTCAAGGTCTTTGCTACCGTCCCGGAATGGGGCGCGCTGGCCAAGGAGATTGGCGGCGACAAGGTCAAGGTTTACACCGCGACCAACGCTTTTCAGGACCCGCATCGCATCGAAGCCCGGCCATCTTTGCTGGCACAGGCGCGGCAGGCCAATCTGGTGGTAGCGGCGGGGGCCGATCTGGAAATCGGCTGGTTGCCGCTGGTGCTGCGTGACTCCGGAAACGCGGCTATTCAGCCGGGCAAACCTGGGTATTTCGAGGCAGCGTCCTTGGTCAATCGCCTTGATGTACCGAGCAAGCTGGATCGGGCCAACGGCGATGTCCATGCTGCCGGCAATCCGCACACCCACCTTGATCCGCGTAATGTCCTCAAGGTCGGTGAAGCGCTGGCGGCGCGCATGGGCGAGCTGGATGCGGCCAATGCGGTCGCCTATCAGACCGGCTATCAGGCCTTTGCCGGCAAATGGCAAGCTGCGATGATGCGTTGGCAAAAGGAAGCAGCACCGCTCAAGGGCGTGCCCGTGCTGGTCCATCATGCCTCCTTTGTTTATTTGCTGAACTGGCTGGGCATGAAGGAAGTGGGTACGCTGGAACCGAAGCCGGGCATCGAGCCGAGCAGCGGCCACCTGACCGACTTGCTTGCCCGCCAGCAGACGGCGCCAGCCAAAATGGTGTTGCGTGCGGCCTATCAGCAAGAGGGGCCGAGCCAGTGGATTGCCGGCAAGACCGGCATCCCGGCGGTCATGCTGCCCTACACGGTTGGTGGCACGCCGGAGGCCAAGGACTTGTTCGGCCTGTTCGACGACACCATCCAGCGTTTGCTGAAAGGCCTCCGGTGAATGTCCTGCTCCGTGCTGAAAAACTGGTCGCCGGCTGGCACCAGCCGGCGACGCAGCCGCTCGATTTGAGTATTGCTGCCGGCGAAATCGTCGGCCTGACGGGCCCGAATGGGGTTGGCAAAAGCACGCTACTGGCTGCTTTTGCCGGGCGCTCCAAAATGTT
>Ga0209023_10000333_pt1 | contig 76866 bp, 69 predicted proteins | sample LakOneMetagenome_FD_187468 | JGI IMG/M metagenome (GOLD analysis project Ga0209023, IMG submission 187468) | Freshwater and sediment microbial communities from Lake Erie, Canada (SPAdes) (version 2) | ecosystem: Environmental > Aquatic > Freshwater > Lentic | place: Lake Erie, Canada... | reverse complement strand
ACCGTCCACTGACCGCCTTCCGACCGTTCCCGAGGGATCGGCGCCCCCAAACATCCCCGGCCCCGCTTGGCGTGGCCGGGGGTTTTTGTTTCAGGCGTCTGATCCCCTCTCCCGTGAAACGGGAGAGGGGGCCCGGCGAAGCCGGGTCGGGTGAGGGCGCTGCGATTGCGCCACTCATTCACAATGCGGCCTGTCCCTCATCCGACCTTTGCTGCGCAAAGGCCACCTTCTCCCGCGAGCAGGAGAAGAAAGAGCTTCACACCGCCTTCGCGCGCTCGCGCAGCACGAACTTCTGGATTTTGCCGGTGGACGTTTTCGGCAATTCCGTGAAGACGACATTCTTCGGGCATTTGAAGCGGGCGAGCAGGCCGCGACACCATTCGATCAACTCCGCCTCGGTGGCGCTGGCGCCGGGCTTCAGCTCCACGAAGGCGCAGGGCGTCTCGCCCCATTTGTCGTCGGGCCTGGCGACAACGGCGGCCTGCGCGACGGCGGGATGCTTGAAGAGCGCGTCCTCGACCTCGATGGACGAGATGTTCTCGCCGCCTGAAATGATGATGTCCTTCGAGCGATCCTTCAGCTGGATGTAGCCGTCGGCATATTTCACGCCGAGGTCGCCGGAATGGAACCAGCCGCCGGCGAACGCCGCGTCGGTCGATTTCTTGTTCTTGAGATAGCCCTTCATCACGACATTGCCGCGGAACATGACTTCGCCCAGCGTCTCGCCGTCCGAAGGCACCGGCTGCATCGTGTCCGGGTCGAGCACGTCGAGGCTTTCGAGCGCGAGATAGCGCACGCCCTGGCGCGACTTCAGCGCCGCCTGCTCGTCGTCGGGCAGGGCGTCCCATTTTGTGTTCCATTCGTTGACGACGGCCGGGCCGTAGACCTCGGTCAGCCCGTAGACATGCGTGACATTGAACCCCGCCGTCTTCATCTGGCCGAGCACCGCGGCCGGCGGCGGCGCGCCGGCGGTGATGAAGTCGACCGTCGCCGACAGGGGTTTGCGCTCCGCTTCGCTCGCAGCCAGCATGGTCGACATGACGATAGGCGCGCCGCACATGTGGGTGACGCCGTGTTTCGACATCAATTCGTACATGGTGGCGGCGCGCACGGCGCGCAGGCAGACATGGGTTCCCGCGACCGCGCTGATCGTCCACGGAAAGCACCAGCCGTTGCAATGGAACATCGGCAGCGTCCAGAGATAGACGGGGTGCCGGCCGAGATTGGCGGACAGGACGTTGCCGACGGCCAGAAGATAGGCGCCGCGATGGTGATAGACGACGCCCTTGGGGTCGCCTGTCGTGCCGGACGTGTAGTTGAGCGCGATCGCATCCCATTCGTCGTCGGGCATCTTCCAGGCGTAGGAAGGATCGCCGCCGGCCAGGAAGGCCTCGTATTCGAGCGCGCCCAGCTTCTCCCCCGGCCCGTCATATTCAGGATCGTCGTAGTCGATGATGAAGGGCTTCACCTTGGCGAGTTTCAGAGCCTCGCCCATGACCTTGGAAAATTCGCGGTCGATGATCAGGACCTTGGTTTCGGCATGGTCGAGCGTGAAGGCGATGATCGCCGCATCGAGGCGGGTATTGAGCGCGTTGAGGACGGCCTTGCACATGGGAACGCCATAATGCGCCTCGACCATGGCGGGCGTGTTGGCCAGCATGACGGAAACCGTATCGCCGCGCCCGACGCCGTGCTTTTCGAGCGCGCTCGCCAGTCGCCGGGCGCGGGCGTAGAGATCGCGATAGGGTCGGCGCATGGCGCCGTGGACGACCGCGGTGTGGTCGGGAAAGACCGTTGCCGCGCGCTCGAGGAATTGCAGCGGGGTCAGCGGCTGATGGTTGGCCGCGTTGCGGTCGAGGTCAATGTCGTAAGCCGTGCCAGTCATATGAATCCCCATGGCGCTGCGGGCCCTTGGCCACTGCATAGCGCAAGTTGAGCCTGTCGAAAATTCGGGCGCCATTCCCCTTTCGGCGCAGGGCTGAGCGTTTGCCTTCCCACACGCGATTGTGCATCTTCCCGGTCCGGAAAAATACTTCGGAGGGAACAATGAAAAACAAGATCAAATACGCGGTCGCGCTCGGCGCCATGATGGTCGCCGCCCCGGCGCTGGCCCAGGACAAGACGGTCAAGATCGGCGTGCTCAACGACATGTCGAGCCTCTATGCCGACATCGGCGGCCCGAACTCGGTCAATGCTGCGAAACTGGCGGTCGAGGATTCCGGGCTTGTCGCTAAGGGCTGGAAGATCGACGTTATCGGCGCCGACCACCAAAACAAGCCCGACGTCGGCGTCAGCATCGCCCGCCAGTGGTTCGATGTCGAGAAGGTCGACGCGATCGCCGACACGCCGAATTCTGGCGTCGCGCTCGCCGTCTCCAACGTGGTCAAGGAAAAGAACGCCGTTCTTCTGAACTCTGGCGCAGCGACGGCTGGACTGACCAACGAGGCCTGTTCGCCGAACACCGTGTCGTTCACTTATGACACCTACATGCTCGCCAACGGCACGGGGAAGGCGCTGACCAAGTCCGGCGGCAACACCTGGTTCTTCCTCACCGCCGACTACGCCTTCGGCGCGGCGCTGGAAAAAGATACGGCAGCGGCCGTCACCGCCGCGGGAGGCAAGGTCGTCGGCGGCGTCAAGCATCCGCTGAATACGCCGGACTTCTCGTCCTTCCTGTTGCAGGGGCAGACCTCCAAGGCGAAGGTGATCGGTCTTGCGAACGCTGGCGGCGACACGACGAACGCCATCAAGCAGGCTGCCGAATTCGGCATCGTGCAGGGCGGTCAGAAGCTCGGCGCGCTGCTTTTCTTCATCAACGACGCCAAGGCGCTCGGCGCGAAGACAGCCCAGGGTCTGACTTTCACCGATTCGTTTTATTGGGACGACAACGACGACACGCGCGCCTTCGCCAAACGTTTCTCGGCGATGGCCAACAAGGGGCAGATGCCCTCGATGACGCAGGCCGGCGTCTACGCCGCCGTGCTGCACTATCTCAAGACGCTCGAGGCCTTGGGTGGAAACCCGCGCGACGGCGTCAAGGTCGTCGCCAAGATGAAAGAACTGCCGGCGGTCGACAAACTGTTCGGCAATGCGCCGGTGCGCGCCGACGGTCGCCGCATGGTCAAGGCCTATCTTCGCGAAGTGAAGAAGCCCGAAGAGTCGAAGGGCGAGTGGGATCTGTTCAAGAAGATCGCGGACATTTCCGCTGAAGACGCCGCGCGTCCCTTGTCCGAGAGCGTCTGCCCGCTCATCAAGAAGTAAGACGCAACACGCTTTGAATGAAACCGGCGGGCCCTGGCCCGCCGGTTTTTTGTTGGACGATTGTCAGTCGCTCAGTCGCAGACCCGCACGCGCTGGCTGCCGATGTAATTGCCCCAGTCGTCGTACATGGGCTGGCGGGCGATATAGCAGCCGCCGTAACCGCCGTAGCCGTAGCCGCCATAGACCGGCGCAGGCGCGTAATAATAGCCAGGCGCCGCATTGGCCGCCGCGGCCGCCCCGAGAATTCCGAGAGCCGCCGCGCCGACGCCGAGGCCGACCGCCGCGCCGGTGCTGAGACCGCCCCGTCCCCGATAATAGCCGCCCCGATAATAACCGCCGCGATAGGGCGCTGCGCCCACGACGCGCCCGCCGCCTGCACGGCGGCGCACCTGCACCTTTTCCACCGGCAAGGCATCCGCGGTCAGGCGCGACGCGATCGCCGGACCGCCGATCATGAGGGGCGCGGCGACCGCGCTGCTCGTCAGGCCCATGCATGCACCGGCGATCAATCCGGCTCCGAGCAACATTGCAACTCTGATCATGTAACCCTCCCGCGTTTCACGCAACGGCGCGAAACCGCAGACTTGAACTAAATTCTCCGACGCGCAACCGCCTGGCGCAAGGAATGAGCGGGCTGTCGTCCCGCAACCACGGAACCGGCAGTCGACCGTGAACGCCAAATGAAGACGGCCCGCCGTCCGAAAAGAAAACGGCCGGTCCCTTGCGAGACCGGCCGCTTGATTGAAAACCCGGCGCTCGGCCGGCTGGCGCTCAGAGCGTCAGGACGCCGAGCAGCACGACGCAGCCGATGCAGAACACCGTGCCCCATTTGAACAGGCCGATGAACATATCGTAGGTCTTCTCGTGTTCCGGATAGTCCATGTCCGGATGACCGCCGCTGGAAACCTCGTTCGCCATGCCCGCCTCGGGAGTCTGGTTGTCGTTGGGCCTGTCTTAGCCGAGGCCGCGGGCGCGGGCAACGGGGACTTCAGGCGAGCCCCGCCGCCTTGAGCGCTGCGCCCTGATGCGCCGTCAGCGCCTCCAGGCTGAAGTCGCCCAGCGCCTCCTCGAACATGCGGTGGTAGTTCAGTTCCGCCCCCAGATGCAGGAATACGGCGCCCAGCCCCACCGCCGCGCGGTCGAGAAACACGAATTCGCGCGGCACGGTCACCGGGCCCTTGTTCTTCAGCGCCTGATGCACGGTAAAGGCTTCGCGCCGCCCGTATTTGCCGGGGTCGACGCCGTCGGCCACCGTGCGCACCCGATCCTCCAGCAGCGGCCCGTAGATGAACCGCGCCCAGATGTTCAGCGTCTCGATCACGTCCTTCTTCAGGCCCTTGAAGCCCCAGCTTTCATAGGCGTGCACGATGCGCGCCTGATCGCCTTCCTGCAGGCCGCGATAGAGGTCCACTACCCCGCCCACGAAGGACGGCGGAAACACGCGGACACAGCCATAGTCGAGCAGGTTAATGCCCGCACCGCCGCCGAACACGCTGTAATTGCCGAGATGCGGATCGCCGTGGATGACGCCGAAGCGCGAGAACGGCAGCCACCAGGCCGTGAACATGGCCGAGGCGATGTGGTTTCGAACCTCTAGCGGCGCGCCCTTGAAGCTGAGCAGCTTCTCGCCTTCCAGCCAGTCCATGGTCAGGAGCCGGTCGGTCGAAAGGTCCGGGCGCACCTTTGGCGTGCGCACCAGTTTCTGGCCCGCGAGCATGTGGCCGTAGAGCGCCGCGTTCTTGGCCTCGCGCAGATAGTCCAGTTCTTCGCGCACCCGCGCGCCGATCTCCTTGGCGGCCTCTGTCGTATCGATGACCGGCTCGAAACGGCGATGGATCGCGAAGAGAATATCGAGCTGGCTGAGATCGGCCTCCACGGCCGATTTCATGTCGGGATATTGCAGCTTGCAGGCGAGCAGCCCGCCATCGGTCGCAACCGCCTTGTGCACCTGCCCGAGCGAGGCGGCAGCGGCGGGCTTGAGATCGAACGACTTGAACCGTCCCTGCCAGTCCGGCCCAAGCTCCGCCTGCATCCGCCGCTTGACGAAGGCCGCGCCCATCGGCGGCGCGTCGGACTGGAGCTTGGCGAGTTCGTCGGCATATTCGGGCGGCAACAGGTCTGGAATGGTCGCCATCAGCTGGGCGACCTTCATCAACGGCCCCTTGAGCCCGCCCAGCGCCTTGGCGAGCACGGCGGCGTTGCTGGCGTCGCGCCCAGACGTGCGCCCGCCGGTCAGTTGCTGCGCGGCAAAGCGGGCCGCCACCCCGCCCACATTGGCGCCCACCTTGGCGTAGCGGGCGGCGCGGGCGGAAAATCGATTGGCTTCGCGATCGGTCATGAGATCCCTGTTTCTACACCCTATCTAAGACCCCGCCCACGGCATTTCACCTTGCCGCAAGGCAAGTCCGTGTTATTATTACGTCTGTAATAACGGACCAGCCCCATGAACGCTCCGTCCAAGCCAGGCTTCGCAACCTTGAAAGTAACCCAGGTCGGCAATTCGCTCGGCGTCGTGCTGCCGCGCGAAGTGTTGGCGGAACTCGACGTCGACAAGGGCGACAAGCTCTATCTGACGAAATCTCCAGACGGCTATCGCGTCACCAAGACCGACCCGGATTTCGAACGCCGCATGAAACTCGCGCGCGATATCATGAAGAAGCGCCACAACGTCCTGCGCGAACTCGCGAAGTAGTCGTCATGGCCGAATGGCGGTTTCTTGACCGGGCCATCATCCTCGCCGTCCACGAGGAACAACTGGCGCAGCACGGCGGCGGCGTCGGCCTGCGCGACGATGGGCTGCTCGAGTCTGCGCTAGCCCGTCCAGAAAATCTCGCCGCCTACGATGTGGATGCCGACGCCGCTGCGCTCGCGGCGTCTTATGCGTTCGGCATCGCCAAGAACCATCCGTTCATCGACGGCAACAAGCGCACGGCCTTCGTCGCAATGGAATTGTTCCTGATGGACAATGGATTTGTCCTGACGGCGAGCGATGAAGATGCGCTGATGACCATGCTGCGGCTGGCGGCTGGGGAGATGAGCGAGGCGGAATATGCGCAGTGGATAAGGCGGAGCGCCGCCGCGGCAATTTAGGTGGCGCGCGCTACCGCCCGGCCGCCGCGCCGATGCCCTGCACGACTGACCGAAACATATCCAGCATGATCTGCTGCTGCTGCTGAGTTTGCTGCATCTGCGTGCGCTGCTGCTCGACCGCAATCGCGGCGCCGCGATGTCCCAGTTGAGCGGCGCGCGACAGAAGGACGAATTTCGTCGCCTGCGGGTCCTTCGACGGCGCAATGCCGGCTTCGACCCACTCCGAAAGCGTCACTAGCGAATCAGGATCATCGATATCGGCCCCGCGCTTGAGCACAGCGATCGCTTCGGCCGTCGAACCCCGATTGCGCAAGAGATTGGCGAGATTGTCATAGGCGGCTGCGTAATTCTGTCGTGTCAGCTTGCGGTAGATCGCGATGGCCGCAGGCTCGTCGGAAAAACTGAGCGCGCGCGCGTATTGATACAGATATCGGGGCTCGCTGGAAAAACTCTCGACAGCAATGCGGCAAGTTTCCGCCGCGCTTGCAGCCTGCGCAGCCAGTTCTCTGAAGCGTACGCCCGGAACGTTATCCGGTTTGCGCCGATCGTTCGGGTTCGCCGCGGCCTGGTCGCAGAGGTCGCCAGATTGCGCGAGCTTGCTCGCATGCTCTTCCCGCTCGCGTCTTTCGTTTTCCTCGCGCTCTTGAGCTTCGCGTCGCACGCGATCTTCCAGCGCTTGTCGTTGACGCTTGCCTTGCTCGATTAACTCGGATTCGCGTCTCCAAGCGTCAACTACCTCTTTCGTGATGATCTGCAGGGCTTCGCCCGTGCGCGGATGGAACCCTGGACTGTCGTAGAACTCGTACTGTCTTTCGGGCGACCGCCAGTACCAGACCTTGGGACGTCCACTGATGGGATCAAACGGCGCGTAATCGTCGACGTCGACCCGACGCGGCACGGGGCGTTTGCCGGATTGGACCTGTCGTTTGTATGCTTCAGCGATTTCGGGGGTCGCCGGTTGCAACTCTTCGCCGGTCTCCGGATGGAACCCCATCAGGTTGAACAGTTCGACGTTCCCGCTCCTGTTCTTGACATACCAGAGCACCGGCTGCCCCGACCGCGGATCGAAAAACACCGGATCGTCCGCGTCGACGCGTTCCGGTCGCTTTCCGCCCTCGTAGGACTTGAGCCGCTCCAGCATGTCTGGACTATAAGGTTTGCAGGTCCGGCCCGTATCCGGATCCACGCCAGCATGTTCGAGATACTTGACCTGCCCTGCTCGCGTCAGAACGTAGCACTTGGTCGACTCGCCGGCCGTGCCGAAATACTGACCGCGTGTGCCGGCCCACAGGATCAATGAATTGGCGATCAGCAGCGCGAGTAGACCGAGATAGCCCACCTGCCGATTTTGCTTGTCGAGCGAGAAGACCCTTGCGCCAAACCAGGCGAGAAGAACGAACAGGACGAGCGTGATTGCGTTGGCCAGATGGCGATTGAGATTGAATACCCAGGCGATCTCATCGACGTACCGACGCGCCGTGAAATAATAGATCGCCTCATTGAACAGCCAAAACAAAAAGGCCGCGACGACGCCGATCAGCGCCAAGCTGACCGCAATCTGGACGGGCTTCGCCAGGCCGGCGAATTTGGACCTGAGACCGGAATTCGCCGGGCCGGACTTCTCAGACAATGCAGCCACCCACGCAAGTAATAGGCAAAGACACTATTACGCGCGCCCCCCGAGGCGCAATATAGCGGCAGAAATGACGGCGCGACCTTTGACCTAACTCACGCCTCCATCCCCTCCAGCTCGATAATCAGCTCCTCGATCATCCCCAGCCCGATATTCCAGAACGCCGGATCGGTCGCATCCAGCCCGAAAGGCGCCAACAGTTCCGAATGGTGCTTGGCGCCGCCGGCCTTCAGCATGTCGAAATAGCGCTCCACAAATCCATGGTCGGCGCGCTGGTAGACGCCGTAGAGCGAATTCACCAGGCAATCGCCGAAGGCATAGGCGTAGACGTAGAACGGCGAGTGGATGAAGTGCGGGATGTAGGCCCAGAAGGTCTCGTAGCCCGGCTGCAGCTTGATCGACGGCCCGAGGCTCTCGCCCTGCACGCTCATCCAGACTTCGCACAGCTGGTCCGCCGTCAACTCGCCCTCGCGCCGGCACGTGTGGACCTCGCGCTCGAACGTGTAGAAGGCGATCTGGCGCACGACCGTGTTGATCATGTCCTCGACCTTCGAGGCGAGCAGCGCGCGGCGTTGCGCGACATCGGTGGTCTTGGCCAATAGCGCGCGGAACGTCAGCATTTCGCCGAAGACGCTCGCCGTCTCGGCCAGCGTCAGCGGCGTCTGCGCCATCAGCGCGCCCTGCCCTGCGGCCAGCACCTGATGCACGCCATGGCCGAGCTCATGCGCCAGCGTCATCACGTCGCGCGGCTTACCCTGGTAGTTGAGCAGCACATAGGGATGCGCGGACGGCACGGTCGGATGCGCGAACGCGCCCGGCGCCTTGCCGAGGCGCACCGGCGCGTCGATCCAGCGCTCGTCGAAGAAGCGCCGGGCGATATCGGCCATCTCCGGCGCGAAGCCCGCATAGGCTGACAGGACCGTCTCGCGCGCGTCGTTCCAGCTGTAGATGCGCTGCGGTGCCTGCGGCAGCGGCGCGTTGCGGTCCCAATGGTTGAGCGCATCCTTGCCGAACCACTTCGCCTTCAGCCTGTAGTAGCGATGCGACAGCCGTGGGTAAGCTGCGCGAACCGCCGCCACCAGCGCATCCACAACTTCGCGCTCGACGCGATTGGCGAGGTGGCGGCTATCGGCGACGTCGCTGAACTTGCGCCAGCGGTCCGAGATTTCCTTGTCCTTGGCCAGCGTATTCGTCACCAGCGAGAAGACGCGCAGATTGTCCTTCAGCGTCGCAGCGATTGCGTCGGACGCCTTGTGGCGCACGTCTTCGCTCGAATCCTGCATCATCGACAGCGTCGGCTCGATAGTCAGTTCGCGCCCATCGACCTTGAAGCGCAGGCTCGCGATCGTCTCGTCGAACAGGCGGTTCCAGGCCCCGTGCCCGGTCACGGATTTTTCGTGGAAGATCTGTTCGAGCTTGTCGTCGAGCTCGTGCGGCTTGTCCTTGCGGATGTCGATCAGCCACGGCTTCCAGTGCTCGAGCGGGCCGGAGGCGAAAGCCTTCTCCATCGTCGCATCGTCGATGCGATTGAGTTCGAGCTGGAAGAACAGCAGGTCGGTCGAATAGGCCGTCACCTTCTCCTGCGTGTCGCCATAGAACTTCGCACAGGTCGGATCGGTCGTGTTGCCCGCATACACCAGCCCCGCATAGCTCATGACGCGACCGAGCAGATCCTGCAGCGCCTCGAATTCACGCAGCGCTTCGGCCAGCCGCGCGCTCGCCTTCTCGCCCTTGGCGGCCTCGGCGAGCTTGCCGCGCCATTTTTCGGAGAAGGCGCGGCAGTCGGCCTCCGCGAGCTTCAGATCGGCGGCAAATTGCGGGCTGTCGAGGCCGGCATAGAGATCGGCGAGATTCCATTCGGGCAATTGCCCGAGCTCTGCAGTCGCGGTCATGAATTGTCCCGTCGAGAATCAGTGTGGACCCAATATAGGGTGTCGATCCCGCTTTCGCGCCCCCGCCGTCAAACCGCGCGGCGCCCGCAAATCCCCGTCACGGCTGGAATTGTGCCGATAAGCGACAATCCGACCCCGGCCATTAATTGGGCATTTACCCTAATCGTCGAGCATCCCGTTCAGACAGGCGACCTGGCCCGCCCACGAGGACTTGATGATTTCGACCGTATTGATTGCCGATGACGATCCAGTCCAGCGCCGGCTTCTGGAAGCCATGGTCCGGCGATTCGGCTACGAGGCCGAAACGGTCGAGAGCGGCGATCAGGCTCTGGCCCGTCTGGAGCGGCCTGAAGGCCCGGCGATCGATCTTCTGATTCTCGATCTCGTCATGCCCGATCTCGACGGCATGGGCGTGCTCGCCCGCATGCGCGACCGCAAGATCGGCGCGCCCGTCATCGTGCAGACCGCGCACGGCTCGATCGAGGCGGTCATCTCCGCCATGCGCGCCGGCGCCTATGATTTCGTGGTGAAGCCCGTCGGCGCGGAACGCCTGCAATTCTCAATCAAGAACGCGCTGCGCGCCGATGCTCTGGAAGAGGAAATCCGCCGCATCAACCGCCGCGCCACCGGCACGCTCACCTTCAAGGACCTCGTCTTCTCCGGCGAGGAAATGTCGCGCATCGTGCGCCTGGGCGAACGCTCGGCGAAGTCGACCATCCCCGTGCTGCTCGAAGGGGAATCCGGCGTCGGCAAGGAACTCGTCGCCCGCGCCATCCAGGGCGGTTCGGATCGCAAGGGGCGCTCCTTCGTCACCGTCAATTGCGGCGCCCTGCCCGAGAATCTCGTCGAATCCATCCTGTTCGGCCATGAGAAGGGCGCGTTCACCGGCGCGACCGACAAGCATATCGGCAAGTTCCAGGAGGCCAACGGCGGCACGTTGTTTCTGGACGAAATCGGCGAACTGCCGCTCGAAGCGCAGGTGAAACTGCTGCGCGCGCTGCAGGAAGGCGAGATCGATCCCGTCGGGTCCAAGCGTCCGATCCGCGTCGACGTACGCATCATTTCCGCGACCAACCAGAACCTCATCGAACTGGTGAAGGCCGGCAAGTTCCGCGAGGACCTCTACTACCGCCTCAACGTCTTCCCGATCACCATTCCCCCGCTGCGCGCCCGCAAAGGCGACATCGGCGAATTGTCGCGCCGCTTCTGTGCGCGCTTTGCGGCGGAAGAAGGCAAGAAGATTCGCGGCCTCTCCGCGGAAGTCCTGTCGCTGCTGTCCGCCTACGACTGGCCGGGCAATGTGCGCCAGCTCGAGAACGCCTTGTTCCGCGCAGTCGTGCTGGCCGATGGCGACGAACTGACCGTCGCCGAATTTCCGCAGATCGCCGCGCAGGTCGATGGTTTCGACGTGCGCGTGCCGACCGCGCCCGCCCCGCAGCCGGCGGCTTTGCGTGTAGAACGCGAGATCGTGCGCGTGGAAGTGCGCGACCCCAACACGCGAAAAATGCTCGACGAGCATGGCGAAGTCCGCAAGCTCGAAGATCTGGAAGCCGAAGCCATCCGCTTCGCGCTCGCCCATTATCGCGGGCAGATGTCGGAAATGGCGCGCCGCCTCGGCATCGGCCGCTCGACCCTCTATCGCAAGATGAAAGAATACGGCCTCGACGAGGGCGAAGAGGACAAGATGGTCGGCCACGAAGACCACAAGGGCGAGGAAGGCCGGGCGGCCTAAGCCCGATCGCGATCAGCGCACGGCGACGATGAACAGGCGTGGATAGGGCAGCAAAATCCTGCCGTCCGCGCGCGGCGCATATTCCTTGATGATCTCGCGCCTGTAGGCCGCCAGAAACGCCTCGCGTTCCCTCTCGTTCAGCGGATTGAGGAACGGCCGCAGCGCCGAGCCTGCGAACCAGTCGACAACGCCCTGCGCGCCATCGAGCGCATGCACATAGGTCGTGCGCCAGAGATCGAGCTGCGCGCAATGCGGGCTCAACCAGTCGTAATAATCCTGCTCGTCCGAGATCACCGGACGCGACTTCACCACCGGCATCAGGCGCTCGCGCCAAGGCCCGTCCACCGCGATCATGCGCATCAGCGCATGCGCCGCCTCGCGCGCCGTGTCCGGCATCTGGACGGCCAGGCATCCGCCCTTCGGCAGGTAGGACATCAGCCGCGCGCAGAGATTGGCGTGGTCCGGCGTGAATTGCAGGACCGAATTGGCGAAGATCAGGTCTGGGGTGTGGTCGGGGCGAAAATCGTCCACGCTCTCGCGGATGAAATGCGCATCGGGCACGCGCCCGCGCGCATGGGCGAGCATGGCCTCGGACGTGTCGAGCCCGAGCAGTTCGGCATGCGGAAACCGCTGGCGCAGAAGCTCCGTCGAATTGCCGGGGCCGCAGCCGAGATCATAGCCGAAGGTGGATTGTGCGAGCGGGACCTGCGCCAGCAGATCGCGCGCAGCGCGTGCGCGCTCGCCCTCGAATTTGAGATAGAGCGCCGGGTTCCAGTCGCCCTGCGGAAGCGCCGGCGACGCCGCCATATCATTCATCGCGGCCCTCCCCGTCCTGCGCCCTCGTCAGGATCATTGGCCACGGATCGTTCGGAATGTCAACCAAAACGTTCTTTATAGAGAACGATCGGCAGACAGGCGGCTCACGCCGCCTCGATCGCCTCTTCGTCGCAGATGATCTTGGCCGCCTCCGCGCTTTCGCGGGCGACGTCCACCTTCAGGTGCTTGACCGGATTCGACGCCTTTCCGCCTTCCGCGAAGTGATCGAAGAAGATGCGCATGACGGCGCTGACCCCGACCGGCGTCAGCTGCCGCATCGATTCGGCATAGAATTTTGCCGCGTTCGGCCCGAAGGTCACGACATCGTAGGACGGGAAATAGGCGATGTTGGCGCGCGCCGCGGACACTTCGTCGGCCGCCACGCGAAGAATCGACTTCGACGCCGAATTCGACACCAGCACATGGCGCGGAACCTGAGTCGCCGCGATCGGCACCGGCGACACGGAGGTGATGATCCGCGCCTTGGGATTGATGGCGTGCAGCTTGTCCACAAAAGCAAGGAAATCGCCCGTGACCTCGGAGACACGCGAATTCCAGAAGACGTATTTCTCCGGATCGTATTCGCCGCCATCGACGCCCGGCGCGATCTGCAGCACCGCCCCGTCCGACTTGTGCACCCAGGCCTCCGTCAGGCCGAAGGTGAACAGGAACACGTCCAAGGTCTGGAACATTTTCCGCACGGCCGCGAGGTGTTTTTCGCGGTCTGCGCGAACCTCTTCCGGCGTCGCAAAACCATCCGGATTGACGCGCGGGCGGAAGGGATCGACGAAGCGGCCGTCCTTGCGGGTCCATACGTCCAGCTCCGGCTTGAACAGGCCGAAGGCGCGGTCGAACAGCTGGAGCAGCTGGCGCGTCGTGTAGACATTGCCGTAGCGGCAGGAATAGACGCCGTATTGCAGGTGCTCGGCCTCCGCCGCGCTCATGCCGGCTGGCGGCTCCTCCAGCTGGTAATAATGGAAGCCGCTGAGCTGCAGGCGCTTGGCCAGATGCTGCGCAAAACAGGAACCGCCGGTCGCCACCTTGTCGGTGGGAGCGATTCGGAACGGCAGATCGACAATCGGGTCGATGGCGAAGGGCGGCAGGCCGGCCACGGCCTTGCGCCAGAACCGATGGTCGGGTAGGTCGCTGTAGGGATTGGAGGACAAGGGCATTCTCCTGAGCCTTGCGCCAAAATAGGCGCGCCGCCCTCTCTTGTCACGCCGGGCGCCCGCAACGGGCCGGTTCCGCGCTGGATAGCGAAGTGCTCTGACGCAATGTTCTCACTGCTCGACCGCCAGATCGCGCGCCATTGGCGGGACCGCAAGCTCGGCCGCAGCAAGGCGAACGGCGCCCCGCCCGCCCGCCGCGTGGCGGTTGTCGGCAATTGCCAGAGCTTCGGCTACGCCTTCGCCTTCAAGCTGTTTGATCCCGATTTGGTGGTGGATCGCTATCCGCTGGTCGCGCCCTCGCTGACGGACCTCAAGACGCTACGCGCCGCGCTGGGCGACTACGATCTTGTGTTTGCGCAGGATTTCGGCCCGCAGATCCTGCGCGACAACGCCACGTCCGAGACCCTGTTCGCCGACATGCCGGGCATCGTCCGCCTGCCGACCGTCAATTTCTACGGTTTCCACCCGGATACGATCCATCTGCTGGACCCCACCAAGGGCAACCGATTCATTTTGGGCCCGGCCGGCGTCTATCATTCCGCGCTCGCCCTCTTCGGCCATCTCAAGGGGTTTTCGGTCGAACAGACCGAGGCTCTGTTCTCGCAGGAGACCTTCTCCTTCGTCGGCTATCTCGATGTCTGGACCAGCGCCGTCGAGGAGGTTCTGCGCGGGGGCCAGGCCGTCGGCATGAAGCTGGACGGCGCCGTCGCCAAATGGGCGCGCGGGCGGGCCTTCATGTACACGCCGACCCATCCGCGCCCGCAGGTCCTGTTCGACATCGCGCGCCTCGGCATGGACAAGGCGAGCCTGAAGGCGCAGGCGCTGGACACCGACGACTATGCCGTCGACGACCTCTCGCGCGATTACATCCTGCCGGTCTATCCGCCGCTCGCCGACCTCTACGGCCTGAGCGGCTCGACCGTGCTGAAGCTCGCGCACTACAAATTCAGCCGCGGTGTCGGCGAAATGCTGGGCCTACGCGATTATATCGCGCTTTCCTTCGCCGACTACGGCAAGCGCAAGCGCGAACAATTGGTCCACGAGCGCGTCGATCAATGGCTCGGCGACGCCGAGATTTCCCGCACGCTGTCGCTTTTGGCGGCTGAAGAGCTCAGGCGGCGGGCGCTGGCGCGCTGAGGCCGGCGCGGGCCGACTTGTCACGCCGGGCTCCAGCCTTTACCCCTGCCCGCCAATGCTGTCGGAAATCGATCATCAGCTTCTGCACGTCTGGGGCCGGCGCCTGCTCGGCCGCGAGAACGGATCGCCGCGCATCGCGGTCGTCGGCAATTGCCAGAGCTTCGGCATCGCCTATGGCATGAAGCTCTTGATCCCGCACGCCCATGTCGACCGCTTCACCATCGTGCGCAAGGGCGTCACCACGCTCGACATGCTGGCCAGGACGCTGTCGAGCTACGATCACGTCTTCTCGCTCGAATTCCAGCCGGGCTTCGTGCGCGGCGGCGGCTGGGAAGAACTGAAGGCGCTGCTGCCCAACGTGGCGCCCATCCCCAGCATCGTATTCTCGGGCTTTCACCCTGATACGATCTACATTCTCGATCCCACCCGGAACGGTTTCCCGGTCGAAGGCCCGACCGGCCCCTACCATTCCGCCATCGCGCTCTTCGCCTGGCTGCGCGGCATGAGCGTCGACCAGACCGTGGCTTTGTTCGGCGAGCCCTTGTTCGAGGCCCTTGGTTATTTCGACGTCTGGCAGGATTCGGCGAAGGAATTTCTCGATCTCGCCAGGACCTCCGGCCTCGATCTGTCGTCGGAGCTCGTCCGCTGGAGCCGTTCGGGCCCGTTCATGTATTCGATGAACCACCCCAAGGCGCACGTGCTGTTCGACGTCGCCAAGGCGCTGCTTGGCAAGGCGGGCCTCAAGACAGCGCCGGTGGAATTCGCCGATTTCGCCGTCGACGACATCGTGCGCGGCGTTGTGTTTCCGGTCTATCCGGAGATCGCCGAACGCTACGGCCATCGCGGCAGCTATCTGTTCAAGCGCTCCAACTACAGGCTGGCGCGCAATGTCGGGCAGTTCGATGATCTCCACGGCTTCGTTGAAAGCAGTTTCGCGGTCTACGCGAAGCACCAATGCGCACAATTGATGGCGCCGCGCATGGCGCAATGGGAGGCCGACCCGCAGGTCGGCAAGCTCTTCGATTTCCACGCCGCCGACGCGCTGACGCGCAAATTCGCGCGCGGATAAATCCACGCGCGTTTCCCGATCGAATTCGCTCAGCGAATGCCGGCTGTCGGGCTGGTGCAGCGCGCATCGGTGCGCTTGTACTCCGGCGGATCACAAGGGCTCGTGTCCTGCACGCAATCCTTCACGCAGAAGGAGCCACGCCCGGATGCATAGGGGCTGTAGCCGGGTTCGGCATAGATTGCGGGCCCGCGATGATAATATTGCGCCGAAGCCATGGGCGCCGCCAGCACGCAGGACGCCGTAGCGAAGGCGGCGATGGAAAATGCTCGCATGATCAATCTCCTTTGCGCAGGGGCAACCACACGTCTGCCCGGCGGTTCCGCAATAGCGCGGGCGCGGCTTCACAACCTCGTGACTTGCTGATCAGGTCATCGCGTTTGCGGACCGCCGCATACTGGCTAGGATCGCGCGAAATTTTCCAGCGGGCCTCTCTCATGAAAATTCAGCTATTCGCCCTCGCGCTTGTGCTCGCAGCTCCAGCTGGGGCGTCCGCACAGGTCGCGGTCACGCCATTGACGCCTACGCAGCAGACGGAAGCACTCATGAGCGCCGATCCGCGCGCGGCCGCCAACAAGCAGCTGGTCTATGATTTCTGGCGCGAGGTTTTCGTGGCCCGCGACATGTCGAAGGCCGAGCGCTACATGGCCGAGAGCTATATCCAGCACAATCCGAACGTGCCGACAGGCCGCGCGCCCTTCGTCGCGTTTTTCGGTTCGAAGCCGATGCAGGCAGCCAGTCCCTCCATCGACAATCTCGTCGCGATCCTCGGCGATGGCGATCTGGTGACGCTCGCCTTCCGCCGCGAATTTCCCGATCCCAGCAAGCCCGGCGAAAACTACACGACCACCTGGTTCGACATGTTCCGCATCGAGAACGGCAAGATTGCCGAGCATTGGGATTTCGGAACGAAGGCGCCGCCCGCAGCGCCTCGCTGACGACGGGAACGCGTCAGGCGACTTACCACCCCACCTTCATCCCGCCCTTGCCCGCATAAACCGGATTCTGCGTGCCGAACTCGCCTTCGAACGTGGCGAAGATCGCGACCTGCTGCGTGACGGCGAGATTGAAGCCGCCCTTCACCTGCGCCGCATCGCGCGCAGGCTTGGCGCCGATGATGACGAAGCTCGCGCCGGGCAGCGCCGACAGCGAGGCCGTCTGCGTGCGGCTGGCCGACCATTCGTGACGCCAGGCAAGCGATATCCAGGGCGTGAGGATGGCGCCGCCGAGGTCGAGTTTGGCTTCCGCCTTCAGGCCCAGGAACGTGGGCGTGGAGGCGATGCCCTGCCCCTTGAAGGCGAGCGCGAACATGCCGACGCCGCCGGACGCCTGTTCGATGAACGGCTTGGTGTTCAGATGCGCGATCTCGATCGCGGAGAAGGGCGTGACCGCGAAATTATCGTTGGCGATGCGGCGACCGATTTCGAGGCGGGTGCGCACTTCTTCTGACGTGAACGAGCCCTGCTCCGTCTCGCCGGCGATGCCGCCGATCGCGCCGACCTGGCGCGTCGTCTTGTTGGCGTAATTGCTGTAGGCGATGCTGGCCGTCCCGTAGAACGACTGCACACGGAAGCCCGTGTAGGCCGCCACATGAATGCCTGCCGCCGTGCCTGTGGCGTTGCCGGCGTTGAACGCGCTGGACGAGCCGCCGAGCGCGACGCCGAACAGCATATTCGAGCCCATCTGATAGTCGACGCCGAGCGCGCCGCCATATGAATTCAGCTTCTGGTCGGCCGATCCTGCAACAGTGTCGCCACGCAGCTTCGACTGCCCGCCGAAACCCGATCCCCACACGCGCCAGCGTTGCACACCGTCGTCGCGGCGCACCCGGACAGGCGCGTCATATTGCTTCGAGACCGGCCAGCCCGCGCCGTTTGTCTGCGTCGGCGCATAGGAGAAGGGCTCGATGCGGCGGATCACAACGTCGCGCGGCTGCGAGTCGCGCCAGAGCGACTGCTGATCGTCGAGCACGGAGATGAAGAGATGGCTGGTCTGCAGCGCGGCATTGGCCGCACCGGTCACGACGCCATCGCCCGGGAGCTGTGTCAGGGAGGCCGCGATCGAGGAGTCGGAGGCCTGGTTCAGCGCCAGCAGCATCTGGCCGCCGAGACCGCCGTTCATGCGCGCAGTCGCGTAATAGATACCGTTTGCTACCGACCATTGGTTGCGCGTGCGCGCAAAAGAACGGAAGTCGCGCAGGAGGACCGTGAGATAAACGTCATTGGCGTCGTAGGACAGAATGCCCGTGTATTTCGACCCGTCGGAGATGACGCCATCGTATTGGCCGTTCACCCCGCCCTTGGCATAGAGGAGGATGTATCGCGAGCCGCGCTGGTAAGCGTTCTCGTCGCTCGCCGAGATGCTGACCGTGCCGCCGGTGATCGTCGCTTTGCCGCCGACATAGATCGTATCGCTGCCGGTCGCGGTAATGCGCGCATTATAATAGGAGCCGGGACCGAAACTCGCGTCGCCGGTCACGACCAGCAGACCGGTCTTGGTGAGATCCGACCCGAGGCCCAGAACGCCGGTATTGTTGAGATATTGGATGTAGGAGCCGTCAGCGTTGTTCCACACGCCCGTGTTGTTGACAGTTGTTATGCCGTTGCTGACGATGCGGCCGTTCACAATGCCTGAATTCTTGACGAGCACGGCGCCGCTGATGACGCCGATCGCCAGACCGTTTTCGTCGGCTTGAAGCGTTCCGGTATTTTTGATCGTCGCCGAACCCTTGTTGGCGTCGATCAGCAGGGCGGCGCCGTTGACGCCTCCCTTGATCGTGCCGGCATTGTTGATGACTGCATCACCGCTCTGCGTCTGGACGAATACGCCCGAGCCGCCCGAAATAAATTTGCCCGCGTCGATATCGATTTCGATCGAGCCTTTGACCGTCGAAGCAGCAATACCGTAGCCGGCGTTTCCCACGACGTCGCCATGCGCCATCACCTTGACGGAGCCCGAACCGGTAGATGTCGCGACCACGCCATTGTTGCCGGCGGCTACGCCGCCGGCGCCTACATTCACCACTGCCCAGCCGTTCTGCGACTGCGCGACGAGGCCGTTGCCGGTCAACGCCGTCGTCACGCCGGCGCCTGTCGTTACCGTGGCCGCGCCGGCGCCGGTCGTCGTCGCGACGATTCCGTTGCCGCCAGTCACGGCGCCTGCCGCGTTGATCGTGACGTCGCCGCCGCCGGACTGCGCGATGACGCCGAATGTGGAACTCGTAACGTCGCCGGCAAGATTGATGGAGATACTGCCGCTACCGCTGCTGGCGCTGACTCCGGCATACCCGCCGGATACGCTTCCGGTCGTAGTGATGGCGATCGCGCCCTTTCCGGTCGCGTTCGCAATGATTCCCGCATAGCCGCCGACGACGTCGCCGGCCTTGATATTGATCGCGCCGTCGACGGTGTTGGCGTTGATGCCGACAAAACCAGACACTCTGGCGCCGAGATCGAGATTGATCGCGCCGGCGCCCGTCGTATAGGCGTCGAGGCCTGCGCCATAGCGACCGCCGGACAGCGTGCCGCCGGAGCCGGTCTTGATGTTGACATTGCCGTTCGTCGTGTGTGCGCTGAGCGCCGTGCCGGCGACCGAAGTAATGGCGCCGTTGATTCCCGACCCGCTCGGCGTCGTCGTGTCGATATTGCCGTCGGTTGTCACGAGCGATACGCCGACCTCTCCGATATAGGTCGTCTTGATCGAGGACTGTGCATCCATCGTGAAGCCGATATTGCCGCCGACCGTCGGCGCTACGCCGATGCCGCCCGTGACAGTCGCGCCCGTCAGGGCGACGGTGCGCGCATCGACGAAACTCATCGCCCCGATCGGGCCGGTGCAGAGATAATCGCGTGGACCGCCATTGCCCGGCGCGCATCCTGCCTGCGCAGGCGCCGCCGCCATGATCGCAAGGACGCTCGCCGCCGCCAAAAGCGGCGCCGCTAAGGCGCATGGCGGGGCGAGGTTCGGCCGTCTGGTCATGCCGCGACGTTAGGAGGCAGTCCCTAAACCGTCGTAAGAAATCGTGTTTAATGAAAATCTTACACAATGACCCCTTGCTGCGGCGCAAGGTTCGCGGCGCCATTTTGGGGCAGTCTATGGCTGTTCGCCGATCTGTCGTCGAATTGTCAGGAATAAGGCGTTGCGGCTATCTTTCGCCACGAAGTCACGGTATCCGGGCGTCCGATCCGGCATCTTGCGGCGCGACGCGTTACCCGAAATTAACGCTTCTCGGCAAGATTGCGTTGACCAAGATCGCCGCACGTTCCATTGCCTCGGGGGCAGGATCGGCGCCGGTCTGGGCATTGGTTCGAAGCGTGCGCCGGAGCCGCGGGGCAGGACGGGAGGCGAGTTGCCGGTATCAGCGCAAAAGCGAGCGAGGCGTCCCGTCGTCGCGCAGGCCGCCCGTTTGGCGGTCGCCGCCGTCGCCTTCTGCATGATGTCGACCGGCACGCAGACCGCCATCGCCAATGGCGACACCCGCACGATCCATCTCTATCACGCGCACAACAAGGACTCGATCGCGGCCACCTACATGGCCGGCGGGCGTTATGACGCCAATGTCCTCAAGCAGTTAAACTGGTTCCTGCGCGACTGGCGCAACGATGAAGCCACCACCATGGACCCGCGCCTGTTCGATGTGGTCTGGCAGGTCTATCGCGAGGCCGGCGCGGGCGACAATCCGATCACGGTCCTCTCCGCCTACCGCTCGCCCGGCACGAATGCGGCGCTGCGCCGCCGCTCGCGCGCCGTCGCCAAGCACTCCCAGCACATGCTGGGCAAGGCGATGGACACGAAGATGGAGGGTCTGGGCATGCACCAGATCCGCGAGATCGGCATGAAGCTGCAATATGGCGGCGTCGGCTGGTATCCGCGCTCGCCCTTCGTGCATCTCGACGTCGGCTCCGTGCGTTCCTGGCCGCGGATGAACTACGACCAGCTCGTCCGCCTCTTCCCGGACGGCAAGACCGTCCACCTGCCCTCCAACAACCAGCCCCTCGCCCGCTACGAGGAGGCTCGCGCCGAACTCGAGGCGATGGGCAACATCAGCGTGCCGCCCTCCTCCACCTCCAAGAGCTTCTTCGCCTTCCTGTTCGGCGGCGGCGAGGACGACGACGAAGGCGGCGCTTCGTCGCGTGGTCGTGGGTCGCGCATCGCCACCCGCGCCTCGCGCGGCGGCCGCACGGAAGTCGCGGCCTATGCCCCCAATCCCAGCGTCGGCGACGATGGCGCCCGCAGCTTCTTCCAGGAAGAGGCGGCGCGGCGCGGTGGCGGCGCTCCCGCTCAGCCAGCCCCGGTCGCCCGCGCCCAGCGCGATCTGCCGCGTGGCGAGACCTACATGTCGCCTGGCCCCGGCGCAGCGCCCGTCCCGCAGGTCGCCCAGCCCGTGGCGCAACCGGCCCAGCCGGTCGCAGCCCCCGCGCCGCAGCCAGAACCCCGGGCACAGGTCGCTGCGCTCGAACCGCCGAAATCCGCCAAGCCGGAGCCGATTGACGACGAGGAGGCCAAACCCGCCGGCAAGCTGGCCGCCGTCGAGGACGACGACGCGCCGCTGCCGCCGCGCCGCCCGAGCGACCTGCCCTCGGTGCTGGCCTTCGCGCCGATGCCGCCAACCCGCCCCGTCGAATTCACGCGCGCCGCGGCCTTCAACACGCCGCCGCTGCTGCGCGGCCCAGCCGCTGTCGAGCGCACCGCCACAATCCCGCCGCTCCCGCCGCGCCGCGAGGCTGTCGCGCCGGCACGCCTCGACCGCTCGAATTTCGGCGCCATGTCGACGGCGCAGCCGACCGCCCGCGTCACCACGCAGACCGTGCTCGGCTCCACGATCAACGCGCCGCGCGCCGCCGCCCGCGCCCGGGCGTCCGGCCTCGAGGCGGCAGGCGCCGCCGGCCAGTTCGGCCCGCGCCCGACCGATCCGCCGACCGACCGCTTCGCGGCGCCCACGGGCCGCCAGCGCGCAGCCCTGACCGCCGCGCCGCGCAAGGCCGACGACGACTGATTTTGCGGGAAGCTAAACGGGCTCCACAGTCAGAACAGACCCCTGCGCCGTCACTCCCGTGACTCGCACACGCGACCCGGCGGGCGCATCGGCGCCGGCGACCCGCCAGACCGTATCCAGCACCTTGGCCTTGCCCTCGCCCGACACGATCGGCTCGATCAGCGTGAATTCGCGCCCAACCAACCCTGCCGCACGGCTGTTCAGCCCATTGTCGGTGGTGGTGATCAGCCCGCCGTAGACCTTACGGCCGACCAGCGAGAAGACGACTGCGAGCGCGGCGAAGACGAGCAGGCTCCATTCGAAGGGAATGAAGACCAGCAATTCGACCAGGCCGAGCGCGACCGCCGCCAGCCCGATCCACAACAGGAACGCGCCGGGAATGAACAGTTCGGCCGCGCAGAGCGCGAAGCCGATCACCATCCAGGCGAAAGCCGCGTAGAGCGACGCCGGCATGAATCAGGACTCCGTGGGCGGATTGCCGCCCCAGGGGCTCGACGGCGACGGCCCGGGCGGCGAGGCGCCGAAGCGTGGCGCGGGCGGCGGCACGGCGGCGCGGGCCTGCGCCTGCTGCGGCGGCGTGGCGGCGCGCGGACGGCGGGCGTCGTCGGTCGCCGATTCGCCCAGCGCCGATTTGGCGATTTCCGCAATGCCGCCGATCGAGCCGGCAAGGCCGGCGAGGTCCATCGGCAGGATGAACGTTTTCTGGTTCGGCGCCTTGGCGAAGGCGTCGAGCGCGCGGACGTATTTTTCCGCAACGAAATAATTGAGCGCCGCAAGATCGCCGCTGGCGATGGCTTCCGACACCATGCGCGTGGCTTCGGCCTCCGCTTGCGCGGAGCGCTCGCGCGCCTCGGCGTCGCGGAACGTGGCTTCCTTACGGCCTTCGGCGTCGAGCACGAGCGCCTGCTTGCGGCCTTCCGCGCGCAAGATTTCCGCCTGCCGCAGGCCCTCGGCTTCCAGAATGTTGGCGCGCTTCTCGCGCTCCGCCTTCATCTGCCGGCCCATGGATTCCACGAGGTCGCGCGGCGGCACGATGTCCTTGATCTCGATGCGCGTCGCCTTCACGCCCCACGGCTCGACCGCCTGGTCGACGACGCCAAGCAGGCGCATGTTGATCTCGTCGCGATGCGACAGCAGCATGTCGAGATCCATCGAGCCCATGACGGTACGGATATTCGTCATGATGAGATTGAGCAGCGCGATCTGAAGGTTGGAGACTTCGTAGGAGGCGCGCGCAGCGTCGAGCACCTGGAAGAACACGACGCCGTCGACGGTAACGGTGGCGTTGTCCTTGGTGATCACCTCTTGCGAGGGCACGTCGAGCACCTGCTCCATCATGTTGATCTTGCGGCCGATGCGGTCGATCCACGGCATGATGAGCGCAAGGCCCGGCTGCAGGGTGGAATTGTACTTGCCGAAGCGCTCGACCGTGTAATTGAAGCCCTGCGGCACCTGCCGGACGCCCATCATCAACGTGAGGATGACGAGGACGACGACCGCGATGGCAAACATGCTGAACCCGGCGAACATGTCTATCTCCATGGATCGGACTCGGGCGGTTGATATACGGGAACGCTAAAGGATCGGCGCCGCGAACACCGTGCGCTTTGGCGCCGCGCGCAAGGATTCGGCAAGCATCTTGGACGGGGCTTTGCGGCAGGTCCATCCCCCGCCGAAACTCCTTCTCCCACTTGTGGGAGAAGGTGGCCTTTGCGAAACAAAGGTCGGATGAGGGACGCGCCAATGCAGAAGTGTATGGGTGACCGCCAGTCCCTCACCCGACCCTCGCTGACGCGAGGGCTACCCTCTCCCGTTTCACGGGAGAGGGGGAAAACAGACGCCTACTTCGGATTAGGCGCTGGCTGGAAGGTCACATCCCGATCCGCAGGCCACTTCATCCGCCACGCGAGCCGCAACTCCTTCTGCTCCTGCGGCTTGAGGTCGAACGTCCACGCCAGCACGCCGCGCTTGTCGCCAACCTGCTTTTCGGTCGGCGGCGTCGTCTGCGACAATTGCTCGACGACGATCGCATTGTTCTCCGAAAAGGGAATGCGATCGACGACCACCGCCTTGATCGCGAAATCGTGCAGATTTCGGATCGTCGTCTTGAAGTCGCGCTGGTCGATCTTGGTCTGGTTGTACCAGGTCGGCTCGTTCTCCTTGCGCTTCACCGGCACGCGCGACACCGTCACGCGATCGTCGGCGCCGAAGCCGAGGTCGAAACCTTCGCCCGGCGCCACCGAGCCCATTGCCCCCTGCCCGACGAAAGCGCCGTCGCGCTGGACGGAGATCGGCCCCGGCAGCAGCGGCGCCTCTTCGGTATTATCCAGATGCGCTTCGAGATAGGCGGTGGGATCGAGTGCGGGCGACGTCTTGATGATGAGCGCCGGCTCGTAGCGTTTTGACCCGAGAGCGAAATTCTTCGCCGCGCCATCGGCCGGCACGCTGATGCGGCCCGGCACGACAAAATTCGCCTGCCAGGCGTCTGCCTGCAGCACGCTCTGCTGCTCGGCCGCTTGCACGGGCGGCGGCGCAGCAGGCGCGGCGGCTGTTTCTGCATTTGATCGCACCGAGTCCATCTGCATCTTTGCCATCGGCGCGTCGCGGCGCGCCATGCCCGCCGCCATCGGCGCCGGCGGCTCCCAGAAGGCGATACGCTCGGGCTGCACCTCCGGCGCCTGCGACCCGCGCAAGGCGCGCGTCGTGGAGACGGCGAGCGTGACATCGCCCCAGTCTTCGCCGGTGCGTTGATAAATCTGCGCGCGGCGGACGAGTTCGAGCGAGGGCTTGCGGCTGGCCGCGCCCGTGTCGAGCTTGGCGTCATAGGCCGCGCGCCACGAGGCGCCGCTGACGCGATAGGCGACGGTGAATTTCGCCTTGGTCGCAGCCGCAGCATCGAGCGCGATGGTGATGTCGCGCAGCGGCGGCTTGCCGGTCTGGCGCGGACGCGTCGCCTCCACCGCCTTGATCTCCTCGTCGATATCGCGGGCTCGCGTCCGTGCTGCGCGAAGATCGTCGCCGACCTTGGCGAGCGCGGCGCCGACCGTGTCGAAGGCGCTGGTCCACTGGCCGACATCGAGCGGCTTGGATTCCGCCGAGAGCTTTTCAGGCGAGGATTGGCCGAAGCGCTTGATCATGTCCGCCTTGGCGGTCAGCGCATCGATCGTCACCTGCCAGCCTTCGCGATCGGCGCGCAGCGCCTTCAGCTTCGATTCGATCGCCGTGTCGCTGCGCGTATCGGCAGGCGCGAGCCGCGCCTCGACGGCGCCGATCCCGATCGCCGCCGTCCCTTCGCCAGCGACACGCAACGAGGCAGGATCGAGCGCAAACGGCAGGCCCTTCAGAACGACGTTCGACGCGCCAGCCGGCAGGTCGATCTCCATCACGCGCGTGACGGTGGCGGCGTCTGGATAGACGGTGACGGCGTCGATGCGCGAGCGCGCCTCGATGTCCGCCGCCGAAGCGATGCCTGCGGCGAGCGGCGTGAGCGCGGTGGCGGCCAGCAAAATCGTGCGCATGAAATCTCCCCTTCAAACGACGGCGCCATCACGTCGAGCCATTGCGGAAATTTCACGGCTAAGACGCGGCTGTCGCAAGGCTACGCTATCAGGGTTTACGCATTCGGCCGCCTCGCGCATTGTGCGCGCCCGAACACCGGAAACTTATCGTCTTGCTGAAACGTACTGCGTTATGGGCCTACGACCGCGCATGGCTCCTGATGATCATCACGACCATGCTGTGGGGCGGGAATGGCGTCGCCTCGCGGCTCGCAGTCGGGCGCATCACGCCCATGTCGCTCGTCTTTATCCGCTGGCTCGCCGTCTGCGTCCTGCTCGGCTTCGCGCTCTATCCGCAGATCCGCACGCATCGCGCCGAGATATACAGGCGCCGCTGGTGCATCTTGCTGATGTCCGGCTTCGGCTTCACCGGCTTCACGGTGCTGTTCTACATCTCCGCCTATTACACGACGGCGGTGAACATCACGCTGCTGCAATCCTCGATCCCGCCGATGGTGCTGCTGCTCTCCATCGTCATCGTTGGCGTCCGCCCCACGATCATGCAGCTCGTCGGCATGGCGGTCACGCTCGTCGGCGTCGCGCTCATCGCCACGCATGGCGAGCCGCTGAAGATCATGCAGACGCAATTCAACTACGGCGACATTCTCATTCTCATCGCCTGCGTCTTCTATGCGGGCTACACATTCTCGCTGCGCACCCGGCCCGCGCTGCCGCAACTCGTCTTTTTCACGGCGCTGGCCTTCGCCGCGCTCGTCACGTCGTTTCCATTCATGCTGGCGGAAGCCGCGACCGGCAATTTCCACTGGCCGACGCCGTCCGGCTGGCTCGTGCTCGCCTTCGTCGCGCTCGGGCCGTCGCTCGCCTCGCAGCTGCTTTACATGCGCGCGGTGGAGTTGATCGGACCCAATCGCGCGGGACTGTTTTCGAATCTGGTGCCGATCTTCGGCGCGCTGTTTGCGGTGTTGATCCTCGGCGAGGAATTCCACATCTATCACGCGCTCGCGCTTGTTTTCGCACTGACGGGCATCTGGCTCGCCGAGCAGCGGGCGCGGTGAGCAAACACAAAGCCCTCATGCTGAGGAGCGATGCGAAGCATCGCGTCTCGAAGCACGAGGCGCTAACGGCGCATCCTTCGAGACGCGGCCGAACGTCGTTCGGCCGCTCCTCAGGATGAAGACTCGGGGATCGGCCTAGAACGCCAGAACCTTGGCCTGCTTCACGCCAGGCAGCTTCTGAATCTCGCCGAGAGAGGTTTCCGGCGGATCAGAATCGACCGCCACGAGCGCGATCGCGGAGCCGCCCTCTTCGTCGCGGCCGAGCGCGAAGGTCGCGATGTTCACCTTCGCGTCGCCGAGCAGGCCGGCGAAACGGCCGATGAAGCCGGGCTTGTCCTCGTTCGTCACATAGATCATGTGCGGCGAAAATTCCGCGTCGACCTTGATGCCCTTGATCGCGATGATGCGCGGCTTGCCGTCATGGAAGACGGTGCCCGATACCGAGCGCTCCTGCTTCTCGGTCGTCACCGACAGCGTGATCAGCGACTCGTAATCGCCGACGGCGGCGCGCGTGACTTCGTCGATGACTATGCCGCGCTCCTTGGCGACGACCGGCGCCGAGACGACGTTGACATCGGACAGCAGCGGGCGCAGCAGGCCGGCGATGGTTGCAGCCGTGATCGCCTTGGTCTTCAGTTCCGCAACATTGCCTTCGTAGGTGATCGTCACTTTCTTGATGCCGCTCTCGGTCAGCTGGCCCGCGAACGAGCCGAGCTTCTCGGCAAGCGCGATGAACGGCTTCAGCTTCGGCGCTTCTTCCGCCGTGATCGACGGGAAGTTGACCGCGTTCGAGATGGCGCCGCGCGTCAGATAGTCGGACATCTGCTCGGCGACCTGCAACGCGACATTCTCCTGCGCTTCCGACGTGGAGGCGCCCAGATGCGGCGTGCAGACGACGTTGGCGCGGCCAAATAGCGGGTTCGCCGTCGCCGGCTCCTCGATAAAGACGTCGAAGGCGGCGCCCGCGACATGGCCGCTGTCGAGCGCCGCCGCCAGCGCGACCTCGTCGACGAGCCCGCCGCGCGCGCAATTGACGATGCGCACGCCCTTCTTGGTCTTGGCGATGTTTTCAGCCGACAGGATGTTCTTGGTCTGCGCCGTCATCGGCGTGTGCAGCGTGATGATGTCGGCGCGCGCGAGCAATTCGTCGAGTTCGACCTTCTCAACGCCGATATCCTTGGCGCGTTCCGGCGACAGGAAGGGATCGAAGGCGATGACGCGCATGCGGAGGCCAATCGCGCGATCGGCGACGATCGAGCCGATATTGCCGCAACCGATCACGCCGAGCGTCTTCGCGGTGATCTCGACGCCCATGAAGCGGTTCTTCTCCCACTTGCCGGCCTGGGTGGAAGCGTCGGCGGCGGGAATTTCGCGGGCGAGCGCGAACATCATGGCGATCGCGTGCTCGGCGGTCGTGATCGAATTGCCGAAGGGCGTGTTCATCACGATGATGCCGCGGCCCGTGGCGGCGGGAATGTCGACATTGTCGACGCCGATGCCGGCGCGGCCGATTACCTTCAGGTTCTTGGCGTTCTCGAGGATCTTCGCGGTGACTTTGGTCGCCGAGCGGATCGCGAGGCCGTCGTAATCGCCGATGATGGCGGCGAGCTTGTCCTTGTCCTTGCCGAGGTTCGGCTGGAAGTCGACCTCGACGCCGCGCTCCTTGAAGATGGCGACGGCGGCAGGCGACAGGGCGTCGGAAATGAGTACGCGAGGAGCCATTGGGATGCGTCCTGTGGGATGAGGGAAAAGCTGGGACCGCCGGCCTCTGGCCGGCAATCGCAGCATCATATCGTGAGCCGGCCGGAGGCCGGCGGTCCCGGCTACTTTACGCAGCCTTCGCCAGACCAGCCTTCGCTTCCGCAAACGCCCAGTCGAGCCAAAGCGTCAGCTTCTCGACGTCGGCCGTTTCGACAGTCGCGCCGCACCAGATGCGCAGGCCGGGGGGAGCATCGCGATAGGCGCCGATGTCGTAGGCGACCTTCTCCTTCTCCAGCAGCGTCGCGAGCTGCTTGGCGAAGGCGGCCTGCGCGTCGGCAGGCAGCGCGACAACAGCGGGATCGACGACCTTCAGGCACACGCTCGTGTTGGAGCGGATGTCGGCGCTTTTCGCGAGGAAATCCACCCAAGGCGTTTTCGCTTTCCAGTCGGCGATGACCTTCGTATTCGCATCAGCGCGCGCAACCAGCGCATCGAGGCCGCCGAGCGACTTCGCCCATTGCAGCGCATCGATGTAATCCTCGACACAGAGCATCGAGGGCGTGTTGATCGTCTCGCCTTCGAAAATGCCTTCGATCAGCTTGCCACCCTTGGTCATGCGGAAAATCTTCGGCATCGGCCATGCGGGCTTGTAGCTCTCGAGACGCTCGACCGCGCGCGGCGAGAGAATGAGAACGCCATGGGCCGCCTCGCCGCCGAGCGCCTTCTGCCAGGAGAAGGTGACGACATCGAGCTTCGGAAAGTCGAGCTTCTGCGCAAAGGCGGCGGACGTCGCGTCGCAGATCGTCAGGCCCTTGCGGTCGGCCGCGATCCAGTCGCCGTTTGGCACGCGCACGCCGGAGGTCGTGCCGTTCCAGGTGAAGACGACGTCGTGATCGAAATTCACGTCCGCCAGATTGGGGAGTTCGCCGTAGCCGCTCTTGAGCGTGCGGGCGTCCTTGAGCTGCAGCTGCTTGACCACGTCGGTCACCCAGCCTTCGCCAAAACTTTCCCAGGCCAGCAGATCGACCGGGCGCGCGCCCAGCAGCGACCACAGCGCCATTTCGACAGCGCCCGTGTCGGAGGCCGGCACGATGCCGATGCGGTAGTCGGCGGGCACCTGCAGCACTTCGCGTGTCAGGTCGATGGAAAGCTTGAGCTTGGTCTTGCCCACCTTGGCGCGATGCGACCTGCCGAGCGGCGCATCCTTCAGGGCTTCAAGGGACCAGCCGGGGCGCTTGGCGCAGGGGCCGGAAGAAAAATTGGGGTTCGCCGGCCGGGAGCCGGGCGTTGCATTCGCCATCTTGAACCATCCTTTCAGATGGGCGCCTCCCGTTGGGGGGAGGTGTCCCGCAGACGGCGATAAAGAAGGACCGAACGGAAAGCAAGCGCGACAAAATGAAACGGCGGCCCGAGGGCCGCCGCCGATATCCGGTCCGCAACCGGAAGATCAATCCGGATAGTAGCGGAAGCCGACGCGGATTTCCTTGGCGTTGTTGGCCTTCTGCGTCGTGCCGGTAAAGGCCGAATAGGAGGTCAGCGTGCCCAGGTGCAGCCAGCGCGCGCCCACGTCGATGGTGAAATTCGGCGTGACCGCATAGGCCACGCCGCCCATCAGCGCATAGGCAAGTTGCATGGAGCTCAGCGAACGCTGCTGGTCGAAATTATAGTACCAGACCTGCGCCGCGTTCACGGCGTCAGGCGTTGTCACCTGATAGGGCAGGCCGTTGCTCATGTACCAGCTCTGCTGGGCCTTCTGGTAGACGTAGTTCAAGCCGATGCCCGCGCCGACATAAGGCGTCACGCCCCACCAATTGCCGAGATCGGCGTAGAGATTGAGCAGCAGCGTCGTGTTGTTGATGCGCGCGCGATACATGTCGCGGCAGGTGTCGGTGATCGCCGTCTCGCCAATGATGGTGCCGGCCAGATCCTTGATCGGCGCCCAGCCGACCGTGCAGGTGATCGCAGTCGTGTTGGCATTGTAGGACCGCGGCGCACGCCAATCGAGCGTCATGTCGGCGCGCATCCATTCGTTGAACTTGTAGCCAGCGCCGAGGCCGAAGCTCCACGTGTTCGGAAAGCCGCCGCCGCGCGGCAGGAATGCGCTGCCGATACCGACCTGCACGTCCTGGGCGACGCCGAGGTCGCCGCGCAGATACCAGTTGGTGGCGAAGGTGACGGGCGTCTCCTCGGCCGGCGTGAAGCCGGAGACCGGAGCCATGGGCGGCGGACCGCCGAACAGGGAGGACGTGGCGGGATCTCCGCCGCGGCCAAACAGCGGCTCGGCCGCCTGCGCCGCAGATATCGCGCCAAGGGCGACTGTCGTGACGGTCGCCAGTCCGATTGCGCGAGCAAGGAAACTCATTTCGCTCATCCTCAACTTGCCCGAGGCCTCGCCCGGGCTATCGATGAATCGAAAATGAGCGAACATGCTTAAAATGCGCTTAACCCTAACCAATTGGCGCCAAATCTTTTTCTCTACCGCAGTGCACGGGCGCAAAACGAAAACGGCGCGGACAAGCCGCGCCGTTTTGCTGGAAGTGAAGAAGCTCAGTACTTGCGAACGAGCGGGCCGGGACGGCCGCCGAAGATCGGCGCGTTGGACGCCATGACCGGCGCGCTCGCCATCTCGCCCAGCGTGTAGCGGAAGCCGAGACGGAAGTCGTGAGAGGTCGCCTTGTAGGACTGCACCTCGAAGAAGCAGCCCGAGACCGCTTCGCAGACGATCGGGTTGGACCCGACCGTGCCCATGTCCATGTAGCGGTAGCCCATGTCGAGCTTCAGGTTCTGGGTCACGTTGTAGCCGAGACCGGCCATCAGCGCCCAGGCGAAGTTCGTCTTGGACGAATCGCCGGCATAACCGAGGCCCGCGCCAACATCCGTCAGGTTCTTCATACGGTGATTGGCGAAGCCCACGCCCGCGCCGACATAAGGCGTCACGCCAGCCCAGGTGCCGAGATCGACATAGCCGTTGAGCATGAAGGCAGCCGTGCTGACATTGGCCGTGTAGGTGTCCAAGCAGAACGGGTTGGCGCAGAAGGCAGTGTAGGTCATGCCCTTGCGATAGGCGGCCGAGGACCGGTATTCCACCGTCGCGTCCGCGCGGAACCAATTGTTGAACTGATAACCGGCGCCGATGCCGATGAGCGCGGAATCGCCGATGCTTGCGTAGGCAGTCGAAACCGCCGGCGCGCCGCCGCCGAGCGCATTGGTCGGCTGCAGCGTCGAGCGCAGGCTCGACATCTGGTTGATGCCGACGCCGACGTCGCCGCGCAGATACCAGCCGGACGTATCGACCGAGGGCGCCAGAACCGGCGCCTCGACCATGGGAGGCGGAGGAAGGAGATCGGCGGCGAGAGCCGGACCGAACGCCGCGGCGGTGAGCATCCCCGCCAACGAAAGGGCCGTGAACTTGCCCATGCGAAATTCCTTTCAATGTCGGGCAATCGCCCGAATCCGTTACAGACGGATGGAATTTCGCAGAGGTTTCTTAATTTCGACTTAACCCTAACTCTTAACCACGGAACGTCGCCAACAAATGTCGGACTAGTCGAACAGCCCGGTTTCAGGCGGCTTCGGCAGCGTCCGACAGCAGGCCGCAGACATCGTCCACCACCTTCTCGACCAGCTCGCGGTCGTCGCCCTCGCCCATCACGCGAATGACCGGCTCGGTGCCCGAAGGGCGGATCAGCAGCCGCCCGCTGGCGCCCAGCCGCTCGCGCGCTTCGTCGATCGAACGCGCAATCGGTGGCCGGTCGAGCACGGTCTTGCGCACGCGCACGTTCTTGAGGATCTGCGGCAGCGGCTCGAAGAGGTGGCAGACCTCGCTGACGGGCCTGTTCTTTTTCTTGACCACCGCCAGCACCTGCATGGCCGCAACCAGCCCGTCGCCCGTCGTCGTGTAATCCGACAGGATGATGTGGCCGGACTGCTCGCCGCCGACGTTGTAGCCCTCGGACCGCATCCGCTCGAGGACGTAGCGGTCGCCGACCGCCGTGCGTTCCAGCGTCAGGCCGACGCCGCCGAGATAGCGTTCGAGCCCGAGATTCGACATCACAGTCGCGACGACGCCGGGCTTGCTCAGCGTCTGGTCTTCCTTCCAGCTTGTCGCCACCACGGCCATCAGCTGGTCGCCGTCGACCAGATGGCCGCGCTCGTCCACGATCAGCACGCGGTCGGCGTCGCCGTCGAGCGCGATACCGATGTCGGCGCGCATCTCGCGCACCTTGGCCGAGAGCGCGGCCGGCGCGGTCGAACCGACGTCGCGGTTGATGTTGAGGCCGTTCGGCTCGCAGCCGATGGCGAAGACTTCCGCGCCGAGTTCCCACAACGCTTCCGGCGCGGTCCTGTAAGCCGCGCCATTGGCGCAATCGACCACGATGCGCAAGCCATCGAGCGAAACATTGCGCGGCAGCGTGCGCTTGGCGAATTCGATGTAGCGCGCACGCACGTCGTCGACGCGCTTGGCGCGCCCGAGGGCCGGCGATTTCGAGAGACGGTCGGACAGGTCCTGCCCGAGCAGCGCCTCGATCTCGCGCTCGACCTCGTCGGAGAGCTTGTAGCCGTCCGGGCCGAACAGCTTGATGCCATTGTCCTCGTAGGCATTGTGCGAGGCCGAGATCATCACGCCGAGATCGGCGCGCATCGAGCGCGTCAGCATGCCCACGGCGGGCGTCGGGATCGGGCCGAGAATGAGAGGGTCCATGCCGACGGAGGTGAAGCCTGCCACCATGGCGTATTCGATCATGTAGCCCGACAGGCGGGTGTCCTTGCCGATGACCACGCGATGGCGATGGTCGCCGCGCTGGAACACCAGACCCGCCGCCTGCCCCACCTTGAGGGCGAGCTCCGGCGTGATGAAGCGGTTGGCCACGCCGCGAATGCCGTCAGTGCCGAAATAGGTGCGGCTCATCTTTGTCCTCGAACGCGGATCGCGCTGGATGTATCAGCTGCCATTGTAGCCCAGGTGAAGGACCGGACCCCGCGGAACCTTACCTGTTCGTTAACGAGCTTTAGGAATCGACCCCATGCCCGGCAAGGCCATACCGCCCCGCGAGGCGACCATCTACCACAATCCGGCCTGCGGCACCTCCCGCAACGTGCTGGCCGCGCTGCGCGAGGCCGGGCTCGAGCCGAAGGTCATTGAATATCTGAAGACTCCCCCGGACCGGCCTATGCTGGAAAAACTGCTGAAAAAGATGGGAAAGTCCGTCCGCGACATCCTGCGCAAGCGAGGAACGCCCTACGAGGAGCTTGGCCTCGACAATCCCGGACTGACCGACGATGCGCTCTTCGCGGCGATTGCGCAGCATCCGATCCTGATCGAGCGGCCGATCGTGGTCATCGGCGACAAGGCCGCGCTGTGCAGGCCATCGGAGACGGTGCGGAACTTATTGGGGTAGCACGGTCAGCGCTACTTTGACTTTGCGGAGGTTAGCTATATCATTAGCTAATGACTATCTTCACGATCCACGTCGCAAAGACGAACCTCTCGCAATTGCTGGCGCGCGCGGAAGCCGGCGAAGAGATTTTTCTGGCGCGCGGCAAGGTTCCGGTCGCCCGGCTCGTGCCGTTGAACGTGCCGCAAAAATCGCGGCGCTTCGGATCGATGCAGGGGAAGGTCCACGTCGACGCCGCATTCTTCGACCCGCTTCCAGATGATGAACTGAAGGCTTGGGAATAGCGTGCGGCTTCTCCTCGACACGCATGCTTTTCTTTGGTGGCTGGCCGGCGACAGGGCGCTCCCGGAACAAGTGCGCGATGAAATCGCAAAGGCGCAGTTCGTTTACGTCAGCGCCGCGTCGGTATGGGAGATCGCGACCAAATACAGGATCGGAAAGTTGCCGGGGGCGGCAGCGATCGTCGGCAATCTCTCCCGCGTCATCGCTTCGGAGGAGTTCACGGAATTGCCGATCGGCATTCGTCACGCGGAGGTCGCAGGCCTGTTGCCTGGACCCCATCGCGATCCGTTTGACAGGATGCTGATCGCGCAAGCGACTGTGGACGATCTAATGCTGGTTTCGAACGAAGAAATTTTCGACGCCTACGGCGCGCAGCGACTCTGGTGAATAGACCAGAGCAAACAAAAAACCCCGCCTCACGGCGGGGTTTGCATTTCTCGCAACTCTCTTCGCACCAATCAGCCGGTAGGCTGCGGCTCGAGCCCGCCCGCGTCCGGCTCCGGCGACGGGCGGTTGCGGCCCGTGGTCGGCACGGCGGCGGTGCGCGGCGGAGTCGGGTCGCCGGTGTCACGCACAGGCGGAATGCCCTTCAGCAGGCCCATGATCTCGTCGCCCGAAAGCGTCTCGTATTCCAGCAGGCCCTTGGCGAGCGATTCCAGATCGTCGCGCTTTTCGGTCAGGATGCGGCGGGCTTCCGACAGGCCCTCCTCGACCAGCCGGCGCACTTCGCCGTCGATCTTCTGCGACGTATTTTCCGACAGCGTCTGCCGCTGGCCCATCGAATAGCCCAGGAACACTTCCTCCTGGTTCTCGCCGTACATCACGGTGCCAAGTTCCTTGGAGAAGCCCCAGCGCGTGACCATGGCGCGGGCGAGCTTGGTCGCCTGCTCGATGTCGGACTGCGCGCCCGACGTCACCTTGTCCTCGCCGAAGATGATCTCTTCCGAGACGCGGCCGCCCATCAGCACGGCCAGACGCGACATCATCTGCTCGTAGCTCATCGACAGCTTGTCGCGCTCGGGCAGCTGCATGACCATGCCAAGCGCACGGCCGCGCGGAATGATCGTCGCCTTGTGGACGGGATCGGTCGCCGGCACGTTGAGCGCCACGATGGCGTGGCCGCCTTCGTGATAGGCGGTCAGCAGCTTTTCCTGCTCGGTCATCACGAGGGTGCGGCGTTCCGCGCCCATCATGATCTTGTCCTTCGCGTCCTCGAATTCCGCCATGGTGACGATGCGCTTGCCGCGCCGCGCCGCCATGAGGGCAGCCTCGTTGACGAGGTTCATCAGGTCCGCGCCCGAAAAGCCCGGCGTGCCGCGCGCAACCGTTTTGAGATCGACATCAGGCGCCAGCGGCACCTTGCGGACATGGACGCGCAGGATGCGCTCGCGGCCGATCACATCCGGGTTGGGGACGACGATCTGGCGGTCGAAACGGCCGGGACGCAGCAACGCGGGATCGAGCACGTCCGGACGGTTGGTCGCGGCGATCAGGATGATGCCCTCGTTTGCCTCGAAGCCGTCCATCTCGACCAGCAGCTGGTTCAGCGTCTGCTCGCGCTCGTCGTTGCCGCCGCCGAGACCCGCGCCGCGATGGCGGCCGACCGCGTCGATTTCGTCGATGAAGATGATGCAGGGCGCGTTCTTCTTGGCCTGCTCGAACATGTCGCGCACGCGGCTCGCGCCGACGCCGACGAACATTTCGACGAAGTCGGAGCCCGAGATCGTGAAAAACGGAACGTTGGCTTCGCCCGCGATGGCGCGCGCCAGAAGGGTCTTACCCGTGCCGGGCGGTCCGACCAGCAACACGCCGCGTGGGATTCGCCCGCCGAGCCGCTGGAACTTCTGCGGGTCGCGCAAAAATTCCACGATCTCCTGCAGGTCTTCCTTGGCCTCGTCGACGCCGGCGACATCCTCGAAAGTCACCCGCCCGCGTGTTTCGGTCAGGAGCTTCGCCTTGGATTTGCCGAAGCCCATCGCCTTCCCGGCGCCTCCCTGCATCTGCCGGGAGAGGAAGATCCACACGCCCAGGAAGGCGATCAGCGGCAGGCCGTTCACCAGCAGCGTCACCAGCCAGTTGTTGCCCTCGGACGGCGGGCGAGCGGTGATCGAGACGTTCTTCTTGTAGAGCGTCTGCACCAGCGTCGGGTCGTTGGGCGTATAGGTCGAGAAATCGCGGCCGTCGGTGTAATGGCCGGAAATGTCGTTGCCTGCGATGGTCACGTCGCGCACGCGGCCCTGATCGACCTGCGTCAGCAATTCGCTGAACGAGATGGCCGACGTCTGCTGGCGCTGGCCAGGGTTCTGGAACAGCATGACCAGAGCCACGACCAGAAAGAAGATGATCACCCAGAGGGCGAAGTTCCGGAAATTGGGGTTCATCAGGCGCCTAGTGTTGCGCGCGGCTTTAGGATTCAGGGGCCGCGGACCGTCTCCCCTTAATCTAGGCGCGCCGCCCCCCCTTGCCAAGGAGAGCGCCGAAACGTGATTGACGCGATTTTCGCTATGCTGACGCTTGTGGCTTGCGCGGATTTTGCGGCTGCAAAATCAGGCGCTTGGCGTCGCATTTGATGCTGACGCCGCCGAGCGTCGCGGCAAGCGCGCGATTGCGCCGCAGCTTTTCGACGAGATTTTCGACCTGCTCAAGCCGCGGCGCGGCGCCGCCGATTCGCGCGACCTCGGTCGAGAGCAGCCGCACCAGGGCTTCATCAGGCAGCCCGAGCACGGCATCGGAGGGCGCCTCGAACGCTTTTGCGTCGCGCTGCGCCGGCAGGGCTTCGATCATGGCGGCGATCGCCGGCCCAAGCGCCCGCTCGGCCCGCGCCGCGCGCGCCGCCAGCCGGTTCAATTCGGCCCGGCCCAGACCCTCGCGCGCCAGCACGGCCGCCAGCTGTCGCAGCTGCGGCCGGCGATAGGCCTCGTCCGCGTTGGTCGCGTCCTCGAAATAGCTCAGCGCCTCGGCGCGACAGAAGCCGACGAGATCGGCCTTGGCGACGCAGAGCAAGGGTCGGGCGAGCGTCAGCCCCTCCCCTTCCGGCCATGACGCGGGCGACAGGCGCGCCATGCCCGCGAGCCCCGCCGGCCCGCTGCCGCGCGTAAGTCGCATCAGAACCGTCTCGGCCTGATCGTCGGCATGGTGGGCGGTCACGATGGTATCCGCGCCAATCGCCAGGGCATGGGAGCCGAGCAGCCGGTAGCGAGCCTCACGCGCCGCAGCGGGCAGGCCAGTTGCAGGCTTCTCGCCCGCCCAGGTCAGGATTGCATGCGCAAGTCCGCGCGCCGCGCACAGCGCCCCGACGGCTTCCGCCTCCGCACGGGATTCCGCGCGAAGCCCATGATCGACGGTGGCGACGGAAACGGGAACGGCGGCGGCCCGGCGCCACCGGTCCGCCAGCGCCAGCAGCGCCGTGGAATCGGGCCCGCCGGAGACGGCGAGCACAAGGCCGGACGACCGCTCCAGCCCCGCGAAAATCTCCGCGGGGTCAGGCAGCGGCGCGCCGGCCGGGCTCAGCACGAAATCTTTTTCGACTCGCGATCGGCCGCGCGGATCGTGTTCGAGGCGTTCGGATATTTGCGGCCGACTTCGGCGAAGGAGGCGCAGGCCTGTTCCTTGGCGCCCAGCGCGTTCAGCGACTGGCCGAGCCGCAGCATGGCTTCCGGCCCTCGCGACGAGGTCGAATAGCTCGTCGAGATCTTGAGATATTGCTCGGCCGCCTCGCGATGGCGTCCGCGCTGGAAATAGGTCTCGCCCAGCCCGAAGACGGCGTCGGCCATGTAGCGGCTCTTGCCGTTCTTGGCGATGAAACCCTCAAAACCCTTCTGGGCGCTGTCGTACTGGCCCTGCTTCAGGAAGGCGCTGGCGAGTTCGTACTCTTCCTTCGGCCCCTGCGGCTGGGTGGAGGCTATCTGCGTTTCGCCCGCGCCGGGAAGGGGCGAAGGCGCGGCCGGACGCGGCCCGCCGAGATCGACCGGCTTCATCGGATTGGGCGCCTCGCCGGGATCGCGACCGCCGAGCGGGCCGCTCGGGCCGGGCGCAATGGGGGCGCTCGGCTGGGCCGAGCCGAGTTGGCGCGGCGCGCCCGGCGCGGTCGGGTTCTGCGCAGGGTCGAAGGCGTCGCCGCGCCGCAGGCGGGCGGGCTCGGTCGGGGTCGTCGCTGCGGGCAGCGTCGGCGTCGCGCCCGGCAGGGCGGCGCCTGACCCAACCGGTCGGGCGGCGGCCGTCGGCGGCAAGGGCTGGGTCTGCGGCAGTGGCTGAACCGCGGCCACGCCCGGCTGGCTGCGGCCCTGCTCTTCAAGCCGACGAAGCTTGAACTGCAATTCCTCGATCTGACCGGTCAGTTCGCGGTTCAGCCGCTCGAGCCGGTCGATCCGCACCACGAGATCGGCATTGCTCGGCCCGCTGCGCGCCGGCGGCTCGTCATCCACATCGGCCGGCGGCGAGGGGCGGTTGAACAGCTGCGAGAGGCGAAGGTCCGGCAACAGGCCCTCGCCCGCCCGCACGCCAACGGGCGCGAGCAGAAGGCCGGCGAGCGCGGCGCTGACAGCAATTTTCGAGAATGACATGATCGGAGAGGTCCGGCGGAATCTGCGGCATCGCATATCACAGTGCGATTGGCGCCAAAATCCGTCCGAAGCGTGGCAAGGTAAAGTCAGGCGCTGCGACGGCGCGTCCTGAAAGCTCAAATCGCCAGAGCGAGAGCGCAGCCGAGCCCGAAGCAGGCGAGGATGAACGACGACACGCCGAGCTGCCGGCGCGCCGAATGACGAATTTCCGCGCTGGCGAATCCGAACGTCTGGGCCGGCTGTCTGATCGAGATGAAATGCGCGCTCATGACGAGGCTCCACGAATGTCCGTGGATGCACGATGCCCGAAAGCTGCGCACGATATCAGGGCCGAAGGTCACGCGAGGGACGTGACCTTCGCCATGTTTTCCTAAGGGAAGATCAGGACTGGCCGCCGCTCAGCACCGTGACGGCGCGGCGGTTCTGCGACCAGCAGGAAATGTCGTTGCAAACAGCGACCGGGCGTTCCTTGCCGTAGCTGATCGTCTTGATACGCGACGCCGAAATGCCCTTGGCGGCGAGATATTCCTTGGTCACTTCCGCGCGGCGGGCGCCGAGAGCGAAATTGTATTCGCGCGTGCCGCGTTCGTCGGCATGGCCTTCCACGGTGAAGCTGTAGCGGCCGTACTGCTGCAGCCAGCGCGCTTGCTTGTCGAGCGTCGCCTGCGCGGTCGAGGAGAGTTCGGTCGAATCCGATTCGAAGAACACGCGGTCGCCGACATTGACCACGAAGTCCTGCTGGCTGCCGGGCGTCGCCGCCCCGCCCTTGCCATAACCGCCGGCGCCGCCGACGCCGCCCGCGATGCTCGCCTCGTCGCCCGCGTTCTTGGCGCAGGCCGCAGCGCCCAGCGCAATCAGGATGGCGGCGGTGAATTTCAGGGCGCGTGCGCCGTGGGGGACAAACATTCCGGTACTCCTCGAACCCGTTTCCGGAGAAATCGAGCCCAGTCCTAGTCGCCGATGGTTAAACGAAGGTTCTGTCAACCTTGATCGGGGGTTTGCGCGAACCGTTGCATTCGAGCAAATCGCCCGCGTGGTTAACCGTTCGTTGATGGCTAGAATGGGGCGCAAGGCAGCGTAGGCGCCGAATTGCACCCTCCCGCCCCGCTCTTGAGGCACGCCGTCCAACCGCCAACCCCCCGTTGTGTAACGTTATAACATTTGCTAGATCGTTATGTTATATTGTTACATTATACGGGATGAGGGTCGAGATGCGTGGATGGAGCGGGCCGGCGCTGGGCGCAATTGTGATCGCTCTCGGTCTCGCGGACAGCGCAGCGTTGGCGCAGACGCAGCTCCCCGACGTCAATGTCGTCGCCCGTCGCAAGCCGGAGCCGCGCAAAGCCAAGCCACAAAAGACCGCGACAAGACCCGCCGCGACATCCCAACGCCCGCGCGCGATCGCCACGCCCCGCCAATCATCCCCCGTCCGCGCGACCGCGTCGGCGCCCCCGCAGGCTATGCCACCGGCGCCGGGCGCGCCCTCGTCAACGACACGCGCCGCAGACGCCGTCCGCGCGCGCCTGTCGCCAACCGCCGGTGCGGCCGTCCACACGCGCGAGGCGGCCGACATCGAGGCCGCCCCGCAGGGCGCCAATGCCTCGCTCGATCGCGTCCTGCTCCAGGCGCCGGGCGTGACGCAGGACAGCGCGGCGGGCGGCGGCTTTCATGTGCGCAACGAGCACGGCAACGTGCAGTACCGCATCAACGGCATCATGATCCCGGATGGCGCATCCGGCTTCGGACAAATTCTGGATACGAGTTTCGTCCGCACGCTGTCTCTGATGACGGGCGCCCTGCCCGCGCAATACGGCCTGCGCACGTCAGGCATCGTCGACATCGTCACCAAGGCCGGCACGGCTGAGCCCGGCGGCAGCGTCAGCATCTACGGCGGCAGCCATCGCACGGCGACGACCAGCTTCGAATATGGCGGCTCCACGAAGGACGGCTGGGATTATTTCGCAGCCGGCCGCATGCGCGGAACCTCGCTCGGTCTCGAGAACACGACGCCCGCCCGCGAGGCGATCCATGACCGCGCGCGACAGGGCTCGTATTTCATCTATCTCTCGAAAGCGCTCGACGCGGACACGCGCGTCACCGTCATGTCCGGCGGCGGGATCAACAAGTACCAGATCCCCAACACGCCCCTGCAGCAGCCGCAATTCACCGCCTTCGGCCTCAGCGTCTTCGACTCCGCCCGGCTGAACGAGAACCAGGTCGAACGCAGCGTCTTCAACGTCGCCGCCATCCAGAAGTCGATTGGCGCGCTCGACATGCAGCTCGCGTTTTTCTCGCGCTATTCCGATCTGCATTTCACGCCCGACACGATCGGCGATCTCATCTTCAACGGCGTGGCCTCCGATGTCAGGCGCAAGAGCCTGCTCAACGGCGTGCAGGGCGATCTCGCCTGGCGCGCCGCGACCGATCACACGATCCGCGCGGGCTTCATGGGCAGTGTCGAGCGCACCAGCATCGTCAACCGCAATATCGTCCTGCCGCTCGACGCCGCCGGCGACCCCGTCGATGCGCCCTTCGGCATCATCGACGCCTCGTCGAAGACTGGCGTGACATTGTCTGCCTATCTGCAGGACGAATGGCGCCTGACGGAAAAGCTGACGTTCAACGCGGGCCTGCGCTTCGACCATTACTCGAATTATTCGAGCGCGAGCCAGGTGAGCCCGCGCGCGAGCCTCGTCTACAAGCCGTTCGACGGCACGACCCTGCACGCAGGCTATGCGCGCTATTTCACGCCCATGCCGCAGCTCCTGTCGGCGCCGGCCAATCTCGCCCTCTATCTCAACACCACGCAGCAGCCCGGCATCCTGCTGGCGACGCCTGTGCGGCCCGAACGCGCCGATTATTTCGACGTCGGTATAGACCAGCGCATCGCGCCCGGCCTCGACGTTGGCGTCGACGCCTATTTCAAGCGCACGCGCAATGTCGCCGACGACGGCCAGTTCGGCTCCGCGCTGGTGCTGTCCGGCTTCAACTACGATCGCGGCTACAACACCGGCGTCGAGTTGCACGCGCGATACGTCAACGGCGGTTTCCGCGCCTACGGCAATCTCGCCTGGGGCCGCCAGCGCGCGCGCCTGCCCTCCTCGAACCAGTATCTCTTCGACGCCGACGAATATCCGCACATCGTCAGCAACTACATCTACACCGACCACGCGCAGACGCTGACGGCCTCGGCGGGCGCGTCCTACAAGTGGGACAAGACGCGCGTGAGCATGGACATGATCTATGCGAGCGGACTTCGCGCAGGATTTGCGAACACGGCGAAAGTCTCGCCCTATGCGCAGGTCAACGCGGGCCTCGCACATGAGCTGACCGGCGCGAACGGCAAGCCGCTGACGCTGCGCGTTGATGTCGTCAATCTCTTCGACCGCGTCTACCAGATCCGCGACGGCTCGGGCATCGGCGTCTTTGCGCCCCAATACGGCCCGCGCCGCTCGATCTACGCGGGCGTGACGCAGAAGTTCTGACATGCAGGCCGCGCTGACACAGGACCGGATGCTCGCATACACGCCAGACGTCACGCCGCGTCTGGCGCGCAATGTCGCTCTTAGCCTCTCGCTTGCCCTGCATCTGGCCTGCGGCGCGCTCTTCCTGCCCGTGCCCAACGACTCTTCCGCCGCGCCATCCGCAATCGACGTCGAACTGATCACGCTCGACGATCATGCGCCGCAGGCTGACGCGCCTGCCGACATTCCCGAGGAGCCGACGACGGCCGCCGCCATGCCGGAAGCGGCGCCTGCGCCAGCGCCAACCCAGGCCGCAACGGCGGAGCCGGCGCCCGAAAGCAAACCGGAAAGGCCCGACGCCGAAGCCGTCGCGCCGCGCGAGCCCGAAAAAGCCGAACCGGCCGCGTCGTCCGCGCCCGCATCCGCGGCAGCCGCGACCGACAGCGAGACGGAAGCCGCCGCCAGGCGCGCCAAGGCGAGGGCTTACGCCAGCGCCGTCTCCGCCGAACTCAATCGCCGCCGCATCTATCCGGCGGCGGCGCGCGCGCGTGGCATCGTCGGCGCGGCGAAAGTCGGCTTCACCATCGACGCCTCAGGGCATGTCGCACGCTTTGCGATTCTCGCCTCGTCGGGCCATGCGATCCTCGACGAATCCATTTCGAAGATCATGCAGGCCATGCACACCCCGCCGCCGCCCGACGGCGCCTTTGAAGCGGTGGTGACCATCCGCTTCGGCCTGCGGTAGGACTTTGCACTGCTCCCCCAAACCGGTCAGACTGCGCCGGGGGCCGACACTTGACCGACACGACTTTTTATACGTATCGCGCATTCATTTCGTATAGCCACGCCGACAGCGCACGATGCGACTGGCTGCACCGCGCGCTCGAATCCTATCGCGTCGACCGCGATCTCGTGGGCTGCAGCACACCGGACGGCCCGGTGCCGCGCAGACTCGCCCCTGTCTTTCGGGACCGTACGGATTTTTCGACAGGCCTGCTAAAGGAGCAGACCCTAGCAGCTCTCGGTCAGTCTCAGTTCCTCATCATCATTGCCTCGCCGCACGCCGCGAGGAGCACTTACGTCAACGAGGAAATCCGCGCCTTCAAGGCCCAACGCGGAGGCGCCTCGCACATCTGCGCCCTGATCGTGGAAGGCGCGCCGCCAGATATCTTTCCACCCGCTCTGCGGTACCGCGTGACGAAGGACGGCACGATCACCGGCGAGCCTGACGACGATGTGCTGGCCGGCGACCTTACAAAGGACGGCGAGCGCGAAGCTCTGGTAACGATTGTCGCCGGTCTGCTCGGCCGTTTGCCCCGCGACCATGTCAGGATGCGCGACGTCGAGGCGCAAAAGAAGCGGAACAACGCGCGGGCCGGCTTTGCCGCTGCTTTCGGTGTGGCGATCCTCGCGGCCGGAATTTTCGGCTACGGGCAATACGGCGTCACCACACAGGTATCGCAGCACGAGACGCAACTCGCCGACCAGCGAGACAAGCTTGCCAAAGTCGAAGCCACTCTCAAAACCCTACTGGCTACCCAGTCAGCCCAAGCAGCGCCTGGCCAGCGCGAGGAAGTCCGCGGCGCATTGGAGAACATCGCCGACGGCGCGGCGCGCGGCGACGAGCGCCTGAAACGCGCACTTGCCCTGCTGGGCGACGGCAAGGTTGCCGAGGCCGAGCCGCTGCTGCGCGCCGAAGCCGCGGACCGTGAGCAACGCATCACTCGGCAGCAGGCGCAGATCGCCGCCGACCGCAGAGCCGCAGCCACCGCCTGGCGTAATCTCGGCGCCATCGCCGCGTTGCGCGATCCGAAAAACGCGCGCGAGGCATATTCAAGGGCCGTCGAACTGGACCCCGAGAATGCAGAAGGTCTCGCATGGAATGGTTGGCTACAGATGCGCGCCGGCAATCTTCCCGCAGCGGAACAAAGCTACAGAACGCTGCATACTTTGAGCAACGCCAACGAGAGTTTTCAAGCTTGGGCCTACCTCGGGCTCGGCGAAATAGCGCAGGATCGCGGCAACTTAACCGAAGCAATTACTCACTACCGCGACGCTCTTGCAATCGCGGAACGTGTTGCGACTGCGAGGAAAGATGAGACCTTTCTTAGCAACGAAGTATCGTCGGCGCACAGGGCGATCGGCGATGCGCTTTTCGCGCGTGGCGATTTGTCCGACGCGCTAGCCAGCTATCAGACCAGTCTCTCCATTGACGAAACCTTGGCCCGAAGCGAGCCGGACGTAGCGAACTGGCGCTACAATTCGGGCCAATCGCACGAACGAATCGGCGATATGCTGGAAGCCCAGGGAAAGCTGGATGAGGCCATGGAGGCCTACCGCCGCAAACTTGAAATCATCCAGGAAATTGTGTCGTCCAACCCGACCAACCCTTGGTGGCGGCGAGATTTGGGAGTCGCGCTCAACAGGATTGGAAGTTCTAATTTACTTGCCGGAAACCGCGCCGAATCGCTGAAATTTTTTCGAGATGCACTGGAGATTTACGAGAAGCTCGCGGCTGACGATTCTTACGATCTAGAACGACAACAGGATCTTGCAGTTGTGTACGTCAATATCGGTTGGGCGCTGCTAACGCCTGGTGCGCTGACTGCGGCGATGGAAAACTTGCAACACGCGCTCCGCATCCTGGAACGCATTGCGAGCATGGATACGAGAAGCAATTTACGCCAAGAACACATCGCCCTCACCTATATGGAGATCGCCAAAGCGATGATGAAGCAGGGCAAGCCCGCGGAGGCCTTGGACAGCTACCGACGCAGCTTTTCGATCAATGAGCGGATTGCAGAACGCGATCCGATGAACGCCAAACGGCAGCATAACCTTGAACGCTCGCTCGCGGGAATGGGAGACGGGTTGCTTGCACAAGGTGAAAAGAAGGAGGCGCTGGCAAAGTATCAACAAGCGCTCGCGATCGGAGAGCTTCTGGTGGCGCAGGGACGAAGCAATGCACAGTGGCGACTTGTTCAGATCGACACGTATATGCGGATTTCGGTAGCCGACCCTACAGAGGCTCGCATTGCTCTTTCTAAAGCCCGCAGCGCTCTTGTCGAACTTAGAGACGCCGGGCGGCTGAACCCAAGGAATGAATGGATGATCGGCAACATCGACCGACGGTTAGAAAGGTTGCAAGACGACGACGACTGAGTTCTGGTTCACAGTGAACCGGCGCGCATCAACAACGGTTTCATGATCCTTCAGTTCTGCAGCGGCCCCCAGGCCGGATCGCTCGCAAACGACGGCGTCGGCACGACGAAGTCCGAGCGGCCGTAGACATCCGTCATGTGGATCTTCGGCGAAGAGCCGCCGGGGTCGCGGAAGAACATCAGGAACAGGCCGTTCGGCGCCCAAGTCGGGCCCTCGTTGTGATAGCCCTCGGTCAGGATGCGCTCGCCCGATCCATCGGGCTTGAACACGCCGATGCCGAAGCCGTTCTTCGATTGCCGCGTGAAGGCGATGAAGTCGCCCTTGGGCGACCACACGGGCGTCGAATAGCGCCCGTCGCCGAACGAGATGCGCTTGGCGCCACCGCCGCTGGCGCTCATCACGTAGATCTGCTGCGTGCCGCCGCGATCGCTTTCGAACACGATCTGCGAACCATCGGGCGCGTAGGAGGGCGACGTGTCGATGGCGGCCGAATCCGTCAGGCGCGTCGTCGAACGCGAGCGCAGGTCCATCGCATAGAGCGTCGAGTTCGAGCCGCTCGACAGGCTCATGACGATCTTCTGACCGTCGGGCGAGAATCGCGGCGCGAATGTCATGCCGGGGAAATTGCCGACCGCCTCGCGCTGGCGCGTGTCGAGATTCATCAGCATCACGCGCGGTTCGCCATTGCCGAAGGCCATATAGGCGACGTCCTGCGTGGACGGCGAGAAGCGCGGCGTCACGGCGAGATCGTCGCCGCGCGTGAGATATTGAACGCCGGCGCCATCCTGATCCATGACGGCCAGACGCTTGCGCCGCTTGTCGGCAGGACCCGTCTCGTCGACGAAGACGATGCGCGTATCGAAAAAGCCCTTCTCGCCGGTGATGCGCGAGAACACCTGGTCCGACATGATATGCGCGACGCGGCGCGAGACATTGGCGTCGGTCGCATATTGCTGGCCCGCCGCCTGCTGGCCGCTCGCCACGTCCCAAAGTCGGAACTCCGCCTGCTGACGCCCGCCGCCAGAGCGTTGCGCGCGGCCGACGAGGACGTACTGGGCATTGACGGTCTTCCACGCCTCGATGTTCGGCGGCTGATCGGGGCCGAGCGCGGGCTCCGGGAAGCTTCCGGGATCGACGGGCTGCAAAAAGACCGAGCGCTTGAAATTGTTCGAGATGACCGACGTGAAGAGTTTGGCGGCCTCCGGGTCGCCGGCGAACGGCACGACGGCGACGCGCACCGGACGGAAGGCCGCGCCGGGACGCACGGTAATGACGTCGCCCTGCGCCCACACCGGCGTGATCGCGGGAGCGCTGGTCAGCGCGGCGACGCTGGCGAGAAAGGCGCGGCGGTCGAAATGTGCGGGCATGTTTCGGTCCTGAAGGTTCTTGTGCCGTTTCGGTCAGCGCATTTCGTCGGGCCGGAATTCGACGGTGCGGCTTTTCCATTGCTCGTAGTAGGGCGCGAACTGCGCCGGAATCTTCATCGGGTTGCACTCGCGCACGGCGCTCATCGCGGCCTTGGCGAGAGACTCGAATGCGGGGTCTGACGTCGGATTGCGCAGCACAGGCTCGGCGGCCAGGCTGCCGTCGGGGCGGAAACGCAGGCTGATCTGCGGGAAATACTTGCCGCCGCTCGTTCCGAAATAATGCCAGCAGCGCATCCACTGTTCCATCATCAGGCTGTTCAGTGAATCCATCATGTTGGGCGCCATGCGCTGCGATGTGCCGGTCGGCGCGCCGAGAGACGCCGTGCGCACGACCTCGCGGCCGCGCGATCCCGTCGCCTGCGGCTTGTCGTGATCGAGCATGCGCGAGATCGCGTTCGTGTCGAACTTGGTGCGCTTCTCCTCGCTCTCTTCGCCCGACTTCGGCTTGGCGGCAGGCTTGTCCGCCTTGTCGTCGGTCTTCGATTTCGCGAGCAGCTTGGCGACTTCATCCGTCTTCAGCCGCGGCTTCTCCGGCGGCTTCGGCGGCGTGGGAACCGGCTTTGCCTCCTGCTTCGCCTCGGGCCTGGGCTCCGGCTTCGGCTCGGGCTTGGCTTCCATTTTCGGGCGCTGCGGCGGCTTCGGCGCAACGGTCTCGGCCTCCTCCGGCTCGTCCTTTTCTTCCTGCTTGTCGGCCTTGGGCTCGGGCTTTGCCTGCGCCTTCGGCGGCTCCGGCCGTTTCGGGGGTTCAGGCGCGGGCTTGGTCTCTTCCATCGGCGGACGCGGCGGCGGCAGGGCCGCGGTCTTCTGCGGCTCGGGCTTCGGCGCGTCGTCGTCGCCGGGATCGCGCTGGCGCTTCAAAGGCGGCGGCGGCAACGGCACGTCTTTCTTGGCTTCCGCTATCGGCGGCGTCGGCTTCAGCTCCTCGACATCGGCGACCTTGTCGGCCTTCTGGACGGGCTTGGCTTCCTTGGCCGTCTTCTCGCCCTTGGAAATCTGGCTGAACGCCTGGTCGGTGATCATCTCGACCGGGATAGATTCCTTCGTGTCGTCGTATTTCGCGGGCGAACTGAACGCGATCAGCGTCGCGGCGAGCAGCGTGGTGTGCGCTGCCGCCGATACGATCAGTCCGGGCTCTTTCCGCGAGACCTGCAACAATTCCTCACTTCGGCTCGGTGACGAGCGCGACCTTCTTGAAGCCCGCGCCTGTCACCAGCGACATGACCTCCGCGACGCGGCCATAGTTCACGGCCTTCGAGCCGCGCACATAGACGCGCTCGTCGGCGCCGGCCTTGGCGGCGGCCTTCAGCTTCTCGACCAGCTGCTCGATGGCGACAGGCTGATCCATCAGGAAGATCTGGCCCTTCTCGTCTATCGAGATCGACACCGGCTTCTGCTCGATGTTGAGCGGCGCAGATTTGGTCTGCGGCAGGTCGACCGCAACGCCGGTCGCCAGCAGCGGCGCCGCCACCATGAAGATGATGAGCAGCACGAGCATGACGTCGATGAACGGCGTCATGTTGATGTCGGCCATCGCGCCATAGCGCGGAACGCCCCTGCGCCTGCGCCCGCCCTTGCGGCCTGCGGCCATCGACATGCCCATGAGAGGTGCTCCTTACGCCGCGCGGTCGCCGGCGTGCTGGTCGATCTGACGCGACAGGATGGCCGAAAACTCATCCGCGAAGCTCTCGAGCCGCGCCTGCGTCTTGGCGACGTCGCCCTGCATCTTGTTGTAGGCGATGAGCGCGGGGATCGCGGCGAACAGGCCGATGGCGGTCGCAAACAACGCTTCCGCAATGCCCGGCGCGACGACGGCGAGCGATGTGTTCTTGGAAGCGGCGATCGAGCGGAACGAGGTCATGATGCCCCACACCGTGCCGAACAGGCCGACGAACGGGCCGGCGGAGGCAACGGTCGCCAGCACCAGCAGATTGGATTCGAGCCGCTCGACCTCGCGCGCGATCGACACGTCGAGCACTTTTTCGATACGCGCCTGCAGGCCGACGAAGGATGCGCCGGCCGACTGGAACGAGCGCTTCCACTCGCGCATGGCGGCCACGAACAGCGACGCCATGCCCGACGTCGGGCGCTCGCTGAGCGTCGTGTAGAGCTCCTCCAGAGAGCGGCCGGACCAGAAAGTCTCCTCGAACTGGTCCATCGACTTGCGCGTGCGGCGGAACAGCAGCGTCTTGTCGACGATGATGGTCCAGCACCAGACGGACGCCGCCAGCAATCCGATCATCACCGCCTGCACGACGATGGAGGCATGCAGGAACATGCTCCAGATCGAGACTTCGGCGATCGGGGCGGCCAGATCGGCAGGATTCATCGGCTTTCCTTCGTGTGAAGCCAGACGGCTGACTTCGTTTGAATGCGGCGAGCGTCGGCTGAATGCGCGCCGAATCCGTCAATTGTTGGGCTCGCGGGACCGCAGACCCAGAGCGGGAATATCTCCCCTCAGTTAAGGCCTCTTCAGGGTTAACTTTCGGTTACGAACGCCCGCTCCAACCTGCTGATTTAAGGCCGTATTAACCATGTTCGGGCCAAGGTCGCGCACAGGCGCAGCATCTTTTCGCGCCATGCGGAGACGACGTGGGGCTTCGAAAGCCAAGGCGGAACGCGATCAATGCGGCGCTCGCAACGGGCGTGGCCGTGCTCGCCCTGTCGCTGGCGCTGGCCCCCGTTCGCGCGCAGGAAGCCGATACCGACACCGCCCCCTCCACAGGCCTGCGCGGCGCCGTCGCGCCGCAGCTGCGCCCGCTCGCCGAGCGCGATTCGGCGCTGGCCGCCGCCCGCAAGGGCACGACCGCCCCGCCCCTGCCCGCCACCTATTCAGCCGGCACGGGCGATGTCGCGCCGGGCGCCGCGATCAATTACGGCAAGGCGCGAAAGCCCGCGAAACTGCCCAAGCCCAATCCCGTGCTACGCCCCGGCAAGCCGCCGCTGCCGCAGCTCGAGCCCTACAAGAGCTCCTATGCCGCGCGCCGGCAGGCCCGCCAACGCGCGCTCGACGACCGCGAGGCGCAGCAGCCGCCCCCGACCGGCATCGCCGCGGTGCCGACCATTCCTGTCAAGAAGGCGAAGCCGCCCGAAGCCAGCCCTTTCGAGCCGACCGGCATCGACGTCGGCTCCCTGCGTCTGCGCCCCTATGTCGAGGGCGCCTTCGGCTACGACACCAATCCGGGCCGCGTGAACAATCCGACCAAGGGCTCCACCCTCGGCCGCATTGAAACAGGCGTGGCGGTCGAGTCTCTCTGGTCTGTCCATTCGCTGAAAGGCGAACTGCGCGCCGGCTATTCCGACTACATGAATATCAAGAACGTCGACAGGCCCGACGCCACCGGCAAGATCGACGGCCGCATCGACGTCACCCGCGATACGGAATTCGACTACGGCGGAACCGTCGGCGTGACGACGATCAGGGCGGGTTCTCCGGAAATCCAGTCGGGCTCGAACACCGCCGTCTCCACAAATCAGCCGATCGCATGGAACGCCAACGGCTACGTCGGCGCGGTGCACCGGTTCAATCGCCTCGAAGTGTCGCTTCGCGGCACGATCGGGCGAGCCGAGACTGGCAATGCGACATTCTCCAACGGGACAACGCAGCAGCTCAGCCTGAACGACTACTCGACGGTGGGGGTGATCCCGCGGGTGAGCTACGATGTCTCGCCTCTGTTCAAGCCCTTCGTCGAAGCCACGATCGACAAGCGTATCTACGACAGCCTCTACGACGTGAACGGCTACATGCGTAACTCGCAGGGTTTCGCGCTGCGCGGCGGCGCGACGTTCGAGATCGACGGCAAGCTGAAGGGCGAGGCCTCGGGCGGCTATGTGGAACGCGAGTACAAGGACCCGCGCCTTATCCGGCTGCGCGGCCCGACTCTCGACGCTGCGCTTATCTACACCGCGACGCCACTCACCACGGTGACGTTGCGCGGCTCGACGACCGTGAATGAAACCACCGTGCCGAACGCATCCGGCGCGATTGCCCGCCGGGTCGGCCTCGAGATCCAGCACGACCTGCTCCGTGACGTCAGGATTTCCGCGCTGGGCGCCTATCAGGTCACGTCCTATCAGGGCCAGAACGTATCGACGACCTATACTGGCGGCTCGACAGGGCTGAACGAGCGCCTGGTGACCGGCACGGTGAAGGCGGAATACAGCCTCACCCGCTCCGTCGTGGTGAAGGCAAGTTACGCCTATGAGCGGTTGAAGACGACCGTGCAGGGTTCGGATTACACCGCCAACATCTTCCTGCTGGGCCTGCGACTGCAGCGCTGAGGCGCTACTTCTTGGCCGCCTCGATCGCCTTCAGCATCGCATCGCCGACGCCTTCGGCGCGCAAAGTCGCCAGCGGGATGGTGATCGAATCGGCGCAGGCCTGAATGACATGCGGAACATCGACATTGATGCCGAGGCCGCCGCCCTTGGCGTCGAGCCAGGGCGTGAGCGTCGGCTCGCTACCCTCGCTGCCCACCTGCATCATCGCCTCCATGCATTCCTTGTCGCCCTTGCGCTCGCCGCTGCGATATCGGGCCATATACAGCTCGTACAATCGTTTCGAGCCAAGCGTGATCATCTTCGTGCCGTCGCTGGTCTCGTTGAGCGAGACCTTGCCCAGCAATTTAGGCGGTAGCAGCTTTGCCCAGTCGACCGGCGCGCCGCTGACAAGATCGTAGACGATCGCCGTCGTGCCGACATTGGGATGCGCGCCGCCGCAGCTTGAATTATCGGTCACGACATAACTCAGATAGCGCGGCCCGCGCATCGTGGCTTCGACAGTTCGCGACCAGTCGGCATATTTGCCGCCCTCGCGCTTGCACTCCGCGATGGCTTTCTTCACGCGCGCGTCGAGCTTCTCCACCGCGGCGTTGATCTTCCTTTCCCCTTCGTCGACGGCCGCCGCAATTCGCGGGTAGGCGTCGACATCCTTGGCGAGATGCGCGACCTTCATCTCCACGAGACGCTCGGCTGCGCCTGCGCTACCCGCCAGACAAACGAAAAGCGCAGGAACGAGCCCCGCGCCTGCGGCGAGCATGAAGGCCCGCATGGAAGTCGAAGTCCTGAACGCCATCTGCTCCCCCGTGTCGGGGCGCAGTCTAGCCCATCAGCTTCTTGAGGCCAGCCTTGTACGCTTCCGCCAGTTCCGGATTGTCGAGCGCGAAAGCCGCGTTCGCCATCAGGAAGCCGATCTTCGAGCCGGTGTCGTAGGTCACGCCGTCGAAGCGCACGCCGTGGAAGCCCTGCTTCTTGGCAAGCGACTTCATGCCGTCGGTCAGCTGGATCTCGCCGCCCGCGCCGCGCTCCTGCGTCTCCAGGATCTTGAAGATTTCCGGTCCGAGAATGTAGCGGCCGGATATGATGGACGTGGAGGGCGCCGTGCCCTTCGGCGGCTTTTCCACCATGCCGGTAATCTCGAACGTATGGCCCTCGTCCTTGCCGATCGAGACCACGCCATACTGGTGCGTCTCCTCCGGCGGGACTTCTTCGACTGCGATGATATTGCCGCCGTGCTTGTTGTAGGCCTCGATGCATTGCGCGAGGCAGCGCGACTTCAGCTTGCCGGTGGCCTTGGTCACCATATCCGGCAGCATCACCGCGAAGGGCTCGTCGCCGACGATGTCGCGCGCGCACCACACCGCATGGCCAAGCCCGAGCGGCGCCTGCTGGCGGGTGAAGGACGTGGCGCCGGCGGCCGGCAGATCAGCCATCAGCGCGTCATACTCTTTCTTCTTGCCGCGCTTCTGCAGCGTGTCCTCGAGTTCGTAGGACATGTCGAAATGGTCCTCGATCACCTGCTTGCCGCGGCCGGTGACGAAGATGAAGTGCTCGATGCCGGCTTCCCGGGCCTCGTCGACGACATGCTGCAGCACGGGCCGGTCCACGACCGTCAGCATTTCCTTCGGCACGGATTTCGTGGCGGGCAGGAAGCGCGTGCCGAGACCGGCGACAGGAAAAACGGCCTTGCGAATGCGTTTGGTCATGATCTCTTCCGTTGAAACCGGGCTGGAGCCGTTCAGGTTTTATCCATCGACACCGGAACGCCCGCAGGATGCGACAAAGCCGCACTCGCCTGAGAATGCGGCCTTTCTCCGAGATTAACCGGGAGAGTTTAAGGAAGCCCCAACGGCAATCCCCGGCAGTCCAGTGAAACTTAACCAAACGGCGCTAGGATCGGCCGGATTGGATTGAATCGTTTCGACGGAAGACCTTCATGGCCATACTCGTGACCGGCGGCGCCGGCTACATCGGCAGCCATATGGCGCTCGAACTCTTGGACGCGGGCGAGAAGGTCGTCGTGCTCGACAATCTCACCACCGGCTTCCGCTGGGCCGTGCCGGACAAGGCGACGCTGGTCGTCGGCGATTTCGGCGACGACGATCTCGTGACCGAGACGCTCGCGCGCTACGACATCGAGGAAATCATCCATTTCGCCGCCAGGATCGTCGTGCCGGAATCGGTCTCCGATCCGCTCGGCTATTACCTCAACAACACGGCCAAGGCGCGCAGCCTGCTCGAATGCGCGGTCGATGGCGGGGTGAAGCATTTCATCTTCTCCTCGACCGCCGCCGTCTATGGCGAGCCCGAGCAGAATCCGGTGACCGAGGACGAGCGCCTCAAGCCGATCTCGCCTTACGGCCGCTCGAAACTCATGACCGAGTGGATGCTCGAGGATACGGCCAAGGCGACGCCGCTCTCCTATGTCGCGCTCCGCTATTTCAATGTCGCCGGCGCCGATCCCAAGGGCCGGTCCGGCCAGTCGACGCCCAACGCCACCCATCTCATCAAGGTGGCCGTGCAGGCCGCCCTCGGCCGCCGCAACGGCATGGAAGTCTTCGGCACGGACTATGCGACGCCCGACGGCTCCTGCCTGCGCGACTACATCCATGTAACCGATCTCGCCCGCGCCCATCTCGACGCGCTGCGTCATCTGCGCGGCGGCGGCGACAGCCTCGTCTGCAATGTCGGCTATCAGCGCGGCTATTCGGTTCTCGAAGTCATCGATGTCGTGAAGAAGGTTTCGGGCGTGGATTTCCCCGTCACGATCTCGGGCCGCCGCCCCGGCGATCCCGCAGCCATCGTCGCCTCCAACGAGCGCATCCGCACGAAACTCGGCTGGGTTCCGCAGCACGACAATCTCGAAGAGATCGTTCGCCAGGCGCTGGATTGGGAGCGGCGGCTGCACAACATGAATATCGGCTAGCAATCCTCATGCTGAGGAGCGATGCAAAGCATCGCGTCTCGAAGCATGGCCGGTTCGAACATCCTTCGAGACGCCTCCTGCGCAGGCTCCTCAGGATGAGGCGCCGGGGCCAGGCGCGCCCTAATTCGCGGCAGGCGGCCGCTTTGCCAGCTCCGCCTCGAGCCGCGCGATATTCTGCAGGAAGCGCCGCGACACGAGCTTGAGGAAGAAGAACCCGAACTCCGGATTCTGAAAGAACAATTCCTTGATCTCGATATAGGTGGCGACGAGCAATTCGCCGGCAAGCGCGCATTGCAGCCCCTGCGTGCGGGCGTGATCCTCGCTGACCAGCCCCATCTCGCCAACCATTTGCCCGGCGCCGAGCTCGATACCCGTCTCGATCAGGCGGAACGAGCCGCTGGCGACGACATAGACGCAATCGGCCTCGTCGCCCTTGCGGAAGACGACTTCGCCCTCCTCGCATTTGCGCCGCCGCATGAACGGACGCAGCCATTCCATCGACAGATCGCCCGAGGATGCGCGATCCAGCCGCCCGATCAGCCGCCGCATTTCACGCAGGCGCAGCATGTTCAGTGGGAGGGACACGATATGCTGCACGGCGCTGACCGGCGACGGCGCGAACAGGCCATAGATCAGGCCGAATATGTTGGACAGGATAGCAAAGCCGCGCAGCCGCAGGATCGACTGCATCCAGTAGCTGGCGATCACCAGCAGAACGCCCGCAAACCCGAAGGCGTAGGGCCAGATGTCGGCGAACCGCCATTGGCCAGGATGCAGGAATTGCCACCAGGTCATGAGATGGACGTCATGCTGTGACCGAGGTCATGAAGCGCAAATTCCTTCATCGCATTGTCGCCGGCCTGCGCCAGTGAGCGCGATCACAATTCGACCCAGCCCCGCAGCTCGCGCCGCACAACTGCCTCGATCACGTCCATGCCGCCCGCACTGTCGTTGAGACAGTCGATCCGCGCAAATTTTTCGCCGCCATGTTCGAGAAAGATGTCGCGGTTCTCGATGCCGATCTCCTCGATAGTCTCAAGGCAATCGGCGACGAAGCCCGGCGTGACGATAGCGAGCTTCTTCACGCCCTCGCTGGCGAGCTGCTCCACCGTCTTGTCCGTATAGGGCTTGATCCATTCCGCCGGTCCGAAACGCGACTGGAACGTCATGCGCAGGCGGCTCTCGTCCATGCCGAGGCGGGCCTGCAGCAGGCGCGTCGTCTTGGCGCAATGGCAGTAATAGGGATCGCCCTTGTCGAGATAGTCCTGCGGCACGCCGTGAAACGAGGCGAGAATGACCTCGGGCGCAAAATCGATCTTCGACAGCCCGTCCTCGATCGAGCGCGCCAACGCGTCGATATAGACGGGATCGTCGTGCCAAGGCGGCGCGATGCGCACCGCAGGCTGCCAGCGCATAGCCTTCAGCGCATCGAACGTCTTGTCGCCGACCGTGGCGGTCGTGGCCGCCGAATATTGCGGATAGAGCGGCACGACGAGTATGCGGTCGCAGCCCTGGTCCTGCAGTGCTTGCACGCGGCTGGCGATCGAAGGCTGGCCGTAGCGCATCGCCCAGTCGATCACCAGCGGCTGGCCGGACTTGTTGGCTGCGCCGCATAGACGCGCGATCAGCTTCTCGCCTTGCTCACGCGTGATGGTCTTCAGCGGCCCTTCGTTGCGGTCGAAATTCCAGATCGTGTCGTAATCCTTGCCCTTCTTCTGCGGCCGCGTGGACAGGATGATGAGGTTGAGGATCGGCCACCAGATCAGGCGCGGCGTCTCGATCACGCGCCGGTCGGACAGGAATTCCTTGAGATACCGCCGCATCGACCAGTAATCGGTCGCTTCGGGCGTGCCGAGGTTGACGAGAAGGACGCCGGTTGCGCGTGGCGCAAGGGGCGGATGGCCAGCAGGAAGCATCGGCGACCTATACAGGCCTTCGCCGCCCCTGTCAGCGCGGGCGCTTGCCGCCGAGCACTTGCTGCCAAGCCCTTGCCGCCGAGCCCTTGCCGCGTTGTGGGGTGCGCACGATGTTCCGCTCATGCCAGACGAGACGACCGCCATCGCCGCCTCCCGCGCGCAGACCGGACGCCCGGCGCGTGTCCTGCTCATCGCCAACCGCGCCAGCCGGCGCGGCGCGGAAATGCGCGCTGCCGCCCTCGAGCGGCTGGCGCGAGAGGGCGTGGCGGTCGAGGCCGTCGCGCCGGACGGGCGCGAGGCCCTGGCAAAAGCAATTGCCACCGCCCGCGGCGATGTCGACGCCATCCTGGTGCTGGGCGGCGACGGCACGCTCAACGCCGCCGCGCCCGGCTTGATCGCGGCCGGACTGCCCCTCGGCGTCCTGCCCGGCGGCACGGCCAATGATTTCGCCCGCACGCTCGGCATAGAACCCGACATCGACCGGGCCATCGACTGCATTCTGGCGGGCGGCCTGCGCACAATCGACCTCGGCGAAGTGAATGGCCATCCCTTCTTCAACGTCGCCAGTTTCGGCCTGTCGGTGGCGCTCGCCAATGCGTTGACGCAGGAAACGAAAAAGCGTTGGGGCGTGTTCGCCTATGCGTTGGCGGCGTTGCGCGCCCTGACGAGCGCGCGCCCGTTTCATGCGGAGATCGATGCGCTGGGCGCCGATGGCAAGCGCACGCAGGCGCGCGTGAAAAGCTGGCAAATCGCGGTGGGCAATGGCGTCTACTACGGCGGCGGCATGGCCGTGCGCGACGATGCTCAAATCGACAACGGCCGGCTCGAACTTTATTCGCTGGAAATGGAACGGTTGTGGTCGCTTTTGCCGATGCTGTTCCATTTTCGCGCGGGCCAGCACCGCTGGTGGCGCGAGGTGCGCACATTGCGCGCCGTCGAAATCGCGATCACGACGCGCAAGCCGCGATCGATCAATGCCGATGGAGAGATCATCAGCCGCACCCCTGCGCGCTTCCGCGTGCTGAAACAGGCGCTGCGCGTCTACGCGCCGCCGCCAGAGGATGGCGCGCGCAATGCGTAGAGATGGTCGAGCGGCCCGTGGCCGTGCCCGACCGACAGGCCATCGGCCGCCCGGATCGCGCCGGTCAGCCAAGCCTTCGCCTCGCCAACAGCCTGTTGCAGCGGACGCCCGCGCGCAAGACCCGCGGCAATCGCAGAGGAAAGCGTGCAGCCCGTGCCATGCGTGTTGCGCGTGGCGATGCGCGGCGCCGAAAAGCGCTCCGCGCCGGCGCCAATCACCAGCACATCGATCGCATCCGCGCTGTCGCCATGCCCGCCTTTGACCAGCACGGCGCGCGCGCCCCGCGCGAGCAGTTCCACGCCGGCGCGGGACATGTCGTCAGGATCAGGCGAGACATCGCGGCCCACCAGACGCGCGACCTCGGGGAGATTTGGCGTGACGATCTCGGCCAGCGGCAAGAGCTTTGCGATCAGGGCGTCAACGACGTCGGGCGCGCCGAGGCTGTCGCCGGATGTCGCGACAAGCACGGGATCGAGCACGATGTTGTGCGCGGCGTGTTGCGCAAGCCTGTCGGCGACCACGGCGACGATCTCGCCCGTGCCGAGCATGCCGATCTTGACGGCGCCCACGGAAATATCCGTGAAGATCGCGTCGATCTGGCTGCCCAGAAATTCCGCGGGCGGCACGTGGACCGCGCTGACGCCGCGCGTATTCTGCGCCGTCAGCGCCGTGATCGCGGCCATGCCGTAGCAGCCGAAGGCGGCGAATGTCTTGAGATCGGCCTGCACGCCGGCGCCGCCGCTGGGGTCTGAGCCCGCAATCGACAGGACGTTGGGAATGCGGCTCATGCCACCGGGCGTTCGTCAGCGATGATCTTGCCGTCGTTGGGCAGGCTGCCCGTCTTCACGATCTCGACCTTGCCGCGCAGCTTCGTGATGGCTTGCAACGTCTCGGCGACGAAATCCGCCTTGCAGGCGCCGTTGCCTTCCGCATGCAGGACCATCACGTCCTGTTCCTTCTCGCGCTTCACCACGAGACGCATGCGCCCGAGTTCGGGATGACGCTTGGCGATCTCGGCAACTTGCGAGGGATGCACGAACATGCCCTTCACCTTGGTCGTCTGGTCGGCGCGGCCGAGCCAGCCGCGAATGCGCATGTTGGTACGCCCGCAAGGCGACTTGCCCGGCAGCACAGCCGACAGATCGCCGGTCGCGAAACGCAGCAGCGGATAGTCGGCGTTGAGGCGCGTGACGACGACTTCGCCAACCTCGCCTTCGGCGACCGGGTCGCCCGTGCCGGGCCGCACGATTTCCAGCAGGCAGCCTTCGTTCACGATCATGCCTTCGCGCGCCTCGCTCTCATAGGCAATCACGCCGAGGTCCGCTGAGGCATAGCACTGGCTCACGGAAACGCCGGCCTTCTCGAGTTCCGCGCGCAAGCTGTTGGGAAGCGCCGCGCCGGAAACCAGCGCGCGCTTGATCGAGGATGCATCGATGCCCGCAGCCTTCGCCTTGTCGAGCAGCACTTTCAGAAAATCCGGCGTGCCGCAATAAGCGGTGGGTTTCAGATACTGGATGGCTTCGAGCTGCTGCTCTGTATTGCCGACACCCGCGGGAATGACCGTGCAGGACAGCGCATGCGCGCCGCTTTCCATGATGTGCCCGCCCGGCGTCAGATGATAGGAGAAGGCGTTGAGCAGCAGATCGCCCTTACGCAGACCCGCAGCATGCAGCGCGCGCGCCGAGCCCCACCAGTCCTTGCCGAACCCCTCCGGCTCGAAAATCGGACCGGGCGAAACCAGAATGCGCTTGAGCTGCATCGCGCGCACGGCCGCGAGCCCGCCGAACGGCGGATTGTCCGCCTGCATCGCCTTGAGATCGCTCTTGCGCACCACAGGAACCTTGGCGAGCTCGGCACGGCTCTTCAGCGCGTCGATATCGACGCCCTTGATCTGCTGGCGCAACGCGGACGCGCGCGCGCGCGAAATCTTCAGGACTGCGCGCAGATCGCGAAAGAACGCCGTTTCGCGCGCCTTGAGAGGGCGCGTCTCGTAACGATCGAAATACTCCGACATGATGTCCGCCTATCGAGCCGAACGCGCCGCAAGGCGTCGTTTCGAATTTTCATTATTTCGGCGCGGTATCCCCAGCCACGACTTATTCTGTCGCACGGAGAAAAAAAGGCGTCAACGCGATTTGGTCATGCAAGCCAGCGTTTGCGGCGTTTGTAATGTTTCACGTCACGGAAGCTTTTCCGGTCGGCGCCAGAGACACCGAGATAAAATTCCTTCACATCCTGGTTCTCGCGCAAAGCCTGCGCTTCGCCGTCGAGCACGATGCGGCCGTTCTCGAGAATGTAACCGTAATTCGCATAGCGCAGCGCGATGTTCGTGTTCTGCTCGGCGAGCAGGAAGGAGACGCCGCTTCTCGAATTCAGATTGCGAACGATTTCAAAAATCTCTTCCACGACCTGCGGCGCAAGACCCATCGACGGTTCGTCCAGCAGGATCATCTTCGGCTTGGACATCATGGCCCGGCCGATCGCGCACATCTGCTGTTCGCCGCCCGATGTATAGCCCGCCAGCGACTGGCGGCGCTCCTTCAGGCGAGGAAAGAATGCATAGACTTCTTCCAGCGCGTCGGCGATTGCCCGCCGACCGTCGCGGCGCGTAAAGGCGCCGGTCAGAAGATTTTCTTCGATCGAGAGATGGCCGAAGCAATGGCGTCCCTCCATCACCTGGATGCAGCCGCGCCGCACAAGATCGTCGGGCCGCAAGCGGTCCACGCGCTCGCCGGAAAATTCGATCGACCCCTTCGTCACCTCGCCGCGCTCCGCGCGGATGAGATTGGAAATGGCCTTGAGCGTCGTCGTCTTGCCCGCGCCATTGGCGCCCAGCAGCGCGACGATGCCGCCGCGCGGGACCACGAGCGACACGCCCTTCAACACCAGCACGACGTGATTGTAGATCACCTCGATGTTGTTGACGGTGAGGATGTGGTCGATTGCGGGAGATTCAATTGGTGCGGTCATTCTAGATCTTGGCCCGGCCCCCTCCCCTGCCCTCCCCCGCTTCGCGGGAGAGGGAGAAGATTGGTCGCTTCATCTATAATCGTAGGCAACAGTCTCAGCCGTCCCCTCTCCCGCGAAGCGGGGGAGGGAAAGGGAGGGGGTCGACAACGCTTACGACTTGGAGTCGCAGGCTTCGGTGCGCTTCGGCCAGCCCGCGTTCTTCTCCGCATAGGCCTTGGCGTCGGCGTCGAGCAGCGGCTGCACCTTGTCGGTCAGCGGCGTGATCATGTCGGACACCTTGACGTATTTCGTGCCGTCGAAACGCTGCACGAAGGTCGGCTGGTGGCCATTGTGATCCTTGCAGGTGAGCTTGATCGGGCCGGCGAAGCCCTCCATGCCCATTTCCTTCAGGCGCGCAGCGTCGACGTTGAGGCCTTCCAGGCCACGGCGGACGTCTTCGCCCGTCACGACCTTCTTGCCCGTGATCTTCTGCGCGGTGCGGATGCCTTCGGCGATCAGCATCGAATTATACACGCCGCGATTGTAGAGCACGGTGCCGACCTTTTCCTTGGCGGCCTGGCTCTTGCCCTTGTCGATGACATGCTTCTGAATGTCCTTGATAACAGGGAAATCCGGGCTCGCGGCATGCCAGTTGAGCGTCTTGAAGCCCACGGCGCCTTCGCCCGCGCCCTTCGCATCTTCCTCGCTCGGCCACCAGATCGAGATGAACTTCTCCATCGGGTAGCCGGTCTTCACGGCTTCCTTGATCGCGGTCGGCTGCAGCGCGCCCCAGCCGTACATGATCATGTAGTCCGGCTTGTCGCGGCGCACGTTGAGCCATTGCGCCGACTGGTTCTGCATTTCGGCGGCGGGCACGGGATAGAGCTTCGTCTCGAAGCCGTAATCTTTCTGCAGCTGATCGAGGAAAGGCAGCGGCTCCTTGCCGTAGCCGGCGTCGAGATAGATGTAGCCGATCTTCTTGCCCTTCAGCTTCTCCATCCCGCCGCCTTCTTGGGCAGCGATGTACTTCAGGATCATCGACATGCCGTCCCAATAGGTGTCCGGCGGATTGAAGATCCAGGGGAACGTGTCGCCGACGGCGGACGCCGACAGGCCATAGGCCATGGACAGCACGGGGATTTTATCGACGGCGGCCTTGGCGATCAGCGGCAGCGTGATGCCGGTCGACCAGGGGTTCACCATCACGGGATTCTTCGGCTTCACCGCCTCGTAGCATTCGAGGCCTTTCTTGGTGTCGTAACCGGTCTCGCATTCCTCGATCGCGAGCTTGACGCCGCCGATGCCGCCGTCGCGCTCGTTGAGCAGCGTGAGATAGTCATGCATGCCGTCGGCGATGTAGGCGCCCGAGCCCGCGAATGGACCGGTGCGGTATGTGAACAGCGGCACGAACATCGATTCCTGCGCTGCAGCCGGTAGCGCGGGCGCAGCGAGCGCCGTAGTCGCAATCAGGGCCCATGCGGCCTTTTTCAGCTTTGTCATTTTGTCCTCCCTCGTTTGATATGGTCGAAGTCTAGTACGGAAACGGCCAGGCGCGCAGTTTCTGTTTTGCGATCTGCCAGAGCCGGGCAAGCCCGTGCGGCTCCACGATCAGAAAGAAGATGATCAGCGCGCCGGTAATGACGAACGTGAGGTGTTCCGCCGTCGCCGAGCCGATCTTGAGCCCAAGCGTATCGGGCGCGACGCGCACGATGATCGGCAGGATGTGGATGAGGGCGGCGCCCATGAACGAACCGATCAGCGACCCGAGGCCACCTATGATGACCATGAACAACAACACGAAAGACTCGTTGATGTTGAAAGCCTCGGCCTCGGCCGCGCCCAGCCACAGGAACACCATCAGCGCCCCGGCGACGCCCGCGTAGAACGACGAAACCGCAAACGCCAGAAGCTTGGCCGGCAACAGACGGATGCCCATCAGCTGCGCCGCAATGTCCATGTCGCGCACCGCCATCCAGTTACGGCCGATACGGCCATGCACGAGGTTGGAGGCAAACCACGTCATAACGACGACGATCGACAGAACGACGTAATAGCGCGTCAGCGGCTTGGCGTTGGCGCCGGTGATCGGGATGCCGAACAGCGTGTGAGTGGAAACCTCTATCGCGCCGGACGGATTGTAGTTGTAGAGCCAGCCCACCCGCACGAAGCACCATTGCAGGAAGAACTGCGCGGCGAGCGTGGCGATGGCAAGATAGAACCCCTTGATACGCAGGCTCGGCAGGCCGAACACGACGCCGACCGCGCAGGACACGAGACCGGACGCGATGATCCAGACGATGATGTTGATGCCCGGAAACAGCGTCGAGAGCTTGTAGCAGGCATAGGCGCCGACGCCCATGAAGGCGCCCGTGCCCAGCGAGATCAGCCCGGTATAGCCGATGAGAATGTTGAGCCCGATCGCCGCCAGCGCGAGGATGAGAAACGGGATCATGACCGACGTGATCATGAACTCGCCGCCCGCGAGCGGAATGCCGATGAAGGCGACGGCCAGGATCAAGGCGAGGCCGATCCGGTCCTGCCGGATCGGAAAGATCGCCTGATCGGCTTCGTAGCTTGTCTTGAACTGTCCGACTTCGCGGTAGAACACGTTTGCCCCGATCAGATGCGTTCGATGATCTTCTCGCCGAACAAGCCCTCGGGCTTGAACAGCAGGAAGGCGAGGGCGATCACATAGGCGAGCCAGCTTTCAATGCCGCCGCCCACGATCGGTCCCCAATAGAATTCGCCGAGCTTCTCGCCGATGCCGATGATGAGGCCGCCGATGATGGCGCCGGGCACCGAAGTAAAGCCGCCCAGAATGAGCACCGGCAGCGCCTTCAGCGAGATGACCTGCAGCGCAAACGAAACATCGGAGCGCGCGCCCCACATGATGCCGGTCGCCAGCGCGACGATGCCCGCGGTGAACCAGACGATGACCCATATCTGGTTGAGCGAAATGCCGACCGACAGCGCCGCCTGATGATCGTCCGCGACAGCGCGCAACGCGCGTCCGATGCGGGTCTTCTGGAAGAACAGCGCCAGCGCGGCAACCATGGTGGACGCGATCACGGCGGCGGCTATGTCGATCTTCTGCAGGGAGACGAGGCCGCCGAGAATCTTGAAGTCGATCGCGCCCTTGGGCAGGCCGAGTGCGGCAACCGGCATTTCCTTCGGATCGCCGCCGAACACCAGCTGGCCCGCGCCTATCAAGAGATAGGTGAGCCCGAACGTCGCCATGAACAGCATGATGTCGGGCTGGTTGACGAGCGGCCGCAGCACGACGCGTTCGACCGCGAGCGCCAGCAGATACATGACGCCAATTGCCAGAAGCAGCGCGAGCGGCGCCGGCACGCCCTTCTCGTAGAAGCCGACGAGCGTGAGCGCGGCGAACACCATCATGATGCCCTGCGCGAAATTGAACACGCCCGACGCCTTGAAGATGAGGACGAAGCCGAGCGCGATCAGCGAATAGAGCACGCCGCCGACAAGGCCTTCCCAGAGCGTCTGGATCAGCAGGTCGGGCGATGAGCCCATCTGCATGAAGGGATCGACGAATATCTGGTAGAGGATGTTCATCAGTGCGCCACTCCCAGATAAGCGTCGATCACCTTCTGGTCGCTCTTCACTGTTTCAGGATCGCCGTCAGCGATCTTGTGCCCGTACTCGAGCACGACAATGCGGTCGGACAGGTCCATCACCACGCCGATATCATGCTCGATCAGCGCGATCGTCGTGCCGAAATGCTGGTTCACGTCGATCACGAAACGGCTCATGTCCTGCTTTTCTTCGAGATTCATGCCAGCCATCGGCTCGTCGAGCAGCAGCAGCGTCGGCTCCATCGCCAGCGCGCGCCCGAGTTCGACGCGCTTCTGCAGGCCGTACGGCAGCGTGCCGACCGGCGCCTTGCGGATATGCTCGATCTCCAGAAAATCGATGATCTCCTCGCAGAACTTGCGGTGCGCGATCTCCTCATTCAGCGCCGGCCCATGCCGGAACATCTGCCAGAAGAAGTTCGAATTCATCTTCAGCGCGCGGCCGGCCATGATGTTGTCGAGCGTCGACATGCCCTTGAACAGCGCGACGTTCTGGAAGGTGCGTGCAATGCCCTGGCTGGCCGCCTCGTAAGGCTTCATGCGCGCGCGCGTCTTGCCGTGGAACGAGATGCTGCCCTGTTGCGGATGATAGAATCCGTTGATGACGTTCAGCATCGACGTCTTGCCGGCGCCATTCGGCCCGATGATCGCACGGATCTCGCCCTTGCGGATGTCGAAGGACACATCGGTGATCGCGCGTACGCCGCCGAAGGACAGCGAGACATTGTCGACCTTGAGGAGAATGTCGTCGCTCATGCCGCCTTGCTTCCCTGCACGGCCGCAGCGCCGTGGCGCGTGAGATCGACAATGGCGACGCGGCCGGAGATCATGCCCTTGCGGCCGTCCTCGAACGTCACCTCGGTTGAAATGTCGGCCTGCTTCGAGCCGTCGTACAGACCCGCAACCAGTGTCGCGTAGCGATCGGCGATGAAGCTGCGCCTGACTTTCTGCGTGCGCGTCAGCTCGCCGTCGTCGGCGTCGAGCTCCTTCGGCAAAATCAAAAAGCGCGCGATCTGCGCGCCGGCCATGCGCGGCTCTTTTGCCAGCGACGCATTCGTCTCGTCCACATGCTTCGCGATCATCTCGTAGACCTTGGGATGGCCCGCCAGTTCCTGATAGGAGCCATAGGAAATGTTGTTGCGCTCCGCCCAGTTGCCGACCGCGGTCAGCTCGATGTTCAGCATGACGGTCACGAAGTCGCGCGCGTCGCCGAAGGCCACGGCTTCCTTGATGTTGGGGAAGAACTTGAGTTTGTTCTCGATATATTTCGGCGCGAAGATCGTGCCGTCCTTCAGCTTGCCGACATCCTTTGCCCGATCAAGAATGCGCAGCTGGCCGTCCGTATCGAAGAAGCCCGCATCGCCCGTCTTCACATAACCGTCCGGCGTCATCGTCTCGGCCGTCTTCTCCGGCTCCTTGTAATAGGTGACGAACTGTCCGGGCGACTTGAACTGCACCTCGCCATCCTCGGCGATGCGAATATCGACATTCGGCGCCGGCGGTCCGACCGTATCCGAGCGCACTGCGCCATTGGCGTGCGCGGTCACGTAGAGGAAAGCTTCCGTCTGGCCGTAGAGCTGCTTCAGGTTGAGGCCCAGCGAACGGTAGAAGGAGAAGAGATCGCCGCCGATCGCCTCGCCCGCGGTGTAAGCTGCGCGAACACTGGAATAGCCAAGCACGTTCTTCAGCGGCCCGTAGATGAGCGCATCGCCGAGCGCGTAATGAAGGCGCGCCGTCAGCGGCACGCTCTCGCCGTTGAGAATTTTCTCGCCCCATTTGCGCGCGACGCCGATGAAATGATCGAACATCTTGCGCTTCAGCGCGCTCGCATCCTCCATGCGGATCATGATGCGGGTGAGCTGTGACTCGAACACGCGCGGCGGCGCGAAGTAGAAGGACGGCCCGATCTCGCGCAGATCCTGCGCCACCGTATCGGCATTCTCCGGGCAGGCGATGCAGGAGCCCGCGACCATGGCCTGCGCGTAATTGAGGTAGTGATCGCCAACCCAGGCGAGCGGCAGATAGGCGAGTTGCTCGTCCTTGTCAGTCAGTCCGTCGAAGGCGACCGTGTCGCGCGCCGCCTGCACGGAGCGGCCGGCGGCGAGCACCACGCCCTTTGAGCGGCCCGTCGTGCCGGACGTGTAGAGCATGATCGACGCGTCGTCCGCGCGGCCGGCGTCGATCAGTTCGTCGAGCACGCGCGCGAGAGAGGCTTCCGAGGCCAAAGCCTTCGAGGAGGCGTCGATAATGTCGTCGAGCGCGCTGATATTGCCTTGCGTATAGTCGCGCAGGCCGCGATCCTCGTCGTAGACGATGTGCTGCACTGTCGGCAGACGCTCGGCGATCGACAGCAGCTTGTCGACCTGCTCCTGGTCCTGCGCGGCGGCGACCTTCACATCGGCGTTTTCGAGGACATAGGCGAGTTCGTCGGCCACAGCGTCGGCATAGACAGGCACCGGCGTCGCGCGCAGCATCTGCGCCGCGCACAGCGTCCAGTAGAGCAGCGGCCGGTTTGCGCCGACGATTGCGACCTTGTCGCCTTCGCCGACGCCGAGCTTCTTCAGGCCGAGCGCGATGGCGCGGACCTTGTCGTAGACTTCCACCCAGGTCCATGTCTGCCAGATGCCGCGATCCTTGTGGCGGAACGCCGGGCGTCCGCCGCGCACGCGCGCATGCATGCGCAGCAGCTTCGGAAACGTATCCTCAGCCGCGCCGCGACCGGAATCCTTATGGCTGTCAGCCACTCCCCACTCCCTCCGGCGCCATCATGGGCGCTCTTTTGTCGCCGGATGGCGTCAGCACTCTCCGGCGTCATAACATTCGCAACGCGCATGGCTGATGGCAAGCATCCGCTTGACTGCGCTGATGCGTTTTGTCAGTTAGCTTGCGGCCCGGATTCTTCGGGCGCTCCCCCTACTTTCGTCTAGGGCCTCCGGCCACCGGCCGCTTTCACTCGCCGTAGCGGCTCAACGCCGTCAGATCGAGCGGCTTGAGCGCCGCCGCCTGCACGCGCAACAGGCCTTCGGCTTCCAGTATCTGCAGCGCGCGATTGGCCACCTGCCGCGACACGCCGGCAATCAGGCCGAGCTCTTCCTGGCTGATGTCGAGAGAAGGGCCGATGTTCGGATTGAGCACGGGATTGAACAGCCACGCGACGACGCGCGCGATGCGCGCGACGCCGTCGAGCATGCGGTCATGCTCCACCAGCGCGATGAACTGACCGAGCCTCTCGTTGAACTGCCGCACCAGAAAGCGGTTGAAGCCGACGGAATTTTCAAACAACCAGGCGAAGGTCGCGCGGTTCATCAACGCCAGCCGGCTTTCGCGCAATGTCACGAGATCGTACTGGCGCGCTTCGCCCTTCAGCATCGAGCCTTCGCCGAACCACATGCCAGCCGGCATACCCGCAAGGCTGATCGCCTTGCCGCTCGACGAGACCGAGGAAATTTTCACCAGCCCGGAGACGACGCCGGTCCAATAGTCGAACGCGTCGCCGCGATGCACGATCGTCGCGCCCGGAGCCCATGTCTTTTCGACAAGGCCGCGGCAGGCGCGGTCGATTTCCGGCTCGGTCAATTCGCGCGCCCAGAAGGCAATGGCGCGCAGCCGGTCCGGGGTCATGGCTTTGGCTCGTGTCGCATGGCGCGCGCATAATGGAGTGGGCCAACCTTGCGCTCAAGCCTTGTCGCGCAAGCGCCGCCGCCAGCCCGGGCCTCTTGCCGGCGCCGTTTCACTGGCTAATTCTTCGCCCTGTGACCGCGCAGACGGTCGACGGAGAGAAACGCCATGAACTTTTCACGTCGCGAACTGATGGCCGGCGCCGGCGCCGCAGCATTCGCCGCCCTGCCCAGCGCGCCCGCCAACGCCTTCGCGCCGCAGGTCGGCAAGCAGAACGCAAGCTTCTATCGCTACAAGCTCGGTTCGTTCGAAATCACCGCGGTCACCGACGGCTCGGCCACTTTCCCGCTCGCCGACGGCTTCGTGAAGAATGTCGCCAAGGACGAGGTCAACAAGGCGCTGGAAGCCGCCAATCTGGCGAAGGACCAGATGACCATCGTCTTCACGCCGATCGTCGTGAACACCGGCACGAAGCTGGTGGTCGTCGACACCGGTTATGGCCCGGCCATGCTGGAGAAGAGCGGCGGCAAGAATGGCCAGTTCCATTCCAATCTCGCGGCCGCCGGCATCGATCGCGGCGCTGTCGACGCCGTCATCATCTCCCACTTCCACGGCGACCATATCAATGGCCTCGTGGCCGCCGATGGCAAGCCATCCTTCGCCAATGCCGAAATCCTCGTGCCGGCGCCGGAATGGAAATTCTGGATGGACGAAGGAAACATGAGCCGCGCGCCCGAGGGCGCCAAGCCCGCGTTCCAGAACGTGCGGCGGGTGTTCGATGCGCTGGGCAACAAGGTCACGCAATACGAGCCCGGCAAGGATGTCGTGCCCGGCATCCAGGCGGTCGCCACGCACGGCCATACGCCGGGCCATGTGTCGCTCACCATCGGCTCGGGCTCGGACACGATGTTCGTGACCTGCGATCTCACCAACCGGCCCGAACTCTTCCTGGCCAATCCCGGCTGGCACCTGATGTACGACATGGACGCCGCCATGGCGGAGGCCACGCGGCGCAAGATGTTCGACATGGTCGTGGCGGACAAGATGCGGGTGCAGGGCTTCCACTATCCCTTCCCCGCCAATGGCCGCATCGAGAAGACCGACAAGGGCTACCGCTTCGCGCCGACGCCCTGGCAAGCCTCTCTCTGAGCCTCGCTGTAAGAGCCGCTCACGCCGCCGCAGTCTCTCGTCTGCGGCGGCGGAACGGCGCGCCGAGAAGGCGCAGCAGCATGTAGCCGAAAAGCCCGCCCGCGCCCGCCGTCGCAAAGCCTTCGGCGGTCGTAGGCACCGCGGGCTCGAAATCGCCCCATGCACGACGCGCGATCCCCGAATCGTAGGATCGGGCGAACACCAGCAGCCGTGCGAACGGGCCCGCCTCCTGCATTTGCGTCTTCTGCTCGGCGAGCCGTTGGCGCCGCGCGATCGTCTGTTCCATCGACTTGCCGCGCTCGCGCACCAGCTGCTCGGTATTGGCCTCGAGCTGCGCAATCGCGCCCTTGGCGTCGAGGCCGGCGGCGCTCGCCTCTGATGTGAACTGGTCGACCAGCGCCGACAGTTCGTCCAGCGCGCCGCCCAGACGCTGACGGTACTGTTGCGCGAATTCTGGGACTTGCGACGTGACAACGCCGCAGAACAGGCCGAACACCAGCGCAAAACGGCGCAAGATCATCATGAGCATAGCTTGATCCGGGGCATTGCGCCCGCGAATCAGGACAACCCGCGGGCAAACAGTCTCGCCTGAACATAGCGCAGGGGACGGCCGTCGATCAGCCCGAGACCCAAGGCAATGAAGGCCAGACCCGCCAGATTGCGCGGTTCCAGCGCCTCCCCCAGGAATGCCGCGCCCGTCAGGAAGGCCGTCACCGGCACGAGCAGCGTCACGAGCAGCGCATTGGTGGCGCCGGCGCGCGCCAGAATGCGGAAGAACAGGATGAAGGCGATGGCCGTCGAAACGAAGCCCAGCGCCAGCACACAGGCGATCTGCACATTGCTTGGCATCGGCAGGCGCCACGGTTGCTCGAAAACCAGCGACATGGGCACGATCAGGATCGCGGAGCCGGCCAGCTGCCCGTGTGCGCTCTGCAGCGGCGTGAGGCCGAGCCTGGCGTAGGACCGCCCGACGATGCCGCCGAAAGCATAGGCCACCGCCGCCGACAGCAGCGCGAGCTTCGGCAGGACGCCCGCCGCGCCGTGCCCGAGCGCGCCTGGACCGATCAGCACGGCGACGCCGATGAAGCCGACCACGACACCGACAAGGCGGTTGGCGCGCAGCCGCTCGTCGGCCAGAAAGAACGGCGCGAGCAGGACGGAAAACAGCGGCGTCGTCGCATTGATGATGGCGGCGAACGAAGCGGTCATGCTCTGCTGCGCCCAGAACGACAGCGACCACGGCACGACATTGTTGAGTGCGCCGATGGCCAGAAACGCCAGCCAGATTTTCCGGCCGCGCGGAAATCCCTCCGGCGAGAACGAGAGCACGACGCTGAGGACGATCACCGCGATCACGACGCGCATCATGACCAGCGTCAGCGGCGGAAAGCCCCCGAGCGCCACTTTCACGAAGGGGAAGGAACAGCCCCACATCAGCGACAGCAGGCCGAGCATGCCCCATGTGCGCAGCGACATGGATGTCTCGACAGAAGGCATTTTGGAAGAGGACATGCGGGCTCCGGCGGCGCGCGCAATCTATGCGAGCCGGCGGGAGCGGGCGACCCGCTTTCTGCGGCCATCGGCCATGCGAGCGGGAAACGGCGCGACCCCCTCCCCGCCCTCCCCCGCTGCGCGGGAGAGGGGGAAGCCTGTTCCGAACTAGGCAACTGCGAAATCAGAAATGATTACAGCCCCCTCTCCCACGCAGCGGGAGAGGGTTAGGGGATGGGGCCGCTTTGCTTACGCCGGCAGGTCCATCACGCCGGCCTTGCCCTCTTTCGTACCGAAGGCGAGCTTGCGCCCCGTGGCGTCCCACGCGAGCGCAGTGACGGCGTCGTTGGACTCGCGCTCGCCGCGCACGAAAATCTCGGAGCCGTCGGTCAGCCGCACCAGCAGGACCCAGCCGTCCTCGTAGCCAAGCGCCAGCACCATCGTGCTCGGATGAAAGGCGACGCGCGAAACGCGGCGCGTTCGGACGCCGCACTCGCGCGGGCCGCGGCCCATCGGCCCGTCCTTGGTCTCGAACGGCCAGACGACGCAGGCGTCGGCGCCGGAGGTCGCGAGCCACTTGCCGTCAGGCGACCACGAGAACGAGCGCGTCTTGGCGGGATAGCCGGACATGCGCATGTGCTTGCCGTCGGCGAGGCGCCAGCCGTGCAGCATGTTCTCCTGCATCGACGTCACGAGAAAGCGCCCGTCGGGCGACACCGTCACATCGAGATGCGAGCCCTTCCATTCCAGGAATTCCGGCTTGCCGGCGTTGGGAAACCAGAGTGAGGCGCCGTTGTAATGCGCGATGGCAAGCCGGTAGCCCTTGGGCAGGAAGCACAGGCCGCGCACGGCCGACGGCGCGTCAAAACTCTTCACCTCGCCCTTGGCGTCGCGCGCGCGCACCACCCGCCCGGCGGACCACGCCATTGCGCCGTCGTCGCGCAGCGTCAGCGCGTCGATCCACTTGCCTTTCTCGTCCGCAATGGTCTCGCGGCGCCCCTCGGCGTCGGTCGCGATCAGCAGGCCGTCGTCGCCGGCGGTAAACATGCGCTTGCCATCGCTGAGCGCGGAAAGAATTGCGCCGTCTTCATGCGCCTTGACGCGCTTCTCCTCGCCGATCCCGGCATGGAGCAGCGTTCCGTCGGCCAGCGCATAGACGGGCGTGCGGCCGAGAAAGGCGCAGGCGACGACGCTTTCGCCGGCTTCGATATTGGTGACGTTCTGGGAGAGGGAGGTTTCGGACATGAGGCGTTCTTACTCCCTCTCCCCGCTTGCGGGGAGAGGGCTGGGGTGAGGGGACAAGCGACTGGGACGCATGATGATCGCGGCGCCCCTCATCCTCGGACCGAAGTCGGCAGCAGCCGACTTCGTGTCGGCGCGTCGCGCCACCTTCTCCCCGCTTCGCGGGGCGAAGGGGATAGCCGCTACGCCGCGCACTTCATGAAACCCTCGCGGATTTCATCGGTCTTCATGTCGCGGCCGATGAAGACGATGCGGCTGATGCGCTTTTCGTCCGGGCGCCAGTCGCGCTGCAGATCGCCATCCAGGATCATGTGCACGCCCTGGAAGACGAAGCGCTTGTCCTCGCCTTTGAGCGCGAGAATGCCCTTGGAGCGCAGGATGCTCGGGCCTTCGCGCTGCACGAGGTCATTGACCCATGGCATGAACTTGTTGGGATCGACCTCGCCATCGATCGTCAGCGACAGCGATTGCATGTTCTCGTCGTGATAAACTTTGAGACCACCGTGATCGTGCCCGTGGTCGTGATGGTGGTGGCCATGATCATGGCCATGGTGATCGTGGCCGCAATCCGGTCCGCAATCGTCGCCATGCGCATGATCGTGCCCGTGATCATGTCCATGCGCATGATCGTGATCATGGTCGCTGGCCTCGAGGAAGGCCGGCTCGATTTCCAGAATGCGGTCCAGATCGAAAGCGTTGCGGCCGAGCACCGCGTCGAGCGGCACGTTCGACTTCACCGCGCGATGCAGTTTCGCGTAGGGGTTGATGCCGCGAATGCGCGCTTCCACTTCGCGCAGCTCTTCCGGCGTCACCAGGTCGGTCTTGTTGATGATGATGACGTCGGCGAAGGCAATCTGGTTCTTGGCTTCCGGCGCATCCTTGAGCCGTGCCGACAGCCATTTGGCGTCCGCCACAGTCACCACTGCGTCGAGGCGCGCTGCATCCTGCACGTCCTGATCGACGAAGAATGTCTGCGCGACCGGCGCGGGATCGGCCAGCCCCGTCGTCTCGACGATGATCGCATCGAACTTGCCCTTGCGGCGCATCAGGCCTTCGAGAATGCGGATGAGATCGCCGCGCACGGTGCAGCAGATGCAGCCGTTGTTCATCTCGAACACTTCCTCGTCCGCGCCGACGACGAGGTCGTTGTCGATGCCGATTTCGCCGAACTCGTTCACGATCACCGCATATTTCTTGCCGTGCGGCTCGCTGAGAATGCGGTTCAGAAGCGTGGTCTTGCCGGCGCCGAGATAGCCGGTCAGCACGGTCACGGGGATCTTGTCGGACATCGTTTGCTCCGTATCGAACGTCGACCTCAATCGACGATGAAGAGTTTGGCGCCGTCTTTCGTCGACGAGCGGTGGGCCGCGTCGCCGAAGTCGGACACCTGATAGCTCTGGCCGGGCTTCATGTGGAAGCGCCGGCCATCCTGCAATTCCGTTTCCAGCTCGCCTTCCAGCACGAGCAGCACATGGCCGCGGTCGCACCAATGGTCGGCGAGATAGCCGGCGGAATACTCGACCATGCGCACGCGCATGTCGCCGAAATTCTGCGTCCGCCACGTCGCATAGCCGCGCTCGCCGAGATGCTCCGTTGCGGGAACGGTAGCCCAGTCGACAAGCGTGAATGGCGTCGCCGGCAGTTTCATTCTGTCTTTTCAGCTTTCTACGGCGCAAGCGCCTTGGTCAGCTGGCTTATATTGTGTCTGACCATGGCGATGTAAGTCCCCGCCGGGCCATCGGCGGCCGAAAGCGAGTCCGAATAGAGCGTTCCGCCGATCTTGGCCCCGGTTTCCCGGGCAATCTGGTCCATCAGCCGGGGATCGCTGACGTTTTCCAGAAAGACGGCGGGGAATTTCTCCTTGCGGATCTGGCGGATGATCTTCGCCACATCTTTTGCCGAGGCCTGCGCTTCGGTCGAAAGCCCCTCAGGCGCCGCCAGCGCCAGGCCATAGGCCTGTCCGAAATAGCCCAGCGCGTCATGCGTGGTCACGATCCGCCGCCGGCCGGCCGGAATTTTCGCGATCTGCGCCCGCGCCTCGGCGTCCAATGCCTCCAGTTCCGCCAGATAGGCTTTCGCCCTGGCTTCGTAAGCGGCTTGCCCTGCCGGATCGACCGCGATCAGCCCGTCGCGGATGTTGGCGACATAGATTTTGGCATTGGCCACGTTCTGCCAGGCGTGCGGATCGGTCCCGCCATGCGCGTGTCCATGATCGTCGCCGTCCTCCTCCTTGCGCGGCGTGACGCCCGCAGCAGCGATGACGATCCGCGCCTTGGTGGCGGAGGCCTTGGCGAGCCGGCTGATCCAGCCTTCGAGGTTGAGGCCGTTCTCGACGATCAACCGCGCCTCGGCGAGCCTGCGATTGTCGGCGGGCGAAGGCGCGTAGGCATGAACGTCGCCGTTCGGACCGACAAGGGTCGCCACCTCGACACGGTCGCCGCCCACCTGGCGCACGAGATCGGCAAGGATCGTGAAGGTTGCGACAACCGGAATTTTTGCAGCCTGCGCAAGCGCGCTGTCCGCCAGAAAAATCGCGGCTGCGCCAGCCGCGAGAAAGCTTCGCCTGTCGAACATGCTCAAGCCTCCAGATGGCGCCGCTTCGGCATTTGGCGCAGCACGCCGCCCGCGCGGCCGAAGATCAGCGAAACGAAATAGACGACGCCCGCCGCCAGAACGATCGCGGGGCCCGACGGCAGCGACAGCGCGTAGGAGGCGACCAGCCCCGCATAGGCCGACGCCACGCCGATCAGCGCGGCGAGCGCGATGGCTGCATCAAGTTTCTGGGTCCACAGCCGCGCGGCGAGCGCGGGCAGCATCATCAGCCCAACCGACATCAGCGTGCCCAGCGCCTGGAAGCCCGCGACGAGGTTCAGGACGAGCAGCCCGAGAAACGCGAGCTGCGTGACAGCCCCCGCGCCGGTCGTCGCCTGCGTGAAGGCCGGATCAAGCGTCTCCATCACCAGGGGGCGGAACAGCGCCGCCAGCCCGAGCAAGGTCACGGTGGCGATGGAGGCGAGCAGCAGGAGCGTCTGGTTGTCCAGCGCCAGCACATTGCCGAACAGGACGTGCAGCAGGTCGATGCTGGAGCCGCGCAGCGACACCAGCGTGACGCCGAGCGCGAGCGAGACGAGATAGAGACCGGCAAGCGAGGCGTCTTCGCGCAGCAGCGTGACACGCGCGACGAGGCCCGATCCCAGCGCGACGATCACACCGACGGTCAGTCCGCCGAGCGTCATCGCCGGCGCCGACAGGCCCGCCACGAGATAGCCGATCGCCGCCCCAGGCAGGATCGCGTGCGCCATGGCGTCGCCCGACAGCGCCATGCGCCGCAGGATGAGAAAAATGCCGAGCGGCGCGCCGGCGATGGCGAGAGCGCAGGCGCCGACGAGCGCGCGGCGCATGAATTCGAAATCCGCGAAGGGCGCGATGAGGAGGCCGTACATTAGCGATACGCCTCGATTTGATCGCCGCAAAAACAAGGCTGCAAGCGAGGCCACCCATCTGGTCCCCTCCCCCCTTGCGGGGGAGGGTTAGGGTGGGGGGTCGCGAAATGCAGCATCATTGGCGTGAGCACAACGTCGCGTTCGCCGCAGGATTGCGCGACCCCCTCCCCAGCCCTCCCCACAGGGGGGAGGGAGCAGACCCGGAAGCGATCCATCACGCCGCCCTCTCGCAGGCTTCGGCATGATGGTCGAAGGCCTCGCTCATACGACGCGCCTGCGCGAGCCTGTCCGCCGACAGCGCCTCGCGCGTCGGGCCCCAGGCGACGCATTCGCGCGCCAGCAGCAGCGCCTCGGGAAAATGCGCGCGCACCAGCGCGAAATCATGCAGCACGGCGACGATCGTGCGGCCTTCTGCATGCCATTGCTCGATCAGGCCGACCAGATCGCCGGTCGTGCGCTCATCCACGGCGGCGAACGGTTCGTCGAGCAGGATGACGCCCGCCTCCTGCAGCATCAGGCGCGCGAACATCATGCGCTGCGTCTGTCCGCCCGACAGCGCGCCGATCTGCCGGGCCTCGAACCCTTCGAGCCCCACAGCGGAAATGGCTTCGGCGACGGCGTGGCGATCCTTCGCCCCGAGCCGCCCGAACAGGCCGGACCGCCGCACGCGTCCCAGCGCAACGAAATCGAACACGTCGATCGGAAAGCTGCGATCAATTTCGGCGGCCTGCGGCAGGTAGCCGATGGCGCGCGTATCCAGCCCGCCGCGGTCGATGAGCCCGCCGAGCGGCGCCAATGCGCCGACGAGCCCCTTGATCAGCGTCGATTTGCCCGCGCCATTCGGCCCGCAGATCGCGGTGAGCGATCCCGCCGCGAAACGGCCCGTCAGATGATGCACGGCCGGGTGGCCGTCATAGCCGAGGGTGAGATCGTCGAGGACGAGCGCCTGCGTCATGGCTGCCCCTGCATGGCCCATGTCACGCCGAGCCAGATCAGCGCCGACAGGACGCCGGCGCCCGCCAGCCGCTCGAGCGCGGACATGCGCAGCAGCGAAGGCCCCGGCGCGACCACGGCGGACGGGTCGTGCGCGTGGCCATGATGGTCGTCGTCGCCATGAGCATGATCGTGCACATGACCATGCGCATGCGCGTGGTCATGATCATGAGCGTGATTGTGGTCGTGCGTCATGCGGGAGGCCAGCCAGAAAGGCGCAATGTTATAATGTTACAATTGCGGCCAAAGCAAGAAGCTGGCAAAAACCCTCGCCAAGTTGTATGACGATTTCATTAGACAATCCATAAGAACCGATCAGGGAGTGTCCATGCTTTACCCCGCCTCCGACCGCGTGCTCGAAATCAAGCGCCAGCTCGAACGCTTCATGGACGAGCACATCTATCCCAACGAGGAGCGCTTCTACCGCGAGGCTGAGGAACTGGGGCCGTGGAAAGTTTATCCGGTCGTCGAGGAACTGAAGCCGCTCGCCAAGGCGCAAGGGCTGTGGAACCTGTTCCTGCCCGAAAGCGATCATGGCGCGGGTCTTACCAATCTCGAATACGCCACGCTGTGCGAAGTCATGGGCCGCTCGCATCTCGCGCCTGAGATTTTCAACTGCAACGCGCCCGACACCGGCAATATGGAAGTGCTCGAGCGCTACGGCTCGGAGAAGGACAAGGAGCGCTGGCTGAAGCCGCTGCTCGCGGGCGAGATTCGCTCCTGCTTCGCGATGACCGAACCCGCGGTCGCCTCATCCGACGCCACCAACATCGAAAGCTCGATCGTGCGCGATGGCGATTACTACGTCATCAACGGCCGCAAGTGGTACACGACCAACGCGACCGATCCGCGCTGCAAGATCTGTATCTTCATGGGCAAGACGGACCCGGACAATCCGAACCGCCACAAGCAGCAGTCGATGATCCTGATCCCGATGGACACGCCCGGCGTGGAGGTGAAGCGCTCGTTGCCCGTCTTCGGTTTCTACGGCGTGCCGGACCGCGCATCGGAAGTCGTCTTCACCAACGTGCGCGTGCCGAAGGAGAACATGCTGCTCGGCGAAGGCCGCGGCTTCGAGATCGCGCAAGGCCGCCTCGGCCCCGGCCGTATCCATCATTGCATGCGCCTGATCGGGCTCTCCGAACGCACGCTGGAAAAGATGTGCAAGCGCGCGATGAGCCGCGTCGCCTTCGGCAAGGCAGTTTCAGAACAGACAGTGACGCAGGAGCGCATCGCGGAAGCCCGCATCATGATCGAGCAGGCGCGCCTGCTGACGCTTAACGCCGCGCATGCGATGGACACGGTCGGCAACAAGGTGGCGCGCACCGAGATCGCCATGATCAAGGTCGCCGTGCCCAACATGGCCTGCCAGATCATCGACTGGGCGATCCAGGCGCACGGCGGCGGCGGCACGTCCAACGATTTCGGCCTGACGCAGGCCTATGCGACCGCGCGCCTGCTGCGTCTGGCGGACGGCCCCGATGAAGTGCATCGCAATCAGATCGCGCGGCTGGAGCTGAGGAAATACGCGAATTGAGGGGCGCGCATCTCCCTCTCCCCGCTTGCGAGGAGAGGGTCGGGGTGAGGGGCCGGTCGACTGGAAACAATCTTGCCTCCGACCCGCCCCTCATCCGGCCTTCGGCCACCTTCTCCCCGTAAGCGGGGAGAAGGGATAACGGTCAACGCTTCGCTGCCTTCAAATAATCCGCAGCCGCCTTCAACCCCGTCTCCCACGCGCCATGCGTAGTCGAGAAGAAATTCTCCGAACACGCCTCGCCCGCAAAGAACAGCCGCCCATCAACTGGCGCCGCCAACTTCTTACGATCCCCTAC
>Ga0209023_10000332_pt1 | contig 76966 bp, 57 predicted proteins | sample LakOneMetagenome_FD_187468 | JGI IMG/M metagenome (GOLD analysis project Ga0209023, IMG submission 187468) | Freshwater and sediment microbial communities from Lake Erie, Canada (SPAdes) (version 2) | ecosystem: Environmental > Aquatic > Freshwater > Lentic | place: Lake Erie, Canada... | reverse complement strand
TACTGCTTCCTGGTAGAAGCATAATTGCTTTTTTACAAGTATCTTTATTGCAAGATGAGTACAGAGATTTATAACCTGTTTGTTTACGGATCGCTGCGCAGCGGATTCCGCAATCCCGTTTACCAGTACCTCACCAAATATTTTCACTTATTGGGTGAAGCCGTTGTGAAGGGCAAACTTTACGACATGGGAGAATTTCCGGTGGCCCGGCCAACGGTTGATGAAAAATTTATCTCAGGTGAATTATATGGCATCAATGAACCGGCTGAATTTTCATGGGCCATTGGCCAGTTGGATGATTACGAAGGATTGAATGCAGAAGAAGGCGAAACTCCTCCATACAAACGGGAAGAAGTGATCTCCTACCAGGATGGCAAACCTGTTACCGCCTGGATATATTGGTTCAACGGCAGCGTAGATGGCAAGCCCGAAATAGAGTCTGGAGACCTGTTGCAATACCTGCAGCAAAAAAACAAACCCTGAGATCATGGAAGCCAGCGCTAATAAAAAGATCTACTTCCTTTCCGACTTTCACCTGGGTGCACCCAATGCCGAAGCAAGCCTTGCAAGGGAAAAGAAGATCATTCAGTTTCTAGATGAAGTAAAATCAACGGCTGCCGAAATTTTTATTGTGGGAGATCTTTTCGATTTCTGGTACGAATACAAAAAGGTAGTTCCAAAAGGATACGTGCGCATATTAGGTAAGCTTGCCGAAATAACCGATGCAGGCATCCCCGTTCATTTTTTTGTAGGCAACCACGATATGTGGATGAAAGACTATTTTCAAAAAGAACTTAATATTCCGGTTTATTTTGAACCGGTACCCTTTGAATTCAATCAGAAGAAATTTTTAGTCGGTCATGGCGATGGACTTGGTCCCGGGGATCATGGTTATAAATTCATTAAAAAGATCTTCCGCAACAAGGCCTGCAACTGGCTGTTTGGGATACTCCCGCCATTTATCGGCATGGGTATTGCAAACTACTTCAGCCGGAGAAGCAGGGCACAGACCGGGCAAAGCAATGAAGTATTTTTAGGGGAAGACAAAGAATGGCTGATCATCTATTGCAAAGATCTTTTGAAAGAACAGCATTATGATTATTTCATTTTCGGCCACCGGCACCTGCCCATTGATTTTACACTCAGTGAAAAAAGCAGGTACGTAAACCTTGGTGATTGGATAAAATATTTCAGCTATGCTGTTTTTGACGGGAAGAATTTAGAACTGAAGTACTACGACAAATGAAAAACGCTGGTATAATAATTTTTATTCTGTGCTTCAGTGTTTCTGTGGCAATACCCGTGGCAACTACTGCACAAAGCGATTCTGCTTTTAAATTCCTGAAAACCATCAAGGGCAATTATTCTTATTTCAGCGTAGATAATCTCGATAATATTTATCTCATAACCGATAATAACCGGCTTAAGAAGATTAACGGGAACGGAGATTCCATCGCTGTATTCAATGATGTAAAGCGGTATGGCAATCCGTACAGCATCGATGTAACCAATCCGCTGAAAGTGCTGCTTTACTATAAGAATTTTTCAACCATTGTAACACTCGACCGCCTGCTTACCATGCGGAATACCGTGAACCTGCGAACCCAGAATATTTTCCTTGTCAACAGCCTCTCTCTCTCGTACGACAACAATATCTGGCTTTTTGATGAAGAGGATTTCAAACTGAAGAAGATTGATGAGCAGGGAAAGTTGCTGCAGGAAAGCATTGGCTGGCGGCTGCTGTTTGATACCGTGCCTTCGCCTGTAAAGATCATCGACCGGGATAATTTTGTTTACCTCTATGATCCGGAGAAAGGATTTTACATTTTTGATTATTATGGCTCCTTTAAAAACCGGTTGCCTTTTCTGAAATGGAACAACGTGGAAGTATCGGGCAAGACCATGTATGGATTTGATGATGGAAAACTCTATAGCTATGAACTGAGCTCACTCCAGTTAAAAGAATACAGGCTTCCTGTTTTTTTTGGAGAATATCTTGCCATTAAGGCAATGAACCGGAAGATATATTTATTAAAAAGCGATGGGATCGATATTTATGAGATCAAATAATTATTGATTCAGGATATCCACCAGTTCCTTATCCCACTTTCCTGTTTTTCCATACTCCACCACACGACCGATCTCTTTTCCGTCTTTCATTACAATGATGGTGGGAACAAGTGTAACATTAAATGCACTGGATATGCTGCCTAAGGATCTTTTTGCACGGTTCACCCCGAAAAAAGTTACCGCATCATCGGGCACACCGCTCTTCTCCTGTATCTTGAAAAACTTAGGTAAGATAAACTGGGTATCCTCGCACCAGGTGCCGCCAAAAACCACGTACTGCACTTTTCCTTTTGTTCTTTCAAAAGCATTCAGCGTAGCCGTGTCGGGATTATAGTAACCCTGGCTCTGTGTATACCACCTGAATGCCGTATCATTCTGGACAAGATATTTATTTACGATACCTCTCAGCACTTTCACTTCCGGATGTTTTTCATCCTGGCTTATCTCGTATTGCGCCTGGCTATGCCCATTCATTGCAAATAGGCTTACAAATAAAATGCTGACTAAAAATTTCATCCGGTAAAATTGATTGGTGAAAATTAAGAATACTAAAGTACTGTTGAATGTTGCTCAACAAAAATCAATTTTGTTAAGGGCTGGTTATACATTTCTTGTCTTAAAATTAAGAATTGTCAGCCTGAGCTCGTCGAAGGCGATATATAACCAAAGAAACCGGCTTCGATAAACTCAGCCTGACATTTCGTTTATTATAAGTCCGCCTTAAATTCATTTAAGAACCCTTTCAGTTTTTTCAGCGATTCTATCAACTGGAATTTTTCTTCGGCCCGTTTATTCTGTTTAAGAAATTCTTTGGCGCCTTCCATGGTATATTTCCGCTCACGCAGCAGGTGAAAGATAAGTTTCAGGTTCTTGATGTCCTCAGGACGAAAGAGACGATCCCCTTTTCCATTCTTGCGGGGCTTTAAAATATCAAACTCATTTTCCCACAAACGTATCAGTGACTGGTTCACTTTAAACATTTCAGCTACCAGCCCAATGGAGTAATAATTTTTCTGGAACAGGATCTCATCTTCCGGTATCTCTATCAGGTCGGCCCCGGCATCCATTTCTTTAAGGGATACTCTTCCTCTTGTTTGTTTTTTATTATCAGCCTTTACTTTTATTTTTTCAGGAGAAGGAGCAGGCTTTTCAGCAACAACAATTTTTTTAACCGGCTTTTCTGCAACCGGTGCTTCGTCAAAAGCGAATGATATCTGATTGAGTGGCATAATTAAAATTAATCAAAACTTTTGGCACTTCCAGTAGCGGCAATTTTTAATACCCGGTCATACTGCTCCGCATTCAGGTCGTTAAAGAAGAAGTAAACGGGATCAACCGGGTTCCCGTTGATATGCACTTCGTAATGACAGTGCGGCCCGGTACTGGCACCGGTACTTCCCACCCATCCTATTACTTCCCCCCGTTTTACCCGTTGGCCAGCCCTTGCCTTTATACGTACCATATGCATATACTCGGTCTCATATCCGTATCCATGATTAATAATAACATGGTTCCCGGTACCTGTACCGGGGCCGGCTGTAGTAACCACCCCATCGCCTGTAGCATAAATGGGCGTTCCCTGCGGCGCTGTAAAATCAAGCCCGCTGTGCATTTTGGCAATACCATATATTGGATGGATGCGCATACCGAAACCACTGGCTATACGGTTCAACTCTTTATTACTCACCGGTTGAATAGCCGGAATACTGGCTAATTTAGCCTCCTGGTTATTGATGAGTTTTTCAATGACGTCGTAACTTTTAAACTGGTAAACCACACGGGCCGAAATATTATTGAGGGTCTTCGCTATCTCGTTGCCCAGTTCATCATCCTGTATACGGTTCACCTTGGCGATCTCTTTTTTCTTTTCAATGATCGTTGTCCGGGCGCTGTCGCCTAAAGGATTGGCTTCAAAAATGGAGCGGTACACTTCGTTATCTCTTTTTTCCAGTTCAGCCATCTGCTGCTGCAGCAGCTTGGTCTTTTCAGCCAGGGCAGTATAGTTATCCTGTATGACCTCGTATTTTAATTGCGCCTCCTTATCGGTGGCCTTGGGAAAAAATCGGGTGTAGGCCCATATGATAAGCACCGAAGTGACCAGCGCTGCAGAAATAAAACCAAATGCCCGTAACAATTTAACCCGGAAAGGGGTTACCAGCTTCTCGTAGCGGAGCGTATGAGTGTTATAGTAGTATTTTATTTTTTTCATGCCAAGCTTTTGGTGAGGATATTGGATCTTTCAGCATTACTAAACCCCAAACCCATTCCCTTGCGGCTTGAGGCTGTTTTATTACCTTTGCCCACGCTGAACAAAAGTTCACAAATATAGCTTCATAAATCGCAAAAATCAACCCATATAAACAATTGGCATATGATGACGAGCGCTGAGATACGACAACAGTTTCTTGATTTTTTCAGATCGAAGGGCCATGTCGTTGTTCCTTCCGCCCCTATTGTGGTTAAAGATGATCCTACCCTGTTATTTACCAATGCAGGGATGAACCAGTTCAAAGATTATTTCCTGGGCAATAAAAAAGCGCCTAATCCCCGGGTAGCCGACACACAAAAATGTTTACGGGTGAGCGGCAAACACAACGATCTTGAAGAAGTGGGCGTGGATACCTACCATCATACCATGTTTGAAATGCTGGGTAACTGGAGTTTTGGCGATTACTTTAAAAAAGAAGCCATTGCCTGGAGCTGGGAACTGCTTACCGAAGTGTATAAATTAGACAAGGATAAATTATACGTAACCATTTTTGAAGGCGATGAAAAAGAAGGCCTGCCTAAAGATGATGAAGCCTATAATGAATGGAAGAAAGTGATTGCGGAAGACAGGATACTGCTTGGCAACAAAAAAGATAATTTCTGGGAGATGGGGGATACCGGGCCATGTGGGCCATGTACCGAAATTCATGTGGACTGCCGCACTGAAGAAGAACGAAAACAGGCAGATGGAAAGTCATTGGTGAATAATGATCATCCGCAGGTGATAGAAATATGGAATAATGTATTCATCCAGTTCAACCGGAAAAAAGACGGGACACTTGAGCCGTTACCAAATAAGCATGTGGATACCGGGATGGGCTTTGAAAGGCTGACGAGGGTGATCCAGCAAAAGCAAAGTAATTATGATACGGATGTTTTTACCGGAACAATTGCTGCGATAGAAAAACTTACCAATAAAAAATACGATTACAGCGATAGTAAAGAAGCAATTGCCTTTAGAGTAATTGCCGATCATATCCGTGCGATCAGTTTCACCATTGCCGATGGACAACTTCCTTCTAATACAGGAGCCGGTTATGTGATAAGAAGGATATTGAGAAGGGCAGTTCGTTATTATTACTCTTACTTAGATTACAAGCAACCGCTATTGCACCAACTGTTACCGGTTATTGCAAAGCAGTTTGAAAATGTTTTTCCCGAGTTGAATAAACAATTGGATTTTGTGAGTAAGGTGGTGAAGGAAGAGGAAGATGCTTTTTTGAGGACCGTGGACAAAGGATTAAAGCTTTTTTATAATTGGACAAGAGAACCATTGACTACAATTGCAACCAATAGCGACGATTTGGATAAAAGAAAAGAAGAGTTTTTAGAGCAGATGGTTCTGAAAGACTCATTTAGTCATGTACTGGAAAAGAAAATAATTCCTGGGCCTTTTGCTTTTCAATTGAGCGACACCTTTGGTTTTCCTATTGACTTGACAAATCTTATTGCAAAAGAAGAGGGTTGGACGGTAGATATGCAAGGCTTTGAAGAAGAATTAAGAATACAAAAAGACCGTTCCCGTGCTGCCACTACTTTAGAAACCGAAGACTGGATCATCGTCAACGATATTCCTTCTTCCAAATTTGTTGGATATGATTCTCTGGAAACAAAAGCAAAGATTGTTAAATACCGTAAAGTTTCTGGTAAAGGGAAAAGTCTTTACCAGTTGGTTTTAGATACCACGCCTTTTTATGCAGAAAGTGGCGGACAAGTCGGAGATACTGGCCTATTAACTATCAACAATGAACCATTAACTATCATCGATACCAAAAAGGAGAATGACCTGATCATCCATTTTGCAGAAAGTATTGCAGCTGATATGAGCGGTGAAGTGACTGCACTAGTTGATGGTACCCGGAGGAAACACATCACGGTACATCACAGCGTAACACACCTGATGCATGCAGCTTTACGCAATGTACTAGGCACACACGTGGCGCAAAAAGGAAGCCTGGTAAATCAAGAACACCTGCGTTTCGACTTCAGCCATTTTGCAAAAATGACCGATGCAGAAATTGCTGCCGTTGAAAAACTGGTGAATGAAAAGATAAGGGAGAATATTCCGGTGGTAATAAAATCAATGCCCAAGGAAGAAGCGACGAAACTTGGTGCCATGGCATTGTTTGGTGAAAAGTATGGCGATGTAGTCCGGGTGGTTATCATGGATCCCAATTATTCTATCGAGTTATGCGGTGGCACCCATGTGGGCAGCACCGGCGAATTGGGGTTATTCAAAATAAAAAGCGAAGGCGCAGTGGCTGCCGGTGTTCGGCGTATTGAAGCCGTTTGCGGTGCTGCCGCAGAAGAGTATGTTAATAACACATTCGTGGAAATTAGTGCCATTCGTGGCTTATTAAAAAACCCTGCCGAACTGAATAAGTCCGTAGAAAATCTATTGGCCGAAAATTCTGCCCAGCAAAAAAGAATAGAAAGCCTGGAAGCAAGGCAATTGGTTGGCATCCGCAATGAACTGATGCAGAAAGACGAGATCATTAATAACGTAACCTTCATCGGCGACATCATTGAAGTACCCAATGCCGATGCACTCAAAAAACTCTGCTTCGACCTGAAGCATCACCTGCACGACCATGTGGCGGTGCTTTGCAGCAATATTGATGGCAAGGCCCATGTTGCCATCAGTATTTCCGATACGGTGGTGGTTGCTAAAAATTTAGACGCCGGGAAGATCATCAAAGAACATGTGGCGGCTTTAATTAAAGGCGGCGGCGGCGGACAAAAGAACCTGGCTACTGCCGGCGGGCAGGATGTGAGTAATTTGAAAGGAGTGATTGAGAAGGTGAAAGGGCTGTTGTAATATTTGAGCTCTTCTTTCCTAAAGAGTAAATTCTGCAGATTTTAAAATGAGGATAGTCCTTTCAATATTTTGTGTGTGTTTATGCTTTACAGTCAAAGCACAGCCGATACTCATTGACAGCATCATTACCAAAGAATCGATGGTACGCACCGTCAATACTCTTGCACATGATAGTATGCAAGGGCGTCTTACCGGAACAGCAGAAGCAATTAATGCCGCTGAGTTTATCGCTGCAGAATTTGAAAAGGCAGGATTAAAGTACATCACTGGAAAAAACAGTTACTTTCTCCAATACTCGGTTTTCTTTGATTTCGATTTGAAAAGGGTCTGGTACAAGGGGATCAACGTTCTTGGGGCGATCAAAGGAACCGTATACCCGGATTCAAGTATCGTCTTCTGTGCACACTACGACCATATTGGGACAAAAAATATCGGACGGAAGAGTAAAAAAGATTCTATTTACAATGGTGCCAACGATAATGCCTCCGGGGTGGCATTGCTGATCGAACTTGCAAAATACTATACCGCAACAAAAATGAACCGGTACACCCTGGTATTCATTGCATTCTCGGGTGAAGAGCAGGGGTTACTTGGTTCTGCTGATGCTGCCACCTTGTTTGAACAATCATACATAAAGGCAGTTTTGAATTTTGATATGGTAGGCAGGCCTATAAACAGCTGGACAAAGAAATGTATGGTAGTGGCAGAAAAACCCAACCCCATAATCAAGGAATTGAATGCTGAATTAAACTCCGGGGAAGATTTTTTTATACAGGATATGTTTCCTTTAGAATACATGTTTAAAAGAAGCGATCATTACTCTTTTACTGAGGTGAAAAAAAGAGTTTTCTTTACTGCTACTGCACCAACAGATAGATTCTATCATACTCTGGGCGATGAAGTGGGAACGATCGATTTTGATTTTTTATTAACCGTTACTAAAAACATTGCACATTGCTGTAAAGTATTTCTTCAATAGAGAATTCATTTCATCATGATCATTTTTGAAACACCCCGTCTTCTCCTCCGTCAATTCACCGAAGCTGATGCTACCTTGATCCTGGAACTTAACAGCGACCCGGAGATCGTAAGGTATGTGCATGAACCAACCTTAAAAACAGAAGAGCAGGCAGAAAAGATTATTAAAGACATCATCCTGCCTCAATACAAAAACAACCTTGGCCGCTGGGCCATTCATATAAAAGAGAACAATGAATTCATTGGCTGGTGCGGTTTAAAATACCTGCCGGAGAGGGATGAGATCGACCTGGGGTATCGGCTCATGCAAAAAGCCTGGGGTAAGGGCTATGCCACCGAAGCAGCCCAGCATACTTTGGATCATGGCTTCAAAGTGCTGAACCTTAAACTGATCACCGGCAGGGTACATATTGAAAACATTGCCTCCATTAAAGTACTGGAAAAGATTGGAATGAATTTTATCAACGAGGGTATTGTGGATGACTGCCCGGTAAGAACATACACCAAATCTAACCCCAACTCATAACGGCTACAGAAAATAATCATACCTCCTTTCTGTGCTTCTGCGCCATCTGTGGCAAAATATCAAAATATTGTTAAAGGAAAAATATTATCTGCGAAATATTTCGTAATTCAAAAATCTTGTCTACATTTGACCTACTAAACACTTCGTACATTAAAAAGAACAGCATGAAAAAAATATTATTAATTGCAGCAGTAGCGGGGCTTACCTGCCTGAGCCTGGCCGTAACCGCACAGGACGAAAAGGGAGAAAAAGGCGATAAGGGTTCCAAAGAAAGCCAGGAGATCATCATCCGCAAAAAAGGGGATAAAGACATAAAGATCATCATTGAGACCAAGGGTGATAAAGTAACCATCAACGGAAAACCCATTTCAGAATTTAAAGACGATGAGATCACTATCAACCGAAGGAATATTATCATCCGGGATGGAAAAGGCAATATGCGTTACAAAGTATCACCAGATGCTTTTGATGGATTCAGCGGTTTCTGGAGTGATGACAATGCCGAGAGCCGTGCCTTTCTTGGCGTAACAACAGAGCGTGCCGATGATGGTGGTGCTAAAATTACAATGGTAACTAAAGAAAGCGCCGCTGAAAAAGCCGGGCTTAAGGTTGGTGATATCATTACTAAAATTGGTGACACAAAAATTGATGATTCCGGAACACTGTATGATGCCATATCAGGACAGAAACCAAAAGATGAGGTGAAAGTGTACTATAAAAGAGATGGTAAAGAGAATTCAGTTAAAACAGTTTTAGGAGAAACCAAAGCCTCAGGCGCTATGGCTTATTCCTTTACCGGACCCGATGGAATGGCAAGAGCATATACCATCCCACGTATAAATCCTGCTCCAAAAGTAGAAGTATGGGGCGATAATAATTTTGGCGAAACATTCCCGAGAGCATACAGTCCTGCAGAAGGTTACAACTTATTTGGAGATATGTATCCCCGCCAGCAAAAGCTTGGTTTGAAGATACAAGACACAGAAGATGGCAAAGGCGTGAAAGTACTAGACGTGGATAAAGATTCGCCTGCCGATAAAGCAGGGCTTAAGAAAGACGATATTCTTACTGAGGTTGGTGGTGAAAAAGTCTCCAACACAGATGAGGCAAGAGATCAACTCCACGAAAATGCAGACAAAGCGTCTTACAATATCAAGGCAACTCGTAATGGCAATTCTATGAGTTTTGATATTAAGATCCCAAAAAAATTAAAGACAGCGAATTTATAAGCCGTGAATAAGCATGAAGCACCAGCCCCGGTCATAAAAGACCGGGGTTTTTTTACCCTGTTTAACATTCCTTTTCGGTAACAGCAAAATAGCTCTGCCCCCTATTCCTTACCTTTGCCGGCGTGAAAACAGCAGATAAATACGAAGTAGTAATAGGCCTGGAAGTACATTCACAACTGCTTACCCAAAGTAAATTATTTTGTGGCGACAGCGCAGCCTTCAGTACCGACCCGAATACACATATAAGTCCCATTACTCTTGCACACCCGGGTACCTTGCCCCGCATGAACAGCAAAGCCATTGAATATGCTGTTAAGTTAGGGGTAGCAGTACATTGTGATATTGAGCAGGTAAATTATTTTGCCCGTAAAAATTATTTCTATCCCGATCTTCCGAAAGGATACCAGGTATCGCAACATACCACCCCCATCTGCAAAAATGGTTTTGTGAAAATAAAGGTTGGAGAAACAGAACGTAATATCCGCCTCAACCGCATTCACATAGAAGAAGATGCCGGTAAAAGCCTGCATGACGTGGATGAAAACTATACTTCCATTGACCTGAACCGTGCCGGCGTACCCTTACTTGAGATCGTGAGCGAACCCGACATGCACAGCAGCGATGAGGCTTTTGCATACATCACCGAGCTGCGAAAACTGGTTACATGGCTGGGCATTTGCGATGGCAATATGGAAGAAGGAAGCATGCGTTGCGACGCCAATATTTCCATTCGCTTAAAAGGTGAGCCAAAACTCGGCATCCGGGTAGAAGTAAAAAACCTCAACAGCATCCGCAACGTAAAAAGAGCCATTGATGTGGAAGTGCTGCGATTGATCGGGATCACCGAAAGGGGAGAAAAAATAATCCAGGAAACAAGGAGCTATGATGCAGATAACAACAGTACGTTTTCCTTACGTACCAAAGAAGATGCCGACGACTACCGTTATTTTGCCGAACCTGACCTTACTCCTTTCCATATCACCGATGAATACTTAGTTGAAATAAAAAACAGTTTACCTGTTTTACCCGAGGCCCTCAAAAAACATTACACCGAAGAACTTCAGCTCCCGGAATATGATGCCTCTGTAATTTGCGAAGACAAAGAACTGGCAGATTATTTTGAAGCCGTATCAGGTTATTGCAAAAATTACAAAGCTGTTACTAACTGGCTGCTGGGACCGGTTAAGGGTCATTTGAACGACAGCAACTCCGGTTTTAAATCATTTTCTTTGCCCCCGGCAAAACTGGCAGCCCTGGTACAAATGGTGGATGACGGTAAGTTGAGTTTCGGAATGGCTTCATCAAAACTTTTTCCGGCATTGATAGCCCACCCGGGAAAAGAACCGGCAGCACTTGCCACAGAACTTAACCTGGTACTGGAAACCGACAGCAGTTCCATCGAACAATGGGTGGACGAAGCCATTGCAAAAATGCCGGACAAAGCAGCGGAATATAAAAAAGGGAAAAAAGGGCTGATCGGCCTGTTTGCAGGAGAAGTAAAAAAACTCAGCAAAGGAAAAGCAGATATGCAGATCGTAAATGAATTACTCAATAAAAAATTAAACAACTCATAGATGAAAAAATTATTAGCAGTCCTTGCCATCACCACATTCTTATCTTCCTGCAGCAATGATGCCGGTAAAGGAAAGTTTACCCTGAATGGTGAATTGAAAGGAACAACCAATCAAAAGATATTCCTGGAAGAATTATTCTTCACCAATAATCCGCCCGAAGTACTTGATACCGGTATAATAAAAGACGGAAAATTTTCTGTGTCGGCCATTGCAAAAGAAGAAGGGCTGTACCGAATACGGGTAGAGAATTCTGAAACTGCTTACTTCTTCATCAACGACGGAGGGAATATCAGTTTTAAAGGAGATATGGCCAAGACTGATCACTCTGGCTATTCTTTCAGCGGAACAGCCAATGCATCCTTAAAGAAAACAATGGAGCATATAGATAGTGTAGGCAGCCTTATGTCATCAAAAGGGCAACTGCTTAATACCTTAATAAAGTCTGGTGCCACGCCTGGCGACAGCATCGTAATGGCATTGCAGGGCGAGTACAGGTTGCTTAATGAAAACTTCACCAGTTATTGTTTTTCTTTTGCCGACACCTGCAAAAGCCCCGTGGTTTCTCTTTTTATTATTACCATGGCCCCGGTTGAACCCAATAAATTCGTTCAGCCCCTGGCAACACTTGCAGGTCGTTTCCCTAAGCATAAAGGCATTGAAGCTTTCTCAAAATTTATCAAAGAACGAATTGCCGAAAAAAATACGGCACAAGCAGCGCCCCCTCCTGCGCAGGCCGGGGCAGGGGTTGGCAGCATGGCACCGGAAATTACGATGAATGATGTGAATGGTAAACCTGTTTCGTTGAGCCAGCTCAAAGGCAAATATGTTTTGGTTGATTTTTGGGCAAGTTGGTGTGGGCCATGCCGTGAAGAAAACCCGAACGTTGTTGCAGCTTACGATGAATTCAAGGATAAAAACTTTACCATTCTTGGTGTTTCACTCGATGATAATAAAGCAGCCTGGTTAAATGCAATCACGGAAGACAAACTGGACTGGACACAGATCAGCGATCTTAACAGGGGCAACAGCCCCTCCCTTGAGGCATATGGTTTTGATGGAATTCCTTACAACGTATTGGTTGACCCGCAGGGCAAGATCATTGCCACCGGTTTAAGGGGCAGCGCTCTCCAGAAGAAATTAACTGAAGTACTTAAATAAAAAAAGCCCCGAAAGAATCGGGGCTTTTCTTTAATCAAATATTTTATTAATTATCTGTCATCAGCCTGTTCAAAGAAAGTTCATCAGACGAGATAGGCCAGATATATCCTGTTTCACTTGGTGCTTTTGCAGCTACCGATCCTTTTGCAGGAATGGTTTGCAGCAAACGCATCAGGTCATTATTACGTAATCCCTCGCCCAAAAATTCGATCCTTCTTTCCAGCAGGATGGCGTCGATCAATGCTTGCTGATTAGCTGCTGTTACCGTAGTTGCAGGATCTGAACGTTGACGCACTGCATTAACCAATGCCAGCGCTTTCGCATCAACACCTGCAATAGTACGAGCCCTTGCCTCTGCCAGGTTCAGTAATACTTCTGCATAACGGATAACCGGTGCATAGTCCAGGTAAGGAGAAGGATTTTGATATTTAGAAACAAATTTCTTTCCGGTAGAAACATTTGTATAAACCAGGCTAACCTTTCTTGCATCGGTTGCTGTCCAGTTTGGATTGGCCAGTAAGCCAGCCGGGTTCATAGAATATTCTGCAGCACCCAGGCTTGCCCCGTTCCGAACGTAGTAAAATCCAAGCTGATTTTGTGTACCTGGATTATCTCCTGCCGTTGAGGTCATAGGCAGTGAAAAAATAGACTCTGTAGTATTATAGATCGGCGCAGCCCCGAAAATATTTGTAATGGCGGGTTGTAAGGAATCAGCCACACCTGCTGTTGCTTTAAAAGGCCCTGTTGTTAACTGGGGAACCAGTTTGGTGCCTTCCGTAATCACTGCAGCATAGTTTTGCATGCTTAAGTAAACCCTTGTCTTTAATGCGATGGCTGTATTACGGTGAGCACGGGTTGTGTTTAACTCGGGACTTGCGTTGGTTAAAGGCAGGTTTGTTTCAGCATAATCCAAATCAGCAAGAACCTGGGTATAAACTTCCCCTACGGTGCTTCTTGCCAGATCAGAAAATCCAGATCCTTTTATTCCTGTTAAACGCAAAGGAAGGCCGGGTTTGTTTCCATTGCCATCAGCATAAGGCCTTGCGTAATACTGCAGCAGGCTGTAATAAGACAATGCACGGATCATCCTTGCTTCACCAAGGTAGTTGTTAGAAAGCGTTGTTCCAACAACAGCGGTACCCTTGGCAGCCATACCATCAATAAACAGGTTACAAAGGTTAATGGTATAATAGGCCTGTGACCAGAGATTCTTTACAGAGTTCTGAGAAGTACCGAGTGGATTTAAATTCCATACATCAAAACCGGTAACACCATTGGTGGTTTCATTGATGAATTCTTCTGCACGTATGTCACCATATACCTGGTACCGGCCACCGTAAAAATTACCGTTCTTTAATGCCGAATAAATAGAGCGAACCTGGTTCAATACACGCTCGGGTGTATCAAAGGATGTGATATCCGTTATGGAGGTTTGTGGTATGGGTGTCAGGTATTCCTTTTTGCAGGAAACAGACATTACCAGGCAAAAACTCAAACTTATAATGACTTTTATTTTATTTTTCATTCTTACAGAATTTTAAAATTTATAATTCGGTTTTATTAAAATACAATGTTTAAGCCCACGGTGATAGTACGGCCATTGGCAATTGTATTCCTGTCAACACTTGGTGCACTCGGTGTATTACCATTAGAAGAAACCTCTGGATCAGGACCCGGGTAGTTGGTAAATATGTAAAGGTTGGTACCGCTTACAAAGAACCTTGCACTGCTAATCCTGGCCTTGCTGATCAACTCCTGGGGCAGGTTATATCCAAATGTTACATTTTTTACTTTAATAAAATCTCCTTTAAACATGCTGTAGGTCATTGGCAAAGCAGATCCGTTGGAAACATTGTCTCCATAAACCGGCCTTGGAACCGAACTTTCGTCTCCGAACTTCTTCCATGCATTCAGCACATCCACATGATTGTTCCAGAAACGCTGATCGTGTAAACCAGCCCATGATCCGTAGTACACATAATTACCTCCCTGGTAAGTAAGTAATATATCCAGGTCGAAGCTTTTATACCGGAAGGTATTTGACAAACCACCATAAAATTTCGGCTGTGCATTGTACATGTATGCATCAGCGGTTTGGTTAATGGTGTTAGCCGATCCGTCAGGTTTATTATACCGGGTTCCATCGGGGTTGCTCCAGTTGAACTGGCCTGCGCCGGGAGCAAAACGGTATAATACTTTGTTACCAATGCTGTTCAGCAATACCCTGCTTCCTGTAGCCGGGTCAACACCTGCTGAACGAACCAGCCAGAGGCTACCAGCTGAGTATCCAACAGCAGTACGGCTAACTGTTTCCAGTCCGGAAGTAGAAGTTAATACTTCTGTTAAACCCGGTGCGAGTTCAGTTACATTATTCTGGATGTTGGTGTAATTGAAATTAACAGACCAGTTAAAGTTTTTAGTTTGTACCGGAATTATATTCAGGCTAAGCTCTACTCCTTTATTATACATTTTACCAACGTTGGCCGGAACGGTAGTTGGCAAACCGGCAGAAGGAGCTTGTGGTACATTCAATATCAGGTTACTGATATTATTTTTAAAGTAAGTAGCTTCTATGTTGATCCGGTCTTTTAAGATACCGAAATTAACTCCCACATCAAATTTCTTGCTCGTTTCCCACTTTAATTTATCATTACCAGCCTGGTTAAATACAAGTGTAGGAAGACCACCATAAAGGCCAGAACCGTAAGTAGAATACGAAGCATAATCTCCGATACCACCGGTATTACCTACTTTACCATAACTGCCATGCAACCTGAAACTGCTGAATACATTCTTCATTACATTCCAGAATTTTTCGTTGTTCACGTTCCAGCCTGCAGACACACCCCAGAAAGTTTCTTTCTGGAAAGGCAAGGCTGAGTATTCATCCTGGCGGAGGTTTGCACTTATGAAATATTTTTTGTTGAAATCATAATTAAACCTTCCGAAAATTGATTTAAGGTAGTTTTCTCCATAAACAGATCCGGTAGAGTTATTGATTCCCCATCCGGCCTGTATAACGGTATAAACCGGGTCAGAAACCTGCTGGCGGTTGATGCCAAACCCGATCGATGTCCGGCGGTCTTGTTCCTGTCCGGCCAATAAACTAACTGTATGTTTTTGTTTAAATGTGTAATCAATTTGCGCTGTATTGGTCCAGGTCCACCTTTTGTACTTTCCCAAAGTACTGCTTGCATTGCCCACAGAGGCAAGGCCATCACCATGAATAGGTGTTTGGAATATCTCGTTATCTACAAACAGGTAGTCAATCCCATAAGCTGATTTCAAGGTAAGCCAGCTAACGGGTTTGATCTGTAAATATACATTTGACTGAATGTGGTTTGTTTCGCTGTTTGACCGGTTCTTATCGAACAAAACAACCGGGTTATAAAAACCAACCTGGGCAAACGTGTTATTCATTCCTCCTATAAAATTACCGGCAGTTGATATATTATAAGTGCCGTCATTTTTGTAAGGAGAAACATTGGGTGCCGTAACGAATTGCACACGGCCAATACCTGCTGTACCAAATGCCTCCCCGTTCAATGACCCGGTAGGAGTAGCGGCAAGATTTTGCTCATTAGAGTAAGATATTTTACCTCCGATGGTGATCCGCTTATTGAACCTGCTGTCTATATTAATCAATATGTTCTTCCGGATAAAGTCATTGGTTTTAATGATACCCTCCTGCTTTGAATAGCCGGCAGAAAAATAGTAGGAAGTCGTTTCATTTGCACCGGAAATATTAAGGTTATGATCCTGGTTAAATCCCTGGCGGTAGACATAATCAGCCCATTTGGTATCAATAGGTCTGCCATCGGGTCCGTTGGTTAAATTAAATTTATTGGTAACAGGGTTCAATGTCTGGTTATTTGCAATGGCCGAGTTTTTATAATCTGTGTATTGCTGTGCATTCAAAACATCTGGTATTCCGTAGGCGCTGGTAAAACCCAGGCTAACATTGTAGCCGATCCTTGCCTTACCTATTTTACCTTTTTTAGTAGTGATGAATACCACGCCATTAGCAGCACGGCTTCCATAAATGGCCGTGGCAGCAGCGTCCTTCGCAATATCTATCGTTTCAATATCATTGGGGTTGATGCTGGCCAAGGCATTACCTGCAGCACTGGTAGAACTAAAGTCGCCGGTGGGGCTTGGAATACCATCAACAACGATCAGGGGATATGAACTAAGTGATATCGAGCTCGTTCCCCGTATGCGGAATACAGGAGGCGTATTCAGAACGCCATTCGGAATGGTTATCTGAACCCCGGCAGCTTTACCTGCCAATGCCTGTTCAAAACTCTGTACCGGCTTGTTTGCAACCTCATTTCCTTTAATGGTAGAAACGCTTCCGGTTGCTTCTTTTCTTTTTTGGGTACCATAACCCACTACCACCACTTCTTCCAGTTTGGAGTCTTTGGCCCGCAGGCTGGCATTAACTACCGATTGGTTACCAACCGTACGTGTGAGGGTTTCAAAATTTACACTGGTGAAGATCAGGCTTTTCACAGCAGCGGGGATGGATATGCTGTAATTCCCGCTTTTGTCTGTTTGGGTTCCTTGTTTTCCATCAGAACTCGTAACGGTAACACCTTCAATGGCTGCTCCTTTTTCATCAGTGACTTTACCACTGATTGTTCGGTTCTGGGCGGCTGCATTTAGTAAAAAAATAAATACAGCTGATAAGATTAAGATCAGTTTTCTCATTTGCTTAGTAGTTTATGACGACAAATATATACCAGTTTCCGGGTAATTATCAAATAGAATGACAAGTTTATTCGCCTTTTAGCTGCTTTTCTACGTTCTCAGAATCAGGCCGTACCGTGCTTTCGGGAGGGCCTCGGCGCAAGCGCCAGCAAAAGAACCGGCAACAAAACAAGATTGGTAAGTGTGGCGATCAGTAAAGTGGCGGAGGTTAACCAACCCAATGCTTTTGTGCCTCCAAAACTGCTCCCGCAAAAAATGATGAACCCGGCTATCAAAACCAGGGCCGTATACACAATGCTCAACCCCGTATGCCGGATGGTAACGCTTACTGTTTTCGCTATATTGTTTTCATAGCTGGGTAATTCCTGCTTGTAGTTTACGAGGAAACGGATCGTAATATCAATGGCGATGCCTAAAGCCACGCTGAAAACCAGAACAGTAGATGGTTTTAGCGGAACCCCCGCCCAGCCCATGATGCCGGCGGTTATAACCAGGGGAATGAGGTTAGGTATGAGCGAACATAGCAGGATGCGTACCGACCGGAAAAGGTAAAGCATACACAAGGCGATCAGGAGAAAGGCCCAGAAAATACTTTCCTTCAGGCCATTCACAATAAAGCGGCTTCCCTCTAGAAAAGTGATGCTGGTACCGGTGAGCTGCACTTTATAAGCAGCTGTATCAAACAATTGATTGGCTCTTTGCTCTATGCCTTTCAATAATATGGGTAACTTCTCCGTACCCACATCGGCCATATTAACGCTGATACGGGTGCTTTGCCGGGCCGTATCAATGAAACTGGTGATCATTTTGGACAGGCTGTTCCTGTTGTTGCTGTCTCCTTTTGCAGGCCGCAGGTATTCGCCTACAAACGCCCCATCAAAACTATTTGGGAGCAGGTAATTGGCAGAATCTCCTTCAAAAAAAGCCTGCTTGGCAAACTTGAGGCCTTCGGCAACACTCAGTGGCCGGTTCATTTCCGGCTGTGCGGCAATATACCCCGCCAGGGAATCCACTTTTTCAAAAACCGCCAGCGCCTTCATGCCCGCAAGGCCATATCGTTTCTTTGTATCAACCACGATCTCCAGCGGCATCACACCGTGAAAATTCTTTTCAAAGAATTTCAGGTCAGTGTAGATCTTATCTGTTTTGGGCAGATCGTCGACAATGAACGAAACGCTCTTCAGTTTAAAAATTCCAATGATGGCAAAGGTCAAACAGGCAGCAGTAACAACATACACTGTTTTTTTGTAGTGAAATACCCAATGCTCAACCCGCAACAGGAAGTTTGTTATCCATCGGTTGTTCAGGTATTTTGTCTGCGCAGCTTTTGGCGCAGGCAAATAACTGAGCGCTGCCGGCAATAAAATAAACGAGATGATAAAGATCAACATGATGCTGATGCCGGCCACCACACCAAATTCTTTTAAGATGGCGCTTTTGGTAAGTGCAAAAACGGCAAAGCCGATCGCTGCCGTCAGGTTGCAGAATAAAGTAACCACACCCATCTTGCTCACCATATCCACCAAGGCCTGGTGCTTATCGCCATCTTTCAAATAAGAAGTATGATACTTATTGATGAAGTAGATACAGTTCGGTACACCGATCACCACCACCAGGCAGGGTATTAATGCCGTTAACAAGGTGATCTTGTATCCGCACAACTGCAAAATGCCCATTGCCCACACTACGCCAAAAATAACTACCAGCAAGGAAAGCAGCGTAGTGCTGATGGAGCGGAAGAATAATAAAAGAATGAGAGCACTCAGCAAAAGCGAACCGAACAGAAAGTATTTCATTTCATTCTGTATCCGGTCGGCAACCACGGTTCGTATCAGCGGCAGCCCACTCAGGTGCACTTCAATATTCGTTTTCTTTTCAAAGTCCTTTGTTGCAGCGGTTATATCCGCTATCACTTTGGTGCGGCCTTTCGAATTCAGGATATCTTTATTAATGCGGACAGCGGCCAGGTAAGCATGTTCCTGCGGATTATAAAGAAGGCTGCGGTAAAAAGGATAGTTATAAAAAACATGCACGGCGCTATCCAATGCCGATTGACTGCTGATGGAATCTGCAAATATTTTTTCTGCCAGCAGTTTTTCTGTCAGTGAATCCTTGCGTAATAACACCGCAGAACTAACACTCAGCACATCTTCTACATGACCAGTTTTTTTTAGTTGCTGGTGAAGTTCTTTATACGCCTCATAGATTTTTAAATTAAACAGGCTGTCGGTCTGTATACCTGCCACCAGTAAATTACCATCATCGCCGAATTTTGCTTTAAAGGCCACATACTCTTTGTACTTCGGGTTATCGGTGGGTATTGCTTTTGAAAATTCGTAACTCAGCTTTACCTGGCTGGCATAATAGCCCATTACGGCTGTAACAGCCAATAAAAGAACCAGCAAAATCATCCTGAACTTAAGTACCAATTCTCCCAGGCGCTTCCACATATATTTTTGATTTACAGTTTTAGAATCTAGCTTGTGCAAAGAACGTTAATTTGAATTGTACTGCATGGGATACAGGGTATAATGTTTGCTAATTTTGAAACGTACAAATTGATCCCCTTTGGGGACAGGGGCATGACACACAAAACAAAAGGCATCGTATTACGCAGCATCAAGTATGGCGAGACCAGCCTGGTGGTGACCATATTCACTGAAATGTTCGGGGTGCAGACCTACATGGTGAACGGGGTGCGAACGTCGAAGAAGTCATCTTTCAAAGCAAACCAGTTTCAGCCAACCGCTATTTTAGACCTGGTGGTTTATCACAGCGATAACAAATCAATGCAGCGGATAAAGGAGTTTTCCTGGGCGGTACTTTATGAGGATCTTTTGAGCGATGTGATCAGGAACAGCATCGCAGCTTATATGGCCGAGCTGATCTATAAATGTCTAAAACAACCGGAAGCCAATGCCGATCTTTTTAATTTTTGTGAAGAATCTTTTTTGCAGTTAGACAAAGCAGGTAAAACAGTGTCGGCAAATTTTGCCTTGTTCTTCACCCTGCATCTTGCTCATTTCTTTGGATTCCGGATGACTGACAATTTTAATTCTGAAAATATTTTTCTTGATCTGCAGGAAGGGAATTTTATGAACTACCAACCACATCACCCACATTTTATAGAAGGCAAATACGCCGAACTTACTTCGCAACTGCTTAAAGTAATGCAACCACAAGAGTTGGAGGAATTCCGGTTAAACCAGGAAATAAGAAGAGAATTATTGATCAGGTACCTGGAATATTATGCACTGCATATCTCCGATTTCGGTCAAATGAAAACACTGATGGTGTTGCACGAGGTTTTGTAAAGGGCTGTCGGGACCGTTAAATATCTTTTACAAAATTCTTCTTGAGGATGATTCAGCAGTCAATTGAAGTTGATCCACTGTTTCTATTAAAACAACTCCGGGTTGCTTTCCCTTTTCAAAACTACCAAGTGTATTATTCATCTGCAGGGCCTCGGCACCATTGATGGTGGCCCATTTCAACAAGGTTGCAAGTTTAATCCCGGGAAAATTCTTCTGCAGCGTTTTCATTTCTTCCAATATGCTTAACTGGTCATTGGATGCAAGGCTGTCGGTTCCTAAAACAATATTTACAGCATTTTGCATCAGCATGTTTACATCAGGTAATAAGTTACTGATATAAAGATTGGCATTGGGGCAAAGGCAGAAAACGGTTTTCGGTTTGGCGTTTTCGGTTTGGCGCTTAATAAAGTCCAGGTCGCTTTCTGTTGTGCAGACATTATGTACAAGTATGAGTGATTGATCTTTTTTGAAATAGGGCAGAAAAGTTTGCAGGCTGCTTTTACCGGATGGTTTAAAGAAAGAAAGATCAATACCCATTGTTTTATACAATCTTAAAAAATCTCCGTTGCCTTTTTCAAACAATTCGTTTTCGGCTGCAAGTTCCTGGTTGTGGATGGTTACTGATTTACTGCCTGGAAATTCATCGATCATCTTAAACATTTCCGGGGATACGGAATAAGGTGCATGCGGTACAATAGAATTTGCAGGCAGGTAATTTGAATAAAAATTATAAAGATCAACCGCTCTTTTAAAACGCAGTTCTGCAACAGAAGGCGGAAAACCGCTGGCTTCAATAAAATTGTGGTACCGTAGCCTTCCTTTTATCTTTTGAGGAATGGTGAGTGTATTGTTACAGATGTCTCCCACCGCAACAATGCCGTTTTGAAGCATCTCTTGCTCCGCATCTTCAACAGCTGATAAGATCTCTTGCTCTTCAAAACCTGCCTGCCGGTAGGCAAGGTTCCGTTCATTCACCACTTTCAGAACAAAATCAACCAGGCCGGTATGCTTGGGGATATGGCCCTTCATGTGCGACAACTCCAGGTGGCAATGGCAGTTGATAAAGCCGGGACTTAATAAGCCGTTCAGTTTCTCCACATCATCTCCGGCGTCTTTTTCAGCAACCACATCAACGATCACCCCTTTTTCATCGGTTATTAAAACATGCCGCTGTAAAAGTTCATGCCTGGTAAAAATATGTTCAGCGGAGAATTTTCTATACAAAACGATTGATTGATATATTGTAAATTTGCGGCCTGCTTATAAAAAGCAGCCAGATTTGAACAAAGTTATGATGTTTGACTTTGTTGTATAGCTGGATATTAATTAATAAAACACAATAAATTCCCCTTTAGGGGATAGGGGTATGTTAGATAAACTGGATGCTATAAAAGGAAGATTCGACAACCTGGGCGTTGCATTGACCAATCCCGAGATCGTGAGCGACAACAAAAAATTTGCTGCCACCAGTAAAGAGTACCGGAGCCTGGAAAAGATCGTGAATGCCCGGAATGAATACGTAAAGCTGCTGGACGATATTGAATTCAACAAAGAAGTACTGAACGGCGATGATGATGAGATGAGAAGTCTTGCCAAAATGGAATTGCCAGCCCTGGAAGAAAAAAAAGAGAGCCTGGAAAAGCAATTGCGTAATATGCTCATCCCAAAAGACCCATACGATGAAAAGAATGCCATACTAGAGATACGTGCCGGCACCGGCGGTGATGAAGCTTCTTTATTTGCTGGCGACCTGTTGCGGATGTATTTAAAGTATTGCGAAAAAAGAGGTTGGAAAACAGCCATACTCAGCGAAAGCGAAGGAACCGTTGGCGGTTATAAAGAAGTACAGGTTGAAGTGGTAGGTGATGACGTGTATGGAATTTTAAAATTTGAAAGCGGTGTTCACCGGGTACAGCGGGTACCTGATACCGAAGCCAGCGGCCGGGTACATACAAGTGCAGCCACTGTTGCAGTAATGCCCGAAGCAGAGGAAATAGATTTTGAACTGAAGGAAAGCGACGTAAAAATGGAAACGGCCCGAAGCGGTGGCGCCGGTGGCCAGAATGTAAACAAGGTGGAGACCAAGGTTTTTTTAACGCATAAGCCCACAGGTATTGTTGTTGTTTGTCAAACGGAAAGAAGCCAACTTGGCAACCGGGAGAAAGCCATGGACATGCTAAGAACAAAACTGTATGATGAAGAAGTAAGGAAGGCGGAAGAAGCCATATCGCATAAAAGAAAGAGTTTGGTCAGCACCGGCGACAGAAGTGCTAAAATAAGAACCTATAATTTTCCGCAAGGCCGGGTAACCGATCACCGCATCGGGTTAACCGTATATAACCTGGATACTGTTCTAAACGGCGACCTTCAGGAATTTTTAGATGCTTTACAGTTTGCCGAGAATGCAGAAAAACTGACCATACAGAATTAATAGCGCTATGCCCTTATTTTCAATACATTTAGTCTCTAAAAAATAAATCTATGCTTGAAGAATTATTCAACCTCGTAAAGGGTTCCGCCACAGATTCCGTGATCAACAATCCAGAAGTGCCGAATGAACACAACAATGAAGTAGTTGCAGAAGCTACCAATACAGTTGCTTCGGGGTTGCGTAATATGGTTGCCGGTGGCGGATTGGAAAATATTTTATCCTTATTCGGCAGCGGGCAACAGGGCAATAGCAAAAGTTTAATGAGCAATCCCATTGTAAATATGATGATCGGGCATTTTTCCGGGAAGCTGATGAGCAAATACAATCTTGGGGGTAAAGAGGCAAACAATGTAGCCAGCAACCTGATCCCGGATGTGATGAGTAACCTCATCAACAAAACCAATGACCCCAATAATAGTAACTTTTCTTTGGAGGGCCTTTTGAATTCCATTACCGGCGGAAAAGTTACACAAGTAGCCCAGGAGCAACAGAACACGGGCAATGGCGGGTTTAATTTCCAGGACCTGGTAGGTCAATTTACCGGTGGCGGACAACAAAGCGGGGGCGGTGGATTAATGGACATTGTATCAAGGCTGGCAGGCGGTGCACAGGAACAGCAACAGCGAAATGGCGGGGGCGGGCTTATGGACCTGATCAAAGGTTTTATAAAATAACGAACTTATTTTCTGCCAAACCCCGCTGAATTATTAAGCGGGGTTTTTTATTGTATTAAACCGTGACTTTTTGGCCGGACCAAAGGAACGGTTTTAAAGACAAACACATGCAATATCAAAATAATAAAGGCATTTACCCGTTATTATTCATGGCTTGATCCTTTTAAGGAATGCTTAACAGAAAGCCTGAAACTTTTGGCACCTGTTTTGCGTATTATAGGCATAACAACGAATTTTAAAATTTCTCATAAGCAGTTAGTTTTGGTAACGGCCCCTGTTTCTACAGGGGCTTCTCTTTTTACTGAACACGCCTTATTCAGTTTGTGTAATTTCCCTGCAGGTTAAACACATGTTAACTGGGTTGTAATTGACAAATCATATCACAACTTTGCAACTCATTACTTAACCAGGATCCCAAATGAGCAGCCCTGCCCAGATATTTCAAACCAATAACCCTGTTCGGTGGAAAAGCATCAAATGGACAGGCCGGGTATTTCTCTTTATAGTGATCTTCTTAATGGTTGTGCTGATTCTGGCAATTGTAAATGGTGCAAACCCAAGCCTTCCGAATATTACCAGCAAAGCCAGGTTCTATCAAAGCAAATTAGATCCTACCGAAAAGCTCACTTTTAGTTCTCCCCTCAACAAAAAATACAAAGGCTTTAAAGATTTTCTCTTTAACAAACAACGGGAGGATTCCTTAAAAAGGATAAACAACATTAAGAGCAATGCTTCGCTTATAAGGGCGGCCTTCTATACTCCCTGGCAAGCCGCTTCGTTACCCGACCTGAAAAAAAATGGCAATAAACTCAATACTATTTACCCCGAATGGTTCTTTATTGATCCCGTTACTTACACACTGCAAACCCGGATAGATACTGCCGGCCTTGCCGTAATGAGGCGACATCAATTAAGCATTCAGCCAATGTTCATTAATTACCACAGCGCCAAAACTAAAGACGACAGCGCTTATTTTGATCCGAAACTGGCGCATGTTATATTGAGCCGTTCCGATAAAAGAAAGTTTATCATTAAACAAATTTTGGATACACTTCAGTTTTACAAACTGCAGGGAGTAAATGTTGACTTTGAGGAATTAAATGAAAAAGGCAATGAACCGCTTACCCAATTTCAAAAAGAATTATACGAAGCATTACACCCCAGGGGGTTGCTTGTAACCATGGATGTTTCTCCCGGAAACGAAGACTATGATTATAAGAACCTGGTTCAATACAACGACCATATTATTTTGATGGCCTATGACCAGTTCAGCGACAATACCGGCGCCGGGCCCATCAGTAGCCAAAAGTGGATAGAGCAACAGATCGATAAGATGGATGATCATGTAGATGCTTCCAAAATCATTTTAGGCGTGGCGGGCTATGGCCGTGATTGGGTGAATGAAGAAGATGAAAACGGAAAAAGGAAAATACGGGTAGAGGATTTTACGTATGCCGATGCCATAGACAAAGCCAAGATCGCAAATGCCCGGATCAGTTTTGATAATGACAGTTATAATCTTCATTACAGCTATGAAGAAGATGAAACAGACAGTTCTTCAAAAACTACGCACAATACCTGGTTCACAGATGCAGCCACTACATTCAATACGTTACGATTTAGTGATGATATCGGCACTGCGGGTACGGCACTTTGGCACCTGGGTGGTGAAGATCCGAGGATATGGAATTTTTATGGAAGGGAATTAAGCAATACATCCCTGCAGGCTACGCCATTTGATTTTTCTGTACTGACTACCATACCTCCTGACCCTAATAAAAAACCTACCGCATCCGGTGAAGGCGAATTGCTGGATATCATTTACACACCCGAAAAGGGAAATATTAAGTTAGAAATAGACAGCACAGAGTTATTAATTGCAGAACAAACCTACCTGCAATTACCATCCGGCTATGTATACCAGAAATTTGCCGAAGACAAAACACCCATGGGCCCCGGCCATAAGATCATCTTAACTTTTGATGATGGTCCGGATGCTACTTATACCCCAAAGATCCTTGACATATTGGAACGGGAAAAAATACCCGCCACTTTTTTTGTGATCGGGCTGAATACAGAAAGCAATATTCCCCTGTTGCGACGGATTTATAAAGATGGGTATGAGATCGGCAACCATACGTTTACTCATCACAACATTGCAAAGATGAGCCCCGAACGGGCCGACCTGGAATTAAAATCAACCCGTGTTTTACTGGAATGTCTAACTGGGCGGTCAACCATTTTATTCAGGGCACCGTACAATGCGGATAGTGAGCCACAAACATTTGAAGAAATAGAACCCATTGCCCGCAGCAAAAAAGATAATTACATCACCGTGGGCGAAAGCATTGACCCCAACGACTGGGATCCCAACATGAATGCCGACAGTATTGTGAACCGCACCATCCGCCTTGCAGAATCAACCGATGCCAGCATCATATTATTACACGATGCCGGCGGCAAAAGCAGGCAACCAACGGTGGATGCCCTGCCCCGTATCATCGATTATTTCAAAAAGCGTGGATGCAAATTCACCACCGTAGCCGACCTGATGGGAAAAACAAAAGACGATGTAATGCCGCCCGTTAAAAGAAGCTGGATCAACTCTCTTAATTTTTTCCTGGCCGAAGCAACATATTGGGGCGGTCATATTGTATATGCACTCTTCATCATCGGTATCGTTTTGTCTGTTGGCAGAATGCTGGTCATGGCAACTCTTGCAGCCATTCAAAAAAAGAGAGAAACAAAAAGAGCCGTAGCTACGGCACAACCCCTCGTAAGTGTAATCGTTCCTGCATACAACGAAGAAGTAAATGCGTGCCGCACCGTTGCCAGCCTGCTGCAGCAGAATTATCCAAATCTGCAGGTTGTTTTTGTGGATGACGGAAGTACTGATAATACTTTTAAAACAGTGACCGATGCTTATGCAGACGACCCGAACGTACAGGTACATACCAAACCAAATGGTGGTAAAGCATCTGCCCTCAATTTCGGAGTTAATATTGCTAACAGCGATTTTGTGGTTTGTATTGATGCGGATACGCAATTAAAAAACACGGCAGTCACCGAACTGATGAAAAAATTCTCCGATGAAAAAATTGCCGCGGTGGCCGGAAATGTGAAGGTAGGAAACGAAGTAAACCTCATCACCCGCTGGCAAAGCATTGAATACATCACTTCGCAGAATTTCGACCGACGGGCTTTTGAACTTTTAAATTGTATAACGGTAGTGCCCGGTGCCATTGGTGCTTTTAGAAAAGAAGCCGTTATTAAAGCAGGCGCTTTCACCACCGATACCCTTGCCGAAGATTGCGACCTTACCATGCGCCTGCACCGCAATGGCTACAAGGTTGCGAACTGCAATGAAGCCATCTCCTATACCGAAGCGCCGGAGAACATGAAGCAATTCTTAAAGCAACGTTTCCGGTGGAGTTTTGGCGTAATGCAGAGTTTCTGGAAACACCGGGATGCAGCTTTCAATCCCCGGTACAAAAATTTTGGAATGGTCGCCCTGCCCAACATTCTTGTTTTTCAAATGATATTACCCTTCCTGGCGCCGCTGGCCGACCTGATCCTCGTATTAAGTCTGCTCGCCGCCGGTTTTGGCATCATACAATCCGACATCAGCAATATCATTCTTTATTATTTTATTTTCACGCTGGTGGATGCAGCCGGGGCCGCTTTGGCCTTTGCGTTTGAAAAAGAAGACTACAAGAAATTAGTGTGGATGATACCACAGCGGCTCGTTTACCGGCAGTTGATGTATTATATCCTCTTCAAATCATTCGGCAAAGCATTGAAAGGCGAAATGCAGGGCTGGGGCATATTGAAACGCACCGGCAATGTAAAAAAACCTGCAACTGCCTGATTCAACAATAGTATTTTACCTTTGCCATCCAAATCAACAAATTGGCTACATCATCATCCGATCGAAAATCTTTTTTTAAACGCATCCGGGGTAAGAATGAACCTGAAACGGAAGAGATGTCCTTCATGGGACATCTTGAAGCGTTGCGCTGGCATTTAGTGCGTGGCGTGATTGTTTGGCTGAGTGTTGCCATTGCCATTTTTGTGTTCATCGACTGGGTCTTTGATAACATCATTTATGCCCCGGCCCGCCCAACCTTCGTTACTTATTCGGCGCTTTGCAACTGGAGCCACAAATTGGGCCTGGGCGAATCGCTTTGTATGCCACCGGTAAATATTCCCTTGCAAGGCAATACCGTAAGCGGGCCATTCATGTCGGCCATAAATATTGCCATGATCGGCGGCGTGATCGTTGCGTTTCCATACTTATTCTGGGAACTGTGGCGTTTTATAAAACCCGCCTTATCACCCAAAGAAGTTAAGTATGCCCGTGGAAGCCTTTTATGGGTATCGCTTTGTTTTTTCCTGGGCGCTGCATTTGGCTATTTTTTACTGGCGCCTTTCACGTTCAACTTCCTGGCAAATTTTACGCTGGGTACGGTAGGCGCTTACAAATACATGCCCACTTTAGATGATTACATCGATACATTAAATAACATCATCCTGGGTTGCGGCATTGCTTTCGAGCTGCCGGTACTGGCGTATGTACTGGCAAAGATCGGGTTGATAACTGCCCCCTTTTTAAAACGATACCGAAAATATGCTTTCGTGATCATATTAATTTTAGCAGCAGTCATCACACCTTCCCCCGACTGGACCAGCCAGACCATCGTTGCCATTCCTTTACTCCTGCTCTACGAGATAAGCGTTATTATCGTGGCCAGGGTTGATAAGAAAAAAGCCAAAGAAGAAAAAGAGTGGAGCTGATCAATTAAAAATTAAAAATGAAGAATTATGAATTGACATTATTTTACCTGAAGTTCAATTCTTAATTCTTAATTTTGAATTCTTAATTCTTAATTACGCATGTCTCCGTTCAATTTAAAACTTCCCATTGCCATCGGATGCGATCATGCCGGGTTTGATTGCAAGGAAGACCTTATTTCTTTTTTAGAAGGAGAGGGTATTGTGTTCAAAGATTTTGGCACCTACAACAAAGATTCTGTTGATTATCCCGATTTTGCGCATCCCGTTGCCTCTGCCGTAGAAAAAGGCGAAGCCGCTTTTGGCATTTTATTATGCGGCAGTGCCAATGGCGTGGCCATCACAGCCAATAAACACCAGGGCATCCGGGCCGCCATATGCTGGGGAGAAGAACTTGCTGAACTGGCCCGCAAACATAATGATGCAAACATCATTTGCATCCCCGCCCGCTTTGTACGGGATGGCGATGCCGAGAAAATGCTCGACGTTTTTATGAACACCGCTTTTGAAGGTGGCCGCCACGCCAACCGGGTTAATAAGATCGCCTGCTGATGAAACCGTTGCAGGGTTTAACGGTTTTAATCGTTTAAACGTTCATCCTTTCGTATTATGCCAACCTTTAAACGATTTAAACGTCTTGAACGTCTTGAACGTCTTGAACGTCTTGAACGATCCTCCCTGCCGTTCATATAAAATCAAAACATGGTTAACCCGATTTGATTATTTTGCCTGCAATTAAAATCTACAAATGAAAAAAATAGTTTTATCGCTCAGCCTGGTGGCTTGCATCAGTGCTGTTTTTGCACAAACAGATATTGCCGCTAAATATGCAGCAGGCATAACAGGTGCTAATCTTAATAAACACCTCAGCATTGTTGCCAGCGCCGAAATGGAAGGCCGGGAAACCGGTACCGAAGGCCAGCGAAAAGCAGCAGCTTATATCGAATCACAATTCAAAGGAATGGGATTGAAATCGGTACCATCACTGAATGGATACCAGCAATATTACCCATTGTACCAGGATAGCTTGTTGACCACTTCCCTGACCGGGAACGGGAAAGATGCTGTTTTCGGAACAGATTTTATTGCCCCCCTGAATGCAAACGAAACAGGAAAATTCAAAGGCAAAAAAGTGATCTTTATCGGTTATGGTATCGATGATAAAGCCTATAGTGATTACACCAACGTAAATGTGAAAGGCAAAGTCGTGATCTTCTTTTTAGGTGAGCCAAAGAAAGACGGAAAGTACATCATCAGCGGAACAACCCGTGGCAGCGAATGGAGCTTTCCAGGCATATCTAAAAAACTGGCACTGGCTGCATCCAAAGGTGCGTCAGGCGCATTGGTAATAAATCCGCAGCAGGAAATGTTTAACCAGCGTACGGTTGACAATGGTAAGAAAACCGGCGTTTACTTTCCCCGTGGCAACGATGAAAAAATGATAAACTATGCTTTGCTGTCTCATGCATTTGCAAAAACGATCATTGCTGATGGCTTCGCTTTGGATTCCGTGATTGCAGCAGCAAAAAGAAGTGAGATACTGAAGATAAACGGTGTTGAAATGAAGTATAAAACAAATTTCAGTTTTTCCAAATACCGCAACACCATCAATGCCAGCAATGTGGTGGGCATCATTGAAGGAACCGATAAGAAAGATGAATATGTTTTCTTAACCGGCCATTATGATCACCTTGGCATGCGCAACGGAAAGATATGGTATGGCGCCGATGATGATGGCAGCGGAACGGTTGCCGTTATCAATATGGCTGAAGCCTTTGCCAAAGCTGCTGCCGAAGGTAACCGGCCAAGAAGGACCATCGTTTTCATGACCGTTAGTGGTGAAGAGAAAGGATTGTGGGGCAGCGAATATTACAGCGATCATCCTTTTTATCCGCTGGAAAAAACAACCGTTGACCTGAACACCGACATGGTAGGAAGGATCGATACCGAACGCAAGACCGATGATACACTCAACTATGTATATGTGATCGGCCACGATAAGTTGAGCAGCGACCTGCCCATCATCAACGAAAGCATGAATAAAAAATACACCAATCTTGTTTTGGATTATAAGTTCGATGATCCGAATGATCAGAACAGGATATATTTCCGCAGCGATCATTACAACTTTGCCCGCAAAGGCGTACCCGTTTTATTTTTCTACGATGGTATGCTGAAGTCAGATTACCACCAGCCAACAGATACCGTGGATAAGATCAACTGGGACCTGTATGAGAAGAGAGTAAAGATGATCTTTCACACCGCCTGGGAAATGGCCAACCGGGATGAGATGCTGAAAAGAGATACACCATTGAATATGGGAACGAGATAAGAAACGCCCCCTCCGCCCCCTAAAGGGGGAACTTTAAAGAGTAAAATCATTTTAAACTCTTTTCCGAAATTATTAAAGCCGCTAAGAATTCTTAGCGGCTTTGTTATATAAAATATCTTTGAACCATTATACTCCAAGTTCCCCCTTTAGGGGGCGGAGGGGGCGCACTACCATCCCAGCACCCACGCAAACAGCAGCGGCGCTACAATGGTTGCATCACTCTCTACAATAAATTTGGGTGTATTGATATCCAGCTTACCCCAGGTGATCTTTTCATTCGGTACGGCGCCACTATAAGAACCATACGAAGTTGTTGAATCACTGATCTGGCAGAAATAGCTCCAGAACGGAACATCATGCCACTCCAGGTCCTGGTACATCATCGGCACCACGCATATCGGGAAATCACCGGCAATACCCCCACCTACCTGGAAGAAACCAACTCCTTTACCGGAAGAATTGTTGCGATACCAATCTGCCAGCCATACCATGTATTCAATACCACTCTTCATGGTGGTTGCCTTCATTTCATTTTTGATGATATACGATGCAAAAATATTTCCCATCGTACTGTCTTCCCAACCGGGTACCACAATAGGAATATTCTTTTTTGCAGCAGCCAGCATCCAGCTGTTCTTGGGATCAATTTCATAATACTGTTCCAGCACACCACTCAGCAACATCTTGTACATGTACTCATGCGGAAAATAACGTTCGCCCTTATCATCCGCATCTTTCCATATCTGGTGAATATGTTTCTGCAATCTTCTAAAAGCTTCTTCTTCCGGTATGCAGGTATCTGTAACGCGGTTGTAATGATTTTCCAAAAGATCCCATTCCTCCTGCGGACTCAGGTCCCGGTAATTAGGTACTCTTTTATAATGACTGTGTGCCACCAGGTTCATGATGTCTTCTTCCAGATTGGCGCCGGTGCAACTGATAATGGCAACTTTATCCTGCCTTATCATTTCGGCCAGGCTTAAGCCAAGTTCGGCCGTACTCATGGCCCCGGCCAGGGTGATCATCATTTTGCCACCTTCATCCAGGTGGGTTACATATCCTTTGGCGGCGTCCATTAAAGCCGCAGCATTAAAATGGCGGTAATGATGTTCAATAAAGTTGGAGATGGGTCCTTTGCTCATAGTAATTGTCATCCTGGTTTGTCGAAGAATGAGCGGCAAAAGTAATTTTTTTTATGAATAGACTTCAGAAGTTTTAAAAACTTCGGAAGTCTGTGATCAGACTGTTACCAGCATCGGCCAGGTTGCGGAATTGTTACATGGTCAGACGGGGGCGTCAGACCATGCCTGTCTGCCGGCAGGCAGGTTCCCGCTTTCTTTGTATATTTATACTTAACCCCCGGTTTATGAAAAAAGCATTCTTCATAGCATCATTTTTTTCTTTTCATACGTCCTTTTCACAAACCACCATACAAAGAGACCCGGAGATCGAGAAGATGGTGAAGGAGGTTTCGGCTGATTCTTTAAAGTCTTATATTAAAACACTCGTTGCCTTTGGTACAAGAAATACTTTGAGCACTCAAACCGATCCCAAGCGGGGAATCGGAGCTGCGAGAGATTGGGTACTCAGCCGCTTCAATGAAATGGCTAAAACCTCCGGCGGAAGATTATCGGCCTTTATTGATACCACCACTTTACAACCCGATGGCAAAAGAGTGGATGTTCCGCTTCTTTTGGGAAACGTAGTAGCAACTTTAAAAGGGACGGACCCGAATGACAAACGCATCTTCATCATCAGCGGCCACCTGGATAACATGCGCAGCAATGTGATGGACCGCACCGGCGATGCACCCGGCGCCGATGACGATGGCAGCGGAACCGCGGCTGTTATAGAATGCGCAAGAGTAATGAGTAAACATAGTTTTTCCGCCACCGTGATCTTTGTTGCAGTTAGTGGTGAAGAACAGGGATTGCTGGGTGCAGCATACATGAGTGAAAAAGCAAAGAAAGAAGGCTGGAATATTGAAGCGGTGCTCAACAACGATATCATGGGCAGCAATAACAGCAACGAAACGAATATCATCAACAATACAAAGGTCCGGGTATTCAGCGAGGGCCTGCCTGCTTATGAAACAGAAAAGGCAGCCGTAAACATCCGTAGCCTTGGTTTGGAAAATGATGGTAAAGCAAGGCAGCTTGCCCGCTATGTAAAAGAAACCGGCGAACGGTATGTAGATAATTTAGAAGTGGTGCTGGTTTACCGCAATGACCGTTTCCTGCGGGGCGGAGATCATACGCCTTATGTGCAAAGGGGTTTTGCGGCAGTGCGTATCACCGAGATGAACGAGAACTACACCCGCCAGCACCAGGATGTACGGACCGAGAACGGCATTGCTTACGGCGACCTGGAAGAGCACATTGATTACGAATACCTGCGTAAGAATACGGCTATGAACCTGGCAAATCTTTCCAATCTTTCCAAAGCGGCTTATGCGCCCGACTCTGTAAAAATGGACGTAAAGAAATTAAGCAACAGCACTTATCTTTATTGGAAAGCGCCGGCTGTTGGAAAAATAAAAGGCTATTATGTGCTGGTAAGGGAAACCACCAGTGCTTTCTGGCAAAAGAAAATATTTACCACAGAAACCGAAATGCGTTTGCCGTATTCAAAAGATAATTATTTTTTTGCAGTACAATCGGTGAACGAAACAGGCAATGAAAGCCTGCCGGTTGTTCCGGGTGTGGGGCGTTAGCCGGAACCATTACCCTTTTTCCCTCCCAGTATCCTTTTTTATTAACCAGGAGCGATCCTGTTAAAGACCTAAAACCATGAAGGAAGATACCGGGCATTGGTATGCCGTGTATACCAAACCACGCTGGGAAAAAAAAGTGGCGTCGCTGCTGGAAGCAAAAGGCATTGAATATTATTGTCCGCTGAACAAAGTGGTGAAGCAGTGGAGCGACCGGAAAAAGACAGTATTGGAGCCCTTGTTCAAATCGTATGTTTTTGTACGGGTGGAAGAAAAGCAGAAATGGGAGCTGATGAACATACCTGGTATTTTGAATTATGTACATTTCCTGGGTAAGCCGGCAAAGATCAGGAACAGCGAGATTGAAACGGTAAAAAAATTCCTGAATGAATTTGGATCGGTGGATGTGATGGAGAGCATCACACCTGTGAACGCAATTGTAAAGATCAGGAAAGGCGTGCTGATGAATTACCAGGGTATCTTGCTGGAGGTTTCGGGCAACAAGGCCAGCGTGAAGATAGAGAGCATGGGCCTGCAACTGACCGCCGTTTTTGACAAAAAAAATATAGAAGTACTGGATGGGAAAAAGAAATAGCTGTTTTCTATCCCGGACTTAATAATAATTTTTCAGCTTCTTAGTTTGACTCATCATTTTCCATGAACTGTCAGGCTGAGTTTATCGAAGCCGGTTTGGTTTCTTTATCCTGACCCGCCTTCGACAAGTTAAGGCTGACAATAGGTTAAACTGAGATATAACAATAATTTTTCAGCCGCTAACAGGTATTTGTTTTATTTTCAACCGTGCCAGTTAATAAACCCCTTAATATTGACCATGTTTAACTTCTTCAAAAAGAAAAAGACGGAGGAAAACATATACAGCAGTTTGCCTTTTTCAACAGATATTCACTCACACATACTACCCGGTATTGACGATGGTTCGCCGGATGTGGAAAGTTCGCTCATACTGATACAGGGATTGATAGACCTCGGCATTCATAAATTCATTGCCACGCCGCACATCATCGGCGATCTTTACCGCAACACACCGCAAACGATCAATGCCGCCTTGGAAGAAACAAAAGCTGCCTGTAAAAAAGCCGGGATGGATATTGAGCTTTCTGCGGCTGCTGAATATATGATCGATGACTATTTTTTAGAACTGCTGAAAAAAAAATCGCCTTTATTAACGCTGCATAAAAATATTCTGCTTACAGAAATTTCCTATTCCACGCCACCGGTTAACCTGGAAACAATAGCAGCAACCATTATTGCCCAGGGATATAAACCCATCATGGCACACCCGGAGCGGTATCATTTCTATCATAACAATCCCGGTATTTATTCTCACCTGAAAGAAATGGGTTTTCACCTGCAGGTAAATCTTTTATCGCTTACCGGCTATTATGGCAAGAGTGTGAAGAAAGCAGCTAAGTTCATTATTCAAAAAGAACTGGCCAGCCTGGTGGCTACCGACCTTCATCACAAGTATCATTTATCCGCATTGAAGGATCCCAAAAACCGGGCGATCTTTCATGAAATACTTGGCAACAGAACCTACAATGACCTGGAGTCAATCGCAGATCAAAAATGACCGCCTTTCATTTCCTGTTCAGCATCCTTGAAATAACTATCTTTATTTGCAAAGCCCAAAACGATCAACAGGATGAGATCCTTCTTCACCCTTGCACTGCTTTTCTTTTTTTACAGCAGCCATGCACAGACTTATTATATCAGCGCAACCGGCAGCGATGCGGTTGGAAACGGCTCCATGAGCAGCCCATGGAGAACTTTATACAAAGCAGCCTCTGTTGTTAAAGCCCCCGGCAGTATCATTCATGTAAATGCCGGCACCTACATAGAAACCGAACAGGTTAAACTGGAGGCGGGCGTGAGTGTTGAAGGAGAAGGTGCTTCGTCTGTAATTAAAAGTGCATTAACAGCCGACTGGAAAGAGATCTTATCGCTTCGATCTGAAGAAGGAACCAATGGAAACCAGCACATATCCAATCTGAAATTCGACGGGCAGAATCTCTCCACGTTCTGGTGTATTTACATCAGCGGTCGCAGCAATGTAAGCATCTACGATTGTACCATCACCGATTTTAAAGACCGGGGAGTGATCTTTAATGGCAGGAATGACGACCTGGCTGCAGCGCCGGGTATTTATGCAACCGGAAATAAGTTTTACAACAACACGGTTTCGAATTGTGCAGCATACAATACAGCAAATGGGATATATGGAAGAGGGTGTCTTAATATTGGCGGACAGGATGGGATGCTGATCTACAATAATAACATGGTGCAGAACCAGCGGCCAAAAGGATTTAACGGGTACTTAATAAAATACCAGAATGACGGGTACCTGAAGGGAGTAAAGATCTTCAACAACACACTTACTAAAATTCCTTTTAGCGGAGATTTTGGCGGCGATAACGGGTGGGATTTTGCCATCGAATTCTGGAATGTGCTGGGTGGAATGGAAATTTATGGAAATACTATCCAGGGCGCTGTTGATATTGTAAATACCAGCAGAGCGATGTATCGCTTCGGGATATGGATACATGATAACAAGCTTGGCCAGCCGGTATTGAACAGTCATTTCGAAAGCGGGCTGATCTTTGAAGTTTCCAATGAATCGGTGATCGTTGAAAAAAATGTATTCAGTAAAATATCGGGAGGCATTTTATTTTATGCGCAGGAGAATACCGTACTCAACGATATCAGCATCCGCGATAACCGCTTTGAAGACATTGGCCGTAACACCGGCAACGGAAATAACGGCAATGGTATACAGATCAGTGCAGGAACCCTGTTGGGAAATGAGAATCACTATACGTTATCAAACCTGGTCATCTACAATAATTTATTCAAGGCGGCCGCAAACAATGCTCCTTTTTATGGAATAGAAATAACCGGGGCGGCCGCAGCCGTTGGTATAAAAGTTCAGAAGAATACCATTGATGGTTTTACAGCTGCCTGCATTGTTGCAAACCCTGCCAGGGTGATAGACAGCCTCGTTATTGAGAATAATATTTTATCGGGCAACGGAAACAACAACGATCCTTTTTACATTGTGGGTACGCCTGCTAATTATAGTTTTAAGAATAACAGCAAATCAGGTTCTGCAACTGGTTCAGATAGCGGGTTCAGTTTCAGGCAACAACTGCTCCGGCCGCTTTATTATGAAGTGAAGAGTATAAATCCGCTGCTGGCCATTGCTTTTCTTTCCTTTATCATTTTCATCTGGTTTGCACGAAAGGAGAATATTTATGCATTTCCCGCCTGTATATTATATGCAGCACTTTCTTCTTTTATTAGTTTTGAAGACGGTCACCTGGGCTTGCTGATCGCCTATTTTTATTACATTGGGATAAGCATCTATGGCTGGATGCTGTGGGCAAAAAGAGACCGGAAAAATCACCGCATCGTCCGCATAACTTCATCGGCAAAAAAAGATTGGTTGATCCAGTTGCTGATCTTCGGAGTTTCGTACGTCCTTATTTATGCAGCCTTGCATTTCGGCAAAGAATTTTTTGTTCCCGGATCAATTTCCATAATGGATTCATTTATTTATGCGGCTTCTTTTACCGGCCTGTGGGCCATCACCCGAAAAAAAGTGGAGAGTTGGTATTGGTGGACCGTAGCCAATGCCGTTGCGGTACCTGCCTACCTGGCGAAACACTATCTCATCAACAGTTGCTGGCATGTATTGTTACTGCTGTTGTCGCTTTGGGCATTGTACAAATGGAAAAGAAGAAGTACAAGAAGAAGGGTCTGATCTGTTTATTTTCTTACCGCATAAAAATCTTACATCGTTTTTTTCAGGTGATCTGAAAGACGCAGGCTTATTGCCACTAAGGTAAGTGTTGGGTTTACTGCGCCGCCGGTGGTATAACAGGAAGAGCCTGCCACATAGAGGTTATCGATACCATGAATCCGGCAATTGGCATCCACTACACCTTTCTTCGGATCCTCATGCATTCTTGTTGTGCCCATGTGATGCCACCCGCCACTGGTGTAATCCGGAAGTTGCGGATCGTCATTAAGCAGGAAGTCATAAAGTTTCACACGTCCCAGCCGGGCAGCACCGATCTGCTGGCCCAAAACCTTGTTAATGGTATAAACTGTTTTTTTATCTATTGGCGATAAGGCCCAGTGCAGGTTTGCACGGGGAACCCCCAGTTCATCTTTTTCCTCACTAAGTACAACCCTTGAATCGGGGTTAGGAAGTTGTTCAGACCTGGTATATAAACCATAAGACTGGTAAAATCCTTTTGAAAAAAGTTTTTGTATATAATTCCGCTTATCCAGGTTTGAATATTTATGAAATGTATCGAGGGCTTTTCGTGGATCATCCTGCGACCATATTTTGATAGAGGGTATGGTATTTTTTGACATAGCCAGCGGCATCAGTGATACGGTGGCATTCAGTATGCCCAGTTCTTTCTGTTTCTGTGGAGATATGGCAAGTTCTGCCCTCACCTTTGTTTTATCGCCCATCAGGTAAAAAGAAAGAGGTTCGGTATGGTTAAGCCACATTTCACCGGTCTTTAATTCGGCATGCTCCATAAAATAACGGCCTACCAGGTCGTTGTCGTTACCAAGCCCATGGGGGGCTTGTTTGTTGGAGGCGAGCAATAGCCTGGAAGTCTGGATCGAACAACAGGCCAGCACAAATTTCTTTGCCTTTACCGTATGCTCTTTGCCGGCATAGTTCTTTATGGTTACATGTTTAATGGAAGCAACATTATCCGTAGCCACTATGTCAACCACATTGGCATAGGTATACAGGTGAATATTTTTTGCATTTACTACCGCATCCTTGTACTTGGTGCCAAACCTTGTTGGCGGGCTGAAATGCCACATTTTACTCCAGATAATATTATCATCAAGCGGTAATAGTTTGAGCGCATTGTTTTGTTTGACCCAGAATTCTGCTCCCCATTCAAAAGCACCGAGGTCTAATATTTCATGCGCTTTTGGATAAAAAGGAGAAATGTCTTTCAGGGTTATTGGCCAGCCACTGTTCTCCACCCAATCTCTCTTTTCAAAATCGATCTCATCAAAAGTTGAACACATACCACCCCAGTGACCGGTGCTTCCGCCAAAATAATGGAGGCGGCTTGCTTTCATCGGGTAGTACGGATGGCCGGTGAGTTTTCCGTTATACAGTTCCTGAACCCGGTCATCATATTCCATTCCGCCACCCTCAAGCAGGATCACTTTATGTGCTGTGTTTTCCAGGTCAAGGGCCATGCTTATACCAGCTGCGCCTGCACCTATGATACAGATGTCTCCTTCTATCACAGATTGATTATCTAACTGCCTGGCATCGATATGCATAAATGACGGTGTTCGGTTTTATCAGGTTAAAGAAAAAAGTGCACATTGCCGTGCCTCTGTTACAGAGATCACCCATCCGCTAAGGACAAGAATCCGGGAGCTGTTGAAATCATCCTGGATCTTTTTATCCAGCAATGCCGCTATGGCTGAATTATCGGAAGCTGCTGTTAGTTTTCCGGCATCATCTGTAAGAAGGAGCTGCTGTAGTTTTGCTTTTTCACTTTCCTGGGGCACTTGTTTGCGGTATTGATTACCTATTTCCCGGATTGCTTTTTCTTCGCAAAAATTTCCAAGTTCCTCAGGCATTATCAGTGGAGGATAATTCTTTTTTCCATTACTGTAATACCTGGCAACGGGTATTGAAGCAGCTGCTAAAGCAGCAGTGGTTGTTATTAAAAAAGTTCTCCTTTTCATGCAGGGCAGCAGTATTGTTTATGATCTGGCTTTTTGTATATATACATCGGGCTGAATAAGCTTCAAAACAGAATTATGTAGTTTTTATTGCATTTATAAATTAAAAATAGAGAAATAAACGCAAATGGTAAGCATACAGTTTTCATTCACACGGGTACATTTGATTGTTTGTAAGATTTTTTTTATTGTTTCATAAATGTCATGTTTTAGTAGAAAATGATTAAATTTTTATCAACACTTGTGGATTAAAGCAATGATTAAATACCTGGCCAAGACAATGTATTTTTCACATATATTTGTTTCCACTTATTTATACATTTTTCTAAAGATTATATATGAAATGAAGTTTTTTTACTGTATAGTGTAGTAATTAAGCCAGTACTTTGAGAAAAACCTAGCACTATTTTTGCAAAAAAACTGCAAACGTGTACAAGCGGAGAAATTTTATTACGGAGGTGTTTATATTAAGGGATTGCAGCAATAATAAATATATAAATGCGTCGTTAAAGAATAATAATCCAATAAACCTCGATATTCTATGAAAGTATTTCTACTGGCCCTATCGCTATTTTTATGTAGCCTAACACAAGCCGCCACTTATTACATTAGCCCCACAGGTAACGATGCAACAGGTACGGGTACCTTAGCCAGTCCCTGGAAGACCTTATTTAAAGCAACTTCAACAGTAACGGCAGCAGGAAACATCATTCATGTTCTCCCGGGTACTTATACCGAAACCCAGACCTCCAATCTAAGAGCCGGGGTAAGCATTGAAGGAGAGGGCACTGGCACTTCCATTATTTTATGCAGTTTAACAGGCCAGTGGTCAAATCTTTTGGATTTAAGTTCTCCCCAGAATACAAATGGCAATCAAAGTATTTCGGGAATTACCTTAGATGGCCAATATGTAAGTGAAGGAAATTTTAAAACCTGGATTGGTATATGGGTATCAGGAAGAAGCAATGTGAATGTACATGATACGAAAATAATCGGGTTCTACTATGCGGCTGCGATATTTGATGGTTTCGATGCCACATCACCTATGTCAGATCCCGGAGTTACAGCAACCGGAAATAAATTCAACAACAACGACGTGAATAATTGCTCTACCATTTATAATGGTAGTGGTTCAGGGTGTTTAAATATAGGTGGGCAAACTGGAATGGAGATACTAAATAATTCTATTGTAAATATTTCAAGGGTAAATTTTAAAAATGGATGGCCTATTAAGTATTGGGATAACGGATACCTGAAAGGATGTAAGATAAATAATAACATCATAAAGAAATCGCCTTACGTGGCAACCTATTGGGGCGAAAATGGAGATTGGGATTTTGCTATTGAACTCTTCAACATCTCCGGACTAGAGATTGGCAATAACCAAATCCAGGGTGCAGTTGATTTGAACTATAATTATGCCGGCACGTATGCGTATTCAGTTTGGGCGCATCATAATGTACTTGACCATGTAACACCAAATTATACCCATCCCGAAAGTGGGTTTATTCTTGAGTTTGCAACAATAAACGGCATCTTTGAAAACAACATTATCAATAACGCTTTTGTTGGTATAAGCTACAACCTGCGTACGCCTAATAATCACGGAGGGTATACTTATCCTTGCCCTGGTGGTGGATGTAGTGAGGTTTCAGGCAATATCATACGAAATAATTTATTTACGAATCTATACCAGGCACCTTATGGAACAAGTGGCGCCATTATTACACAAACAGAAGGTGGCACCAATGACGTATACATCGATGGCTTCAATTGTTATAATAATACATTTATTGCAAAAGCGACACAAGGTGCCCCGATAGGACTTGACTTCACCTCGCAAAATAACGGAACGGTAAAAAATGTAAATATCAGGAACAATATTTTCCAGGGCTTTACCAATCGTTCGGTTACAGGCAATACAGCTGCCACCCAAAGCAATATTTTAATTACACATAATGATGCTTATCAAACTGCCACTCCCACTTGGTCTGGCGGAGGGGTTACCATTAACAATATCATTTCTGTTAATCCATTATTTGTTGGCAGTGGCTATTACACTTTACAGGCTACATCACCCTGTATTGATGCCGGGGTAAACGTTGGCTTACCATATAGTGGTTCTGCCCCTGATATGGGTTATGCCGAATATGCATCTGCAGGAAATATTCCCCCAACTGCTAATGCAGGACCCGATCAGGCAATTACTTTACCTACAAACTCTGTTACGCTTGCAGGCAGTGGTACAGATCCCGATGGAACTGTTACGGCTTATCTATGGACGAAAGTATCTGGACCCGCTGCCGGTACAATTACAAGTGCGGCAACAGCAGGTACAACAGTTACCGGTTTAGTTGCTGGAATATATAAATTTGAATTGCGGGTTACGGATAATGCCGGTGCATTTGGAAGAGATACCATGCAGGTTACTGTTAATGCTTCATCGAATATTCCGCCAACTGCAAATGCAGGACCGGATCAGACAATTACTTTACCTACAAACTCTGTTACACTTGCAGGCAGTGGTACAGATCCCGATGGAACTGTTACGGCTTATCTATGGACGAAAATTTCAGGACCCGCTGCCGGTACGATTACAAGTCCGGCAACAGCAGGTACAACAGTTACCGGTTTAGTTGCTGGCATATATAAATTTGAATTAAGAGTTACGGATAACGCCGGCGCATTTGGAAGAGATACCATGCAGGTTACTGTAAACGCTGCATCAAATATTCCTCCTGCTGCAAATGCAGGGCCTGATCAAATCATTACTTTACCAACCAACACAGTTATTCTCTCCGGAAGTGGCACCGACCCGGATGGTACGGTGGTGGCTTATCTCTGGACGAAAGTTGCAGGGCCCGCCACAGGTACTATCACCAACCCAACAACCCCAGCCACATCAGTAACCGGACTGGTACAGGGTGTTTACAGATTTGAATTAAGAGTTACAGATAATGGGGGTGCTTTTGGAAGAGATACTGTACAGATTACAGTGAATGCCGCATCAAATATTCCACCTACTGCAAATGCAGGACCTGATCAGTTTATTACTTTACCAACAAACTCTGTAACGCTTTCAGGCATTGGTACAGATCCTGATGGTACGGTCACTGGTTATTTGTGGACAAAAATTTCCGGACCGGCTGCGGGTACCATTTCAACACCTAACGCCGCAATATCAACTGTTACCGGATTAGTTCAGGGCACCTATCTTTTTGAATTAAGAGTTACGGATAATGCGGGAGCAATTGACAGGGATACAATGCTGGTTTCGGTAAGTTCTGCAAGTAATATTCCTCCGGTTGCCAATGCGGGCGCCAATCAAACCATTACGTTGCCTACCAATTCTGTTGCCCTTTTTGGAAATGGGGTAGATCCCGATGGTACGATCACTGGTTATTTGTGGACTAAAATTTCCGGACCGGCTGCAGGTACCATTACCACCCCTGGGGCTGCATCAACAAATGTTACCGGTTTAGTACAAGGTGTTTACAGGTTTGAGTTAAGAGTTACAGATAATGGAGGTGCTTCCGGAAGGGACACTGTACAAATCACAGTGAATGCCGGCGCACCAAATAATCCGCCTACTGCAAATGCTGGACCGGATCAAACAATTACTTTACCTACCAACTCGGTTATATTATCAGGTAGCGGTGCAGATACGGATGGCAGCATTGTTGGCTACCAATGGACAAAAATTTCCGGACCCGCTGCAGGTACGATCACCAATCCAACCACTGCTGCTACTTCCGTAACGGGATTGGCACAAGGTGTTTATCAATTTGAATTACGGGTTACTGATAACGCAGGTGCTTTTGGAAGAGATACCGTACAGGTTACTGTAAATCCTGCCGCTTCAAATATTCCGCCCGTTGCAAATGCAGGGCCAGATCAAATTATTACATTACCAACAAACTCTGTTATATTATCAGGCAATGGCACAGATGCAGATGGAATTGTTGTATCATACTTATGGACTAAAATTTCCGGGCCGGCTGCGGGCACTATTACCAATCCAAACGTAGCTGCCACTTCAGTTACAGGACTTGTGGTTGGTACATACCGGTTTGAACTGAGAGTTACTGATAATGGCGGCGCATTTGGTAGAGACACTATCCAGGTTACCGTTAATGCTGGAGCAACCAATACGCCCCCAACAGCTAATGCAGGACCTGATCAGACTATTTCATTACCAACAAATGCTGTTATTCTTTCGGGAAGCGGAACAGATCCAGACGGAACTGTTACAGCTTATTTGTGGACTAAAATTTCCGGACCGGCTGCCGGTACTATTACCAACCCGAACGTAGCTGCTACGGGAGTAACCGGTTTGGTGGCAGGTACATACAAGTTCGAATTAAGGGTTACTGATAACGCAGGTGCTTTTGGAAGAGATACCATGCAGGTTACTGTAACTGCAACAGCAAATATTCCGCCTGTTGCAAATGCCGGACCTAATCAAACGATAACATTGCCTGTAAATTCTGTTATCCTTTCAGGAAGCGGAACTGATGCTGATGGTACGGTTACGGCATATTTGTGGACAAAAATTTCCGGGCCCGCTTCCGGTACGATCACGAATCCGAATGTTGCTGCTACTTCAGTTACCGGACTTGTAGTTGGTACCTATTTATTTGAATTAAGAGTTACCGATAACAACGGAGCTTTCGGCAGAGATACCATGCAGGTTACTGTTAACGCGGGGGCAACCAATACGCCTCCAACCGCAAATGCAGGACCCAACCAGACAATCGTTTTGCCTGTTAATACGGTTATATTATCTGGTAGTGGAATAGATCCTGATGGTACCATTACAGCATATCTCTGGACACAGGTTTCAGGACCAGCTGCAAGTACCATTGCCAATTCTAATACTGCAGCTACTTCGGTAACTGGCCTGGTACAAGGTGTTTATTTATTTGAACTGAGAGTTACCGATAACAGCGGGGCTTTCGGAAGAGATACTGTACAGGTTACTGTTAATCCAACCGCTGCCAATATACCACCAACAGCCAATGCAGGACCAGATCAATCCATTACGTTACCTGTTAACGCAACCATTCTCTCAGGAAGCGGAACAGACCTGGATGGTACTGTTACCGCATATCTCTGGACAAAAATATCCGGACCGGCTGCAGGCACCATCAGCAACCCGGCAACATCTGCCACTTCTGTTACTGGTTTGGTACAAGGCGCCTATCAATTTGAATTACGAGTTACTGATAACAATGGGGCATTCGGCAGAGATACAATGATCGTTGTAGTTAATGCTGCCAATATACCTCCGGTTGCTAATGCCGGACCTGACCAAATTATTACGTTGCCTGCAAATAATACCTCCTTATCAGGCACTGGCACCGATGCAGATGGAAGTATTGTAAAGTATGAATGGAAGCAATTATCAGGACCATCAAACAATGTACTCTTTACAACAAATACTGCAACTACCTTTTTGAACAACCTGGTTGAAGGTATTTATGTATTTGAATTGACCGTAACGGATAATGCCGGAGGTACAGGAAGAGATATTGTAGCTGTTTCAGTTAATGCTACACCTGCAGTTGCCGTAAGAGATAATGATTTTAAAATCTATCCGAATCCGGTAATGAGCATAGCTACCCTGGATGTAACCAAGATAAACGCCAACTCAAAACCATCTGTAGCTGTTTCAGATGTGAATGGTAAGATTGTTTACACCAGGGAATTAACATCCACACAACAGGTGTTTACTGAAAAGATAGATCTTAGTAATTTAGCCAAAGGGCCTTATGTCGTTGTGATGTATTTCCCTAATGGCGATAAGAAGGCAATAAAAATAATAAAGCAATAGAGATTTCGGCATTGACCGATAAAAAAGAGGAGCCTTAATGGTTCCTCTTTTTTGTGACGGTACCTCAAAAATATCCGGTTAAGGTTTCAAAAAAACGGCCTTCTGGGTCAATATATTTGAGTTGTATATAAATATTTGATTATCATTTATTTAAATACAAAAATGGAGCTTGTTTTGTAAAATAAAGGGTCGAAATCGGCCAAATTTTATACATGGTTTTGGCCTTTATAAGAATTTATTCAAATTAACCGGGCGCTAGATTTTGCATTCTATATTATTAATTATATATTTACCCCGTAATTCAATACCTCCCAAAGTAAACTCCAACAATTCAATCCTGTTCAGGTCGTTTTAATTTTTTGTACTCTAATGCCTATGTTTCTCCCGGCTTGAATATCCTTCAGGCAAATATTCAATAATTCTATTTTGTTGTTAATCTGAAATTACATCGTCATGTTAAAGCGTTTACGTTTACTATTAATTATTGGTTTCTGTGCTGTCTTGTTTAAAGCAAATGGACAGACAGTTGCGTTCTCAATCCAGGCTCACCAGGATGACTGGCAGCTTTTTATGTCAAGCAGGGTCATTGCTGACATGACTGCAGGAGCAAAAATGGTATTTATTACCCTCACTGCAGGTGATGAAAGTTGTGGTGCCTGTTCTTATGGTGGCGGAGGCCCTTTCTATTTAGGCAGGGAGATCGGGGCGGTAAATTCCGCAAAATTTGCTGCCGACTTGACCACAGGAACAACCCCATTAGATCTTCCTACAGCTACTACAGTAGCGATCAATGGTCATAACATAACTAAATACACGTACAAAAACACCGTTAATTATTTTCTGCGGCTTCCTGATGGGAATTTGAACGGGAACGGTTTTCCTAATAACAACAATCAAAGTCTGAATAAATTAAGAACCGGTGCGATTACTTCAATATCTACTATTGGCATTAATGACATTCCGGCCCTCACACCAATTGCTACCTATACAGGATGGAGTGACCTGACCAATACGATCAAAGCGATCATTAATGCGGAAAAAATAACTGGTACACAATCATGGATCCATACAGCACATGACAATACATCAACCTATAACATTAATGACCACTCCGACCATACAAATTCAGGTCTTGCAGCACAGGCTGCGGTATCTTCCGGTATGGCATGGGTTGGTGTAAATGGATTTATGGATTATCAGTCTTCTGCCTATGGTGCCAATTTAAGTGAAACCGATCATGAGAATGCTTCAATACTTTTTGGTCTTGAAGTTTTGGGAATGACGGAAAGCCAATACCAAAATGATTTCTCTTCCGGGCACCAGGGCTGGCTTCCCGTAGACCTGTTCCAGGTTATAAGAAACCCATCGGGAAATGCACCTTTTGCTCCAGGCACAGGTGGTGGATCGCCCGGGTCTGATAACCCCGATCCAGGTCTGACTAAAATACCATTGGTTATATCAATGACATCACCCGCATTCATTAATAAAGATATAATGATCAGCATCAGCCCGTATGAGCAAGGAGAGTTAACAACAGTAATATTTGATATGACTGGCAATAAGATCTTCGAACTTAAAACAAAGGTTCCAACTAAAGATGCTTTTACCCTGGTGCTGAAAAGCCCTATAAAGGCAACGGGTATTTACCTCATAAAAAATATCATAAATAATACATTTATTGAAACCAGGAAAGTGGTGGTGGAGTAATAAATGTCTAAAAAACTACTGACGATGAAAAAAATATTTTTACCTCTATTCATTTTTTTAATAGCTACTGAAGTTCGGGCTCAGGTGCAGGTAAGTTTTTCTGCATTGGGAGATGCAGATGACTGGCAGTTATTCATGTCAAAAAAAATATTAACTGATTTAGGTGCCGGATCCGGCGGTAAGGCTGTTTTCATTACGTTTACTGCGGGTGATGAAGGGCTTGGAAGCGGAGGCGCTGGTGCCGTGCCCTATTACCTGGCTAAAGAAAAGGGAGCAGTATATTCTTCAAAATTCGCAAGCGATATAATGCTCCAACCAATATACCCAAATACGTATGCCGTACCAACGGCAACAACCGTAGTGTTAAACGGTAAAACGTTGACAAAATATGTTTATGGAAACGCAAGCGGAAATGGAATGGTGGTCAATTATTTTCTTCGCCTGCCGGATGGTGGTCAGACAGGAACTGGTTTTGCCGGTACAGGAAACAAATCATTAAAGAAATTAAAAGATGGCACGATCACAAATATCACTTCTGTAGACGGTGTTAATACTTATACCTGGGCCCAACTTGTAAACACCATAAAGTACATCATTTTTGCTGAGAAAGGCAATGATGCACAGGTATGGATAAACACATCCAGCCTGAGCGCAATAACAAATCCAAATGATCATTCTGACCATTACTATTCATCCACTGCAGCAGAAGAGGCGGTGTCTACTTTTTTATGGGTTGGCATCCACGAATTTGTGATGGATAATTCATCTACCCTAAGTGCCAATCTTACAAATGAGGAATTTGAAGAGGCCTCGGCAGCATTTGGACTTTATAACTGGAATCTTATAAAAAACAGGTACAACAATACCCTTAACAGTACCACCAGGGCCTGGTTATCAATGGAGTCATCTAATGTATTGAGGTCACCATCGGGCACGGCTCCTGCCTTACCTGTGGTTTTGCTGTCATTTACCGGAGCACTCAAAGGAAACAATGTGCAACTTGATTGGGCAACTACATCAGAAATAAACAGTAAAGAGTTTATTATCGAAAGATCGAATGATGGCGTTTCATACCGTGAATTAACCAGGGTACCTGCGGCAGGATACAGTTCCACTACAAAAAAATATACATATCTTGATATCGAAGCAACTGATATTAATTATTACAGGCTGAAGATGGTGGATCTTGATGGCACAAGCAAGCAAAGTGATGTTGTTCTTATAAAAAACAACAGCCTTTCACAAGCTGTTTCTGCAGTTACAAATCCATTTGCAGATCATATTGGTATTCGCTTTGCCAAACTACCAAAAGGTGAAGTTGCGTTAAGGCTGTTGGATATGTCTGGTAAATTGATAACCACAGCCAGGGTTTATAATCCTTTATCCTCTATCATCAGGCTCGACAACACTGCGTCTTTAAGCCAGGGCCTGTATATACTACAGGTAGAAAATGAAGGAAAGCAATACAGTATCAAACTACTGAAGCGATAAAAAAACTTATTCAGCAACCGGGAAGCAAAACAATCGCTTCCCGGTTTTTTATTCCGGGTATTCTGTAAGTAAAAAATGACCGTGTACTGTGAAAGGTTTATTCAGGAAATCTACCGGGAAGATGATTTATTTTTAAAACGCATTCTTATTGCCTTTTAAAACATGGTATACCGTCAGGAAAAGGATCTTGACATCCAGCCACAAACTCCAGTTTTCGAGGTACCAAATATCTTTGTTTACCCTCATTTTAATCTGTTCCGGGTTTGTGATCTCACCCCGATACCCGTTTATCTGTGCCCAGCCTGTTATGCCGGGTTTTAAAAACTGCCTGATCATGTAATCTTCCACAACCTTCGAATAGTCTGTCGTATGTTTCAACATATGTGGTCTTGGTCCTACAAGACTCATTTCTCCCTTAAACACATTTATAAACTGGGGAAATTCATCCAGGCTGGTTTTTCGTATGAAGCGGCCAATGGCAGTTACCCGTGAGTCATTCCGGGTTGCCTGTTTAAGATCGGCATCTTTATTATTTGCCTTCATGCTTCTGAACTTAAGGCATTTAAAGGTTGATTTGTTTTTACCCGTACGCAGCTGTCCGAAGAATATGGGGCCTCTCGATTCCAGGATTATTAAAAGACCCAGTATCGGTATCAGCCATGATAAGACAAATACAATAACAAAAGTACTCACCACAATATCCAGCGCTCTCTTTTTAATGCGGTTACCAACATCATCAAGCGGTTCACTTCTTAATGAAAGTATCGGAAGATCGCCGAAGTATTCGATGTGTACATCACGTGTAATGAATACGGAAAGGTTTGGAACGATCTTAAACCGGATACATTCTTTTTCAGACTGGAACATCAGGTCGTATATACTCTTGTTCTGCTCGGGGGTTATGGTTGAGAATATCTCATTTATATTCATATCCTTTGCAAACTGCAGCGTATTGTCAAGGCCGGTATGAACCGGGTAATGGGTAAGTTCATGAACATTTCCTTCTTCTTCCACATAGGCTATCAACTGTGTATTGATCCCGTCTTCTTCAAAATATTTTGCCAGTTTTTTTGCCGTATCATTATACCCCAGGATGAGTACCTTTTTAAAGATATGATCACTCTTTTTATAATAGTTTCTTATTCCCAGGTATAAGAACCGGTTAATCAATAATCCGAAACCAAAACTGGTAATAATGGAAATAATGAACAACCGGGAGATATTAACCTCGAAGGAAAAGAAAAGATAAAAAAGGACCAGGATCATCCAAAGCGTATAAACCTGGATGGTTCTCCTGGTAAAGTATTCAAAACTTAAAATGATCTTTCCGGCATAGGTTCTCAGAATGAAGGAAGGGGCTATCCAGAAAATATTTGAAACAACCCAGAAGTTGAAATACGCATTCGCAATATTCGTCAGCAGGTGTGTCTTAAATATTATCTGGCAAATGAAGAAAATGCTGTTCAATACCAGCAGGTCCAGTAAAACCAACGTTATCTGCAAGTATCTTTCAAACTGCCGGTTCATTCCAAGTTTTTTTATTCTGTGTTTCTGAGTCTGTTCTTTTTATTAAAACTATTTTATCACCTTGGGCAACCGGATCATGAGGCGTTAACCAATGTGTTAACCTGGTATAGAGTGCTTAATGTATCGATTATTCTTTCCGAAGTTTTTCCGTCCCAGAATGGAGGCACCATGCCTTTTTTCCACTTTCCGTCAATGATCTTCTGGATACTTGGCTTCAGCTTGCAAATATCGTCTCCAATTAATTCATTTGTTCCCAGGGTTACTGTTTCCGGTCGCTCGGTAGAATTTCTCAATGTAAGGCAAGGTACATGCAATACGGTTGCTTCTTCTGTTATTCCACCCGAATCGGTGATAATCCCCTTGGCATTTTTAACGAGGTAAATAAATTCCAGGTACCCTTGCGGATCGATCATGATCATTTTATCATCCCTGATCTTGAATTTATCAATGATCTGGCGTGTGCGGGGGTGAACCGGGAAAACGATCGGAAGATCCATGGATGCTTCTTCAATGGCATGAAGAATAGATGCCAGTTTTTTTGGATCATCAACATTTGATGGCCGATGGAGTGTTACCAAGAAATATTCGCCGCTTTTAAGTTTGAAAGAATCCCAAAAAGCAGGTTTACGCAACCGGCTTATATTTTGAAAAAGGGTATCGATCATGGTGTTCCCAACAAAGTAGATACGACTGTCTGCCACACCAGCATTTCTTAATTGCTTATTCGCCTGTTCACTTGTTGTAAAAAAGTAATCGCACAATGAATCGGTGACGATGCGGTTAATTTCTTCAGGCATGGTCATATCGCCCGACCTGATCCCTGCTTCCACATGCGCCACATCCACGCATAATTTTTTGGCAGTGATGGTGCATGCCATGGTAGACGTTACATCGCCCACAACCAAAACCAGGTCGGGGCGGTTAGTCATTAACTCCTGTTCAAATTTAATCATGATGGCTGCCGTTTGTTCAGCCTGCGTGCCACCGCCACACTCCAGGTTCGCATCAGGTTCCGGAATTCCTAATTGCTCAAAAAAGTCGCCACTCATCTTTTTGTCGTAATGCTGACCGGTATGCACCAGCCGGTATTGAATATCCTTCCCCTCAGCCTGTGCAGCCTTGATTGCCCTGATCATTGGGGCAATTTTCATAAAATTAGGCCTTGCGCCTGCTATTAATGTTATATTCATCCGGATTTAAGAGCGTTTTTCAGATATAATAAATGCTAATACTTTAACGCATTAAGAAAGCATTTATTTTGTTCTGAAAACCTGTTTTGTTTTTTCTTTTAATACAAGATAAATGAACTCCGAGTTGCCGAATAGGTACCGTTTCCACATGCGTCTTGGCTCCTGGATGACCCTGTAAAACCATTCCAGCCCGGTCTTCTGCATCCACTTAGGTGCTCTTTTCACCAACCCTGATACCACGTCAAAACTTCCGCCAACTCCCATTATAAAAGGGGTTTTGATAACCTCCTTATACGTATTCAAAAATATTTCCTTTTTGGGAGAACTCATGGCAACAAAAAGAATACTTGCCCCCGATTCTGCTATCTGCCTGGCTACATCCTGTTCCTCTTCTTTTTTGAAATAACCATTTCTATAGCCAGCTATTATTTGTTCACCATATTCTTTTCCATAAACTTCCACCACTTTTTTAACCACTTCTTCTTTGGCACCCAGAAAGAAGATACGATATTTTTTTTCAGCAGCCAGCTTCACCAGGTTTGCCATAATATCTATGCCCGCCACCCGTTCAGGCAACGACCTGTTTAAAAAGCGGGAAGCCCAAACAATGGCCTGGCCGTCTGCATTAATAATATCACAGCTTACAATAGATTCCTTCAGCTCAGCATCCTTCTGTGCATTCACCACTTTTGCAGCATTGATGACCACATGATGAATGGCCCTCCGTTCAGTGATCGCATCATCGATCAGTCCGATCGTTTCCTGCATGGTAAGCGAATCAACAGGTATGTCGCAGATATTAATTCGTTTCATTGTTTTCAGATTTAATGTACGTGGTAAGCGCATAAAACATCCATGACTGTGCCCAGCGTATATAGGGTATGCGTGATGAAAAATATTTATTGACCTGGTAATAAAAAAAACCATCCGGGGACTGCATGTTTTTTATCGTCCAGGCTAAAACCGTATCCACCGTTTCTTTATGCTGTTTAAATTTTCCAAGCCGGGCAAGTGTAATCACCATTTGTGCGGGGGCATGAACATCGATGGGATACGTTGAATTATTATAGTATTTAGGGATACCCTCTTTGGTAAAAAAAGTATGGATATAATATTCAAAGCCCTTGTTCACATTTTCCCGGTACGAATCATCGCCCGAAAATTTCATATACTCAAATATGCATTCCAGGTTATACCCGGTGTGAAAATTATCAACCCATTGGTGAAAGGGCAAGGTGCCGTAGCCCCATGAACCATCTCCCCGTTGAAACGCACAGCAATAGTTCACCGATCGCTTTGCTTCATTGGCAAGTTCCTTTTCATTCGTAATGCTGAACACTCTTGCCAGTAAACGGCTTCCCAGTAATGAGGCATTAAACACCACACTTTTGTCCATCGGGGAATAAGAAAAGGCAAAATCACCCTTCTCGTCATATGTCCGGTTCAGGTCTTTCAGAATAAAGTCACAGGTACTCCGGGCTGTTTTAAGTAATTGCTCATCCTTTGTAATGCTGTATGCATCAAGCAGTGCATTGGCAATAAAGGTTGAGGCTACTACCGTGGGAGTATTCTTTGGCTGAAAAAAAGCACGTGCCTGCCAATCGAAGTTATAGCCCCAGCAGGCTCCGCTGTATCCCTCATTTTTAAGTTCAAGTATTTTACCTGAAAGAAAAATGATCTTGTTTTTATACTCATCCTTCGGTTCGTGCAGGTAAAGATTACAATACCCGGTTAAAAACAAACCGAGGCCCTTGGGGTTAAAGTCTTTTTTAATTCCCGTAACAGGCCTTAGGTTAAGCGGCGATCTTTTAAAGAATTGTATCCAGGCAAGCCGGAAGAATCTTTTCTTGGAAATAAAAGGAATTGATTGAAAAAAACGGCTGTTCAATCCATCATAGGGATCGTACCCCTTGAAGTTTTCAGCTTCACAGTATTTCTGAAGCCTGTTTAACGATTCTATGATTAAGCTGTTCAATGTGTTTCAGTTTGATAGCGGTATGCATGCTCACTATTTCTTTAAAATACGTGTATTTATGTGATCACTCAGCCAGGGATGGATCTCATAAAATGTGATCCCTGCATCCTTTGTATTTTCCTTTGCGGCAAAAGAATTGTCGCCTGCATATTTAATAGCAGCCACTACTCTTTCCGGCATTTTTTTTCGCAAAACAGTTCTCACCTCATCTGCTGATCCGGCATTGGTATATTCAGCATGCTGGTATCCAACGATCGGGCCACTGTCTATTCCCTGGTTTATGAAATGAATGGTTGAAATTACCGGTACATCCAGCAGCAATGAATAGGCGATCGTTGATTTACCTCTCAGTAACGGAAGGTATCCCCAATGATCGTTCAGCAAGCCCAGTCTGAATGAATTAAAAATATTTTCCCGGATGATAAAATTCAGTTTATGAAAACCAATGTCAAAATTTCCTTTCTTCAGCTCTTTGCCGATCTGTTCGTCTTTATGGTCATAGTCAAGCGTTTTATACGAAAAAAAATTCCCTTTAAGCATTGAGATGAGCTTAACAAATATTTTTATTTTCAACAGGCGGTTGATATGCTTGTTCGGATGATACGGCAGAAAGAATTGCTCTACCTGGTGTCCTTCTTTTCTTAATTCTTTTATGATGGATGGGAAAAAAGGCGGAAATCCTATCAGGCATATCCGCATGGGAGTATTATTATTGCTGAAAGGTATTTTGTCCAGGTCTCTTTCGGCAGTATTAACCGGGTATTGCAGCAGGTTTTCAGGAAGGTGATGGCGGCCTTTTTCATCAAGATTGGCATTGAACCGCTCCATACAACCATCCATCAGGTCCTTTTCATGATCGTTCTCTTTATAAAACCAGAGGAATTCATTAAAGTACCGTACGTCATTGGTTGATAAATAACCAGTGGAAAGAAATAACAATATCCGGGAAACACTTTCCCCGGGCAATAATTTTTTTCTTTTATAATGTATCCTGAATAATATATCCGCAAATGAAGCGGGAGAATTTTTAAATGTTTTGTTTATCCAACTCCAGTCAACGTTCCTGCTTTCCAATAAATCCTTAAGCAGAAAATGCCTCAATTCATCCGATTGAGGCTCATTTGCATTGATTGGTTTATGAGGGTTCATGACAATCATTCTGCTATGCAGTTTTTAGTTTTACCATACCGGCATCGGCATCAGCCTCTTTTAAAAATCCACTGAGGGTACCAAAGTCGGCTACATCGCCATACTTTTCCTGCACATACACCAGGAACCGTTCAATATCTCCATAATAATTACTATACTGTTTGGTATGGCATTCTATAAGTATGGGTATTCTTTGGTGAGGCGTATCAGCCAGTTGTTTTATCACCTGGTCGAAACTTGTTTTTAAGTAAGAGAAAGGCTGATTTCCTATTTTCAGATGTGTCTTATAAGAAACATAAGGGAACTTAGGTTTCGACTCTTCTGCGATCGGCGATAGCTCATATATCTTTTCCGGTACGTTGCCATTATAATAGTGACGCATCGAATCATTTTTTGAGATCTTCCGTTTAACCAGGTCAACAGCCAGGTAGCCAAGACCTTTTACGCCCGGCGTTACCGTTTGAAGCGGAATGATAAAAATTTCTTTCTTTTCTGCCGAGACTTTACAAAGATCATCATACACCGGGTAATACGGCATGGTCGGCTCTTCCAGTGTTCTGTAATCAACTCCGTTGCCGGGAAGGTACATCCCTCTTCGAACACCGGTCACTAAACGGATACCATGCTTCTCCATATTCTTCAATAATGTTCCGGAAGGTTGAAGTCCCCAGGAGCCGCCTTTGTATGCCACCACTTTATAATCCGGATCGATCGGGCGGATAAGTTCATGCAGGTAATTTACCGATTCACCAATAAGCTGATCCTGGTCTGCATCGCTGTACCTTCCAAAATTCCAGTTGTTGTTCAGGAAAAAGAAATCGTCTTTAAGGGTTGCATTCAGCCATTGCGGGTGCAGGTGAAGCTGAACATCAAAGCCATAAGATTTCATCAGCAGAACCGAATCATCCCATAAATTTTTCTGAAGCTTAAGGTTATAATCGGTGTGAATGTATTTTTTAAATTCCAGCTGCTGCACCACATCTACCATAAAGGTAAGTTTGATGCCGAGGCGCCGGGCCAGTTTCATAAAGAACATGGACGGCAGGTATTGCAGCTGTGCCACATTACCCAGCCCATTTCCCATCACTTCCCAGTCGTCTTCAATTAATATAGTGAACCGTTTACTCATTTCTTGTTTCGTTGGTTTCAGCCATTCAGTATTTCATCCACATTAATATCCTGTGGCATTCCGGTGAAAAGGCTGTCGTGTATTTTAAAAGTGGTTAAGGTAGTAAGGCATATGGAACGGAAGCTGATCGGGCTTTCATTACCTGATTTAAGTGCATTGATGAAAGCTTCTACTTCTTCTTTATGTCCTTTACCGGAAGATTTCAGTTTCGTGGCTTTACTTCCTTTATAGATAAGCCCGTCCTTAAAATCGTTGATAACGCCGATCTTGGATCCGCCAAAAACCTCGATCAGTTCTTTCGGCATTCCTTTATCGCCATTGGCAAGATAAGTGAGGTTACCCACGGAACCGTCTTTGAACTTCACCACAATGGCAATATTATCTGCTGTTGTTATTTTATCGTTCGTGCTGTTTATACACTCGGCATATACCTTCACGGGCTCTGAACCGGTAAAGAACTGCATCAGGTCAATGAAGTGACACATTTCGCCAATGATCCTGCCGGCACCAATATCTTTTTGCTGCAGCCAGTTATCTTTTGGTATCGATCCGGCGTTGATACGCATATTCATCACAATGGGTTCGCCCGTGTTTGCAAATTCTTTTTTGATACTTATGCTTACCGGGGCAAAGCGCCTGTTAAAGCCAACCATCAAAGGCTGGGTATGTTTCTTTTTTGTTTCAATTACCGAACTCAGTTGCTCCATATTTATGGCAAGCGGTTTTTCCACAAAAACATTCTTGCCTGCCTGTAATGCTTTGATAGAAAGATCTGCATGCGATGAGTGCGGCGTAGCAATGAATATGGTATTTACTTCTTCTTTTCCGAGAACATCATTCGCTTCCGAAGAACAGAAATTGAAGCCAAATTTATTGGCGACATTTTTTGCGGTAATACCCCGTGAAGTAACCACGCCATCCAGCGAAGCGCCGGAAGATTTTACATTTGGTATCAGGTAGCTTTGCGCAAAACTTCCTGCGCCGATGAAGGCGGTATTAACCACCGACAAGGGTTTATTTGAAAGCGATATGGCTGATCTCGATTTTGTTTCGTTACCGGAGTATTTCAGTAAGATACCAATGTGATGTTCTTTTACTTTTCCCAGGATGATGTCGTAAGCCTTTTCTGCATCGGCAATATCCACCACATGCGTAGTTAATGGTTTCAGGTTAACAGACTTTCTTCCAAGCAGGTCAAGAAAGGTTTCCATATTCCGTTGCTCGGTCCATCGTACATACGCATAAGGATAATCCTGCCCGTTCTCTTCGTAGTTAACATCGTATCGGCCGGGGCCATAAGAGCACGACATTTTAATATCGATTTCTTTCCGGTAATAATTCGGGTCCCTGGGAATATCCATTGGTACCACGCCAACCACAACTACTTTTCCTTTTTTACGGGTAAGATCCCCGGCCAGTTCGATCGGGTCGTTTGATTGTGTGGCAGCAGTGATGATCACGGTATCAAACCCGTGGCCATGTGTGAAATTATCACAGATCGTTCTCAGGTTGGGATCGTTCCTTAAAACTGCTTTATCAGCCGAATGCTCATTTGCAATGGATACAAATGATTCAGAAAGATCAATTCCAAAAACTGCACAACCATTGGCCTGCAGCAACTGGCAGGTTATCTGGCCAAGAAGTCCAAGGCCAATAACGCAAACTTTTTCACCAATGACTGTTTCGGCCTGGCGAATACCCTGCATGGCAATTGCACCCAGTGTTGTATAAGCAGCATCTTCAAAACTTACTTCACCCGGAATTTTTACAACCAGGTTTTGCGGAACAGCAACGATCTCGGCATGGGAAGCATAATCCACCCCGGCACAGGCAACCCGGTCTCCCGGTTTGAACATTCCATTGGTATCCATGCTGCTGATTACCGTACCTGCTGTACTATAACCAAGCGCCTTCAATGAATCCAGTTTGGCTTTTACCTTACTGATGGTAGCGCTGAGGCCTTCTTTTTTAATATTCTGAATTACCTGTGCAACAAGATCGGGCCGCTGCCTTGCCTTGTTAAGCAGGTTTGCCTGGGCAACTTTTACCGTACCTCTTTCTGTTCCGGCACTGATGAGTGAAAAGTGATTTTCAACTAATACCATACCTTCTGACAAGGATGGAAGAGGAACTTCATCTACATACAATTCGCCCGTCTTAAAATTCTGAATTACCTGTTTCATTATTATTTAGTCCGTTTTGGAGAGGCCGTTGACGACCAGTTATTATTTGAAAGTTTAAAGTTAGTTTAGTTGATTTTGAAAACTATATAACCTTTGAGGTTAAAATATTATTACATGAGTCTAACGCTGAATTTGCCTCATTATTATATAAAATTTTCATATGGAGCCTGATTTTTTAACTATTTGATGATATAATCCTCTTTTGAGACAGGGTCAGTTACCGGAGGGGGTAAATTTTGAATATTTCGCATATTCCGGCTTATTCAGTATCATTTCCCTGATCATGATTCTGGATACCGAATCAATGCTGTGAAGCGGATCGAGGAAATTATTTTTATCCCGGGTAATTACATTGGGCCAGTTAAAATCATACAGGTCGCCAAATAACTTCATGTCATCCTTAAATTTTTCGTACTCCTTATTCAGCTTAAACCGGTCTATTTTATCCTGCACCTCCGTATGCGTGGGAGATATGATGAATACCAGTTTGATATTATTCTTCACACTGTAATCCGACATCTTCTTAAGTTCGTTATAATAATTTTTCGGATACGAATAAGCTTTCAGGTAACGGTCTTCCTGGGCCAGTTCATAATTCCAGAATTCGTCTCTTGAAAAAGGTGGATTTTGTACTTCAACAGCCTGGTTAAATAATTCCGATTTTAAGAGCAGCATGGTATTCTCTACCGTAAACTTGCTCGTCAGGTACAGCGGGGTTGAATTTTTTACTTCCAATGCTGCCGATACCCTGTCTTTAAGCAAGGTACCGCTATACCCCTCGATGGAGATGCCGATGTAAACCGTATCAAGTTTATTGCGGGAACTGAGGTCCCAGAATATTTTGATCACATCCTGTAAAGATCCGGCTCCCGCAGCCAGGTTAAGCACTCTTTTACCATTCACTTCTTCAAAAAAATCCGGCATTAACCGTTGGGCCCTTGAATCGCCCAGTATTATTACCGGAGTTGGGTTCTGCTCATACTCAATAAGCCGGTACAGGTACGTATTCTTTTTACGTGCCAGTGCATTTTTTAACTCCAGTTTCTTTTTATCCTTCTCCTGGGAAAAATAATTGAACGGATCGATCATGATCTCCAGTGCAATAAGGATCACGAAGGGTGAAATAAAAATCAATATTTTTTTCAGAAACTTCAACATGCTTCTTCTTCAGTTTAAAATTGAAAATAAACGAATTGCTCCCCGCTGAATATCCCCAGATAAAAGATGAGGAATATCACACAATAATAAGAGAGCCACCTTACCGTATTATTTTTATTATTGAATAAAAGAACACGACCCGGGTAATATTCTTCCATAAAATCTTTAAGGAACACAATGCAGAATGCCAAAAAGCCATACAGCATGGTATCACCGTCCTTATAGGGCATGTGCAATGAGTCGGTGAATATCCGCTTGAAAATATGCAGGACCTCCGGAACGGTGGCAGCATCTCCGCCAAAGCTTAATGAAAACGCAAACAACAGGTATGTGAAAACACATCCAAACAAAATGTACCACCATCTCTTCCGGAGATTGAACCTGTCTTCAAAAGCATCTTTACTTTTTCTTGTAAGCATTTCAACACTCAATGCCAGCCCCTGTATGAAGCCCCACACCAAAAAATTAAGGGCCGCTCCATGCCATGCGCCAGATATGATGAACGTAAGATTGAGTGCGATCACGATACCCCATACCCCATATCTTCTGAAAGCAAAGGACAACGGCGTATAAACATAATCAGTCAGCCATTTTATCAGGGATATATGCCAGCGCCGCCAGAATTCCGACATGGTAGTTGCAAAGAAGGGGCGGTTAAAGTTTGGTATCACATTAATGCCCATCACTTTTGCACAACCGATCGCTATTAAAGAGTAGCCGCCTAAATCACCATACACCCTGATCGGCTGCATCAATGTGGCAAGCAGCAACGAAGAACCCACATGCTGATCGGCATTTTTAAAGACCGCATCAATGTAAATACTTAAGCGATCGGCCAGGGCCAGTTTCATAAAGTATCCCCAAAGCATCAGTTGCAGTCCGCCTACAACCATATCATAATTGAACTGGAGTTTTCCTTTGAACTGGTGCATCATATTTGACGCCCTTTCAATCGGGCCAGACATGACAACCGGGAAAAAAGAAAGGAACAACGCCACTACACCAAAATTCTTTTCGACTTCAATATCTTCGTTATATACATCGATGGTGTATCCCAATGCCATGAACGTATAAAAAGATATACCTACGGGTAAAAGCAGACTTAAATGCGGAAGAGGCAGGTGAAGCCCCGTATAGTTAAGTAAGGTAAATATGCCATCATTAACAAAATTGAAATACTTAAAGAAAAAAAGCGGCAAAAGGGTAATCACAACCGCTCCCGTAAGTAAAAGACTTTTGCTTCTGTCTGATTTTGCTTTGGCAATAAGATTGGTAAAAAGGTATGTGGTTAATGTAACCCCGGCCAGCAGCAATGCATATACCGGTTTTATATTGATATAGAAATAATAACTTGCCGCAAGCAGGAACATCCATCTGAATTTTTGCGGAAGCAAAAAGTACACGAGGAGTACTGATGGAAAAAATACCAGGAAATTAAAGGAAGTAAAAACCATGCAGCTTATAATTTGGAACTGATGATGGCTATCATGTCACCCACGTTTGCCATTTTATTCAGGTCTTTCAGTTTAAACTTTATTGCAAATTCATTTTCCACTTCCGCAATAAGAAGCATGTGAGATAATGAATCCCAGTTCTCCACATCCAATGCACTTAGTTCTTCCGTGATCACCAGCGAATTGTCTGCAAATACTTTTCTGAAAACCGGGGTAAGCTTGTTTACAATTTCTTCCTTTTCCATTTTAGTCTGTTTTTAATATTTTTTCCATTAGAAGTTTTTCGTTAAATGGCAGATAATCGAAAATGTCATCGTTATCTGATTTATATGATTTAACGATCTTAAATCCATGACGCAGCAGGATCTTGATCGAGAAAACACTGTTTTTAAAGATCTGGCACTGCACTTTTTTCAACTCCGGGTATTGGGCCAGCGCATTTTCTTCGATCCTGTCCATCAGTGCTGCATCAAGCCCTTTGCCCAGGTGTTCATTCCTGATATGAAAGTATTCAAGCTGGAGAGTCATTGGTTCCCGGTCGATCATCACATCTTTTACAATATGTGATTTTGTTTTCAGGAACTCAATACTTTCCTTTCCAAACGTATAGCTGATCAGGTTCGACTTCAGTATCCCCGATGGCATCTCCCCATTAAACCCTTCTATCCATGCGCCCGACCCGGAAATTGGCTTTCCTTCAAACTCGGTAACAATAAAACTGCTCAACGACAATTCACAACCATCCACCTCTTCTTCAAACATTTTTATGATCAGTTTCTTTGCCTCTGCCTCGGTTTTATTAAATAACGTGGTATAACTTAACCTGTCAGACATAGCTTTCTCTGATGCGATAACCACATCCGCTAAAAAAGGGATATCGCTTGCCACTGCCTTCCTGATCAGATATTCACTCATAGTTAAGTTTTCAGATTAAATAAACCTGTTTTTGGCGAAGTGCCGCTGTCAACTGTTCATTTTATGTTCAATCAGATCGATCAGGCTTTTCACATCTTCCAGCTTGCCCAGCTCTTTGAGCTTGAATTTTATGGAAAACTCTTTCTCCACCTCACCGATCATCAGCATATGGGTCAACGAATCCCAGTTGGCCACTTCGTTTGCGGTCAAATCATCTCTCAGCACAATGGCTTCATCATTAAACACGGTTCTGAAAATTGTTGTCAATTTTTCAGTTACCAGCGATCTGTCCATATTTATTTATTAGTGTTATTCAATTTTTTTTGATCTCAAAATCCTCCGATATCAATACCTCTTCTTTTAAACGGACAATGATCCTGTCTTCGGCTTCTTCAAAATATAGACCTGCCTCCTTATACCTGTTCTTTAACTCTTCGTCATCAGCGATCTCGGCCGTCCACAAAACATAATTTTTATAAAAAGCCCCTTTATACGGTAAAGATACAGCCCTTATAAGATTATATACTTCTTCGCCTGTTTTTGAAAGATCTATTTCCCGGTCGCTCTTTTTCAGCGGCCCGAAATAACTGAGCCCGGCGAGATCCTGCTTTATTGGTTCAAAGGAATCGCTTTCCAGTAGCTGAACCGCTTCCACCACAATTGTTTTATAGATCGCAAGCATCTTGGCCTGCACCTGCAAAATGTAATCAGTTCTTTCAATGCTGAATTTTTTCTGCAGCACTATATTACCGGTGTCCACATCCGCTTCTATAAAATGAACGGTTACGCCGGATTCGCTATCGCCGTGCATGATCGCCTGGTGTTGCGGCGACAAGCCCCTGTACTTTGGCAACAAGGAAGGGTGGATATTGATCGCTCCTTTTTCTGCCAGCGAAAATATTTCCTTCTTCAGTATCCGCCTCAGGTGGGCCGATATGATCAGGCCGGGTTTTATCTCCCTGATCTTTTCCCCAACAGCATCTGAATTTATATTCTCCGTTTTCACAAAATCAATTCCATACTTCTCTGTTACCTCATCCAGTACTTTAAAGTTTGCCGTACTGCTGTCAGGCGTAACCAGCAACGAAACACGGTGGCCCGCCTTAACCAGCGATTCGATCACCGCTGCGGTGTACATATCTTCCCCAAACACAACAAGGGTCATCGCTTAAAATTTTTCCTTTAACAGTTTCCGGTCAATCTTTCCATTTGTATTCAGCGGAAATGAATTTATAAACCGCATCTGCGTGGGTATCATGTACCCGGGCATTTTTGTCTTCATGTATTCAAGCAATGGCTTCGTATCAAAATCTGTTGATTCTATCACCATCCCTATTTCCGTATTATGAAGTTTGTTTGTAAACGCAATGGCTACCGCATTCACTTTATTAAGAAACTCTTTTGCAAAAAATTCAATTTCAGAAAGCTCAACCCGGAAACCCTGCACTTTTATCTGGGAATCTATCCGGCCCAGGTACATGATATCGCCTTCTTCATCGGCCAGGCAAAGATCACCGGTCTTATAAAACCGTGTTGATCCGCCTTTGTAATTAGTATAGAAAAAGGCTTCTTTATTTTTTTCATCGTTCTTCCAATAACCAGGCGTTAACTGCACACCACCAAGGCACAGTTCACCTTTTTCACCTGCGTTAACCATTTCTTTTTTGTCGTTGATGATGATGGTAAAGGTTCCATTCATGGCCTTGCCGATCGACATCAATCCATTGGAAGCTTTATTCTCACCAGCACGACTGTAAGTATAATGCGTGCAGAAAATGGTATCTTCTGTTGGACCATACACATTCATGATCTTAGCATTGGGAATGCAGGCAGCCCATTCACTCGTCACATCCAATGGAAGCGCTTCGCCGCAGAACAAACTAAATTTCATGCTTTCACAATGAATCTCGTCTAAATAAGGGCGCAGGTAATGAATGATGGAAGGAACCATCAGCGCTACAGTAAGATTATGCTGTTCCAGCAGGTCGGCTATGTAATTGAATTTTATTTTGTTTTTCGGGATGGTATAAACACAAGCCCCTCTAAGCAAAGGCGCCAGGTAAGACATCACAGACAGATCGAATGTAAGTTCAAACATCTGCAGGCATTTGTCGGACGGATCCATGGTAATGCCCAGTTCAAAAAATGCTTTTATGAATCCGGCCAGGTTTGTACGGCTGATGGGAACGCCCTTTGGTACCCCGGTAGTACCGGATGTAAAGAATATATAGGCCAGTGCATCGTCTTCAACCTGCACGGGTTCCAGGTCAAGTTTAGTAAAGACCAGTTCCTTTGACCGGATAACATTTAATTCCGGGAACAGAACCTCGTCGGAGGAATCGATGACAACCGATGCTCCTGCCTGTGTGAGCACATTCCTGTTTCTTTCTGCGGGCGTTTCGGGATTTACCGGCACGTAACATTTTCCTTCCAGCCAAAGCGCAATGATGGCTGCATAGGTTTCAATATCATCATTTGCTACGAGTCCTACATTAATATTATCTGCCCTTAATTCTTTAACAGAAGCCCTGATGGCTGAAATGGTTTCACCCAATTGTTTGTAAGAATAAAAAACCTCGTTGATACAAAATGCATTGGAGCCTGCATATTTTTCTGATGCAAGTAAGAAAGGCTGCAACACCTCACTATGAAACGTATTGTTGCTTCTCATTTATCTGTTCATTTAATGTTTGGTAACCCGGCCGGGCATCCAGGAATTCCCTGCACCACAATTCCAGGGTAAGCAGTTGATATATCTGGTAGGCATTATCTGCCGTTCCGTTCCGGTCGTCTGTTATCAGTTTTTTTACCACCGCATAGTTTACAAATCCCCGTTTTGTTATTGATTCTTCGCTGAGTAGTTCATCCACCATCACCCGCAGGTCGTTTGATATCCATGAGCGGATGGGTGCGCCAAAGGAAGCCTTGGGCCGGTAAATGATGGTATGCGGCAGCCACTTTTCAGCAGCTTTTTTAAGTATGAATTTTGAGACCCCTTTTTTAATTTTCAGATCGCCGGGAATTTCCATTGCCTTTGAAACCACCAGCCTGTCAATGAACGGAACCCTTACTTCCACCGATGCAGCCATGGAGGCCCGGTCGGAATACGTTAAATTCAAGCCCAGCATGAACATACTGATATCCGTATTACATATCTGGTTGATGGGGTCATTCTTGAATTTTGCATTGAATTTTTCTTCATGCTCTTTATTGATCGCATCAATGCCGCTCCAGTAATCTTTCTTCACCAGGTCTTTCAACTGGTTGGTATCATAATAAGAATAGCTTCGCATGTATGCCTCATTGAGCGGCATGGTTGCAAAACTCATAAAGCGTTTGGCCCAACGGCCAAATTTGAATCCCTTGCCTGATATTTTAACAGGCAATAAATTAACCACTTTAGCGATCACATATTTTACCGGCTTTGGCAAAAGATTAAAGCGCAAAGCCATCAGTGTTGCCTTTTGTCTCCGGTACCCGAAGAATATTTCATCAGCACCCATACCAGATAGTAAAACTTTTACGCCTTTTTCTTTTGCTGCTTTACAAATGAGGTATGTATTGATCGCTGCCGGATCGCCAATGGGTTCATCCAGGTGGCGCACCATGTGGGGCAGGTCTTTAATAATATCCGGACTTATTTTTATTACGTTGTGATCGAAGTGGTGCATCTCTGCCAGCATGGCTGCATACTTCTCATCGTCGGGCATTTTTTCAACCGCTTTGTCTTTATCGCCAGTACCGATCGTATACGTAGATAAATTTTCGTTGCTCTTCTTTGCAAGTACCGAGATCAATGACGAGTCTAACCCGCCACTTAAAAAACAACTTACCGGCACATCGGCCACCATGTGGCGTTTTACCGATAACTCGATCGTGTTGGCCACATCGTCTGCGGTACTGGGTATATCTGCCGATGCACCACTTACCACTTTTTCTTTGAGATCCCAGTATTTAACAAGCTTCAGCCCAGCTGCTTTGCTGTACGTCATATAATTGGCCGGCGGCAATTTGAAGCAACCATCAAACATGGTCTCATTACCCGATATCCAGATATAGTTCAAACAGCTTACCAGTGATTTGGCATTTATCTTTTTATTAAATCCCGGAATGGTTACCAGTGTTTTTAATTCAGAACTGAAAGCAAATGCCCCGTTGATCTGGGTATAAAATAATGGCTTGATACCAAAATGGTCTCTTGCAATAAATAATTCGTGGCTGTTCTTATCATACACTGCAAAAGCAAACATGCCAAGAAAGTAATTCAGGCATTCGGGGCCATAGTGCTTATACATTTCAAGCACCACTTCCGTATCGGAAGAAGTTTGAAACACAACCTGCTTTTCGCTGGTGAGTTTTGCCTGCAGTTCTTTATAATTATATATCTCCCCATTGAATATGATGGCAAGATCGCTCTTATGCAAAGGCTGATTAGCTGCTTCGCTCAGATCAATGATCGATAAGCGCTGGTGGGCAAAAGCAATATGATCATCGTGCCATACAGACTGGTTGTCTGGCCCACGATGCTGCTGTACCTTATTGGCTTTCGCCGCCAGGTCAACATTGTCTTTAAACCCAATAAATCCGGCTATTCCGCACATTTTTTATTATTTACAGTATCAATGCTGTTCTGAATTAATTTATTTTTCTGCTCAGATCGTTTTAAAATACTCAAGCAGTTTGCTTACTATTTTTTCAGCAGTGAACTTTTCAGCCAACGCTAAATTATTCACGCTCATCTTTTCCTGCAATGGCTTATTATTTACCAGGGCAAATATCTGCTGATATACCTGTTGTGGATTTTTTTTCTCCACCCACAGGCAATGTTCATTTTCCGTCATATAATCCGCCGCCGCCCTTATCTTAGTTGTAATGACTGGTCTGCCGGCCCCCACCGCCTGGAAAACTGCCATCGGGAAGCCTTCCTCGTGATAAGTTGGCAAAATAAGCACATTACAATTAGCATAATAACGTCTGGTTTCGCTTTCAGGTATATGACCCGGCAATTTAATATTATCTTTTAGCCCATATTTACTGATAAGGCTGTTAACCTCTTCCACCAGGGGGCCATTACCCAGGCAGAACAGGCAGAAATTTACATCCGCCTCTTTTAAAAGCTTACATGCCTCTACCAGGTCTAAAATTCCCTTCTCATGCATGAACCGGCCTACGAATAAAAGCACATTGGTCTCTTCCGTCAGGCCCAGGCCTTTTTTGAAGGCCGGATCCGGTACATACAGGTCTTTCTGAATAACATTTGCCGTAACCTGCACTTTTTCCGGTGGCACGCCTATGCGCAGGAAATTATTTCGTTCCTCCTGCGACAAAGTGAGCAACAGACTCGCCTTACGCAACACATAATTCTTAAGCAGGTTCTTCGAGAATACCACGTTGCTTTCCGATCCATGAAATTTAAGAACGATCTTAAGGTTCCGGTTATATCTTTTTAAAATGAACATGGTGATGGAATCCCTTACCAGTGTTTTATTGTCGAATGCCGTGTTCAGGTAAACGATATCGGTCTTTTGAATGGCCGCCTTTTTTTTCAGATCACGGGCATTTTGAAAAACAAGCTTCAGGCTGTTGATCATCCCATTGGCTGTACCCCAGTTGCCATAAGCACAGGCTTCTGTTTCTGCACCCGCTTTTCGGAAAGCATCGATCTCCGATTGAGCGATCTCGGTATGCGTGGTACCATGTAAGCCAAATAATATTTTCATCTTTTAGGATCGCTTTTAAATAGAATTGAAAATGGATAACAACTCCATACTTACTTTTTCTGAATCAAAATTGGTTTCGGCTGTTCGCCTTGCTGCCGCACCCAGTATATTTATCTTTTCCGGGTTATTAATGAATACCAATAAAGCCTGTACTATGTCTGCAACCGAATCAGGATCTATCAGCAACGAGTTCTCTTCGTTATGCAGGTATTTTGGAACATCGCCAACTTTTGTAGCGATCACGCCTTTACCAGAAGCCAGGAATTCACCCAGCTTAAAAGGAAAGCCTGCATTGGCAAAGCGTGAGTTGACTCTCGTCATACAAAATATGTCGCAACTGTTCAGTGTTGAATAATATTCTTCGGTGCTTAAGAAGCCTTTAAAGAGTATCCTCCCCTTTGCGGCCGATGCGGCGATCTTTGTTTTAATCTTATCAACATCAGCCGGGTTACCGAGGCCGGTTAATATAAGTTTGATGTTATTGTCTTTTTTGCTCACTTCCTCAAACGCATCAAGCAGGTAACCAAGCCCATCCTTCGGCGCAAAGGAGCCGCCGTAAAAAATCTTCAGGTCATTTTTATTTACAGCATGCCCATTGATCTTAAAATAATCCAGGTTGACGGTTATTGGGATCAGGTGTACCGGTATCTTTCCTTTGCAATTAAGTTCAGCTCTTTCATATAAGTGATCAGAAATAGCAACATAGGCTTTTGTAAAATACCGGGAAAATTTAAACAGCACCAATGAGGTTTTAATGCGCAGCTTATTCATAAACCCAACGTGTGCTTCAAAACGGTTGTCTTCGATAATATCAAACACGATCTTATACCCGATCATTCTTCCGTACATTAAAAAAATAATGTTCTTAAGATCGGGGTAGTTGTAATTATAGATGATGTTCTTACTGCCGGCCTGTTTGTTCTTTCTTAAGAACGAGATTCCCCTGCCCCAGAAACTGAAAATAGAAAATGGATTGCCAAGCCGGAACCCAATGATCCGGAAGTTAATATTATTCAGTCGTCCTTCTTTTCCTATGGATACTTTATTATCGGTTTCGTAAATAAGGTTATTCGCACTCAGCAGGCCCTTACCTATCAACGGCTCAAACAGGTTTCGTACCCGGGTTGACCCGGCCATCCCGTCGAAGCAGGAAACACCCATTATCACTATATTAAGCCCCTGGTTAACCATTATCAATTTGTTTTACCGATCATGGAAGCAATCACTTCCCGGAACCGGTTTCGTACTTTTTCGGAATCGTAATTTGTTCCGGCTATGCTGATCGCAGTTGCTGCAATTTGTTTTCTGAGGTTAATGTCCTTCACTAATGAAGCAACCGCTTCTGCCAACCGGTCAACATTATTTTCGGTTACCGTCATAGCCCATTTGTTCTGCACGGCATCTTCCACAAGCGCCGTTTCGCCCGGGCCAAAAACAATGACCGGTGTTCCGCTGATCATATACTCGGGTGCCTTTGTAGGCATGGAGTATTTTATGAACCGGATCGACTCAGCCGAAAAATCATACGGCAGGTAAAGAAAATCTGCTTCTGCAAAAACTTTTGGCAGCTCCTTATAAGCAACCATTGCCTTATGTTTTACGCATTTGTATTTTTCGATCCAGGTTGGCTGGTCTTTTGTCTGAAGTACAAACTGCACAGAAGTTTTCAATTCATCATTTACTTTATCAACAGCCTGGGCCAGCGATTCCAAACTTGTCTGAATGCCCGTACCAATTCTTCCGGCATAAAGTATTGTTGGGTTTGCGCCCAGTTCATAATTATTTCGCTGGTGACTTTTCCAAAAATCAATTTCAATGGGGTTATGAAACGTAATGAAATCCTTTCCGTACCGCTTTTTATATTCCCTTGCCATGGCATGACTGATACTCAACAGCACCGTAGCCCTGTCCATCATCGCTCTTAACTCACGGTCAATTCTTTTATGCCAGTAATTTTTAAAGGGCCCTTTCTGGCTTATGGTGGAAGGCCAGTCATCCATCACGTGATAGATCATCGGTTTCTTTGCATATTCCTGGATCGCTTTACAAAACAACACGCCTTCCCGGCTGGATGCCTGTGCATAAATGCAGTCGGGGTTGTATTCATCGATCCATTTGCAGAGTTTATCTGACAATTCGATACGGGAAAGAGAATGAAACAATCCGATGTATTCAAGAAAAGGATAAAAATAATTGTCGATCAGCTTCGTCCTGAAACTTGCTTTGGCAGCAACAGGCGCCCCTTTACTTGTTTCCGTTTTTACTTTTCTTTCGCCGGATGCTACTTTACGTTGCAAGAGATTAAACGGGAACATCCATTTGTATTCTTCACTACCCAGTATATAATAGGTATCGCAGGCCTCTGCATTGATATTATTAAATATATGATCGGTGCATACTACTGCAAGCCTGTCCTTACTCCATCCGCCAAACAGGTTTGCCTGGGTAATACCTCCGCCAAAATTATTGTTGAATGGCTGTCCGATTATCAGGGTTTTGGGTAAGGGCATTTAAGCATTATTAGTTTTTAGTACAGAAATCTCCGGGTCAGTTTTGCAAATGAGCTTTTATGGTTTCATCAGAAAGTTCCCTGATCTTATCTGAATAACAGATCCCGGCCGCAATCCATACCAACACATAACTCATGTTAAAAACCAGACCCCCGGTGGGGTATAAATAAACGATCCAAAGGAATACCCACATGGCTGCCGCCTTCGATAACACATTCTTCGATTTAAAAAAGCCTTTATAAACTGCGGGAACAAGCATGCCCAGCAATAGGGCAAGACTGAGAACACCGCCTTTCAGGATTATCTGCAAATACCCTGTTTCAATATTATCCCGGAAACCGGCTCCTTCTGCATCATTCACATTGTCTACAATCGGGCAATAGTATTTTCCTTTTATCCCTTTGCCGATCACCCAATCGTTGGATGACATATCTGCGTACATATAGTCTTCCACACCCGACCGGGTATCTTCTTCACCCCTGTCTATAAGAAAATTAAACATGGCTGGCGTTTTCATACCCGCTACAACGGTAGATGCAACCAATGCTAAAACAACAGCCATTGAAATAATAAGGGCTTTCTTTTTAGTAGTTATCACGTAGATCATACCCACACAGACCAGGGTGCTTCCATTTATAAAAATCAATCCCCTGCGTGCCCGGAATATGGAAAAGAATAAAGCAACGCCCATTACAACCAGGGCGAAAATATTTTTCATTCCGACCTTTCCAAAGAATCCCCCCTTTTTGCTTGTATGATAAACATAGTTAAGTAATATAAAACCGATGGGCAATGCCAGTATGCTCGTAAGATTTTCCACCAGGCCCTGGCTTACCAGGTTCAGGCGGTCGTAATCATGAAGGGTATCGTAAAATAGTACAACGCCAAGGAGAAAACAAACACCCAGCGCTACCAGCACCATGAATATCTTCTTATATGATTTTATGTTCCGGGGCAGCAAAAGAACCACCGATGCAAAATAAGGCCATATGCCAAAAGTGATATCCAGGAACATTTGTTTCAGGGAGTTAAAATCGTACTGCGAGCCCCTTAAAACGATCGTTACTGAATAAAGAATATTAATGGTAAACAGCGTTTGAAGATATTTGCTGTCGAATTTAAATTTCATCAGGCTGATGCTGCCTGCGATCATCAGAATAAATCCTATTATCTGGAAACCCTGGCAACTGGCAGCACTCAGCCAGTCGGTTTCTGCAGATGCCAGGAAAAAGAACAGCAGGTAAACAGCAAATCCATACCAGAAATAGCCAAGGCTGGCTTCATGTTTTTTTGAAACCGTAAGTACATTTTCGCCCGGGTATATATTCTTCCTTATCAATGAATCTTAAAATTATTTTTAAGGGTTCTGTAATTAATATTTTCAAAAGATTATTGTATGCCTGCTAAGGAACGGAACACAGCAGTATCAGTTCTGCCGGAAATTATTTTGTCCCTTGTTCTTAATACGGTTCAGCAGGTAGGTACTTAATAAATGGCCGGCTTCAACATGCCCCCGGTTTTTCCAGTGCCCGCCATCGATCTTTAAATAATCGTCGGCTGCCAGCTGGCTTATGGGATCCACGTATTGTACCGACAGTTCCTTCATCAGTTTTATGGCATTCTGGTAATGTTCTTCTTTTTCTTTTATATCATTTGATGCAGGGATTATCAGAACGATCAGCTCGGCATTATTTGCACTTACATAGTCCTTCAGTTGCTGCAGGTAATCTTTGGTGAGTTTATATTCCTGTTCGTTCGTTTTGCCTTTACTTCCGCTGAGCCTGTTTGCAACTTTATCTTTCAGGTCGCCAAGAAAAGTTATAAAGCGGCTTCGGATAAGTATCTTCTGGACGAAATTCAGTTCTTCCAGCGGGAATGAGCCGGTGGCTTTTTTAAATGCTTCCCGCTTTGTGATGCGATAGGGTTTAAAATCCTTATCGTAATCGTAAAGATTGTAACAGGAAGCAAGGTCATTAAATACGAGTTGATCATAAGGCAACAGGTTATCTTCAAAATCATTGCCCACATAAAATCCCAATACCACGTAATTTGAATGCTGAAGCGGCAAGTATTTTTTTACTGTAAAGAGTGCATGATTTGTTCCGGTAGCCGGGATGCCTGTATTCCACACAAGCGCAGGATGGACTTTTTTAATATCGCTTTCCAATACATCTACATACGAGCTGTCGATATTGGCAGAAGCGCCCCATGTAAAACTATCGCCTGCCACCAGCACTTTTAATGAATCGCTGGCAGGGGAGATCGCCGTAAAGTTATCCCGGTCGTGATAACCCTCATTGTTGATCATCTTCAGCCGGTTGTAATACCATATCTCTCTCAGGAAATGAATGGAATCGGGAACACCCACCTGGTTTGAAACATACCTGGGGCCGCCAACAGAATCGCATGCCCACCATTTGGCCTGTGTAAGAGAGAAGCGTTTCATTTTATCGTAGGTAGACTGGTAGTGTGTGATGGCCAGGATTATTTCACCAATAACAAAAATGACCGCAAACAGGAAAAGAAACGTAAATAAAATAAATTTTATTTTTTTTCCTTTTGCAACGTTTGTTGTTTTTTCTTTCTCTGCCATGGCATTTAGTTAATCCAGTTTAAATTCTTCCTTCCAGTTTGTATCATTCAGTAATTCTTTCTGGCCTGTTTTATCAAAAACAAAATTCCCCACTACTAAAAAATCCATCTCGGTACGCATGAAACAACGGAAAGCATCATCGGGAGTACATACAATGGGTTCGCCACGTACATTAAAGCTGGAGTTAACGAGCAATCCAAATCCCGTTTGATTTTTAAATTCGTTGATCAGGTTCCAGTAGCGTGGATTTGTTTTTTTGCTTACGCTTTGGATCCTGGCAGAATAATCTACGTGTGTTACTGCAGGGATATCAGAGCGAAGGTGATAAAGCCGTTCATACATCTCCATGTCGTTGTAGTTAGCCGGCAATGGTTTGATATGTTTCTCCTGCACAGGCATCACCACCAGCATGTACGGCGATGTTCCCTGTAATTTAAAATATTCGTTAATATCCTCTTCCAGTACAGAGGGCGCAAAAGGCCTGAACCCCTCCCGGTATTTTATCTTCAGGTTCATTTTTTTCTGCATCTCCGGGTTTCTTGCATCGCCTAATATACTGCGGCCTCCCAGGGCTCTCGGGCCATATTCCATTCTTCCCTGGAACCAACCTACCACATTTCCTTCGGCCAGCTTTGCTGCCACCACTTTGGTAAGTGCGTTGAAGTCTTCGTAATAATTATACTTAGCATCGTATTTTCTTACCATACCAAGTACGTTCTTATCATCGTATTCCGGACCTAAGTAAGCGCCTTTCATTTCATCGGCCACATTCGGGTTTACGGTTCTTTTTTCTCCTTTCCATAAATACCATCCCAGGTATGCGGCACCCAATGCGCCACCGGCATCACCCGAGGCCGGCTGTATCCAGATATTCTTGAATATGCCTGTTTCAATAAGCTTTCCGTTTGCCACACAGTTCAATGCAACACCACCTGCCATTACCAGGTTGTCGCTGTTAGTTAATTTTTTTGCTGTTTGAGCAAGTTTAATAACGATCTCTTCCGTTATCTGCTGAATGGCCAGCGCCATATTCATATAGTCTTGCGAAATTTCTGATTCCGGGTTGCGGGGAGGCAGGCCAAATAATGCTGTCCACTTGCTGTTATTGGTCATCTTCAATCCCGTGGCATAATTAAAGTAATCCATGTTCAACAGGATGGATCCGTCTTCCCGTATGTCGATCAGTGTACTTAATGTTTTTTCCTTGAACTCTTTTGTTTGCGGAGAATCAGGATTACCATAGGGAGCCAGGCCCATCAGTTTATATTCACCGCTGTTTACGGTAAAGCCTGTGTAATAAGTAAAGGCTGAATACAGTAAACCAAGCGAGTGAGGGAAGTGTAATTCCCTCAGCATCTTTATCTCGTTACCTGTACCATGCCCGATGGTAGTAGTTGCCCATTCGCCCACACCGTCGATGGTTAAAATGGCGGCGTCGTTAAAAGGACTGGGATAGAACGCACTGGCTGCATGCGATAAGTGATGTTCCGGAAAAAGAACCGGTATCTTCTTATCGCTGAATTTTTTGAACTCATCATTCAGCATTTTTTTCATGAACAGTTTCTCCTTTATCCATACCGGAACAGAGGAAAGAAAACTGGTAAGACCTTTGGGAGCAAATGCATGATAGGTTTCGATCAGCCGTTCAAACTTAATGAAAGGTTTATCGTAAAAGGCAATTGCTGTCAGGTCTTTGAATTCAATACCGGCTTCCTGCAATACGTAGCGTACGGCATTTTCAGGAAAAGAAGGATCGTGTTTTTTCCTGGTAAAGCGTTCTTCATGAGCAGCTGCTACTATTTCACCATCGCAAACGATGGCAGCAGCACTGTCGTGGTAGTAGGCAGAAATTCCTAAAATAAATGTGGCCAAAGCGTTAGTCTTTTAAATTAAAACAATGTATAAATGAACGGCGCTATTGCAGATCCTGCTGAAAGCACAATTAATACTCCAAATACCAAAAGCACGATAATGAGGGGCAGCAGCCAGAATTTTTTCCTGACTTTCAGAAAGGCCCACAGTTCACGTAAAAATTCCATATACTATTTTTTAAGTTGTTTAATAAGGATGTTCAATGTCTGTTGCAGTAAAAACATGGTCTCTTGTTACCATTACAGATTTGCTGCTTTTCTTAAACGTCTTCAGGTCGAGCGTATCTTTTCCCGCCATCCGCCTGAAAACACTTACCGGGAATAATATGACAAAGTAAATAACCGATAAAAGAATTTTTGATACGACCTCGCCCAATAAGGTGGTTAATCCCAGCCAGACAACGGCAAACGGATAATAGAACATAGGAATGGCCATATTAATTACGAGCGCCAGTATGGCTATCTCATAATAAAGAACCCTTTTGGTATAAAACCCCAGCAAAAGCAGGATCAATACCATGGCCATGCCCGTATCGGACGCCTGTTTTTTTGAAATGTCAGTCGGGAAATATTTTCCAAGTAATCCTCCCTTTTCCTTTACCATAATATATTGTTTACGTTTTATCCAGGCTGCCGGTCCAGGCTCATATATAATTTTAAAAAAAACTATAACGCTGGATCTGGCCTCTTATTTTACCAGCCACGGCTTTATGGATATTAATCTTTAAAAATATCTCTTTCCTTAGCTCATTTTCACTTTATCAAACAGCTCCAGGTGCATTTTTAATACGGCCTCCCTGTCAAAAGCAGGTAAAACATGCCCTTTTACCTGGTTATTTATGCAATATCTTATTCCTTCGGCAATATCCTCTGCATCTTTATACTTAGCAAGATACCCATTCTCTTTATGCCTGATCATATCCGGAATGCCTCCCACCTCAAATCCTACAACGGGCGTACCGCAACTTAAGCTTTCCTGAACCGTAGTTGGCAGGTTATCGGCCAACGACGGAACCACAAAAACACTGGCCGCATTATACACCAAAGAAACAGAATATTCGTCTTTTAAATAGCCCATGAACCTGGTTTTAAAAGGAATGGCCTCTTCAATCTCCTTGTTGTAACCACTTCCGAATATCAATACCGATACATTGCCGAGTCTTTTATCCCTGCTGAGGATATCAAGTGCACGCAGCAAATATTTCCAGCCTTTGTACGGGCTGTTGACCGTTACTGCCCCAAATGCAATTACAGTTTCGCCTGCATCAATATTCAGAAGCTGTTTCGTTGCCGCTTTATCAGCAGGCATGAACAGGGTGCTGTCGAATATATTAGGAATATAAAAGACCGGTTTATTTTTTGTGAGCAACGACTCCTTGCTGCAATTATACAACCAGCGGCTTGGCGCCACAAAATACAGGTTATTATATTTTGAATAAATCTTTGTCTTCTTTTTAAACTCCCTTGCAGACAGATCATTCTTTTCTGAAGGCACAAACATGGGACAACTGTTACAGCCTGTTGTTTTGTACCTGTCGCAGGTAAAACTGTGGTGGCAGCCTCCAGTAATATTCCACATGTCGTGCATAAAGAATATCACCGGTTTATTGAGCCTGGCTATCTGCCGGATACTTCTGAAATTCAAAAACCCTTTTAATGCCCAGTGTATATATATGATATCAGCCTGCTTTACCTCAGCAATACGGGAGAGATCACTACCAAGCACCGGGTATGAAAAAGACCCCATTTGCTTATCGATCTTCCGGGTAAGAAATTCCTGTATCCTGTCATCGATCCGGGCAACCAGTTTTTGCTTCAGGCCCATGTACCTGATACCCGAGGTTACACTATCGGTACGGTGTAATGAGACGATGTTTGAATCAACATTGACCGTACGAAAAGCGTTTTGCAGCCTGAGTGCCGACCTGCCGGCAGATTCCACTGAATATTGTATGTGTACAATTTTTCTCATTGCCGGTTCATTACCTGTACCAGATCTTTGCAGTTGATTTTTTATAAAAAATATTATAGTACTGTATGGGTGCGATGATATAACCGAAGACGTTTGAAGCGATGGATGAAATAATGACCGCCTCCACGCCCATGTGAAAATATTTTATCAGCAGCAGCGACAAACAAAAGAACACAATGGAAGAACCAATGGCAGCAAAAAACTGTATCTGCAGCGTTCCGATCCCGTTGATAACACTTACAAAAATGCTGGCGAACATGGTTGTTGAGAAAAACAACAGGCAAAACGCCGATATCTTAAAACTGATATGCCCGGCAACTTCTTTTCCTACCCACAGGGTATATATCCTGTCAGAAAACAGTAACATGATCAGTCCGCCCATAACGAACGGCACCAGGATATAGAGATATTTTTTCACTGCATTTTTGATCCAGTCGTTCTCTTCTTTATGATAAGCATCGGTTACACCACTCCATAGCGGGCTTAATAATATGGTAAAGCCCATCAGCAATACCGAAAAATACCTGTAGGCAATACTGTAATAGGTAACATTCTCGGTCTTAAAATAGTGCGCTATAAGAAACAGCGATGTTTCAAACTGAATGATCGCCGCTATCTGGAGCACAAAGAATTTAAGGCCCAGCTGCATGATATCCTTTGCGTACTCCTTTTTTACAAATCTGAGAGAAGGTGTATAGTGCCTGAACTTCGTTTTAAAAAAATAAATATTTGCTGCCAGTAAGACCAATACGGGCGCAATACCTACCGAAAATCCCATGTACAAAAGAGATCCTGTTGTGAATCTGGTTAACAGGAAGATGAGCACCAATCCCAATAACTGGCCAAGCATATCCAACATAGATGCTTTTGCCGGCTGCTGATCGGCAGTCAGGATCGTACTGATGACCCGGAAGATGAATTGAAAACAGAAATAGGTGAAAACAAGCATAGCCAGTTGAGAAACTTCTTTCTCCATAGCCGGGGGCAGGCTTAATAAACTATGCCAGGTGATGAATTGGTTGATGAAAAGTAACATCAACCAAAGTGCAATAAAAATAAGGCTGACATAATAATATGTGGTGCTGATATAGATACGCACCGCTTCGTTGTCGCCTTTTGCTTTGGCCGCAGCAAATTTATTGCGCAGGCCGTGTGTGAACCCAATATCGAAAAAAGAGATCCAGGCGATCATTGAACTCAATGTAAGCCAGATCCCGTATTGGGAAGGATTGATATAATGGATTGTTAGCGG
>Ga0209023_10000331_pt1 | contig 77846 bp, 79 predicted proteins | sample LakOneMetagenome_FD_187468 | JGI IMG/M metagenome (GOLD analysis project Ga0209023, IMG submission 187468) | Freshwater and sediment microbial communities from Lake Erie, Canada (SPAdes) (version 2) | ecosystem: Environmental > Aquatic > Freshwater > Lentic | place: Lake Erie, Canada... | reverse complement strand
GTGGCATCGCCTTTCTCGGCAATCAAATCTTTGGAAAACCTCGAAATGGGATTCAAAGGATCGTCATTGATTTCAGAGCCGGCGACTACTGGAATGTATTCGTCTAATAATTCAATCATCTTTCTAGCCAAACGGGTTTTGGCTTGGCCTCGTAGTCCTAGAAGGTTGATGTTGTGTCGGGATAAAATGGCGCGTTCCAATTCGGGAATCACTGAATTCTCAAAGCCGTGTACGCCTTCAAAAACGGGTTTTCCTGATTGTATTTTCAATCGGAGGTTGTGGCGCAACTCGTCTTTAATGCGTTTGCTTACGTAACCCGATTGCTTTAATTCGCCTAGTGTATTGATAGTATCTATTTTCATCTAATTAAGTATAGCTAAATTATAATTCTTAAATCTCAAATCGTAAATCGCATGGCTATTTCACTCGTTTCTTCCGATTGGTCTCATAATCTTCAAAGATCATTTCGCCCAAGCCTTTTAGTCCGGTGTAAAATGCTTTCCCCTGATTGGCTTCGGTGAACTGATTCACAAAGCGTTGCAAGTACGGATCTTGCGCAATCATGAAGGTCGTAATCGGAATGTGTAGCTTCCGAGCTTGTTGTGCTTGGTTGTAGCATTTGTCCACAATGTATTCGTCTAAACCATTGCTGTTCATGTAGTAGGAACCGTCGCGTTCTCTGACGCAACTGGGCTTTCCGTCGGTAATCATGAAAATTTGTTTGTTGGTGTTGCGTTTCCGCCGAAGTATGTCCATTGCCAATTGTAATCCGGCCACGGTATTCGTATGATAGGGACCCACTTTTAGGTAGGGTAAATCGCGAATGGCTATCGACCAAGCGTCGTTTCCGAAGACTAAAATGTCTAAAGTATCTTTTGGGTAGCGCGTCGTAATTAACTCAGCCAAAGCCATCGCCACTTTTTTGGCTGGTGTGATTCGGTCTTCTCCATACAAGATCATGCTGTGGCTGATATCGATCATGAGCACGGTACTCATTTGCGCTTTGAATTGGGTCTCTTCGACTACCAAATCGTTTTCGGTTAGCATGAAACTTTCTACTCCATTGTTGATTTGCGCATTGCGTAAGCTTTCGGTTAGTGAAATTCGTTCTAGGCTGTCACCGAAGTGAAACTCCCGAAATTCCCCGGTATGTTCATCGCCATTGCCCGCTTGCTTGGTTTTGTGATTGCCGGCTCCGGAGCGCTTGAGATTTCCGAAGATTTGGTCTAACGCCGCTTGTCGGATGGCGCGTTCCGTTTTGGCGGTGATTCCGGTTCCGGTAGTACCGTCGTCTTTGAGTTCCTCTCGGATGTACCCTTTCTTTTTTAGATCTTCAATGAAATCATCAATCGTATAGGCGGCATCGGTGAGTTTGTATTCCTTATCCAATTCGCGCAACCAATCGATGGCTTCGTCAAAATCGCCGGAAGTGTGGGTGATTAATTCTTTGAAGATTGCAAAAAGTTTGTCGAAAGGCGATTGAAATGGAGCTTCGTACGCCTTAAAATAAAATCCTTTTTTAAACTGATTTTCCATAGCTCATAAAATTACTGCATTTGAATATGGATTGGAACGAAACGGTTATTAATTTTTAGTTAAAAGAAATCGGTTGGAAAAAGGAGACATCGCGCATTCCATTTTGACCTATTTTGCCCTATCTTTACTTTTCTAATCCTAAAAAAACAGTTTCCTAGATGGACGTTGCTATTAAAAATCGATTTCCTACTTTCTCGAATGCGCTGCTGGAAGAAATAGAGGCGAATGCCGTTTACCAAACCTACCAAGCTGGTGCGATCATCATGCGCACTGGTCAATATATTCGAAATACCGTGTTAGTGTTGAGCGGGCAAATTAAGATCTACCGAGAAGATGACGATGGCGGTGAGTTTTTTATGTATTATTTGCAACCGGGGCAAGCTTGTGCTATCTCGATGATTTGTGCCACCAAGAGTGAGAAGAGTCAGATCATGGCCAAAGTGGTTGACGATGCCGAGTTGATGCTAGTGCCGTTGTCGTTGATGGACCAATGGATGATGCAGCACCGCAGTTGGTATGAATTTGTGATTGATACCTACCGCTCTCGGTTTGAAGAAGTGTTGGAAGTCATTGATAATATCGCGTTTCGGGCTATGGATGAGCGCTTGGAGTTCTATCTCAACCGCCAGCACGAAGCTACTGGTAGTCGGGAATTGAAAGTGTCGCACCAAGAAATTGCTTCTGATTTGAGTACGTCGCGCGAAGTGATTTCCCGTCTTTTGAAAAAAATGGAACAGCGTGGTTTTTTAAAATTGAACCGCAATCAAATTGAACTTTTGAAGTAAAAGGCCTTGCGTGATAAAAGTCACCATAAGCCCCTTAAAATTCACTAATCTTTGTTGTTAAAATCGCATTCATGGAATATTTCGGATATCTGGCCTCCATCTTGATTGGCATTACCTTAGGCCTAATTGGTGGTGGCGGTAGTATTCTTACCGTGCCCATTTTGGTTTACCTGTTTCAAATTAACCCAGAAAAAGCTACGAGTTATTCTTTGTTTATTGTTGGGATTACCGCTATGGTTGGGGCTTACCGTCATTATACCTTAGGGAATTTAAAAATAAAATCGGCTTTGTATTTTGCTTTTCCCTCGGTAGTTTCCTTGCTCTTTATTCGGAAAATTGTATTGCCTGCGATTCCGGTTCAGTTATTTTCAATTGGTACTATTGCCGTGTCGAAGGACTTGCTTATTATGGTAGTTTTTGCGGTTTTGATGATGGCTGCTTCGGTATCGATGATTCGAAAATCAGCAACAACTACCACAACAACTAAAATTAACCTTCCTCGCTTGGCCTTAATTGGATTTTTAGTGGGATTTATTACCGGTTTTTTAGGTGCTGGAGGTGGTTTTTTAATTATTCCTGCCCTACTCTTTTTTGCCAATTTGCCGATGAAGCAAGCCGTCGGAACTTCGTTGTTGATCATCTTTATCAACTCGTTGATTGGGTTTACCGGTGATGTTCTTAATGGCGTTTCCATCCAATATTCTTTCCTTCTTACCGTCGCTGCGATTGCCATCGTCGGTATGATGATTGGTACCCAATTGTCTAAGAAAATTGATGGTGCCAAATTGAAACCTGCGTTTGGTTGGTTTGTCTTGGTGATGGGCTTTTATATTGTTGCCAAGGAGCTCTTTTTAAAATAAGGGCTTGTGTGACAAAAGTCATAGTTTAAGAAGTGAAGTCGGTTTAATTTTGCTTTCAACTTTAACTGTGAAACTATGAAAATCGAGCAAATCTATACCGGCTGCATAGCTCATGCCGCTTACTATATCGAAAATAATGGAGAAGCTGCCTTGTTTGATCCTTTGCGAGAAGTACAACCTTACCTCGATCGTGCCTCAAAGGATAACGCTACCATCAAATATGTTTTTGAAACTCATTTTCACGCTGATTTTGTGTCGGGTCATTTAGACTTGGCTCATAAAACTGGTGCGCAAATCGTCTATGGTCCTACGGCAAAACCCAATTTTGAAGCGATTGTTGCCGTAGATGGCCAAGTGTTTGAAGTGGGTCAATACAAAGTAAAAGTACTCCATACGCCAGGTCATACTATGGAAAGCACCACTTACTTGCTATTGGATGAAAATGGAAAAGAGCACGCGATTATTACGGGAGACACCTTATTTATTGGTGATGTAGGGCGACCCGATTTGGCGCAACATGTTATTGCCGAATTAACGCAAGACAAATTGGCTCGACATCTCTATCATTCCTTACGCGATAAAATTATGCCACTGTCGGATGACCTGATTGTGTATCCCAATCACGGTGCGGGAAGCGCTTGTGGCAAGATGATGAGTAAGGAAACGACGGATACCTTAGGCAATCAAAAAAGAACCAATTATGCTTTAAATCCGGACTTAACGGAAGATGAATTTGTAACCGCCTTGTTAACTGGATTGACTAATCCTCCCGGGTATTTTCCGAAAAATGTGTTGCTAAACATCAACGGATACGAATCGTTAGATACGATCATGGAACGAGCCAAAACACCTTTAAATCCGGAAGAGTTTGAACTGGCAGCCAATGAGACTAGAGCTTTAGTTTTAGATACCCGACCTTCGGCTGTATTTGCTAAGGGCTTTATTCCGAACAGCATTAATATTGGGTTGGATGGCAATTTTGCGATGTGGGTGGGTGAAATGATTTTGGACATCCAACAAGAAATTCTGTTGGTGACCGAAAACGGAAAAGAAGAAGAAACCTTGATTCGGTTGTCTCGCGTTGGCTACGATTACACTATCGGCTATTTAGAGGGTAGTTTTGAGGCTTGGGAAAAAGCTGGAAAAGAAGTGGATACCATTCACCGTATTACCTCGGAGCAATTAGAAGCGCAAATGGCGCGGGAGCAAGCCTTGGTAATCGATGTGCGCAAACACAGTGAATTTGATTCGGAGCATTTGGTGGACGCCGTCAACATACCGTTGAATGAAATCAACAATCGTTTGGCCGAATTTCCAAAAGAAAAACCGTTCATAATACATTGTGCTGGTGGGTATCGCAGTATTATTGCGGCCTCCATTTTGAAACAACGAGGTTGGGATAATTTTGTGGATGTATCCGATGGTTTTGTTGGCATTAAGAACACCAAACTGCCAAGAACTAATTATGTTTGCCCAACCACCTTACTTTAAAGGGAAGTGTAACAATAGTCACTGAACGTCAAAAATGAAGGCGTTACTTTTGTAATTGAAATTCAAACCCTTAAAATCAAAATTTATGTTCGAAGTACTCAAAAATTTATTTTCAAAAAAAGAAACTACTCCGTTAAAACAATTGCTCGAAGCCGGTGCTTTTTTGGTTGATGTTCGATCACCTATGGAATTTTCATCGGGCCATGTCAAAGGTTCTGTCAATATTCCCGTGGATCAAATTCAAAGTCAACTAAAGCAATTCATAGGAAAGAAAAATATTATTGTTTTTTGTAAAAGTGGCATGCGCAGTCTTCAAGCCAAAGCTATTTTGAACAAAAATGGAATTGAAGATGTCACCAATGGTGGCACGTGGGAAAAGATTAACCAACTTTTAAATACCAAATAAAGATGAAAAAAAACATGGGATTCACGGACAAAATCATGCGAATCATTGTCGCCATTATTATTGGCTATTTGTATTATTCCAATACGATTAGCGGAACTTTAGCGTTGCTATTGGGAGCCATAGCAGTTATTTTTGTAATTACCAGTTTTATCAGTTTTTGCCCGCTGTATCTGCCTTTCGGACTAGATACTAGAGAAAAGAAATAAAAACACACCTATCAAATGACCACACCTTTTCAAACCTTGATTGATTCGGAAATTCCGGTTTTAGTGGATTTTTTTGCCACTTGGTGCGGCCCTTGTAAAGCGTTAAGTCCGATACTAAAACAAGTAAAGGACCACTTTGGGGAACGCCTTAAAATTGTAAAAATTGATGTGGATGAAAACCCTGGCATCGCTGCAAGTTACCAAGTTCGCGGTGTTCCTACCCTGATGCTTTTTCAAAATGGAAAGCAGTTGTGGCGGCAATCGGGGGTACTTTCGACAGAGCAAATTATTGCGGTTATTTTAAAAAATAGCCATTAACTCTACTACCAAAAAAACACTTGATTTCAACTTAAATGACTAAAAATTCTCACTCAGAAAGAATATCCCTAATTGTAGGGATTCTTTTTTTATTTATCCTAAGTTCTTGTCATTCATCAGCGCAAAGCACATCTAATAAATCTGTTGACGATTTTGAAATAGGAATCACACAGCAAAACGTTCAGATTTTGGATGTGCGTACAGCACCAGAATACCAATCGGGTCACCTTAAAAAAGCACTCCAAGCCAATTGGAATAATGAAACCGAATTTCAAGAACGTACCAAAGCACTAGAAAAGTCAAAACCCGTTTACGTCTATTGTTTAAGTGGTGTTAGAAGCAGTGCAGCAGCAAACTGGTTAAGTGAAAATGGATTTAAGAACGTGATAAGTATGAAAGGCGGCATCAACGCTTGGAAAAAAGCCAACAAACCTGTTGAAGGACAATCCAACGTCAAACAAATGACTTGGAATGAATTCACGAAACTAATCCCTAAAGACAAAACCGTATTAGTTGATTTTAGTGCTACATGGTGTCCTCCTTGCCAAAAAATGAAACCCATTATCGAACGATTAAAAATCGAAAAATACGAGATAATAGAAATCGATGGAGGTAGCCAAACAACGCTTTGCAAAGCACTAAACATCAATGCTTTTCCTACATTTTTATTCTATAAAAGCGGAAAAGAAATCGCCAGAAAACAAGGTGTATTAACCGAAGAAGCTTTAAAAAAATTGCTCTTATAATTGAATAAAAGTTGTTTTCCTTTTATTCATTTCAAAAATAAAATGACAAAAAAAGCATACATTATTACAGGAATTGGAATTGTGGTTGGTGCCATTTTTGGGTATCTATATTACAAATTTGTAGGTTGTGCTTCTGGAACGTGCGCCATTACTTCAAAACCAATAAATAGCACCCTTTATGGTGCGGTAATGGGAGGCTTATTGTTCAATATGTTTCTTAAAACACCAAAAAAATGAAAGAGTTCTGGAACGAACGCTACTCCGAAAAAGAATACGCGTATGGAACAACACCCAACTTATTTTTACAAGCGCATTTAGACTCGATTCCAAAAGGAAAAATACTTTTCCCAGCGGAAGGTGAAGGAAGAAATGCCGTATATGCCGCACAACAAGGTTTTGAAGTTGAAGCCTTCGACAGTAGCGAAGAAGGAAAAAATAAAGGCGAGCGATTGGCAAAAGAAAAAAAAGTTAATATCAACTATCACCTAGCTTCTCTTGAAGATATACACTTTGAAAAAGATTACTTTGATGCTGTCGTTCTCATTTTTGCTCATTTCCCTGCGGAGGTTAGAAAGCAGTACTATCAAAAAATATTTTCTTTTTTAAAACCCAGTGGATACCTTTTATTTGAAGGATTTGGTAAAGAGCAAATTCATTTGAATTCAGGAGGGCCAAAACAAATAGAAATGCTATTTTCAGAAGAAGAAATAAAAAACGAGTTTCCAAATATTGATTTTAAATTTTTAGAAACACTCAATATCAATCTAGATGAAGGTCCCTTTCATCAAGGTAAAGCCAATTTGGTTCGATTTCTGGGTACTAAAAGTAACCATGAAGGAATCCGTTATTAGATAAAAAAGTCAAATCATGTCAGAACTACACCAGTATCAAGTTAAATTAAGTTGGATTGCAGATCGCAAAGGAATTTTACAGTCCGATGTTTTAAAAAGCGAAATAGAAGTCGTAACACCTCCCGAATTTCCAAAAGGAATTCCCTGCTTTTGGTCGCCAGAACATTTGTTCGTTGCAGCGGTAAACAGTTGTTTTATGACTACTTTTTTAGCCGTTGCCGAAAATTCTAAATTACCGTTTACTAATTTTGAGTGCAATGCTGTCGGAACGCTCGACAGAATAGAAGGCAAATATTGCATTACAGAAATAACGCTTTCTCCAATACTCACCATTAATGACGAAAACTTAAAAGAAAAAGGGCTACGAGTGATGGAAATGAGTGAAAAAGCTTGTCTAATCTCAAACTCTATTACTTCTAAAGTAATCTTACAAGCTACTGTTACTGTTCTGAATTAATTAAAGCTAAAAATAAGCAGTTGCGTTGATTTTAGTATAAAAATAATAGCAAACGGATTCGAAAAACTACGATGTTTCACCGTAGATCCTCCTACTTCAATTGATACCAAGCAACATTTCTTATTTTGCAGTTTTAAAAGAAAAATGCTTCATTAATTTTATTTAGACCACGATAGTGACTTTAGTTACAAAGTAAGCAAACAAGAACGCCTAATTTTACATTTCTAACTATTGCAATCATGAAATACGCTTTAATAATTTTTGTAACACTATTTAGTTTATCCTTCAGTTCTGCTCAAAATACGTTTCAATACGACGTACAACTCAATCCCATTAGCATCCCTAATTTACCAGGATTGCATTCTTATGCCGTTGGGCAGAGCAATGGCAAATGGCTAATTATTGGTGGTAGAACGGATGGCATTCACGCGCGGCAACCATTCAACGCCTTTCCGGAAGCACAAAACAATACTAATCTCTATGTAGTTGATGTCGATACACGTCAATTTTGGAGTACTTCATTAAATACTTTAGCAACAGGTTTAAAAGAACAGTTGCAATCCACCAACATGAATTTCTATCAAGACAATGATACCTTGTATATCATTGGAGGCTATGCTTTTTCAGCTTCAGCTAACGATCATATTACCTTCGATAAATTAACTTCAATAGCGGTTCCAAATCTTATAAATGCTATTATTGCTGGAGATCCTATTGCACCCTATTTCAAACAACTAACGAATACTGTTTTTGCCATCACTGGCGGACAATTAGGCAAAATTGACAATACCTTTTACCTAGTTGGAGGCCAACGCTTCGATGGGCGCTACAATCCGATGAACAATCCTACATTCGTGCAAACCTATTCCAGCCAAATTCGAAAATTTACAATTGACAATTCGGGATCGCAATTGAGTTATAGTAATTATGAAACAATAGCCGATGCCGTTAATTTACACCGTAGAGACTACAATTTGATGCCCCAAGTTTTTCCTAATGGCGAATTAGGATATACCATTTCATCAGGAGTTTTCCAAATCAATGCTGATTTACCTTTCCTATATCCGGTTGATATTAAAAGCAGCGGCTATTATCCTCAAACGCAATTCAACCAATATTTGAGTAATTATCATAGTGCCAAAATAAGTCTGTATGACCAAGCTGAAAACAACATGCACAATTTGTTTTTTGGTGGTATTAGCCAATATTATTACAATGGAACTACACTCGTTCAAGATAATCTCGTACCCTTTGTAAAAACAATTAGCCGAGTAACTAGAGCTGTCGATGGTACGCTAACAGAATACAAATTACCTATTGAAATGCCCGCTCTAAAAGGTTCCAGTGCTGAATTTATCCCAAATCACACATTGCCTCATTACGAAAACGAAGTGATCAAACTCAATGATATTGTTGGTGACGAATTTGTAATTGGTCATATTTATGGTGGAATTCAGAGCACTACCATAAATCCGTTTAGTGTCAATCAAACAACAACTACTATAGCTGACGCTACTATGTATGAAGTCAAACTTGTCAAAAACCCTAATTTGGGGTTAACTTCCCTTGATGGAAAAAACCCATTTTCTTTTACATCGTTTCCCAATCCAACCTCTAATAATGAAGTCTCTATTACCTACAATTTACCTTATCGAGCATCATTAGAATATATGGTTTCAACTGTTGATGGAAAAATACTGACTGAAGGAGATATTGTCGAATCTAAAGTAGGCAACAACGCTATGAATTTTAGATTAGAAACTACCAATGCTGAAATGGTTTTTATTACCCTCATTTTCGACAAGAAATTCTTCTGTACTAAAAAGGTAGTGCAAAAAAATTGATTAACTCGGAACGTTTGAGAGGATTCGTAACTGGTCTCCCTTTTAAAATCATTTAATAAAAATAATATGGATAAAATCTTATTTGGCATCGTATTACTGCATTTGGTAGTGGGCTTTGGATGGGTTGTTTATAAATTGGAATTTAAAAAAAAGAACCCTAAAAAGTAGCATTGTCTCGAGATAATTTATTCCAAAAAATAATTAAAAAAGTATTTCATGAGCAAATACTTTTTTTAAGTATCTTTGTTAACCAAATGGTTAAACCATCTAGTTAGAACACCATGACTACCGAAGAAAAAATATTTAATGCTGCCAGAATTGTCTTCCAAAAAAAAGGATTTGCGGGCGCTCGTATGCAGGAAATAGCCGATGAAGCTGGCATTAACAAAGCCATGCTTCATTACTGTTTCAAAAACAAACAATTGCTTTTTGAAGCCGTTTTTATGAATGCTTTCAGCCAATTAGCGCCTCAAGTCAATGAAATTTTCAATTCGCAGGAACCTGTTTTTGAGAAAATAAAAAGGTTCACTCATAGTTATATTTCATTTGTAATGCAGCATCCCTATTTACCCGCTTTTATTATTCAAGAAATGAACAATAACCCCGAATTTGTGATGACTTTTCTGAATCATGAAAACAGGCCCAATCCCTCAACATTACTATCTCAAATCGAAAAGGAAATGGCTGATGGCCTTATAAAACCAATTCAACCAAAACAACTTTTGTTAGATATTTTTTCACTGACCGTTTTTCCGTTTGCCGCGCAAATGCTTGTAAAAGGAATGATACAAATTTCTGACGAGGAATTCAACCAAATGATGGAAGAACGAAAAACCTCTATCGCCCAACAAATCATTAATTCGTTTAAAAAATGAAACGGATCATAAGTATTCTATTTTTAGTAGTTGCCTTACATGCCAATGCACAACAATCCATGACTTTGGAAGCCTGTTATACTTTGGCACTAAATAAATATCCTTTGGCCAAACAAACCGAATTACTAGAGCAAAAAACAGCTTTCGAAAGTAATAGCCTCAATAAAGGGAAGCTTCCAAAAATTGATTTGAATGCACAAGCAACTTACCAATCCGAAGTTACCCAACTCCTTATTCAGTTGCCAAATACAACCATCAACCCCTTAAACAAAGACCAATATCGGGCCACCTTAGATGTCAACCAATTGCTCTATAATGGCGGTGCAATTGATGCCAATACCAAACTAAAAGAAGCACAAACGAAAACCCAACAACAGCAAGTAGCGGTCAATTTATACCAATTGAAGACCCGAATCAACGAACTGTATTTTTCTATTTTGTTGCTTCAAGAAAAGGAGAATATTTTGCTTTCAAAACAGGAGCAATTGCTTTCAAAAGTAAAAGAAGTGCAATCGGGCGTGAAATTCGGAGCTATGCTTCCTTCTTCAGAAAAAGTGTTAGTAGCGGAAAACCTTAAAATCAAACAGCAATTAGCGGAAATTAGTGCCGATAGAACAAAGCTATTTCAAAATTTATCCTCGTTGACCTTCACCAAAATCGCAACCAATACGAAACTTGAAAAACCAACTGCATCTATCGATTTTGCTCAACAAAATAATCGCCCTGAATTGAAATTATTCGATCTGCAAAGCCAACAAATAGAAGCTTCTACCTTGCTTCTATCGAAAAATAATTTGCCTAAAGTCAATGCTTTTGGGCAAGCGGGATACGGAAATCCGGGTTTAAACATGCTGAATAATTCCTTTCAACCTTTTTATTTGGTTGGAATTAAAGCGGGCTGGAACGTTTTCGATTGGAACAAAATCAAAAATGAAAAACAGGCTTTGGCGGTTTCAAAAGAAATCATCAATTCGGAAAAAGAAACTTTTCAATTGAATACCGAAATGCAAGTTCAGGAATTTGAAAACGAGATCAACAAGCAAGACGAATTACTCAAAACCGATATTGAAATCATTCAATTGCGAACCGATGTATTAAAATCATCCGACGCCCAACTGAAAAACGGTGTAATCACTTCCTCTGAATATATTGTTGAATTTACCAATTTATTCGAAGCCAAAACCAATCAAAAAGTGCATGAAATCCAATTGGCACTAGCCAAAACAAATTATCAAGTTATAAAAGGAAATTAAAATGAAAAGAACAATCACCTTACTCGCAATCGCAACAGTATTTTCTTGCAGTAAAAACAGTGACAAAGCAGATGGATACGGCAATTTTGAAGCTACAGAAACCACCATTTCGGCGGAAGCCAATGGCAAAATTGATTTTCTAAAAGTAGAAGAAGGCGACCAATTGCAACCGAATACGCAAGTTGGTTTGGTCGACACTTTGCAATTGTATTTTTCCAAACAACAATTAATCGCTTCCAAAAGCACAATTGCGTCTAAATCGGTCAACGTACTTTCTCAAAAAAGCGTTTTGCAAGAGCAATTAAAAACAGCTCATTTAGAGAAAAACCGAATCCATAATATGTACTCTGAAAATGCGGCAACCCAACGCCAGGTGGATGAAATTGACGGCAAAGTAAAAGTCATTGAAGAACAAATCAAGAGTGTCGGAACACAAAATGCTCCCATAGCCAATGACGTGAAATCCATTGATGTACAAATCGCGAAAATCAACGACCAAATTCAAAAAAGCAAAGTAATCAATCCCATACAAGGAACCGTCTTAGCCAAATATGCCGAAGCCAAAGAAATCACCGCCTTTGGAAAACCACTGTATAAAATTGCTGATTTGTCCGAGATGACTTTGCGCGTTTACATTAGTGAAACCCAATTATCTAAAATAAAAGTCGGCCAACAAGTAACCGTAAAAATTGATGCCGAAAAGGATATGAAATCTTTCCCAGGAACCATTTCATGGATTGCATCTTCGGCCGAATTCACTCCGAAAATTATCCAAACCAAAGACGAGCGTGTGAATCTTGTCTACGCCGTAAAGGTAAACGTCAAAAATAATGGCAGTTTAAAAATTGGAATGCCCGCCGAAATGTGGATTAAATAATTTCAATAGCACCATGAGCATTCAAGTCCAAAATATCTCCAAATCCTTCAAAAAACTACAAGCCGTAGCCAACGTTTCTTTTGAGGTAAAAGAAGGCGAATTATTTGGATTAATCGGTCCTGATGGTGCAGGAAAAACCACGATTTTCAGAATCCTAACCACGCTGCTTATTGCCAATGAAGGTTCGGCTTCGGTAGCAGGATTTGATGTAGTAAAAGACTATAAAGCCATTCGAAATACGGTGGGTTATATGCCTGGGAAATTCTCGTTGTATCAAGATTTGACCGTTGAAGAAAACTTAACCTTTTTCGCTACAATTTTCGGCACGACTATCGAAGAAAACTACGATTTAATCAAAGACATCTACATCCAAATTGAGCCTTTCAAAACCCGAAGAGCTGGAGCGCTTTCTGGCGGAATGAAACAAAAACTAGCGTTATGCTGCGCTTTGATTCACGCCCCAAAAGTATTATTTTTAGACGAACCTACCACTGGAGTTGACCCTGTATCTCGCAAAGAATTATGGCAAATGCTCAAACGATTGCAACAAAAAGGCATTACGATTTTAGTCTCCACACCTTATATGGACGAAGCGGCTTTGTGCGACCGCATTGCGCTGATTCAAGAAGGCAAAATCTTAAAAATAGATACTCCCGAGAATATCATCCAGAAATATGATAAAACCATTTATGATGTGCAAACCAAAAATACCTACCAGCTCCTACTCGATTTAAAAAAATACCCAAGCCAATACAGTGTTTTTGCCTTCGGAGAATTTATGCATTATATTGATAAAAATAACAATTTCAATCCGATGGATTTGAAAGACTATTTAACCACAAAAAAACATACCGAAATCATCATCCAACCTTCTAAAATAACCATCGAAGATGTTTTCATGGATCTATAAAATCTTCCTCCATAACGTCTTAATGTCCAATTAAAATGACCAAAGAAAAAATCTTATCCGTTACGAATCTCACCAAAGAATTTGGCAGTTTTACCGCGGTCAAAAGTATTTCTTTTGAAGTCTACAAAGGAGAAATTTTCGGATTCCTAGGAGCCAATGGCGCCGGAAAAACAACGGCGATGAAAATGCTGATCGGAATCTCAAAACCCACTTCTGGTGAAGCTTTTGTGGCAGGGTTTGATGTGAAAACCAATTCCGAAATGGTTAAGAAAAGTATTGGGTATATGAGTCAAAAATTCTCCCTTTACGACGATTTAACCATCAAAGAAAACATTACTTTTTTTGGGGGCATCTACGGTTTATCCAAAGCCAAAATCAAACAAAAAACTACCGAATTAGTCGACGAATTAGCACTTCACGAAGTAGCTGATAAAGTAGTTGGATCCCTGCCTTTGGGTTGGAAACAAAAACTATCATTCTCTGTCGCATTATTACACGAACCCAAGATAGTTTTTCTCGACGAACCCACCGGTGGCGTTGATCCTATCACAAGAAGACAATTTTGGGAAATGATTTACGCCCAAGCACACAAAGGAACCACCATTTTCGTGACCACCCATTATATGGACGAAGCTGAGTATTGCGACAGAGTTTCCATCATGGTTGAAGGCGCTATAGAAGCACTCGATACCCCTAAAAATTTAAAATCAAAATACAACGTCGCTTCCATGAACGAAGTATTTCTAAAACTAGCCCGAAACGTAGAATAATGTCAAAATAATGATGCAACCATGAAACGATTCCTCGGATTTATAACCAAAGAGTTCTACCACATTTTTCGGGACAAACGTTCCATGTTTATTCTTTTCGGAATGCCTATTGCGCAAATCATGCTTTTTGGTTTTGCCATTACCAACGAAATCAATAATGTAAACATTGCAATTTTCGACCAATCAAAAGACACGGAAACGCAAAAAATAATCGCCAAAATTGATGCTTCAAAATATTTCAATATTGAACAAGAAATTACGAACGAAGCGCAAATTGAAAACAGTTTCAAAAAAGGAAAAGTAAAAGCAGTTTTGGTCTTTGAAAAAGACTTTATCAAAAACCTGCAAACTCAAAAACAAGCCAAAGTACAAGTCATTACCGATGCTACCGATCCCAACATGGCAAATACAATCACCAATTATGTCAATGCCATCTTGCAAAATTACACCCAAGAAATCAGCAGAGCCAACCAACCCAAGTACCAAATTCAAACCCAAACACAACTCTATTATAATCCGGAACTCAAAAGTGTGTTTACCTTTGTTCCGGGCGTGATGACCATTATTTTGATGCTCGTTTCTGCCATGATGACTTCCATATCCATCACACGAGAAAAGGAATTAGGCACTATGGAAGTGCTATTGGTTTCACCGCTAAAACCCTTTCAAGTCATTATTGGTAAAGTCTTCCCTTATATATTTCTTTCTATCATCAACGCCACGGTTATTGTACTTCTTGGCTTTTTTATTTTCAAAATGCCCATGCAAGGAAGCTTAATTTTACTAGCTTTCGAAAGCATTTTATTCATCATTACAGCACTTTCATTAGGGATATTCATCTCTATTGTTTCCAATTCGCAACAAACCTCCATGATGATTTCCTTGTTCGGTTTAATGCTGCCGGTAATCATCCTTTCTGGATTTATTTTTCCAATATCAAGCATGCCATTACCCATGCAAATTATCAGCAATATAATCCCCGCCAAGTGGTTTATCATCATCATCAAAGCCATCATGCTTAAAGGAGTTTCCCTAAATAGTATTTGGAAAGAAACCCTAATTTTAGTTGGAATGACCGTGTTTTTCATCGCGTTAAGCATCAAAAAATATAAAATCAGATTAGAATAATTTTCAGGAGCTATTTCCTGCTGTTCGCTACTATCTTTTGCGCCGAAAGCCGGCACAAAAGGATAACCGCTACCATCAGGGCTAGTTTCGCATCAAAGAACCCACATGAAAACAATCCTATTCATCATCCAAAAGGAGTTTAAGCAAATCTTTAGAGACAAAGGAATGCTTCCGATTATCTTTATATTGCCTTTAGTTCAGCTGCTCATATTGTCCAACGCCGCTAGTTTTGAAGTCAAAAACATCCTGTTTTCCTATGTAGATAAGGATCATTCTACCAGTTCCCGAGAATTGATTTCTAAATTTCAAGCCTCCAATTATTTTAAAAGTGTGCAATCTTTTCCCTCAAAAGAAGCCGCTAACCAACAAATGCAAACCGGAAAAGTTGATGTCATTCTCGAAATTCCGCTTCATTTTGAACGCGATTTGGTTAAAGAAAAAAAAACCAATCTATCCGTTAGCATTAACGCCATCGATGGTGCTGCTGCTGGGGTAACCAATGTCTATATTTCTCAAATTATAGCTAGCTTCAATCAAAGCTTGCAAACCAAACTTTTTCAATACGAAGGAAGCTCCTTGGTGCCTCCTCAAAATATAGTAACCATTCCGTCCTTTTGGTACAACAATACTTTAAATTACAAAACCTACATGGTTCCCGGGATTCTGGTACTGTTAGTAACTATGCTGACCCTTTTCCTATCGGCCATGAATATCGTTCGCGAAAAAGAAATCGGAACTTTAGAACAAATTAATGTAACACCCATCAAAAAACATCAATTCATTATCGGAAAGTTGTTTCCGTTTTGGGTATTGGGACTGGTCATTTTAACGGTGGGTTTGATTATTGCAAAAGTAATTTTCAATGTTCCTATGTTAGGTAACATTGGACTCATCTATTTGTTTACATCGGTCTATTTATTGGTGATTCTTGGCATTGGTTTGTTCATCTCTAACCATACCGAAACACAGCAACAAGCGATGTTCATTGCTTGGTTTTTCACGGTAGTTTTCATTTTAATGAGCGGTTTATTCACACCCATTGAAAGCATGCCACAATGGGCACAAAATATCACACTAGTCAACCCAATTCGGTATTTTGTTGAAATTATTAGAATGGTCCTGCTCAAAGGAGCTTCTTTTTCAGATATTTCCTATAAATTTTATATTATTGTATTTTATGCCATCGTTTTAAATGGATTTGCAGTTTGGAGTTACAAAAAAGTTAATTAATAGTGCTTATTCAAAAAAAACAATAGTTTTACTGCAATGAAAATGAGAACCACTTTATTTTGCTTTTATTTCTTTCTACTAATGACACTACCAACTATTAACCTGGTAAAAAGTCGGTTGGGTTGCGGTTCTATATGTTCCAAAGAAAATAAAAGCGAAATGCCAAAAGGATGTCAAAAAGGAAAATGCATTCTGAATTTTAATTTTAATACCGGTCAGTTTCTTGGTCAACAAGAACAAAGTGTCTCTTGGAATCCAGTAAACCAAACAATGGAACAAGAGCAATTGAATTATGCTAAAAATTTCATTCCAAATTATACCAATACGATTTGGCATCCTCCAAAGGATAATTCAAATACATAACTAGACGATAAAGCAAAAAAAAGTAATAATTTAAATAAATCAAAAATGAAAAAAATAGTTTCAATGATGGCACTTGTGGCAATCTTATTTTCAATGAATGGAAATGCTCAAGAACAAAAGCCGAAAGAAAAAACAAAAAAAGAATGCTCAGCAACAGAAATGAAATCTTGTAAAAAAGACACAAAATCCTGCTCCGCCTCAGAAATGAAATCCTGCTCTAAAGACAAGAAAGCAGGATGTTGTGCTAAAAAATAATAGTTTTTTAGATTGATTTACTAAAGAGTGTTTGAAATATCAAGCACTCTTTTTTTATAGAAAAAATCATCAGTACTACTTAATTCTCATGTGGCTTTATCACTAGAAATTCGGTCCTTAGTGATTGGTTAAATGTTTGTTAATAATAGAGTTAACATGATATAAATCATACTTCCCCTATCGTGTAGCAAGTAACTTTAGGTACTGATTTTTATACAAACTTAAAATAGTTAATCATGAAAAATTTAAAAAACAAAGTATGGATTTTGCTCTTTGCATTGTTGCCAATTATAAGCCTTGGACAAAGAGGAAGTGGTGGTTGGGGTTCTAATAATAACTACAGTAGGCTTTTTAACCCAGCAACTATTGTTGAATTAAAGGGCACTATTGTTTCTGTTGACAAAATAATTCCTGAAAAAGGAATGTCAAATGGTATTCATCTTGTTTTAAAAACAGACGCTAAAGAAAACGTAACTGTTCACCTTGGTCCAGAATGGTATCTAGACAATCAAGATATTCAATTTGCAGCGGGTGATCTAATCAAAGTAAAAGGTTCTAAAGTTACTTACGAAAATAAAATTGCTGTAATAGCCATGACGGTATGGAAAGGAGATTATCATCTCGATTTAAGAAATGATAAAGGATATCCCAAATGGAATGGTTGGAAACAAGGGCAAAAAGTTAAACGTAACCGATAGTCACAATCGTAAAACTTTCTGAATACAAGTGAATTTTTATTTTTAATAAACTAATTTTTAAACTAGTGCTAAATCTATTTAGCACTAGTTTATATTGAAAAGAGCCCATTTTTTTTAATGCAAGGCATTAATTCTAGGAAAGTCGTTTATTGTTTATGGAAAGTTTGGCGTTCACGGCGATTTTAATTTCGTATAAGTTTTGCTTATGCCGACATCATTTTTATTGAAAAGAATTTTACTTATCCTCATTATTTTTTGCAATCTTTGCGTCATTGAAAACAACTATCGCCATATTATTTTCCTTGACCTATTTGTTTGCCAGTACGCAACTAGGTGAGTTATTTAAGCTACCAGCGATGGCGGACCATTTCACGGAACACCAAAAAGAAGATCCAAAAATAAGTGTTTGGAGTTTCATTTGTATTCATTACATGCACGGAGAAGTTCAAGATGAAGATTTTACTAAGGACATGAAACTTCCTTTTAAGTCGCACAGCTCGTGCAGCTGCTCGACCGTTACCTATTTGCAACCCGCTCCTACTTACGATTTATTTTACAACGTCTTTTTTAAATCTAGTTCTAAGACTAATTTCGGATACACGTTTTCTTTTATCCCGAATTATTTTTCTTCCATTTGGCAACCGCCTAAAATCTGTTACTCTTTTTTTTGAATTCCTTCCTTTGATGCTCTAGCCTTTGCTAGTGTTGTCTCTATTTTATCTATTCAAATAACTTTGATTAACAGAATCCTTTATGCTAAATAAAATAATAGCGTTTTCCGTAAGGAATAAACTGCTCGTTGGCCTTATGGTCATTGCCTTGATTGGGTATGGTGTCTACCAAACGACAAAATTACCCATCGATGCGGTTCCCGATATTACCAATAACCAAGTTCAAGTAATTACTATTGCTCCGTCTTTTGGCGCCACTGATATTGAACGATTGGTCACTTTTCCGATTGAACAAGCCAACAGCAACATTTCCGGTATGAAAGAAATTCGGAGTTTCTCTCGTTTTGGGTTGTCGCTAGTGACGATTGTTTTCGATGACGATACCGATATTTATTGGGCACGCCAACAAGTAGCCGAACGGCTGCAAAAAGTGCAAACTGAAATTCCGCAAGGCATTGGCTCTCCAGAGCTTGGTCCCGTCTCTACTGGGCTTGGTGAAATATACCAATACGTTGTGCGCCCGAAAAAAGGCTACGAAAAAAAATACAATGAAACCGAATTGCGAACCATTCAAGATTGGATTGTTAGACGGCAATTGTTGGGTGTCAAAGGTGTGGCGGAAGTCAGCAGTTTTGGTGGAAAACTTAAGCAATACGAAATTGCCATCCATCCGAATAAATTGCAATCCTACGGCTTAACAATTAGCGATGTTTTTGCTGCTGTAGAAAACAACAATCAGAATACAGGAGGCTCTTATATTGAAAAAGGGGCCACTTCCCTATTCATTCGCAGCGAGGGACTGATCGGAAATGTATCCGACATCGAAAACATCGCCGTAAAGACTACCGCAGGCGGAACACCTCTATTCATAAGAGATGTTGCCGAAGTAAAAATTGGCTATGCCACTAGATATGGTGCCATGTGTTATAACGATGAAGGCGAAGTCTCTGGTGCCGTCGTGATGATGCTGAAAGGCGCCAACAGTAGCGATGTAATTAAGAATGTCAAAGAGCGAGTGGCACAAATTCAAAAAACATTGCCCGAAGGCGTCGTAATTGAACCGTTCCTAGACCGAACCAAAATGGTCAACAACGCCATTGGAACCGTAGAGAAAAACTTGTTGGAAGGAGCGCTAATCGTAATCTTCGTGCTAGTCCTTTTCTTAGGAAATTTTCGAGCCGGTTTGATTGTCGCCTCTGTAATTCCATTAGCCATGCTTTTTGCCATTATTCTGATGAATACGTTTGGTGTCAGTGGAAATTTAATGAGTTTGGGGGCCTTAGATTTCGGTCTGATAGTCGACGGCGCCGTTATTATAGTAGAAGCCGTCATGCACCAATTAACCCACAGCAAGAAATTTACGTCCGTAGCAACGCTTTCACAAAAGAAGATGGATGTTGAAGTCCAAAGCTCTGCCAGTAAAATGATGAATAGCGCTGTTTTCGGACAAATCATCATCTTAATTGTTTACTTACCCATCTTCACTTTGGAAGGTATCGAAGGAAAAATGTTCAAGCCTATGGCGCAAACTGTTGCCTTTGCTTTGTTGGGTGCTTTTCTTTTGTCGTTAACCTACATCCCAATGATGAGCGCGCTGTTTTTGAGTAAAAAAATAAAACACCAAGCAAATTTTTCCGATAAGCTTATGATTCGTGTAGAGATGAAATACCAACATGCTTTACAACGCATTTTAAACTATCCCAAAACGGTTATTGCCTCGGTCATTTCGCTTTTCGTTTTAGCTGTAATTACGCTTTCTTTTTTAGGAGGTGAATTCATTCCAGCCTTGGAGGAAGGCGACTTTGCAGTAGACACGAGAGTGCTGACTGGAAGCAACTTAACTACTACGATTGCCAGCACTCAAAAAGCAGCACACATTTTAAAAACACAGTTCCCTGAGGTCGAAAAAGTAGTAACCAAAATTGGTAGCGGTGAAGTCCCAACCGATCCAATGCCGATGGAAGCCAGCGATATGATGGTCATTCTGAAAGACAAACACGAATGGACTTCTGCGACAACCTTCAACGAACTCGCCGCCAAAATGGGCAAAGCGTTGCAAGATGTTCCCGGAATTACTGCTGGCTTTCAATATCCTGTACAAATGCGTTTCAACGAATTGATGACTGGAGCACGACAAGATGTGGTTTGTAAAATCTTCGGTGAAAATCTCGATACTTTGGCGCTTTATGCTCAAAAACTAGGCAAAGTAGCCAGTACGGTCGAGGGTACTCAAGACTTGTTTATTGAGCCGGTAACCGGAATGCCTCAGGTAGTAATTGAGTACAACCGACCCCTTATTGCGCAGTACCACTTGACTATTTCCGACATTAACAAAGTCATCAACACTGCTTTTGCCGGGCAAAGTACCGGGCTTATTTTTGAAGGTGAAAAACGATTTGATTTGGTAGTTCGATTGGATGATACCCAACGAAAAGATATTGAAGATGTTCAAAATCTATTAATTCCGACGCCTATGGGAACGCAAATTCCGCTTTCGCAATTGGCGAATGTGGCCATTAAAAACGGACCCAATCAAATTCAAAGAGAAGATGCTAAGCGCCGAATTGTAGTAGGTTTCAATGTTAGAGGTCGCGATGTGCAAAGTATCGTAACCGAACTGCAACAAAAAGTCGATAAGCAAATCAAATTCCCAACTGGTTATTTTGCTAAATATGGCGGTGCTTTTGAGAATTTAAACAAAGCAAAAGACCGTTTGCTGATTGCCGTACCCGTTTCGTTATTGCTAATTTTCATCTTGCTGTTTTTCGCCTTCAACTCGGTGAAACAAGGGTTGTTGATTTATTCTGCGATTCCGCTTTCGGCCATTGGCGGAATTTTCTTCCTAGCCTTGCGCGGCTTGCCTTTTAGCATTAGCGCTGGTGTAGGATTTATTGCTTTGTTTGGCGTCGCCGTGCTCAACGGTATTGTATTAATTTCTGAATTCAACCAATTAAAATCGGAAGGTATGACTGATTTACATAGAATCGTTTTAATGGGAACCAAAGTACGTTTGCGTCCCGTATTGATGACGGCTTTTGTAGCCTCGTTAGGTTTTTTACCTATGGCTTTGAGCAATGGCGCTGGTGCCGAAGTACAACGTCCTTTAGCTACCGTAGTTATTGGAGGCTTGTTGATTGCAACGTTCTTAACCTTATTTGTCTTGCCTATTTTATACGTCACTGTTGAAAAAGGGTTTTCCTTGAATCCATTCAAAAAAGGAACGGCCTTGCTCCTATTAGTGGGTTTGTTTTCTTTTCAAAATGCCTCGGCTCAAACGGAAGTGACGCTTCCTATCGCCTTAACGACGGCTTTGAAAAACAATCAAACGATGAAGAGCGAACGTTTGAAAGCGGATTACCAACAAAAATTAATCAAGACGGCCGCCAATCTTCCCGCTACAAGTATTGCTGTAGATTACGGTCAGATTAATAGTTTTTACACCGACAATCGGATTGGGATTTCACAAGCGTTCAACTTTCCGACGGTGTATTCGAGACAACGAAAACTGAATACCGAAGAATGGAAAACCGCTAGTTTAAACGTTGTTCTAAAGGAGGCGGAACTCAAAAAAGAAGTCACCCAAACCTTCTATACGTTGCTGTACCTGAATGAAAAAGAAAAATTGTTACTGAAAAGCGATACCATTTTCTCTGAATTTCAGAAGAAATCCGAATTGCGGTTTCAAAAAGGAGAAAGCAATATCTTAGAAAAAACCACAGCGGAAACGCAGCGAGGCACGATCAAAATGCAATTACTGCAATTGCAACAGGAAAAGGAAGTGGTGAAAAGTCAGTTTCAATTGCTGTTGAACTCGGAAACAGAAGTACAACCCAAAGCCACTGCGCTACAACTGAAATTAGATCAAAATATCGATAGCACTTTAGTAGCCCAACATCCGAATTTAAAACTTTTGGAGCAGCAAAAAAAAGCCACTATCGCGTCGACAAAATTAGAAAAATCTAAAGTTTTGCCTAGCGTTCTTTTGGGCTACAACAACACTTCTATCACGGGAACTGGTGCTGATAACGTGCTTTACAATCGGTCGAGTCGGTTTCAATCGGTGCAATTAGGATTGGGAATTCCGCTATTGGGTGGCGCACAACGAGCTAAAATCAATGCCACAAAATTGGTAGAAACCATCGCTGAAAACGACTATCAAAAAGAACGGATGCTTTTGAAGCAAAAATTCCAAAATCAGTTTTCGCACTACCGAAGCAATCAAGAGAAGTTGCAGTATTTTGAAAAAACGGGCTTGCCCAATGCGGCGATTATTACGGCAACGGCTAACAAACAATTTTTCAATGGCGACATCAATTATTTGGATTGGGTAATGCTTATTAACCAAAGTATCGCCATCAAAAGCAATTATATCGATGCGGTTTGGAATCAAAATGAGACCATTATCCAACTGAATTACCTTACTTCAAAATTATAAGAATATGAAAAATAAAATCATCCTATATAGCCTATCCCTTTTGATTTTGGGATGCACTTCCAAAAAAACAGAAACCGTAACGGACGCTAAAACGACTAATGAAAACTCGGTAACCCTTTCGGATGCTCAATTCAAGAACGCCAACATTACCGTCGGAACTTTAGAAAAAAGAAGCCTTTCCTCCACATTGAAAGTCAACGGAAAAATTGATGTCCCGCCACAGAATATGGTTTCCGTCAGCATGCCCTTGGGTGGTTATTTAACCAGTACCAAATTGCTTCCCGGATTGCATATTGCCAAAGGCGAAGTGATTGCTACCATGGAAGACCAACAGTACATTCAGTTGCAGCAAGACTATTTGACTACGAAATCGAAACTGTATTTTGCCACCAAAGAATACGAACGTCAGAAAGAATTGAATCAGAGCCAAGCCAGCAGCGACAAAGTTTTTCAACAAGCGGAAGCCGACTACAAAACGTTGCGCATTGAACAAAGTGCGTTGGCTGAAAAGTTGAAATTGATTAATGTGAATCCGAATAATTTGACTGAAAAAAGCATTTCTAAAAGTGTTAATATTTACGCGCCTATTAACGGATTCGTTTCGAAAGTGAATGTCAACATTGGCAAATATGTGAATCCAGCCGATGTGTTGTTTGAATTGATCAATCCCACCGACATCCATTTGAACTTGAAAATCTTTGAAAAAGACATTACAAGTTTGGCCATCGGGCAAAAATTAGTCGCCTATACCAATCAATCTGACAAAAAATACCCTTGCGAAATTATTTTAATCAGCAAAGATTTATCACTCGATGAACATACGGCGGAAGTACATTGTCATTTTGAAAAATACGACAAAACCTTATTGCCCGGTATGTATATGAATGCGGATATTGAAGTCAAAAGCAACGACGCCTTGACCGTTCCCGAAGCTGCTGTGGTTGATTTTGAAGGAAAAAATTATGTCTTTGTTCAAAAAGAAGCCCAACACTATTTGATGCAAGAAGTGACTTTGGGAACGAAAGAAAATGGTTTTATCGCTGTTGTCAATAGCGAAGGGTTCGCCAATCAAAGTATTGTATTTACTGGTGCTTATGCGCTTTTGATGCAATTGAAAAACAAAGCGGAAGAATAAATTTTTAGATATTATCCTTATAAAAAAGCATTTCAACTTGGTTTGAAGTGCTTTTTTTAGTTTTAAATAGCGACTGTGACAATTGTTACTGACTAAAGGATTTCCCGACAATATCTTTGCTTCATAATTCAGAAAAACCATTATGAAGAAACTGCAGCAATTCCTTTTCCTCGGCCTGCTTTTGGCAACCACATTAGGCTTTGGCCAAGACACCTTGCCGATTTCTAAGAAAGAACTTTGGCAAAGGATGACCGACAAAAACCTCCAAATTAAAATTGCCAACCAAAATTTCAAATCAGCACAAGCGGATTACCGACAATCGAATTCCCTTTTCTTGCCGAGCATTACCGCTTCTCAAACGGCAATTTCAACTACCAATCCACTCATGGCTTTTGGTTCCAAATTGAATCAGGAAATTCTAACGGCAGCTGATTTTAATCCGGCACTTTTAGACGATCCAGCCAAAACGCAAAATTTTGCTACCAAATTAGAGATTCAACAACCATTACTCAATTTGGATGGTTGGTATGGCCGACAAGCAGCACACTCTAAAATGCAAGCGTTTCAATTGCAAACGGAGCGTACGACAGAAGGCTTACAATTGGAAGTTAACAAAGCGTTGCTACAATTGCAATTGGCCTATAAAGCGGCGGCAGTTGTAGCAAAGTCCAATGCTACAGGCCAAGCCAATTTGAAATTGGTGGAAAATTATTTCAAACAAGGGCTTTTACAAAAAACGGATGTGTTGAATGCGCAAGTGCGTGTCAATGAAGTGGCGAATCAATGGCAGTATGCGAAAAGCAATATTCAAAATGCTTCCGATTATTTAGCATTTTTATTGAATGAAGACCTGAAAGGCGGCATATACAAACCAACAGAAGCCTTGGAAAACACTATCGTTGTGGACGCCAAGGTAACTTCCATTTCTGAAAATCGAAAAGACTTTCTGGCGATGGACCAATCTTCTGAAGCGTATCTAAAAATGTTGCAATCCTCCAAAATGAATTTCTTACCGCGATTGAATGCTTTTGGCAGTTATGAACTGTATGATAAAAACTTATTCGGAACTAGCGCCAAAGGGTATTTGGTAGGGGCACAATTGTCGTGGAAGCTTTTTGACGGCTACCAATCCATTGGAAAAATGGAAAAAGCGAAAGCCGATTTTCAAAAAGCTACTTTAGAAACGCAACAGTACAAAGCGCAAAGTCGGTTGGAATTGAACAAAACCAACCGCCAGTTGAAAGATGCGGAAAACAAAGTAGCCTTATCTAAGATCGCACTCGAACAAGCGCAAGAAGCTTATCGCATTCGCAACAACCGATTTGTCCAAGGCTTAGAAAAAACAACTGATTTACTACAATCGGAAACGCTACAATTTCAAAAAGAACTAGAGCTTTTGCAAGCTGTTTTTGAATACAATACCACTAAAGACTACTTACAATTCTTAACCCAATAACGATGAAAAAAATACATACTTCTCTACTCGCACTTTCTCTACTAGTTTTAGTTTCTTGCGGAAAAGATGCCAAGGAAATCCCAACGGACACGAGGGCAATTCCGGTAAAGGTGAGCGGCATAACAGCCGACACTGCGAATTCCTTTGTAACGGCCAGCGGGAAAATTGAAGCCGAAAACAGTGCCAATGTCAGCACCCGAATGATGGGTTATGTGACGAAAGTGCATGTGAAAGTTGGTCAAAAAGTAGGTGCCGGACAATTGCTAGTTAGTATTAATAACGCCGATTTGCAAGCTAAAAAAGCACAAGTCGATGCTTCTATTTTACAAGCTACGGCAGCCTTCAACAATGCTAAAAAAGACTTCGAGCGTTTTACCGCATTATTTAGTCAACAAAGTGCGTCGCAGAAAGAATTGGATGACATGACTTCACGTTACGAAATGGCAAAAGCCGGTTTGGAAGGCGCGAAACAAATGCGAAATGAAGTGTTGGCGCAATTTTCTTACTCGAATATTACGGCTCCATTTACGGGTGAAGTGACGAATACTTTTGTCAAAGAAGGCGATATGGCGAATCCGGGAATGCCGCTGGTTAGTGTCGAAGGCGCTTCGCATTTGCAAGTAACGGCGATGGTTTCGGAAAGTGATATTACTTCGATTAAAAGTGGGATGACCGCGAAAGTTTTGGTGAAATCAACCAATGAATCTTTGACGGGAATCGTGAGTGAAGTGAGTTTATCGGCGAAAAATACCGGCGGGCAATATTTGGTGAAAATCAATTTGGGTAAAACCGATGCGAAAGTGTTGTCGGGCATGTTTGTGAATGTGCAATTTCCGCTAGCCAATAAAACAAAAACTACGTCCACTGATACCGTTTTAGTGCCTGAAACTGCTTTAGTTCACCAAGGACAACTTACTGGTATTTATACGATAGGAACTGGAAATGTTGCGATTTTGCGCTGGTTGCGCATTGGAAAAACCTTTGGCAATCAAGTGGAAGTGTTGTCGGGATTGGCGGCTAGCGAATCGTATGTTCTTTCGGCGGATGGCAAATTGTATAATGGTGCAAAAGTAAGTATTCAGTAAGAACGCAATTTGAAAATCAGGGTTGCGTGAGGGATAAAGGCGGCATCCTTTTGCGGAGCAAAAGATAGAGCCGAAAGCCCGACCCGTAGGGGCACGCCCATAAAAAAACAGAAATTATGCAAGAAGGTATTTCAGGTAAAATTGCCCATTTTTTCATCAACTCGAAACTGACCATTTTACTGATGGTAGCGTTGATGATTATTGGGGTTTATAGTTCATTTTTGATTCCACGTGAGGAAGAACCGCAAATCAACGTGCCGATGGCCGATGTGATGGTGGGCTATCCTGGCGCGAGTCCGACCGAAGTAGAAAGTCGCGTGATCAAACCGCTGGAAAAAGTGCTTTCGAACATTAAAGGCGTCGAGCACGTGCACAGTATGGCGATGAGTGGTCAGGCAATGCTGATTGTACAGTTTTACGTGGGGCAAGATGTCGAGCGGTCTTATGTGAAATTGTACGACGAGTTGGCGAAGCACGAAAATATGTTCCCGCAAGGTGTTTACAAACCGATGGTTAAAACGCGCTCGATTGATGATGTTCCGATGCTGGGATTGACGTTGTGGAGTGAAAAGCAAGACGATTTTCAATTGCGGCAACTAGCGGAAGAAGTGACATCGGAGATTGAGAAAGTCAAAGATGTCGCGATTACCCGAGAAATTGGAGGCAGAAATCGCGAAGTGAAAGTGGTTTTGGATAAGGATAAAATGGCCGAGAATGGTGTGGATGCGTTGGGCATTATGCAAATGATTCAGGCGAATAATAGCAGTTCGCAATCGGGAAGTTTTGTCAACAAAGATCAAGAATACTTAGTGACCACGGGGCAATTTTTGAAAACGTCGGAAGATGTGGAGCATTTGGTCGTTGGTGTGAATGCGAATTTGCCTGTTTATTTGAAGCAAGTCGCAAAGGTCGAAGATGGTCCGTCTACGCCTAGTAGTTATGTATCGTTTGGTTATGGCAAGGCGAATGAAAAATTTAAAACGGCTTCGTCGGAATATCCGGCGGTGACGATTTCTATTGGGAAAGTGAAAGGTGCCGATGCGATGAAAATTTCGGAGAAGATTTTGGAGCGTGTCGAACATTTGAAGAAAACGTTGATTCCAAGTGACGTTCATGTAGAAGTTTCTAGAAATTACGGTGAAACGGCATCGGACAAAGTGGGTGAACTGCTGCTGCATTTGGGCATTGCGATTCTAGCCGTTACTTTTTTAGTGATGTTGGCGATGGGCTGGCGTGGCGGCTTGGTGGTGTTTTTCTCCGTGCCGTTGACTTTTGCTTTGACGTTGTTTGCCTACTATTTGTTAGGCTATACTTTAAATCGAATTACCCTTTTTGCTTTAGTTTTTGTGGTCGGAATTGTAGTCGATGACAGTATTATCATAGCCGAAAATATGCACCGGCATTTTAAGATGAAGCGATTGCCTTTTAAACAAGCGGCGATTTATGCGATCAATGAAGTGGGAAATCCTACGATTTTAGCAACGTTCACGGTCATTGCGGCGATCTTGCCGATGGCATTTGTATCGGGCATGATGGGGCCTTATATGAGTCCGATGCCGATTGGTGCTTCGATTGCGATGTTGCTTTCTTTGTTTGTGGCCTTGACAGTGACGCCTTATTTAGGCTATCATTTATTGCAAGAAAAAGACACGCAAAAACACAAAGAAGAGCATGGTTTGGAGACCAGTTGGGTGTATAAAATTTACAACAAATTGGAGCGCCCTTTATTAGAAAGCAGTGCAAAGAGACGCGTTTTGGTGGGGATTACCGTTTTGTTGTTGATTGGTTCGGTAGCGATGTTTTTTACCAAATCGGTGGTTGTGAAAATGTTGCCTTTTGATAATAAGAATGAATTCCAAGTAGTGATTGACATGCCAGAAGGCACCACCTTAGAAAGAACAGCAGCGGTTACAAAGGAAATTGCACAATATCTATCGACGGTTCCGGAAGTAGTGAATTATCAAAATTATATTGGCACCTCTGCTCCTATTACGTTCAACGGATTGGTGCGGCATTACGATTTGCGTGGTGGCAGTAACATGGCCGATATTCAAGTGAATTTATTGCACAAAGACGAGCGCAACATGCAAAGTCATGGCATTGCTAAAGTAGTACGTCCCGAAATTCAGAAGATCGCTAAAAAATATGGCGCTAATGTCAAAATTATTGAAGTGCCGCCAGGGCCACCAGTGTTATCGACTTTAGTAGCGGAGATATATGGTCCAAACTATAAAGATCAGATCAAAGTCGCTAATCAAGTGAAAGGCATTTTGGAAACTACATCTGATATTGTGGATGTTGATTGGATGGTGGAAGATCATCAAACGGAATATAAACTCGAAGTCGACAAAGAAAAAGCAATGCTCAATGGGATTGCGCCGCAACAAGTTGTTGGGAATTTGACGTATTTGTTGAAAGAATATCCTGTTTCGAATTTGTATGATGAAAACTCAAATGATAATGTTGGCATTGTGCTTTCGCTTGATGATAAAGACAAAACGTCGTTGCAAGACATCGGAAATTTGAAAATCAAAGGCAACCGAGGAACTATGATTCCGGTCAGTGATTTGGTGAAAGTCAAAACAGACACTTTACAAAAAACCATTTACCGCAAAGATCAAAAACGCGTGGTTTACGTTACTGCAGATATGGCGGGAGCTTTGGAAAGTCCGGTGTATGCGATATTGGGAATGAATGAAAAACTTCAAAAAATAAAACTGCCCAAAGGCTATAAAGTGAACGAATTGTATATGGAGCAACCCACCGACGAAAGCGATTTTACGGTGAAATGGGATGGCGAGTGGCAAATTACGTTAGAAGTATTCCGTGATTTAGGCGTGGCGTTTATGGTCGTGATTGTCATCATTTACATGTTGATTGTGGGTTGGTTTCAAAATTTCAAAACGCCAATGGTGATGATGATGGCGATTCCCTTGTCGTTAATCGGAATTGTATTTGGGCATTGGCTATTGGGCGCTTTCTTTACGGCGACTTCTTTTATTGGGATGATTGCTTTGGCGGGAGTTATGGTGCGAAATTCGGTCTTACTGATTGACTTCATAGAAATCCGATTGAACGACGGCGTGCCTTTAAAACAAGCGATTATTGAAGCGGGCGCGGTACGAACCACTCCTATTTTATTGACTACTGGTGCTGTTGTCATTGGAGCTTCCATTATCTTATTTGATCCTATTTTTCAAGGATTGGCGATCTCGTTAGTTTTTGGCGCTATTGTATCCACCATTCTAACCTTGCTGGTCGTACCCATTATTTACTATGTCACGGAAAGAAAAAAATGGGAAAAATAATGTTCCACCTTCAACTCTAAAAAAATGAAATTACTACTTATAACTTCCATAATTGCTTTTGAAAAAGACGTCAAAAAGATGTTGCAAAAAGCGAATGTAACTACTTACTCTTTCAAAGAAGTAACGGGATACAAAGATATTTCCGAAGAAGCCATCGAAAACAACTGGTTCGCATCGGAGCTGAATGAAACCGAATCGATTCTCTTTTTTGCGTTTGTCAAAAAAGAAAACGTGGATTCGCTTTTCCTTTTGGTAAACGAATTCAATGCTATTCAAGAGTCCTTATCGCACATTCATGTGGCGGTGCTTGACATTGAAAAATCAAATCAAACCCTTTACAAAGTCTAATCTATTAAATTTTAAAAAATGATCAACCGAATCATACGAGCTATCGCAGGAAGTTTTATCCTAATCAGCCTTTTGCTTTCTATTTATGTGAATCAGCATTGGCTTTGGTTTACCGCTTTTGTTGGAGCCAATCTACTGCAATCATCCTTTACTAAATGGTGTTTAATGGAAGATATCTTAAAGAAATTAGGTGTAAAAGACTAGTGTTACTTTGACGTTAAAAGCTTTTCGAAAGTATGCGAATCGCTACAATAATCAAACAAACAGCTAATAGTTTTATGATGGTGTGACTTTTAATTCGATGCGACAGGTAGGCTCCTAACTGGGCACCGGGCACTACTCCAATCGCTAGAAAAAGAATCATTTTTACAATCAATGGGTCGTTATAATTCCCTTGTATCATATGAACAATAACGCTCACAGTAGCCATTACCGCCAAAATAAAATGGGAAGTGGCGGTTGCGACAAAGACCGGAAATTGCAACCAATTGACTAACGCTGGGACATGAATAATACCGCCACCAATTCCTAATAAAGGAGACAAATAGCCTACCAGAATACTAATGATAATTCCATGTGTTTGATTGTAGCTGTAGCTATAGGTAACCCCCTGTTTATCGGTGAGCCGATGGTGTTTTAAGCCTGCCTCTTTCTTGTCGGTAGCGGTATTTTCCTTTGCAGCATTATTATTGTAAAATAAATACCCTGATAATGCTAAAAGTAGCAGACCGAAAATGAAGTTGAATATTTTTTGTGGAATGTACTGCACCGACAAGACCCCTAAAATAGATCCTGGAATTGTGTACAAGGCAAATACTGCTCCAGCTTTATAATCGATTCTTCCTGATCTAGCATATGCCAAAGAACCCGAAATAGCATTCACTGCAACAACCGCAATTGAAATAGCCGTAATGGTCTCTGGGGGAAGTTCAGGATAAAATAAAATTAGTAACGGTACCAAAATAAATCCGCCACCCGCGCCTATTAATGTTCCTAATGTTCCAATAATAAATCCAGCTAGAATAAGTAATAGGCTATTTTCCATAAACAAGTGTCGAATTGAAGAAGCATTAAAATTTGAAATTTAAATTTACAATATCGAAAGGAGCTTTTATAATTTTCAACTACAAAAAATAAATACTTATTTTTGTGTTCAAACTTATCACTAATGAAAATCGAACAAATTTATACAGGATGCATCGCTCAGGCCGCTTATTATCTAGAAAGCAATGGCGAAGCCGCTATTTTTGATCCCTTGCGAGAAGTACAACCTTACATAGATCGTGCTGCCAAAGATCATGCTCAAATCAAATATATTTTTGAGACGCATTTCCATGCCGACTTTGTTTCGGGGCATTTGGATTTGGCCAAAAAATCGGGCGGTACCATTGTATACGGACCTACCGCAAAACCAGAATTTGAAGCAGTTATTGCAACTGACAACCAAGAATTTATAGTGGGTAATTATACTATAAAAGCCATCCACACACCAGGACATACTTTGGAAAGTACTTGCTACTTATTAACTGATGAAACTGGAAAACAACATGGTATTATTACAGGAGATACATTATTCATTGGCGATGTGGGCCGACCTGATTTAGCACAAGCGTTAGTAGACGATTTGACCCAAGAAAAATTAGCTTCCTATTTATTTGATTCCTTACGAAATAAAATTATGCCTTTGGCTGACGAGCTGATTGTTTATCCAAGTCACGGTGCTGGTAGTGCCTGCGGAAAAAACATGAGTAAAGAAACAACCGATACATTAGGGAATCAGAAAAAAACCAATTACGCTTTGCGCGCCGATATGACTCGTGAAGAATTCACGAAAGAATTATTAGACGGATTGGGATTACCTCCTGCCTATTTTCCTCAAAATGTCATGCTTAATATTCAAGGGTATGAAAGTTTGGATGCCGTCATGGAAAAATCGCTTCGTTCTTTAGCTCCAAAGGAATTTGAAACACTTGCCAATCAATCGGAAGCTGTTGTTTTGGACGTTCGTCACGAAGATGATTTTGTAAAAAGTCACATTCCCAATGCCATTTTTATTGGAATCCAAGGCAATTTTGCTCCTTGGGTGGGCGCTTTACTTGGGGATGTGAAACAACCTTTATTGTTAGTAACGCCTGAAGGTCGGGAACAAGAAACCATTACACGACTTTCGAGAGTGGGTTTTGATCATGTTTTAGGTTATTTAGAAGGCGGCATGGCAGCTTGGGTGAAAGCAGGTCTTGAAACTGACACTATTGCTTCCATTTCACCCGAACAATTCGCTAAAGAATTGTCTAGTGAAAGTGTGGTCGTGGATGCGCGAAAACCGAGTGAATTTCAAGCAGAACATGTGGCCAATGCCCTAAATATTCCCTTAGATACTTTGAATACTAATTTTGCTTCCGTTCCCAAAGACGTTAATTTTTATTTGCATTGTTTGGGTGGGTATCGTTCTGTGATTATGGCTTCTATCTTAAAAGCGAGAGGCTACCATCACTTGATCAATGTAGAAAAAGGAATCAATGGAATTCGGAATGCAGGGGTTGCATTAACAGATTTTGTATGCCCTTCAACCCAAAAATAAAGCTGTCAAAACAATAACAAAAAATTAAGTGATAAAAATAGTCATACCGTATATTTTTAAATACTTTTGCAGACTAAATTCAAAAATTAATAGATAAAATGAAAAAAATTCTTTTAGTACTTTCAGTAGTTGCTGTTCTATTTTCTTGTAACAAAGCTGGTGAAAACGAATACATTGTAACTGGAACAATTAAGGGTCTTGCCGATGGTAAAACCGTTACTCTTGAAGTGCAAGACGAAACCGGACAATTAAAACCAGTAGATACCGTAAAAGTTGAAAAAGGAAAATTTGTATTGAAAGGATCGGCTAAAGAACCTGAAATGAATTTTGTACAGGTAGAAGGAGTGCAAGGAAAAGTACCTTTCATTTTAGAAAATGGAGATATTGAAGTCGTTATCAATAAAGATAGCATTGAAAATTCGAAAGTAACTGGAACGTACAACAACGAAGAATTGAGCAGCTATAAAGCCAAAGGAATGACCATTCAGAAAAAGATGATCAAATTCCAACAAGACAATATGGCTAAAATGAATGACGCGCAACAAAAGAAAGATACCGTTGTCATTAATGGCCTTCGAAAAGAATACAATAAGTTTCAAGAAGAATTCATGAAACAATCGGATGATTATTTGAAAACTCATAATAAAGCTTTCATTTCGGTTCTAATCATTGAAGGTATGTTCAATCAAATGGTTCCTGATGTCGCTAAAATCAAAAAATTATACGATGGTTTAGACAAATCACTGCAAGGTACCAAGCACGGGAAAAACATAAAAACCAAATTGGATCAAATGAAGAATCCGGTTGCTGCCGCTGGTGTGGAAATTGGAACACAAGCTCCTGAATTTTCAGCACCAACTCCAGACGGAAAAGTAGTGTCTTTGAAAGAAAGTTTGGGTAAAATAACCATTATTGATTTTTGGGCTTCATGGTGTCAACCTTGTCGTCTAGAGAATCCTAATATGGTCGCGATTTACAAAGAGTTTCACGCTAAAGGATTGAATATTGTTAGCGTTTCTTTGGATGACGAAGCTGCAAAATGGAAAGCGGCGATTGCTAAAGATCAATTGACATGGACGCAAGTTTCAAATTTAAAAGAGATGGAAGATCCTATTGCGAAATTATACAGCATCAAATTAATTCCATCGACTTTCATTGTTGATGCGACTGGAAAAGTAATTGCTAAAGATCTACGAGGCGATGTTTTGAAAGCGAAAGTTGCTGAACTTTTGAAATAAAACAAGCTTAAATTGTTTAAGATATAGAAATCTCCTTCATGGAGATTTTTTTATGTAATTCAATTCCAATTGCTTAAAAATAAGTTGAAATATAAGTCGCATTTATATTTGCAAACATGAAAACTGTTTTTATATTTGCAACCGTTTGAGACCAATGGTTTCATCCGCTGGGGAGATACTCAAGCGGCCAACGAGGGCAGACTGTAAATCTGCTGTGTGAACTTCGCAGGTTCGAATCCTGCTCTCCCCACAAAAAAATAAGAACCCAAAACAACAAGCTCGCTTGATTGTTTTGGGTTCTGTTTTTTTGTGCAAGGTTTCCCTCCAAGGATCATTTGAAAAATGAATCCTGCTATCCTCCTTAAACATTATGATGAGCTAAAAGGAAACCTTGCCATAAGTTTTAATAGCACCGCAGCTCGCTTGATTGTTTTGGGTTCTGTTTTTTTGTGCAAGGTTTCCCTCCAAGGATCATTTGAAAAATGAATCCTGCTATCCTCCTTAAACATTATGATGAGCTAAAAGGAAACCTTGCCATAAGTTTTAATAGCACCACAGCTCGCTTGATTGTTTTGGGTCTTTTTTTTTGTGCAAGGTTTCCCTCCGAGGATCATTTGAAAAATGAACCCTACTATCCTCCTTAAAAATTATGGTGAGCTAAAAGGAAACCTTGCCATAAATTATAATAGTACTAGACTTTCCTTGATTGTTTTGGGTTCTGTTTTTTTGTGCAAGGTTTCCCTCCGAGGATCATTTGAAAAATGAATCCTACTATCCTGCTTAAACATTATGATGAGCTAAAAGGAAACCTTGCCATAAGTTATAATAGCACTAGACTTTCCTTGATTGTTTTGGGTTCTGTTTTTTTGTGCAAGGTTTCCCCTAAGTGAATTCTTCAAAATAATTTCACAACTTCTAAACAATGGTGGATTATAGGACCTTCATGTTCAGACCTAAAAAAAACCGCCTCGATTTAGAGGCGGTTTCTTATTTAAATATAGCTTTATTTTATTCTAAAAGAAAACTTACACTTACGTTTACTACGATTTCAATTTCACCCGCTGCTAAAGTTTCTTTTGGTGCTCCAGCGTCATTCGCCATCGCCATCGTTTTCATTTCATACATAGGGCGCGGTGGATAATAGACTTGAGAGTTGTCTGAAATCGTCATGGCCTTACCCACTTTTTGATTTAAAACCGATACAAAATCTTCTGCTTTAGCTTTCGCGTTTTTAATGGCCATTTTTCTAGCATCGGACTGCAATTGCTCCATTTTAGAAGATTTGAATTCGACGTTGTCAATTCTATTGATTCCTAAATCGACCAATCCGTCCATCAATACATCATATCCCGTCAAGTCTTTTAGCAAGATAGAAACACTTTGTGTTGCCATATAATTGTTTTTCTTTTTTTCGTAATCGTAATTCGGATATAAAGTAACGCGTTGTGTTTGGAAATCCTCTTTAGCGATATTCATTTTCTTGATGTATTTCAAAACCGCATCCATTTTGGTGTCGTTTTCCTTTTTTACATCAGCGGCTTTTGACCCTTTGGTTTCAATTGCAAACGAAATGAACGCTTGATCTGGAACTACTTTTATCTTTCCTTCTCCCGAAACGTTGATCAGAGAAACTTGTTTGATTTCTTGTGCTTGCGAAACGGTAGCAAAAACTAGGCATACCAATAAAAGTGCTTTTTTCATGTTGTTTGTATTTAAAGTTGTATCGCGTTTACCAAATCTTGTGCCATTTATAATTTTCCTGCTTTGGCCAAACCGAAAAGAATAACAATCGGAATTAGCAATAAAACGACCATAAACGTATTTTCAGTCAGGATGTAGGGCGCTTTGATAATGGTAATGACAAAACCACCAATCGCGCCGCCAAAGTGCGCCGTATGGCCTATATTATCGTTTTTCGCTTTCATCCCGTAGATCGAGTACAATAAATACCCAATACCGAAAATATAGGCTGGAATTGGAATTGGTATAAAAAACAAATACAAGCTCATATCCGGTTGCAACAATATGGCAGAATACAAAATTCCAGTAACCGCTCCCGATGCGCCGATGGCCCGGTAACTATAGTCGTCTTTGTGCATTAGCAAGGTTAACAAACTACCGAAAATTAGGCTTCCTACATAGATCAATCCAAACGTATAGCTTTCCATGTAACTGATTACGACCGGCGCAAACATGTATAACGTGAACATATTGAAAAACAAGTGCCCAATATCACCATGCAAAAACGCAGAAGACACCATTCTGTAATGCTCGCCAGCGCGAATGCTTCCTATATGGAACTCGTATTTTCTAAAGAAAGCAAGGTCACCAAACCCTTTAAAGCTAACAATCAAATTCAATGCAATTATAATAATGAGAACGGTATTCATGGTGCTGGTTTTATTTGTCGTAAAAATAGAAATAGTTTCTTTAGCTTTTGTTAAAGTAAACCTAGTAAATAAGGTTAAAATGTATATTTGTGAAAATTTTAAGGTAATGCAGTTTCTAATATACATTCTCCTCTATCCGATACTTTGGTTCATTTCAATACTTCCATTTCGCTTGTTATATGCTTTGTCTGATGCAATTTATGGCATAGTTTACTATTTAATTGGTTATCGCAAATCAACCGTTCGGGAAAATTTAGCGTTGGCATTGCCGCATCTTTCCGCTAAAGAGCGATTGCAAATTGAGAAAAAATCGTATCAGCACATGTGTGATATGTTCTTGGAAATGATCAAAACCATGTCGATTTCAAAAGCGGAAATGGAAAAAAGGTTCCAATTTAAAAACCTTGAAGTGTATTTAGATTTAGAAAAAAAGCAAAAAAGTGTGGCATTACTTTGCGCCCATTATGCCAGTTACGAATGGGTAATTTCGATGAACCATCGGATTACTTTTGACGGATTTGCCATTTATAAAAAAATCAACAACACTTATTTTGATACTTTAGTGAAGAAGATTCGTTCCAAATTTGGAGCAACACTTATTACGACCAAAGAAACCATCCCAGTAATTCGCACCAACACAAAAGAAAATCGGTTGGGAATTTACGGTTTTGCCAGCGATCAGTCGCCTAAAATTTACTCTGTTTTTCACTGGAATAAATTCATGGGTGTTGAAGTTCCAGTGCATACTGGCGCGGAAATGCTAGCCAAAAAATACGATATGAACGTAGTTTTCTTAAAAGTAAAAAAACTAAAACGAGGCTACTATGAAGCCAGTTTTGAAAACGTTTTTGAAAATGTGAAAGATTATCCTAATTATGAAATCACAGACCAATTCTTAAAATTGGTAGAAGCCCAAATTTCAGAAGCTCCTGAGTATTACTTATGGACACACAAGCGTTGGAAACACCGAAGATAAGAATCATTAACGATTTACTATATTTGAATTACGATTTTGGTTTGGGCAATGTAAACCACTTTGCTACCGTTTCTTTTTCTGATGTTTTAGCATTTTTGTGAAGAAATTCATTGGATTTTGGGTTGTAAATGTAATCGGTAGCCCATTCTTTATGATGCTGCGCCACTGCTTTTATACTGTCGCATACGAACGCTATTTCTGCATTTGTAGTGGTTGGGTGAATAGACATCCGGATCCATCCTGGCTTTTGAATTAAGTCGCCCGAATCAATCTGGCAAACCAAATTATGCGAGGTTACTTCATCTACATTCAACAAATAATGACCATAAGTACCGGCACAACTACAACCGCCACGAGTTTGAATTCCGAATCGATCGTTCAATAATTTCACTCCTAAATTAAAATGCAAATCCTCAATATAGAATGATATTACCCCTAATCGATCTTGATGTTGGTTTGCCAAAATTTTGATATTTGCAATAGTACCCATTTCTGAAAACACATATTGCACCAATTCGTGTTCTCGCTTTAGGATATTTTCAATGCCCATTTGCTCCTTTAGTTGAATGGCCAATGCCGTTCGAATGGCTTGTAAAAAACCCGGTGTTCCGCCATCTTCACGGTCTTCAATATTGTCAATATATTTGTGTTCCCCCCAAGGATTCGTCCAAGAAACCGTTCCGCCACCTGGGTTGTCCGGTACTACATTTCGGTACAATTTTTTATTGAATATCAGCACTCCGGTGGTGCCAGGTCCGCCCAAAAATTTATGTGGTGAAAAGAAAATGGCGTCCAAATAGCTTTCTGGGTCTTCAGGATGCATGTCAATTTTCACATACGGACCCGAACAAGCAAAATCTACAAAGCATAACCCATTATTTTGGTGCATCATTTTGGCCACTTCATGATAGGGCGTTTTAATTCCAGTTACATTGGAACAGGAAGTAATCGAGGCAATCTTTATAGCGCGGTTCTTGTATTTTTCTAAGACTTTTTTAAAATTATTCATGCAAAACAACCCATTTTCACAAGCGGGAACCACCACAACATCAGCCATAGTTTCTAGCCATGAGGTTTGATTGGAATGGTGTTCCATATGGGAAATAAAAACAATCGGTTTGTCTTCTTGCGGAAGCGTAGTATGCGGTTTCAAATTCTCGGGCACTTTTAGTCCCAAAATGCGTTGAAATTTATTCACAACACCTGTCATTCCGGTTCCGTCTGTTATAATCACATCATTTTCAGAAGCATGAACATGCTTTTTGATAATGTGACGGGCTTCATGATAAGCCAAAGTCATCATCGTTCCGGTAACCGTAGTTTCCGTATGGGTATTGGCGACAAACGGTCCAAAATCATTACTCATTTTTTCCTCGATGGGACGATACAAACGGCCACTGGCGGTCCAATCCGTATAAATGATCTTTTGGGTTCCAAATGGCGACTCAAATTCTTGATTAATTCCAATAATTTGATCGCGAAAAGGCTTGAAATACTGCTCTAATGTTGTAGGTAAAATGAGGGTTTCAAGGGTTGTCATGGGATTCTAATTTGTCTTCAAAGATATTATATTTTTTAAATCTTCTCACCACATTCTTGAGAAACTATAACGATTTCTCTAACTAAGTTCCTCATGCCGAATTGAAAGCTATCCTTTCAGTTTTAAGGGAATTTTAAGGTATCTTTAATGCGACTTAAATAGTATTTTCGGAATCTTTGACTTCAAAATAAGAACTATTATGATAGCAGCAACACACCTTCACGCCATGATCATTCACTTTCCGATAGCCTTGCTTTTGGTAGCTTTCTTATCTGAATTGATTGCGGTACTTTTAAAAAATGAATTTTTTAAAAAAGTTTCGTTACTACTTTTAATCCTTGGCACTTTAGGAGTAATCGCAGCATATTTATCTGGCGGTTCTGCAGGCGAAGGCATTGAAGAAGGACCGTTAAAAATACCGATGGAACTGCACGAGCAAGCGGCTAACTTTTCCATCTGGTTGGCGTGCATCACCGCTACTTTCCACACGACACTTTATTTTTTAAACTATAAGTCAACCCTAACCAAAGCGATCGGAATTCTTATTTTTGCGTTACTAATAGCTGCCATTTCAAGAACAGCCTATTTGGGCGGACAGTTGGTTTACACTCATGGAGCCGGAGTACAATTGGCTTTGCCTGATTTCGGAAATGCGTCAGAAAACAATTAAAATAAGTATCTTTAATCGATATAATTTAGTTCCATATGAGAATCCTTATTGTAGAAGACGAAACATCGATTGCCAACTTCATTAAAGAAGGTTTGGAGGAAGAAGGTTTTGCTGTTGATACCGCCGATAACGGAAAGAAAGGGTTGCAACTCGCTCTAAACAATCTAGAGGACTACGATGTGATTTTACTCGATTGGATGCTACCGGGGCTCAATGGAATTGAAATTTGCCGAGCCATCCGAAAAGAAAATCAAAGCGTTCCCATCATATTCTTAACTGCAAAAGATACTGTGGACGACGCCGTCTTCGGATTAGAATCGGGTGCCAATGACTACATCCGAAAACCATTTTCTTTTGAAGAACTTTTGGCAAGAATTCGAGTTCTAATGCGGAAAAACGAATCCGAAACCGTAATTTTTTCGGTTGCCGATATTGAAATGAATATCGAAAAACACACCCTAACGAAGAAAGGAAAACCTATCGAATTAACACAACGAGAATTCGCTCTATTTGAATTCTTCCTTCGCAACAAAGGCAAAGTGTGCCGACGCACCCGAATCATTGAAAAAGTTTGGGACATTCATTTTGATTACGACAATTCGATTATCGATGTGTATATTAATTTTCTTCGAAAAAAATTAGACGACCCAGGCCTGCCGTCGATCATACAAACGGTTCGTGGCATTGGATATAAAATTGAGGCCGACGAATGACTTTAAAATTCAAAAATAGAATAGCCTTATTCAATACGCTAGCAGTTGCCATTACTACTGCTTTCGTTTTTGTGGTTATCTTTCTGGTGGTTACCAAAACGGCCTACTATCATTTAGACAACGATATTTTAGCCGAAAAAAAGGAAGTTTTTAGCAATTTAGATTGGCATCGAGATAGCATTATCATCAAGAAAATGCCAGAATGGGACGAATTGGAACACAAAAAAATTGAGGTCAACCCGACGTTTCTTCAAATTGTTGATACCAAAGGAAAAGTAGTTTTTCATTCTAGTAATCTGCGGGACAATCAATTTCTATTCAACCCAAAAAATAGAACCGAAACCTTTTACAACGGAGAGATAAGCAAACAAAAAATTCGCTTAGGTCAGTTTCCTATAAAGAATGAAGCGGGTGAAATTATCGGGCAACTTACAATTGCCACCTCGCAACAAGAATCTTATTCCATTCTTAAGAATTTAATTTTAGTCTTGTTCATTTCCTTTCCTTTGGTTTTAATCATTCAATTTATTGCCTCCCAAATTGCCGCTTCAAAAGCTATAAAACCGGTACACCAATTGATCAAAACGGCTTCTGGAATTAGCGAATCTAGCATTGGAACACGACTGACTTTACCCGAAAGAAAAGACGAACTCTACAAGTTAACCCAAACCATCAACGATTTACTTTTCCGAATTGAAAAAAGCATTGTGCAACAAAAGCAATTCACCAGTGATGCCTCGCACGAGATTAGAACTCCTCTAGCTGCCATTAGAGGCACCATCGAAATTCTCATTCGCAAAAAAAGAGAGCCCGAAGTGTATGAGACCAAGTTGAGCAACATCATCACGCAAGTCGATCGATTGGATTCGTTATTAGAACAATTATTACAATTAGCTCGAATAGAATCTGGAATGACCACCACTAAGAAAGAAGCGGTTTTTCTTTCTAAAAAAGTCTATGCTACCAGTGAAAAATGGATGGAAGCCTTGTCCGAAAAAAAACTAAAACTACAAATTTACATTCCGGATGACGCCACTGTTATTGGCGATCCGTTTTATTTGGAAATCATCTTTGATAATTTGATTCAGAACGCCATTAAATACAGCAATACCAAAGGAACGATAACTGTCTTTTGGGAATCAAATATCAAAACTTTATCGTTTCAGGATGAAGGTGTTGGTATTTCCGAAGAGCAGCTACCCAGCGTTTTCAATCGGTTTTACCGAACCGATGAGTCTAGAAGTTCTTCCATAAAAGGCAATGGTCTTGGACTTTCTATTGCTAAAAAACTTGGCGATCTTCAAAACATCAAACTTGAAGTTCGCAGCACCTTAGATAAGGGAACTACTTTTACGTTACGATTCTAATCAATTAAGCCTATTTTAAGATTTCTTAAAGGGTATTTAAATGTTGTCGGGTACATCTTTGTACTGTAAAATTTAAACATTTAAAAACTATACCCATGAAAAAATCAATAGTACTGATCGTAACGGTTGCTAGTTTGGCAACCTTGTCTCTTCAATCCTGTAAAAGTAATACCAACGAAGAGGTTGCTATGCAAAAACCTACAGCTGAAGAAGCAACTTTAGGAAAAGAAATTGGAGCTGCCGCTAGTACGGATGCTAACGCCGCAACAACTAAAAATTTATTAGATGCCTTTAAAGGGGAAACTACTGCCAGTGCCAAGTATTTAGCCTACAGTAAAAAAGCGGAAGAAGAAGGCTTCCACGAAATTGCGTTATTGTTTGCTACGGCGTCCAAATCTGAAAAAATTCACGCCAACAATCACAAAGCGGTTTTGGAAGAAGGCGGACAAGTAGTAGCCGACATTACTCCTGAATTTACCGTAAAAACAACCAAAGAGAATTTGCAAGATGCGATTAAAGGAGAAAGCTATGAAATTAGCACCATGTATCCCGAGTTCTTGACTGCTGCTAATAAAGCTGGAAATCAATTAGCACAAGTAAGTTTTAACTATGCGTACAAAACCGAACAAAAACACAAAGTTTTTTACGAAAAAGCCCTTGCTGCCCTTGAAAGTAATTCAGTAAAAACACTTCCTACAGTTTATTATATCTGCCCAACTTGTGGAAACACTTATGACACAACCGCTCCCAAACGTTGTGGCATCTCCATGACAAGCTCTGAGAAATTTATAAAAATTGTCAACCTTGTTTCATAGTCGTTGTTTGTTTTTTTACTGGAGCCTCAGAGAAATCTGGGGCTTTTTTTTTGATCGTAACTCAAATTGTGATCTAATGTAAACTAGCCGACAAAATCGAATTCCTGGCAGTATTACTTTTGAATAGTGAACTCTTAATTTCAAAACGCTATGAAAAAAATATTGGGATTGCTCCCACTCCTACTCGCTTTTTGGTCTTGTGAAGTCGAAGGCGATTTGACTCACAACCAATCCAAATCGCTGAATCAAGAAACAGCACTTTTAAAATACTCGGGGAATTTTGTGGGTACATCAGGTATTGCTGTCATCGGTCAAGCCAAAATTTATCTAGAAGGAAATCGCTACCGAGTGCAATTGGAAAATTTCAGCATCTCGGAGGGTCCCGATTTGAAAGTGTACCTTTCTAAAGGTGCTACTCCAACGGAATTTGTCAATTTAGGAAATTTAACCTCCGCAACGGTTTATGAAATTCCGCAAGAAGTTGTCGTTGCCAATTACTCGCATGTGCTGATTCATTGCCAACAATACAATCATTTGTATGCTATTGCTCCTCTTAACGCTAATTAAATTCAATGAAAAGATATATTTACCTTATAAATCTGATGTTGCTACCGCTTTCCTTTGGTTATTCGCAAGGGTGCAGTGATGCCGGAATTTGTTCGCTTGGAAGTAGTTTTCATAATGACATTCCTTCAAAAAATACCATTGAATTTGGAAACGTTTTTGGTGCTGGCGAAGCAGATGTTAAATACTACTCGTCCTATTTAGCCTACACTCAAAAATTCTCGAACCAATTTGCTTTGAGTGCGAAAATTACCTATTCTGTAGCTAGCGGAAGTTTTGGAAAACGAGGGCAATTTGGTGACGCGTATTTAACGGCAAACTACGATTGGAAAAGCAAAAGAACTTCCAAATGGAGTACACTAGTCGGAATGAAATTTCCGTTTACACAATCGAATTTGAAGATCAACGATTATTCCTTGCCTTTAGATTATCAGGCGAGTTTGGGTACGTTTGATTTGATTGCGGGAGTGACTTTAAACTATAAAAATTGGGACTTCAATTCGGCACTACAACTTCCTATTTTTAATCTCAATCGGAATTCGTATTTCAAAGAATATTCCGGCACTAACGATTTTCCTACCACCAATTTATTTGAACGACGCCCCGATCTCCTATTTCGAACAACGTACACTTATAAAACAAAAAGCAAGTTCACCTTCAAGCCCAACGTGCTTTTCTTATACCATTTAGGGCAAGATAGCGCCGAAAACTACTACGGTGTTCGAGAAGATATATCCGGTTCGGAAGGCTTAACCATCAATGGAAATTTAATAGGTAGTTATGCGATTAATTCCAAAAATAGCATCGAGCTTTCACTGGCAGCGCCTTTTGTAGTGCGAACGATTCGACCTGATGGATTGACACGGTCGTTTACCGCTGGAATCATTTATAAAGTGTCATTTTAAAAGAAAACCCTTTCAACAACGCAATTGAAAGGGTTTTTATTTTTTTGGAATAAATGCTAATTAAATTCCGGCAACCGCTTTGATTTCATCAATGATTCGAAGTGCCAAAGCGTCGGCTTGCGCTTGCGTTGGTGCTTCGGTATAAATTCGGATAATAGGCTCGGTATTCGATTTTCTTAAATGCACCCATTCGGTCGCGAAATCAATTTTCACACCATCAATTGTGGAAATATTTTCATGAGCGTATTTTTTAGTCATAGCTTCTAATATGGCATCCACGTCAATTTGAGGTGTCAATTCGATTTTATTCTTACTCATATAATACTCCGGATAAGAAGCACGCAAAGCCGAAACCGACATCTTTTTATTAGCCAAATGCGTTAAGAACAAAGCCACTCCAACAAGGCTATCGCGACCGTAATGCAATTCCGGATAGATGATTCCACCATTGCCTTCACCACCGATAATGGCGTTATTCTTTTTCATTAATTCGACTACGTTCACTTCACCAACGGCACTAGCTTCGTAGTTTCCATGGTGCCAATTCGTTACATCGCGCAACGCTCTGGAAGATGACATATTGGAAACTGTATTGCCTGGAGTCTTGCTCAATACATAATCAGCGCAAGCCACCAACGTATATTCTTCCCCAAACATTTCGCCATCTTCACAAATGAAAGCCAAACGATCTACATCGGGATCTACAACGATTCCTAAATGCGCTTTTTCTTTTACAACTAACTCGGAAATATCAGTTAAATGTTCTTTTAAAGGTTCGGGATTGTGCGGAAAATGACCGTTCGGTTCGCAGTATAATTTTACTACTTCTACACCCATTAATTCCAATAATTTTGGAATGATAATGCCTCCTGATGAATTGACACCATCCACAACCACTTTAAATTTAGCAGCTTTCACGGCATCGATATCGACTAAAGGCAAGTTTAAAACTTCGTCGATGTGAATGTCCATATACGCATCGTTGGAGGTAATTTCGCCCAAACTATCCACATCCGAAAAATCAAATGCTTCGGCTTCGGCAATTTTTAAAATCAATTCCCCATTGGCACCGCTTAGAAATTCACCTTTTTCATTCAGTAATTTTAAGGCATTCCATTGTTTTGGATTGTGCGATGCGGTCAAAATAATACCTCCATCCGCTTTTTCTAGCGGAACCGCTACTTCAACGGTTGGCGTTGTTGACAAACCTAAATCAATGACATCGATGCCCAAACCAATCAACGTATTTACGACCAAATTATGAATCATTGGTCCCGAAATTCGAGCATCGCGACCAATTACAACTGTTAGTTTAGCTTTTTTAGAATAGGTTTTCAACCAAGTTCCATAAGCCGATGCGAATTTTACTGCATCCACTGGAGTTAAGTTATCTCCTACTTTGCCGCCAATGGTGCCGCGAATTCCAGATATAGATTTTATTAAAGTCATAGTTATTTACGATTTGTGATATTAGACATACGATGTATGATTTTGGGACAAATATAATTGTTAATTGATAATTCCCAATTGATAATTGCTAATTGATGTGAGTTTCTTAACTTGTGCCTATGAACTTTCTAGCCCACATTTACCTTTCCGACGACAACGATCTGATCAAAATCGGCAACTTTATGGCGGATGGAATTCGGGGAAAGCATTATGAACATTTACCGCCCGATATTCAAAAAGGTATTCTTTTGCACCGCGAGATTGACACCTTTACTGATGCACATCCCGTATTCCGGCAAAGTACCAAGCGACTTCATGAGCGCTACCACCATTATGCGGGCGTAATTGTCGATATTTTCTACGATCATTATTTGGCTAAGAATTGGTCGTCCTATTCCGAAGAAAAGTTAGAGGATTTTGTAGCCAATTTTTACCAATCGCTTCAAGACAATTATCACTTACTATCCGACCGTACCAAAGGATTAATGCCCTACATGATTGAACACAATTGGTTGGTCAATTACCAATACAAGGAAGGAATTGCCCGAATTCTATTTCAAATGGATCGGCGCTCTAGAAACGAATCTAAAATGCAATACGCGGTCGACGAATTGGAAACCTTCTACCATGAATTTGAAACGGAATTCACTTTGTTTTTTCCCGATCTTGAGGCTCATGCGCTTCAAAAACTAAAATCGCTATGAAGCATAAAATAAAGTTGTTGCTATTGATTCTGGGAATAGCGTTCCCAATTTCAGCCCAAAAAGGTTTGATCACTTCCAAAGCAATGGTGGTCTCAGCAAGAGAAGAAGCGTCGGCAATTGGCGCTCAAATTCTAAAAAAAGGAGGCAATGCTTTTGATGCGATGATGGCAACCGAATTGGCATTAGCCGTTGCTTATCCTTATGCTGGGAATATTGGCGGTGGCGGATTCATGGTCTACCGAAAAGCCACAGGTGAAACCGGAACTTTAGATTATCGCGAAAAGGCTCCGTTACGATCCAGCAAGGACATGTATTTGGATGCAAACAAAGAAGTGATTCCCAACTTAAGTACCAATGGCGCTTTAGCTGTAGGTGTACCCGGAACGATTGCTGGTGTATTTGCTGCACACGAAAAATTCGGAAAACTTTCTGTTGAAACCATTATGAAACCCGTAATTGCTTTAGCGAAAAAAGGAATTGTAGTCACTGAAAAACAAACCAAACAAATTGCTATGTATCAGAAAGATATTGTTGCTATTAGCGGAGGAAAAACCCTAATGGCGCAGTCTTTTAGATTAGGCGATACGATCAAATATCCCGCGCTCGCTGCTACATTAACGCGGATTATGAATAATGGTGTTGCCGAATTCTATCAAGGAGAAACCGCTCAAAAAATAGTTGCTTGCCTTCAACAACATGGCGGTATTCTTTCCATGGAAGATTTAGCAACATACAAAGTAGTCTGGCGCAAACCAATTGCTTTTGAATATGGCAATTTAAAAATAATTTCGATGGCACCACCGTCTAGCGGCGGCATTACTTTGGAACAAATTATGAAAATGATTGAACCCTATTCCGTTTCAAAATTGGGTCACAATAGTGAAAAATACATGCAACTACTCACCGAAGCTGAACGCCGTGCTTATGCCGATCGGAATTATTTTTTGGGAGACCCTGATTTTATCTCGATACCTAAAAACCAATTGGTTGCAAAGAATTACCTCAAACAAAGAATGAAAAGTTTTGATTGGAATAAGGCCACGCTTTCATCCGAAGTTTCACATGGAAATATTTCCATTACCGAAAGCAACGAAACGACTCATTATTCCATTGTCGATGCCGAAGGAAATGCAGTTGCCGTCACCACAACTCTAAATGGAGCGTACGGTTCCAAATTGTATGACGACGAATTGGGTTTCTTTTTCAACAATCAAATGGATGATTTTAGTGTTAAACCCGGAGTTCCCAATTCCTATGGTTTGATTGGTGCCGAAGCCAATAGTATCGCTCCGGAAAAACGAATGCTGAGTTCGATGACACCTACGATAGTTGAGAAAAAAGGAAAGCTCTTTATGGTGTTGGGTTCGCCCGGCGGCTCTACGATTATTACCTCCGTCTTGCAAACCATTCTAAATGTTGCCGAGTTTAAAATGGGCATGCAAGAAGCCGTTAACGCACCGAGGTTTCACCACCAATGGTTGCCCGATGAAATTCTGTTGGAACCCAAACGTTTTTCCAATCAAACCATTGCCAATCTGAGTGATAAAGGCTACCATATCAATATCAAAACTGCTCCGGTAATAGGAAAAGTAGATGCCATATTGGTTTTACCTAGCGGTAAATACGAAGGCGGTGCCGACCAAAGAGGCGACGATAAAGCAGTTGGATTTTAAATCATAAATTATGTCTTTTATATCCGAATTAGAAACCACTTTTGAAGAACATCGAAGCCCAGAATTGGCACTTCCGATGGAAAAATACATGAAACATAAATTTCCCTTTGTCGGACTTAAAACCGATAAACGAAGAAATTTATTTCATACGGTTTGGAAGTATAATCTAGAGGAAGTCGAGACCAATTCTCGTGAAATTGCGCTGGAACTCTATGACAAAAAAGAGCGCGAATTTCACTATTGTGCGGTAGAAATTTTGATTAAAAACTTGAAGAAGAAGTTTATTCTTGACGATATCGTTTGGATTGAAAAAATAATCATTACCAACTCGTGGTGGGATACGGTCGATACCATTTCAAAATATATTTTAGGGATTTATTTGGAACAGTTTCCACAACAAATTCCGATGGTTATTACAAGATTTTCCAACTCCGAAAACATGTGGTTGAACCGTGCTGCGATTTTATTTCAATTGAGTTACAGAGAAAAAACCAATGCCGAATTGCTTTTTTCGGAATGTGTAAAGCACTCTCATTCCAAAGAATTTTTCATTCAAAAAGCCATTGGCTGGGCTTTGCGAGATTATGGTCGGTTTCATCCAGAGGCAGTGAAGAAATTTGTAAAAGAACATTCGCTAAAGCCACTCAGCCAAAAAGAAGCGTTAAAAAACATTTCTTAAAATCAAATTAGTACTAAATTAGCACTTTCACCAAAAAAACAAATGCTTAAAAAACTCGTTCGCTATCTTGAAAGTCTAATTGCTTGGTCGCAAACTAAGTTAACCAACAAGCAATTCATTTTTCTTTCTAGTGTGTTGGTCGGCATCTCCTCCGCCGTGGCGGTAATCGTCTTGAAAACCTTTGCGCATTGGGTTTTTCTGTTTGCGACGTCGATTAATGCAACTTTAAAATTGAGTTTCATCAACAGTTTGTTGCCCATTATTGGAATCCTATTAACCGTTTTTGTAGTCAAAAAATTCCTAGGAGGAACCATTGAAAAAGGTACTTCCCAAATTCTATTTGCCGTAGCCAAAAAAGCGAGTATCATTCCCAAAAAGCAAATGTACGCGCAAATCATAACGAGTTCCTTAACCGTTGGTTTGGGCGGTTCCGCAGGTTTGGAAAGTCCGATTGTAATTACCGGTGCCGCTTTCGGATCTAATTATGCTCAGAAATACAAACTCAGCTACAAAGACCGCACGCTTTTAATTGGTTGCGGTGTTGCTGCAGGAATTGCCGCGGCATTCAACGCTCCGATTGCCGGTGTTCTTTTTGCTATCGAAGTCTTATTAGTCGATGTTAGCATCTCTGCCTTCACTCCAATTATGATTGCTGCCGCTACAGGCGCCTTGGTGTCGGCCATAGCTTTAGACGAATCCATCTTATTGAACTTTAACCAAAAGCAAACCTTTAACTATCACAACATTCCGTATTACCTTTTGTTAGGCTTGTTCACCGGATTTATTTCGGTGTATTATTCTCGGAACTTTCAACGAACGGAACATTTATTCGCGCGACTGCGATTCAAACCCTACAAAAAAGCGTTGTTTGGTGCGTCCATTTTGGCGCTTATCATCTTCGTTTTTCCAACCCTTTTTGGAGAAGGTTACGAAAGTATTCGCGTTTTATCCGAAAACGATCCAAGTCAATTACTAGAAAATACGCTGTTTAGCAGCTTCCGAAACAATGAGGTTGTGCTATTGCTTTTCATTGGATTAACCATGCTGCTCAAAGTTTTTGCCACCGGAATAACGTTAGGAAGTGGCGGTAACGGTGGTAATTTTGCCCCTTCGCTTTTTTTAGGCTCGTATGCAGGATTTTTATTTTCCAAAACCCTAAACTCCATCGGAATCACGCATTTGCCCACCAGCAACTTTACTATGGTAGGCATGGCGGGCATCTTGAGTGGCCTATTTCATGCGCCTTTAACAGCAATCTTTCTTATCGCAGAAATTACCGGTGGGTATGATTTAATGATTCCACTGATGATTGTCTCTTCCATCAGTTTCGCGATTTCAAGAAAATTCGAACGGCATTCGCTCGACGTCAAAAGTTTAGCCAAGAAAGGCCACGCCTTCACCAACAACAAAGACAAAAACATCCTATCGACCTTAGAAACCGAGAAAATAATTCAATCCGATTATTTAACGATTTCGCCCGACGAGAATTTAGAAAAATTAGTCGATTTGATTTCCCATTCCAACCAAGTCATTTTTGCCGTTGTCGATAAAGAAAATAAACTAGTAGGGATTGTCCATTTTAACGACATTCGCGAAATTATTTTTAGCACGTTTAAAGTAAAATATACGATGGTGCAGGAAATTATGATTCCGCCATTGGACGTGGTTTATCCGCTCGACAATATGGAAACGGTCATGAATAAATTCGAAAATAGTAAAGTGAACTTCTTACCCGTTTTGAAAAATGGAAAATACTTCGGATTCATTTCCAAAGCCAGCGCTCTAGAAGCTTATCGTGAAAAGTTGAAAGCCATGACGATAGAATAAGGGATATTTTTTAGAAGCTTAATCCAGCTGTCCACTACTATCTTTTGCGCCGAACTCCGGCACAAAAGGATAGCCGTTCCCATCTGGGCTAGGGCATCCGATTTCTTAATTATTAATTATTACTTGTTCATTGTTCATTAGCAATTGAAATCCTACCTTTGCGTTTTCCATAAAAAATCATGCTAGATACCGAAAATACTATTGAAGTCTTAGGAGCACGGGTTCACAACCTCAAAAACATAGACATCTCAATTCCAAGAGAAAAATTGGTGGTCATCACCGGACTTTCGGGTTCCGGAAAATCGTCTTTAGCTTTTGATACGATTTATGCCGAAGGACAACGGCGCTATGTGGAAACGTTTTCTGCTTATGCTCGACAATTCCTCGGCGGATTGGAGCGCCCCGATGTCGACAAGATTGACGGACTTTCCCCAGTAATTGCCATCGAACAAAAAACGACTAGCAAAAGTCCGCGTTCTACCGTGGGGACAATTACCGAAGTCTACGATTTCTTGCGATTGCTTTATGCGCGTGCCGGAGAAGCCTACAGCTATAACACCGGAGAAAAAATGGTAAGCTATAACGATGAGCAAATTAAAGCTTTGATTACCGAAAATTATATTGGAAGACGAATCAATATTTTAGCGCCGGTTATTCGAGCGAGAAAAGGGCATTACGGCGAGCTATTCCAACAAATTGCGAAACAAGGTTTTCTGAAAGTACGCATCAACGGCGAGGTCAAAGACATTACACCCGGAATGAAATTAGACCGCTACAAAACCCACGATATCGAAATTGTGATTGATCGAATGTTGGTGGAAGCGACCGCAGAAAACGAAAAACGTTTGTCGGAAAGCATTCAAACGGCGATGTATCACGGTGAAAATATCCTGATGATCTTGGATCAAGACAGTAGCGAGATTCGTTTTTTTAGCCGGAATTTAATGTGTCCGTCTACTGGAATTTCCTATCAAAATCCAGAACCGAATTTATTTTCGTTCAACTCACCAAAAGGCGCTTGCGACCATTGCAATGGTTTGGGAACGATTCACGAGATTAATTTAAAAAAGATTATTCCAAATCCGAAACTCTCTATTAAGAATGGAGGTTTTCTTCCGCTTGGCGAATACAAAAGCACCTGGATTTTCAAGCAATTGGAAATTATTGGCGAAAAATTCGGATTCAAAATTACCGATGCCATCGAGTCGATTCCCGAAGAAGCCATGGAAATGATTTTGCACGGCGGCAAAGAGAAATTCGCCGTTGAATCGAAAACACTAGGCATTACTAAAGAATATAAAATTGAGTTTGAAGGGATTTCGCATTTCATCAAAAATCAATTCGACGAAAGCGGTTCCACCAGCATCAAACGCTGGGCAAAAGAATTCATGGACGAAATTGAATGTCCAGTGTGCGAAGGTTCTCGTTTAAAAAAGGAAGCGCTTTATTTCAAAATTGAAGATAAAAACATCCACGATTTAGGCGGCATGGATATTTCCGATTTGACGGTTTGGTTTGACGAATTGGAAAAATCATTAACCGAAAAACAAAAACTTATCGGTACCGAAGTCATCAAAGAAATCAAAGACCGATTGCACTTTTTGGTGAATGTAGGTCTCGACTATTTATCGATTAACCGCAGTTCCAAATCGCTTTCCGGCGGTGAAGCACAACGGATTCGTTTGGCTACCCAAATTGGATCGCAACTGGTGGGCGTGTTGTATATTTTGGATGAACCTAGTATTGGTTTGCACCAAAGAGACAATGACAAACTGATTCATTCCTTAGAACAACTGCGCGATATTGGCAACTCGGTCATTGTAGTGGAGCACGACAAAGACATGATTCTTCGTGCCGATTATGTGATTGATATCGGACCTAGAGCTGGCAAATTTGGTGGGGAAATCATCAGTATTGGTACGCCCGCTGAAACATTGAAACACCATACCTTAACCGCGCAATATTTAAATGGGGAATTGGAAATTACCATTCCCAAAAAACGCCGAGTAGGCAACGGGAAATTCCTAAAACTTACAGGCGCTACCGGAAACAACTTGAAAAATGTGAGTATCGAATTGCCTTTAGGGCAACTCATTTGCGTCACTGGAGTTTCAGGAAGTGGCAAATCGACGTTGATCAATGAAACGTTGTATCCGATTTTGAATGCTTATTATTTCAACGGCGCTAAGAAACCGAAACCGTACAAAAAAATTGAAGGATTAGAACATATCGACAAAGTAATTGATATTGATCAAAGTCCGATTGGGCGGACGCCACGTTCCAATCCGGCGACTTATACCGATGTATTTTCGGAAATTCGATCGCTATTCACAATGACTTCAGAAAGCATGATTCGAGGCTACAAAGCCGGGCGTTTCAGCTTTAACGTGAAAGGCGGTCGTTGTGAAACTTGCGAAGGATCAGGCGTTCGAACGATAGAAATGAACTTCCTTCCCGATGTTTATGTGGAATGTGAAACCTGCCAAGGCAAGCGTTTTAACAGAGAAACCTTGGAAATTCGCTACAAAGGCAAATCGATTTCGGATGTGTTGAACATGACTGTTGACGAAGCCGTTCCGTTTTTTGAGAACATTCCGAAGATCTACCGCAAAGTCAAAACGATTCAAGATGTTGGTTTGGGTTATATCACTTTGGGACAACAAAGTACGACCCTTTCAGGTGGCGAAGCACAGCGCATTAAGTTGGCTGGCGAATTGGCTAAGAAAGACACGGGAAATACGTTTTACATCTTGGACGAACCCACGACCGGATTGCATTTTGAAGACATTCGGGTGTTGATGGAAGTGATTAATAAGTTGGTAGATAAAGGCAACACCATCTTAATTATTGAACACAATATGGACGTGATTAAGTTGGCGGATTACATTATTGATATTGGTCCGGAAGGCGGAAAAGGTGGCGGACAGGTTGTTGCTAAAGGAACTCCGGAAGAAGTAATCAAAAATAAAAAAAGCTATACCGCGGAGTTTTTGAAAAAAGAGTTATTTTAGCACGCTTGTTTTCAATTGACACCGCAAGTCCCTAGCCCAGATTGCAGTGGAAATCCTTTTGTGACGGCGTTCGGCACAAAAGATTGCAACGGAAAGCTGGAATAAGCTCCTGAAAAAAAGAAAAATAATATAATTGCATTTGAAAAAGCAGTTATCAATAAAAATAGTATGAGATTAGAAGATTTTGATAATGACGAAGACAAAGTCATTCAAGACAAGTTGAAGCAAAAAACCTGGAATGAGATCCGAACCAACGACAGTTGGGCGATTTTTAAAATCATGGCGGAGTTCGTGAATGGGTATGAAAATATGGGCCGCATTGGACCTTGTGTGTCTATTTTTGGATCGGCGCGTACCAAACCCGAGGATCCGTTTTATTTGTTAGCCGAAAAAATTGCGTTCAAAATCAGTAAAGCTGGTTATGGTGTGATTACGGGCGGCGGACCTGGAATTATGGAAGCGAGCAACAAAGGCGCCCATTTTGGTGGCGGCACTTCGGTGGGTTTGAATATAGAATTGCCTTTTGAGCAACATTTCAATCCCTATATTGATCGCGATAAGAATTTGAATTTTGACTATTTCTTTGTGCGCAAAGTAATGTTCGTAAAATATTCTCAAGGATTTGTAGTGATGCCCGGTGGTTTCGGTACTTTGGACGAAATGTTTGAAGCGATGACTTTAATTCAAACAAAGAAGATTGCTAAATTTCCGATTATCTTAGTGGGTACCGAATTTTGGTCGGGATTAATAGATTGGATTAAAACCGTTATGGTGGATCGTGAAAAAACGGTAAGTGAAAAAGACCTAGATCTGTTTAAAATCGTAGATACGGAAGACGAAGTGGTGGAGGTGTTGGATAAATTCTACAAGAAGTACGATTTGAGTCCGAATTTTTAAGCCAAAAACCTGATTTCGTTACGTGATAAACCCTTTAAATGAACTAATTGAAATCATCTTGTAAAATATTCCTTGGCCTGTTGCTGTTCGTATCCACACAACAGTACGCGCAGCACTTTTCGAAGTTGACGGTAGAAGTCGACACTAAAAAAAACACTATAAACGTACTTCAGGAGCTTACGTATTACAACGAATCGAACGATACGTTGAGTAGCATTGTGTTGAACGATTGGAACAATGCGTATGCCGATAAGAACTCGTTGTTAGGACGGCGTTTTTCGGATGAATTTGTTCGCAGTTTTCATTTGGCCAAAGAAAAAGATCGAGGCAATACGAATACCATTACCATTATTGACGATTCCAATTTATTTTTAGATTGGTTTCGCCCTGATCAGTATACCGATTTGATTGAAGTGCCGCTTCGGCAAAAAATGGCACCCCATGAAAAGCGAATGTTCCACCTCACCTACTTTGTAAAAGTTCCGAATCATCGATTCACCAAATACGGCTTCGACGAGCGAGGCGGTATGAATCTAAAAGATTGGTTCTTAACTCCAGCACGTTATGAAAACCATGCTTTTGTGAGAAACAGCAATGCCAATTTGGACGACATTGCCAATGGTTTATCAGATTTTGAGCTGGGCATCAAAATTCCCAAAGACTATCGTTTGAATAGCGATTTGGATGATGTAAGTTCTCGGAAAGATTTGGAGAGCGTTTACTATACCTTATCTGGTAAAAGCAGAACTGACTTTAGTTTGTTTTTGGAGCCTAAATCGGAGTTTTACAGCTATAAAAATGACAACGTTGAAGTGCTTACTAATTTACAAGAAAACAAATTGGATGATGTTCAAAAAGCGCTAGTCATTGACCGAGTGGTGAATTATGTGAAAGCCCAAATTGGGCCTTATCCGTATAAAAAGATTTCCGTTTCGGAAGCTGATTATGAGCGCAATCCGTTCTATGGATTGAACCAATTGCCCTCGTTTATCAGTTTGTTTCCCGATGAGTTTTTGTTTGAATTAAAGTTTTTGAAAACGTACACCAACAATTATCTCAAGAACACCCTTCACCTCGATCCGAGAAAAGACAATTGGATTTATGATGCGATTCAAGTTTATACGATGATGAATTACATCGACTATTACCATCCCAATGTCAAAATGATGGGCAGTTTGGCAAAATTCAAATTACTAAAGAGCTTTAATTTGGTGAATTTGGATTTCAACGAGCAATACAGCTACTATTACATGCTGATGGCGCGTAAAAATTTAGACCAACCGTTGAGCAATTCTAAAGAAACGTTGATTCGGTTCAATGAAAAAATTGCTTCGAAATACCGCGCCGGTTTAAGTTTGAAATATTTGGATAATTATTTGGACGATAGTATTGTTCCGAAAACCATTCAGGAGTTTTATGCCTCAAATATAGGGAAGCCCACCTATTCGAATACCTTTGAACTGCTTTTGAAAAAGAATACTCCAAAAAATATCGATTGGTTTTTTACTACGATTATCAATTCGAGAGATTTGGTGGACTATAAATTTGAGAATGTTTCCCGAACCAAAGACAGCGTTACGTTTACGATTAAAAACAAAACAGGAACGGCAGTACCGATTCCAGTTTACGGTATCAAAGAAAAAAACGTAGTGTTCAAAAAATGGTTTGAAAACATCCAAAAAGACAGCACTTTTACGATAGATCGCCAACACGTGGATAAGATTGTTTTGAATTATCAAAACGAAGTGCCCGAATACAATTTGCGAAACAATTGGAAATCCCTACAAGGTTTTTTTAATAGCAATCGTCCCTTTAAATTTGTGTTCATGAAGGATTTGGAAGATCCTTATTACAATCAGATTCTTTATGTTCCGACGGTGCAATACAATTTGTATGATGGCTTGTATCCGGGAATGCGATTTCACAACAAAACCATTTTGGACAAACCTATTATTTTTGACGCCAATCCCTCGTTTGCAACGAATACCAATTCGGTCATTGGTAGTGCGTCTTTTTTGGTGAATCAATACATTCGCGACAGTCGATTGTTCAATATTCGGTACGCGATTTCTACTTCTTATTACCATTATGCACAAGACGCTACTTATCTGAAAATAAACCCTTTAGTTTCGTTTTCCATTCGAGAAAAAAACATTCGTGATAATCGAAAACAAAGTATCGGCATGCGCTATAGTATCGTTCAAAAAGAGCGTTCAAAATTTGTTGAAAATACGGCTGAAGACAATTATTCGATTTTCAGTTTGACTTATTCCAATACTAAAAGTGAAATTACCAATCACGTGAATTTTGATAATACGATGCAGTTGTCGAGCGGTTTTGGAAAAATATCTAGTGAAATTCAATTCCGAAAATTATTCAACAGCAACCGTCAAATCAATTTACGTTTGTTTGCCGGAAGCTTTTTGTACAGTAATTTGAAAAATTCTAACAGCTATAATTTCGGAATTGATACACCGAACGACTATTTGTTTGACTACAATTTGTTTGGAAGATCGGAAAAATCAGGATTGTTCAGTCAGCAATTTTTGATGGCGGAAGGCGGCTTTAAATCGAAGGTCATTCCAAATTCAGCGAACCAATGGTTGCTAGCGACAAATGGTAGTTTCAATGTCTGGAATTGGGTGGAAGTGTACGGCGATTTGGGACTGGTAAAGAACAAAGGCATCTCCGAGAAATTCATTTACGATAGCGGTGTTCGTTTGAATTTAGTCACCGACTATTTTGAGTTATACTTGCCCGTCTACTCCAATTTAGGTTGGGAAATTAGTCAGCCACAATACAGTCAGAAAATTCGATTTATTTTCACCTTCGACCCTAAGACCTTAATAAATTTGTTTACAAGGAAGTGGTTTTAATATTCGGAGAAAGAAGCTTTTAATTATCAATATTTTAAAATATCTACCTTTAATTAAGATATAATTAAAAAAGCGAATCAAACTGCAAAAATACTTGCAGATATCTTAAAAAGATATTTTTCCAAAGAATAGGAAAACCAAGACATTTTTTAATTAAATTTGTTTCCAAAGCAATAGCATTCACATATGACACAAGTAGAAGCCAATTCAGTACTCACCTTTGAAGATTTCAAAAAAGAAGTGCTGAACGATTATAAAATTGCCGTAATCAGTCGCGAATGTAGCCTTTTGGGAAGACGAGAAGTCTTGACCGGAAAAGCGAAATTCGGAATTTTCGGCGACGGGAAAGAAGTCCCACAATTGGCTATGGCAAAAGCCTTCAAGAAAGGAGATTTTCGCTCTGGCTACTACAGAGATCAAACCTTTATGATGGCCATTGGGGAACTTACCATTACCCAATTCTTGGCAGGTCTCTACGGTCATACCGATATTAATCATGATCCCATGTCGGCCGGTCGACAAATGGGCGGACACTTTGCGACCAAAAGCATCAACGAAGATGGTTCTTGGAAAGACTTAACGCAACAACGAAATTCTAGTGCAGACATCTCACCTACTGCGGGACAAATGCCTCGTTTGCTGGGATTAGCGCAAGCTTCAAAAATATACCGACAAGTGGAAGGCATTGATACGACCAATTTTTCCGTCAATGGAAACGAAGTCGCTTGGGGAACTATTGGTAATGCCAGTACCTCAGAAGGTTTGTTTTTTGAAACCATCAATGCCGCAGGCGTATTACAAGTGCCTATGATCATAAGCATTTGGGATGATGCATACGGAATTTCTGTTCATGCCAAACACCAAACTACGAAAGAAAATATCTCCGAAATTTTAAAAGGATTTCAACGTGATGAAGCGAACAATGGTTACGAAATTCTAAAAGTAAAAGGTTGGGATTACGCCGAATTGATTGCTACTTTTGAAAAAGCATCACAGATAGCTCGAGAAGAACATGTTCCAGTTTTGGTGCACGTGACCGAATTGACGCAACCACAAGGGCATTCCACTTCTGGTTCTCATGAACGTTATAAAAAAGCGGATCGTTTGGAATGGGAAGGCGATTTCGATTGCGTTAAGCAAATGAAATCCTGGATGGTTACCTACAATATTGGGACAGAAGAAGAGCTAGACGCCATTGAGGCCGATGCCAAAAAACAAGTTCTTGAAGGTAAAAAAGCAGCATGGACCGCCTTTCTTGCTCCAATAATTAGCGAGCAAAAAGAAGTAGTCACTTTGTTAGAATCGATTGCTGCCACTAGTGATAATAGAGTTTTTATTCAAAAATATGCCGCCGATTTAAACGCTATAAAAGAACCAATTAGGAAAGACATTATCACAACGGCACGTAAAGTGCTTCGAATGGTAAATCAAGAGAATGGGCAAAAAGCACTTTCAAGTTGGATTACCAAATACTTCGAAAAAATCCAGCCGAAATTCAGTTCGCATTTGCATTCTACTTCTAAAGAGAATGTGTTTTCAGTAGCCGAAGTGAAACCAACGTACGACGAAAATTCAGAAGATGCCGATGGAAGAATGATACTTCGGGATAACTTTGATGTCTTGTTTACGAAATACCCGCAAGCCATCGTTTTTGGTGAAGATGCTGGAAGCATTGGCGACGTCAATCAAGGATTAGACGGTATGCAAGAAAAATATGGTGAACTTCGTGTGGCCGATGTCGGAATTAGAGAAGCCACCATTCTAGGTCAAGGTATTGGAATGGCGATGCGTGGCTTGCGTCCGATCGCTGAAATTCAATACCTCGATTATCTTTTGTATGCCATTCAAATCATGAGTGACGATTTGGCTACATTACAATATAGAACTTGTGGAAAACAAAAAGCGCCTTTAATTATACGAACACGCGGTCATCGCTTAGAAGGCATTTGGCATTCGGGTTCACCCATGGGAATGGTCATCAATGCCATTCGTGGGATTCATGTTTTGGTTCCGAGAAATATGACTAAAGCGGCAGGATTTTACAATAGTTTATTGGAAACGGATGAGCCTGCCTTGGTGATTGAATGTTTGAATGGCTATCGTTTGAAAGAAAAAATGCCTTCGAACTTAGGAGCCTTTAAAACACCAATTGGAATTGTAGAAACGATTAGAGCAGGTGCCGATATTACTTTGGTTTCTTATGGCTCTACTTTGCGAATCATAGAAGTCGCTGCCAAAGAATTGTTTGAAAAAGGAATCGATTGTGAAATTATCGACATCCAATCGTTGCTCCCTTTTGACGTGAATCAAGACATCGTGAAAAGCATTATGAAAACCAACCGTCTTTTGGTGATTGATGAAGACGTCCCAGGTGGTGCTTCTGCTTTTATGTTGCAACAGATATTAGAAGGCCAAAATGCCTATGATTATTTGGATAGCAAACCACAAACCTTAACGGCAAAAGAACACCGGCCTGCATACGGTACTGATGGTGATTATTTTTCAAAACCTTCTGCAGAGGACATCTACGAAAAAGTATACACCATGATGAGCGAAGTAAATCCCAAAAAATTTCCGAGCTTGTATTAAAATACCATGATGAAAAAGAAATCCCAATCTAAAAAGGTTGGGATTTCTTTTTGTACCAGCTGTCCAATAAAAGGAATGTTAATCCGTTGTAGTAAAGTAGCTTTAATTCCAAATTCAAAAATACAATGCTAAAAAAAATCTTCGTTTTATTCGTTATAGTTTTGATGATAGGTTGCAAATCCAAGAAAGCAGTTGTGAAACGCGATGAACTCGCTCCTATCGCTTTAACCGAAATACCGGATGCTCAGAAAAATAGAGTCGCCGCCCTAGGAAAACAGGTCTTAAATACCTGCAATACCTCCAAGTTTGTCCCTTTTAAAGAAACAGAAGCCACTCCTAAGGTAATCAAGAATATGACCATCACTCGCTTCACAAAAACCTGTTTGAAATTTCGTTTAAAATATGGTGATTTTAAAGATTTAAAGCTGATGGAAGTCTATCAAATTACTTCCGAGAAAATAATGATTTACCGTTTCAAAGCCTTGTATGAAAAGAAAATTGCCAACAAAGAGTTGCGAATCACCTTGAATCAAAACAATCAAATTGCGGCGGTGAAATCAGATGATTGGACCGATACTTTTCATTTAGAATTTCCTAAAAATTAATTACATTTTATGATTTTAAAACGACTTTTTTATTTGATTTTACTGGTAAGCGCTTCTTCTTTTAGTCAAGAAATTATGAGTTTTCAAAATTCGAAAACGTATCCCGCGACTCCCACGTGGGATTTCATTTGTGAAAATTATGCTTTGACCGGAATTGCTAAAATTCAAATCGCCAAAACGGAAAAAGGCGGACTATTAAAAATTACAGTCGAAACATCAAACAATACTTTTACTATTGCTGGCACTATGTACTTATTGTTAATAGACAACAAAGCCATCACGTGCACTGATAAAGGCATTCGGGAAATAAACGGAGCGCAAATTAGCACCTATTATTCGTTGACAGCTATCGAAATGAATCAATTAAAACATACCGAAATACAATCCCTCCATTTTAATATTAAAGGAAAAGCCACTGGTTTTTCGAGTCAAATTGGTAATTTTACGGCAGTTAACAAGGCAAAATATTTTGCAACGGCTTATGATACTTCTAAAAAAAGTTATGATACAGTTCAGCAAATTAAAGCCCTCTATCTGTAAAAAATGAACCATCATTCTGCTATAATCGAAAAATTTTATACCGCCTTTTCTACGCAAGATGCCGCTACTATGGCAAGTTGTTATCATGACAACATTCAATTCCAAGATCCTGTCTTTGGTATTTTAGAAGGCAAAAAAGTCATGGCCATGTGGCAAATGCTTTTAGAACGCAGCCAAGGAAATCTACGAGTGGAATATTCAGAAGTGACTTCCGACGCCACAACGGGTTCCGCTACTTGGGTTGCTACATACCACTTCAGCAAAACCAATCGCAAAGTAATTAATATCATTAAAGCTAGTTTTGAATTTAAAGACGGATTGATTAGCAAGCATACCGATGTTTTCGATTTGTGGCATTGGAGTCGACAAGCCTTTGGGATCAAAGGGCTTCTACTCGGCTGGACTTCGTTTATGCAACAAAAAATTAGAACTCAGGCCCTACTAGGATTGAATACCTTTTGCAAAAAACAAAGTTTATGATCTACCGAGAAGCTACACCAGAGGATATTCCGGCTATAATGAAAGTGCGACTGTCCGTCAAGGAAAATACCTTATCGAATCCTGATTTAGTTACCGAACAAGACTGTTTGGAGTATATCACGCAACGTGGAAAAGGTTGGGTTTGCGAAATTGACCTTCAAATTGTTGGTTTCTCCATTGTTGATCTACTAGAGCGTAACATTTGGGCTCTGTTTTTGAGTCCCGACTTTGAAAAAAGAGGCATCGGAAAGAAACTCCATGATTTGATGCTAACGTGGTATTTTCAACAAACCACAGGACCCGTTTGGCTTGGTACTTCTCCGAAAACTAGAGCCGAAGGATTTTACAAAAAAGTAGGATGGATTGAAATTGGTACCCACGGGACTAAAGAAATCAAATTCGAAATGACTTACGAAAACTGGTTGCAAAGTCAGAAAAAATAGCGTTCCTATGCGATATACTCCTGATAACTTCTACTAGGTGTCGTTTCTTTTTTTATATTTGATTATCAAAACAAAAGAAGATGGAACCAACCAAAAGAAGAAAGGTAATCCTGACTATATTTCTTTTTATAGCGCTAGGAAATTATGGTAGAATCAATGGAACAGAAGACATTCGAGCAATCGAATTTTTATCTATTTTTGTTATTGGCGCTTTAACTGCGTTATTGCTTCGGGAAATCTTAAGCAAAGAAAAGAAAGAATAATTATGAAAGATTCGCAAATTTTTGCTTTGTTCCTAATTGGGCTAATCGCCATTGGATTCGGATTCGTTTTTAAATTGATAGATTGGCCACTATCAAGTTTACTTTTAATTGTTGGAATGACTTTCGAAGGATTTGCCATATTGGCTTTGCTCCACCGATTTATTCAAAAGAAATAAACTTTGCTTTCGGCACCCTATGAATATTAAACTACTCGCAATCGGAAAAACCGATCAAAAAAACTTAGAATTGTTGATAGCCGAATACCAAAAGCGCCTGTCGTTTTACATTAAATTCGAAATGGACAGTATTCCGGACATAAAAAATGTAAAAAACCTTTCCGAAAGTCAACAAAAGGAAAAAGAAGGCGAACTGATTTTAGCAAAAATAACACCCACTGATCACGTAATTCTTTTGGATGAAAATGGGAAGTCCTTTGCTAGTGTTGATTTTGCACAAGAATTACAGAAAAAAATGAATGCCGGGATAAAAACCTTAGTGTTTGTAATTGGTGGTCCTTATGGGTTTTCCGAGGCACTTTATGCTAAAGCCCATGGCAAAATCTCGCTTTCAAAAATGACTTTTTCACACCAAATGGTCCGACTGTTTTTTATCGAGCAACTGTATCGTGGCTTTACGATTCTAAGAAACGAACCTTACCATCATCAGTAATTTTTAATTTTCGATAGTAGATTTACGATTTTATGGAATTCATTTTATCGAATAATCGAATACACTCTGCGGCTTCTTTTACATCATGTACTCTAAGAATGTTAGCCCCTTTTGTTAATGCTAAAGTATTTAGGACCGTTGTACCATTTAGAGCTTCTTGAGCTGTAGAATGCAGCACTTGGTGCACCATAGACTTTCTTGAAACTCCCACTAGTAAGGGTAACTCTAAAAACTGAAACAACTCCATATGCTGCAAGACTTCATAATTCTGGTTGATGGTCTTGGCGAAGCCGTATCCGGGATCTAGGAGTAGGTCGTTGATTCCATGACTTCGAGCCTCTGCAACTCTTTCTGAAAAATAAAACAGCATTTCTTTGACGATAGCGTCATATTGGGTTAAGGTTGCCATGGTCTGCGGCGTCCCTTTCATATGCATCATGATATAGGGAACTTGGTAGGAAGCGATGGTCGCCAACATCTGCTTATCCAGATTTCCAGCGGAAATATCATTGATCAAAGCTGCTCCGTGATCCAAAGCTACTTTAGCCACTTCACTTCTGAAAGTGTCCATGGATAACAAGGCCTCAGGAAAATGTTGCTGCAGCAATTTCACAATGGGTAACATTCTTGATATTTCTTCTGCTTCGCTTACAAAGTCCGCATTAGGCTTGCTAGAATAAACGCCAAGATCAATAAAAGTTGCGCCTTCTTCCAACATTTTAGCCACTTGATTCAGTATTTCAGTTTCCTTTTGAAAGCGACCGCCATCGTAAAATGAATTCGGAGTAGCATTCAAAATTCCCATTACTTTTGGAGTGGAAAGATCCAGCAATTGGCCGCGGCAGTTAATTGTCATGCTAATTCTTTTTTAGTACTTCAAGATTCGAAAAAAAAAACTATTTTTGGAAAAATTTGAAGACAAAGATACATCAATAATGAATACTACTTCACAAGAATACGACAAGGTCATCTCAATTTGTCGGACGCTTTTTATAAATAAAATGAAAGATTACGGCAGTGCATGGAGAATTCTTCGTTTGCCCTCACTAACCGATCAGATTTTTATTAAAGCACAACGAATTCGCAGTTTACAAGAAAATGAAGTTCGTAAAATTGAAGAAGATGAAAAAGGAGAATTCATTGGGATTATCAATTATTCCATCATGGCACTAATTCAATTGGAGCTTGGTGTAGTCGATCAACCTGATTTGAATGTAGAAAAAGCCACCGCATTATACGATGTTAAAATCAAAATGACCAAAGAATTAATGGAAGCCAAGAACCACGACTATGGTGAAGCTTGGCGGGAAATGCGCGTTAGTTCTTTGACCGATTTGATTTTGCAGAAATTGTTGCGAGTGAAACAAATTGAAGACAACAAAGGCAAAACAATCGTATCCGAAGGTATTGATGCCAATTACCAAGATATGATTAATTATGCGGTATTTGCCTTGATTTTAATGGAACTATAGTTTCAAAATTAATTATCTTATCTTATATTTACGTATTGTAGCAAAATTTACAAGCACATGAAAAACATAGTAGTACATTTTTCCAGAATTTTTGTCGGATTGTTGTTTATCATTTCTGGATTAATCAAACTCAATGACCCTATTGGGTTTTCTTATAAACTGAGCGAGTACTTCAGTGAAACCGTCTTAAACTTACCTGTTTTTGTTCCTTACGCCTTGCCTATTGCACTGTTCATTGTAATTTTCGAAGCGGTTTTAGGCTTCATGCTATTGATTGGATTCAAACCAAAGTTTACACTATGGAGCTTATTGCTCATGATTGTCTACTTTACCTTTCTTACTTTCTACGCCGCCTATTTCAACAAAGTAACCGATTGTGGCTGTTTTGGTGATGCACTAAAATTAACGCCGTGGCAATCGTTTACCAAAGATGTCGTTTTACTCTTTTTTATTGTCATTTTATTTTTTAATCGAAAACGAATTAAGCCGCTTTTCAACGCAAATTTCAGAAATGCTTTGGTAAGTTTGGTCGTAGTATTGTGCTGTTTTATGGGCTATTGGGTTTTGTATCACTTACCATTGAAAGATTTTAGAGCTTACAAAGTTGGTACCAATATCAAACAAGCTATGGAAATTCCAGAAGGCGCCCCTAAATCGGTTGTCGAAATGGTATTTGTGTATAAAGTCAATGGTGTTAATACCAATTTTACAGAAAAAGACTTGATGAAAATTCCAGCAGGTGCTACTTTTGTTGAGCGAATTGACCACGTGATTTCAGAAGGTTATAAACCGCCAATCCATGATTTTACTATGGAAAGAGACGGATCAGACTATAAAGACGAATTGTTAGAAGAGCCCAAACTGCTGCTATTCGTAACCTATGATCTTGAGAAAGCAGATAAAAAAGGATTGCAAATTTTAGAAGGTTTGAATCAAAAAGCCAAGGCTAAAGGATACAAAGTGATAGCCATGACCGCGACTGGAACGGAGACCATCGATAAAGTGAAAAAAGAATTCGGATTTACTTTTGATTTTTATTTTTGTGATGCCACAACTCTAAAAACTATTGAGAGAGCCAACCCAAGTATCGTTATCTTAAACAAAGGAACCGTGGTTCAAAAAGTTCATTATAACGATAGCAGTACTTTAAAATTATAATTTATAAAATCGAATATATACTATGAGCAGAAGTCGTAGATCTAGCAGTAATAATAGTAGCATCAGTAAAACTAGAAAAGAGAGAAAAAAGAAAAACAATCAAATCATATTCTTTAGTTTTCTTAGTTTTTGCCTTGGATATTATATTCTAAATAATGTTGCCGCCTTAGAAAAACCACCATTAGGAGCCACTTTCAATATTTTGTTAGGCTGTATCATTATGGCAGTTTGCGCCATAATTATCGTGTACACTATCAAGAAACAATATTTTCCTAAGAAAAGAAGACGCAGTAATCATATTTTCTTGGAAGATCAAAAAGAATCCAATTCGGATTCAGAAAACAAGTAAATTACAATATTGGAATTCGTGCTACCGAAAAACATTAATATTTATTTGGGATACTTTCAACTCAGTATGTTTAATTTTGATTTCCTTTAAATAAAAATGAAAATGAAAAAACTATTTTTTGCTATGGCTATACTGGTCGTTGGTGCAACTGCCTTTCGTTCCTACTCCGAAAAAACTTCTTTTTCCAAAGAAGCATTGTCAGAAACCTTATTAAGCATTGAAGGAAATCAAGTGACTTTTAAAGATATTCTCAGCAAATACAAAGGAAAAACGGTTGTAGTAGAAGTTTGGGCTTCTTGGTGTGGCGATTGCGTTAAGGCTATGCCAAAAATAAAAGAATTGCAGGCGAATAACCCTGAAGTGGCTTATGTTTTTCTTTCGATGGATAAGACCGCTGATAAGTGGAAAGCTGGAATTGAAAAACACGAACTCAAAGGGGATCACTTTATGGCGAACGACGGCATGAAAGGAACTTTTGGAAAAGCGATTGACTTAGATTGGATCCCAAGATACATTGTCCTTGATAAAACGGGCAAAATAGTAGTGTATCGTGCCATTGAAACCGATTTCGACAAAATTAATTCGACCTTAAAATCCCTTAAATAATGAGACATAAAATTGTTGCTGGCAACTGGAAAATGCACAAAAATTCAGAAGAAACGGAAGACTTATTAAACGCTTTAATCGATAAATTGCCTACGGACAAAGAAGTGCAAATTATTGTGGCGCCAACTTTTGTCAACTTATCATCTGCCGTGGATCATTTAGAATTCACTAACATTGAAGTGGCCGCACAAAACATGCATCAAGCCGAAAGTGGCGCTTACACTGGTGAAGTTTCTGCTGATATGCTAAAAAGCATCGGAGTAAATACGGTAATCCTTGGTCATTCAGAGCGTCGTTCTATTTTTAATGAAACCGATGCCATCATTGCTTTCAAAGTAGACAAAGCGCTACAACACCATCTAAGAGTAATTTTCTGCTTTGGTGAAGAATTGAAAGACCGTCAAAATAACCAACATTTTAATGTAGTAGAAAATCAATTGCGTGATGGATTATTCCACTTAGACAAAGCCTCTTGGGAAAGTATCGTCTTGGCGTACGAACCCGTTTGGGCCATTGGAACTGGGGAAACAGCTAGTCCAGAACAAGCGCAAGAAATGCATTTATTCATTAGAGAAACGGTTCGCAAAGCTTTTGGAAGCGACATCGCAGAAGATGTTTCCATTCTTTATGGCGGCAGTGTAAAGCCTGATAATGCCAAAGAAATATTCTCGAAACCTGATGTCGATGGCGGGCTAATTGGCGGTGCAGCTTTGAAAGCAGACGATTTTGCAGCAATCGTGAATGCTATCTAAATTTCAAATACAAAATTCAGAATAGAGATTTGAACACTTTTCGAGTCTCTATTTTTTTTACAAATAAAGAATTACTTTTTTAAAATACCATCATGTCAAATACCTATTTAGGATACCACTTTACGATTGAACCCAAAGAATTAGGAGCTGAAATTTTGATTGCCGAATTAGGTGAACTGCCCTTTGAAAGTTTTGTAGAAAGTGAATTTGGCGTTACGGCCTACATTCAAAAACACCTTTGGGAAGAAAATCTTTTGGAAGACGTGTTCATTTTGAATTCGCCACAATTCATTATTTCCTATACTGTCGAAGAAATTGAACAAGTCAATTGGAATGAGGAATGGGAGAAGAATTTCGAGCCCATTGATGTCGACGGAAAATGCCACGTTCGCGCTCCTTTTCATCCGAAAACCGATGCCGAATTTGATATCATCATCGAACCAAAAATGAGTTTCGGAACCGGGCATCATGAAACCACACACATGATGATCCAACACCTTTTAGAAACGGATGTGACTGGAATGAAAACCTTAGATATGGGCTGTGGGACCGCTATTCTTGCTATTCTTGCGGAAATGAAAGGCGCTCAACCTATTGATGCTATTGATATTGACAATTGGTGTTATTTGAATTCCATTGAAAATGCAGAACGCAATAACTGCCATCATATCACCGTTTATGAAGGTGACGCTAGTCTGTTGCAAGAGCAAAAGTACGATTTGATTATCGCCAATATCAATCGGAATATTCTTTTAAACGATATGCAAAGCTATGTCAACTGTTTGTTGCCTAATGGAATTTTGTTGTTGAGCGGATTTTACGAAGAAGACATTCCGTTTATTGATGCTTCCTGCACCGAAAAAGGCTTGACCTACGTAAAGAAATTTCAAAGAAATAATTGGGTATCGTTGAAATATGTAAATTAGTGTTGGATTCCAAATCAATACAGATTCAATACTAAACTAAAGCTACTCATTCAAAAAACATTTGAAAATGGCTACTATCGAAAAAACAAAAAGAGAAACTTCTGTATTAGAAGCTATCGGAATTAATAATGAAATCGTTCTTTATAACGACGATGTCAATACCTTTGATCATGTCATTGAAACACTGATTCGAGTTTGTAGTCATACCTCCGAACAAGCAGAACAGTGTGCAATCTTGGTGCATTACAAAGGAAAATGTACTGTAAAAACAGGCTCTTACGATGAATTAAAACCGCAGTGCATCCAATTGTTAGAAGCTGGATTGAGTGCCGAAATTGTCTAAAATATAAATTATAGAATTCCTCTAATTGATATTTCTTAAATTTTCCAACTTGAAAACGAAAGCAACTATTTCTTATATTTGATTGTTGTTCGTTAAACCTTCTAAAAAGCGAACTTATTGAAAAATGGAAGAATACGGAAAAATCCTAATCATAGCCATGCCCATTTTTCTTTTGCTAATTGTAATTGAAAAAGTATATGGAATGTCCAAAGGGGAAGACACGGTTCCCTTAATGGACGCGGTCTCTAGTATTAGCTCTGGAATCAGCAATGCTGTAAAAGATGTTCTAGGATTAAGCATTGCCTTTATTTCCTATGATTGGATGGTTTCCAAAATTGCTCTATTTCAATTACAAGCCAATTTCTTAACCTATGCCATCGCCTTTATTGTAATTGATTTTTACGGTTATTGGACGCACCGTTGGGCACATCAAATTAACTTTTTCTGGAACAAACATGCAATTCATCACAGTAGTGAGGAATTCAATTTGGCCTGTGCCTTGCGACAAACGGTTTCTAGTTTTATAAATTTATTTACTTTTCTATTGTTTCCGGCTGCATTGATTGGTGTTCCAGCAAAAGTGATTGCCATTACGCTTCCTATTCAATTGTTTCTTCAATTTTGGTATCATACCAAGCACATCAAGAAGATGGGATTTTTAGAAAAAATATTGGTTACCCCTTCCCACCATCGCGTACATCATGCTATTAACCCGGAGTATTTGGATAAGAATCATTCACAAATTTTCATTGTGTGGGACAAATGGTTTGGTACTTTTCAAGAAGAACTGGAGGCCGTTCCTGCCGTTTTCGGGATTACCCGACCGGCACAAACTTGGAATCCAATTCGAATTAATTTCCAACATTTAGGATTATTATTTTCTGATGCTTGGCATGCTGAAAACTGGAAAGACCGACTCACTATTTGGTTTAAACCAACTGGTTGGCGTCCTGAAAATTTTGAATCCAAATACCCTGTTACTAAAATTGACAATGTCTTTGATTTTACAAAATATGGAAGTAGTCAGAATTCAAAATTAATGTACTGGTCTGTTACTCAAGTTTTAGTAACCTTGCTGTTTGTTAGTTATTTATTTAACAATATCGGAGCCATAGGTTTACCTAAAATTTTTGTCTACGGTTTGTTTATATTTCTCAGTATTTACAGTAATACAGAATTAATGGATGGTAAAAAAGAGGCACTTTATTGGGAAGCCATTCGATGTTTATTTGGGATCGTAATTTTATTTTACTATGGTGATTGGTTCCAGCTGAGCGCTTTACTTCCTATGTCCAATTTCTTAGTTATTGGCTATCTACTCAGTTCGCTGTTTATCAGCCTTTATTTCGTAACTTTAGAATTTAAGAGTCAAAAATTTCCAACCGTTACTTCTTAAATCTTGATTATGAAAAACACCATCCTTCTGAACAGTTATATCAGCTTTAGCGTCCTCTATTTGGGTTTGATTCTTATTGGAAAGGAAGATTTTGCTTGGTTTTTAAAACCATTCTTACTTCCATTTTTGTTGTTTGCCGTGGTTCGATTTGGGAAATTTTCAACTCAAAAATGGTTGCTCACAGCACTACTATTCTGCTGGATCGGAGATGTCGTTTTACTTTTTGCCAATAGAAATGAACTCTATTTTATTATTGGCTTAGTTTTCTTTCTTGTTGGTCATCTTAGTTACATTACACTTTTTGTGCAGCAAAAAAAAGATCACAATGGCAACAAAAGTCCCTTATTTTGGATCATGATTTTAGTCGTCTTATTTTATTTAAAAAGTATGCTAGCGTTATTATTCCCCACTTTAGGAGCGCTCAAAATTCCAGTTACCCTTTATGCCACAACTATTTCTGCGATGTTGATCATAGCATTACTGGGATATTTTAGTTGGAAGGAACTAGGTAAATATTTTATTTTGATTGGGGCGGTATGTTTTGTTATCTCCGATAGTTTGTTAGCTATTAATAAATTCAACACTCCGTTACCATTTGCCTCATTTTGGATTATGCTCACCTATTTAATGGCGCAATATGCCATAGTTCATGGAATCTTGAATTTGAATCGAGAAAACAACGTCATATAAAATAACGATTTAAATCTTGCAGTGCGTTAGCTCATTTTCCCCATCGCACAACTCACATAGGATTTTGCTTTGGTACTCAAAGAATTATCTTCTCCTATCTCAGGATAACCAATTCCTTTTAGAGTCTCTTTGACGTTAAGCAAATTCAAATCACTTTCGTATTCTAGACTGACTTGCCCTTTTCCGGGAAAAACATTCACATTGCTAACGCCGTGGAGGCCATTTAACTTATTAGAAATGGTAGTTCCGCAACCGTCACATTTTAAGTTTTGAATAGAAATTGTCGCTTTCATGATACTTTATTTAGTATCACAAAGGTAGTTTCAGCGAAAATAAAAATAGGTGACAAATGTCATGCAACGCAAATTAATGGGGCAATTTATCTTTAATCAAACCATATAGAAAAGTTCCTAATAGCGCTCCGAACAAGACAAAAATAACGGGTAGAAATCCAGCACCTAACAATATAAAAATTGGCCCAGGGCAAGCACCCACTAAGGCCCAGCCTAAACCGAAAAACAACCCGCCAATCCAATACCTGAAAGAGCCTTTTTCTTTTTCAGCAATTTCAATGGGTTTACCATTACTAGATTTGATTTGGTTTCGCTTTATAATCTGCAATCCTATGGTTCCTGTAGCAATTGCCACCATGATTATTCCGAACATGTGAAACGATTGGAACTGGAACATCTCATAAATTCGATACCAAGAAACCGCTTCCGATTTGGTCAAAACAATTCCGAAAACAAAACCTACTAAAATAAATTTTAAACTTTTCATTTTTTAAAAAATTAAAGGCAAAATAAAATGCGACATGATTAAGCCACCTACAAAAAAACCAATCACTGCTTTAAGTGATTGTCTTTGCAAATTGCTCATTCCAGCAATCGCGTGTCCTGAAGTACAACCACCCGCATAGCGCGATCCAAATCCAATTAGAAGTCCACCCACTACTAAAATAAAAATCATTTTTGGTGATTGAAATACTTCATTTCCAAACAAGGCATCTGGAAGTAATTTTCCATTCGGAGCCTCAATTCCCATTGTGGTCAGTTGTTTAATAGTTTGTGGATTGAGCGTCACATTAGAAGGATCACTCAAAAAATGTACAGCTACAAAACCTCCAAGCATCGCGCCTACGACCACCAATAAATTCCAATATTGCGATTTGGTGTCGAATTTGAAAAAGTCGGCGCATTTATCAGCGCCAGCTAACGTGCACAGAGTGCGTAAGTTAGACGACATTCCGAAAACTTTGCCAAAATAATTCAGCGATAACATAATCAATGCAATGAGAAAACCAGCAACCGACCAATGCCAAGTATGATAAAGATAATCCATGTGGTATGTTTTTTACAAAAATAATAATTCCATTGAATTGGGGTCTAAAGATACAGGTATTAAAATAAACTACTATTTTTGATTCCGATTAGAATCACTTTTTATGAAGAAATTTACCATTGAAATCAAATGGGGCATTCAGTTTAGTTTGCTCTCTATAGTTTGGATGATTTTTGAAAAAACAATGGGTTGGCACGATCAGCAAATTGCTATGCAACCTATTTACACCAATCTATTTGGTCTCATTGCTGTGCTTATTTATTTTCTGGCGTTGTTAGATAAGAAGAAGAATTTTTACCAAGGAAAAATGGACTGGAAGCAAGGATTTATTGCGGGAATTGCCCTTTCCATTGTAATTAGCCTTTTGAGTCCAATAGTGCAATATGTAACGTATACTTATGTTACTCCTAATTACTTTACGAATATTATCCACTATACGGTATCCCACAAAAAACAAACGCAAGCCCAAGCTGAACTGTTTTTTAGTTTAAAAAGCTATATGTTGCAAGGCGCTTTCGGAGGTTTGTCGATGGGTGTACTAACTTCTGCTATTGTTGCGTTATTAGTTAAGACAAAAAAATAATTCTGATGAAAAATACTGGATTCTCTCTGCTGCTTTTGGTTTTTATTCTTAGTTCTTGTGTGAGCACCAAGTCTACTTTAAAAAATGTAGACGATGCAGCACCAATTCCGAAATTATCAGCAACTAACGCTTTTGTTATTACACAATACAGTAAAGACAAAAAATATGGATATGATAAAGACTATCCAGTGAATGTGTTTTATCGAAATACAAGAGAGGAAAATGTTAATCAAGAGCGCTATTTGAATGCTTTAGCCGGACCAAAAGGCGAAAAAATCACCTATAAGAAAGTGGATACTTGTTGTCCGTTCCCGACAAAAAGAACCGAAATCGGTGCGGGTTCCTTAGACATTTATGAAATCACGTGGGAAGGTCAAAAAGAACCGGTGCGGCTTTACTTGAATTTCTTTGAGAAAGGCGCGCTATTGGTGCCGGTGGGACTTACTTTAAAAAGGGACTAATAAACTGGATTTTCCATAGCTTGGTATGTTATAACTCAAATTACTTTGCTAGTTAGCGATGCTGAATCGTCGAATAGTATGAAGCTCGAATTTAGTACTTAGAAAGCGAATAGCGCAAGAAATCTTAAGTAGAAAAGAAAAATAAACAAACCTAAAAAAACCTTAATCTTCATCTGAAATTCATATTGGATAAGTATCTTTGCGCCATCAAAAAAGGATTATGAAGATACACCATATACCACAAATTAAGCACACTGATAGCGGCAACTTTTTTCTTTTGGCGGGCCCGTGTGCGATAGAAGGCGAAGAAATGGCAATGCGTATTGCTGAGAAATTAGTTGGCATTACCGACAAATTGCAAATACCATATGTTTTTAAAGGCTCTTTTAAGAAAGCCAATCGTTCTCGAATCGATAGTTTTTCCGGCATTGGTGACGAAAAAGCGCTGAAAATACTTCGCAAAGTTTCGGAAACTTTTCACGTTCCGACGGTTACCGATATTCATACTAATGAAGACGCTGACCTGGCAGCACAATTCGTTGATGTATTGCAAATTCCGGCCTTCTTGGTGCGTCAAACCGATCTAGTGGTCGCTGCCGCCAATACAGGAAAAGTAGTCAATTTGAAGAAAGGGCAATTCATGAGTCCAGAGAGTATGAAACATGCCGTTCAAAAAGTTTTGGATTGTCACAATGAAAATGTTATGGTAACCGATCGAGGCACCATGTTTGGCTACCAAGATATGATCGTTGACTTTAGAGGAATTCCGACAATGCAACAATATGCAACTACTGTTTTAGATGTAACCCATTCCTTGCAACAGCCCAATCAGACAGTTGGTGTTACAGGAGGAAGACCTGATATGATCGAGACTGTGGCTAAAGCCGGTATTGCGGTTGGCGTAGACGGCATCTTTATAGAAACTCATTTCGATCCCGCTCATGCGAAAAGTGATGGTGCCAACATGTTGCATTTAGACCTTTTCGAAGGATTGATGACAAGATTAGTAGCAATTCGAAAAACCATAAATACTTTTTAACTAAATAAAATTAGCACGTTTTGAAAAAAATTACCTTTTACTTAGCCCTTTGCTTGTTTGGTTTTGTATCAGCAACTTTTGCACAAGATACCCCTAAAATTCAACAAAAATATACCGCACACAACAAAGGAAAATTCTTCGTTTCTTGGGGCGGTAATCGCGAATCTTTTTCTACTTCCGACGTTACGTTTAAAGGAAAAGACTACAACTTTACCTTGTACAACATTACGGCCCATGACAAACCTAAAGGATGGCAAATTGATTATATCAATCCCGGGAGAATGACCATTCCTCAAACCAATTTTAGATTAGGGTATTTTATTACAGACCACTATAGTGTCACTATTGGTTTGGATCATATGAAATATGTGATGGATCAGTACGGACCGTCAACCTTCAAGGGATATTATCCAAATGCAGGGACTTATGATGAGACGTTACCTGGAAATCAAGTCTTGTTGACTGAAAAGTTCTTAACCTACGAGCATACCGATGGCTTGAATTATATTCATACTGAAGTGTCTCGATTTGACGATGTTTCCAAACTTTTCAAAATTGGAAATACGGATAAGATTCAAATCAATCTAACAGAAGGCTTGGGTGGCGGATTTTTATATCCTAAAACCAACACTAAATTATTAGGTAAAGACCGACACGATGATTTTCATGTTTCGGGTTATGGAGTTTCCGCAAAAGCTGGAATTAACATTACGTTCTTTAAACACTTTTATGTGCAGGGCGAATTAAAAGGCGGCTATATCAACATGGGCGATATTCGAACTACTAAAAGTCCGGAAGATACCGCTTCACAAGAATTTTACTTTTTTCAACGAATTATAGAATTTGGAGGAATTTTCAAAATATAATTCTCTAGGAATATAAAGAGGAAGCTTCTTCTATTACGGCTTCTAAAATCTTCTGATTGATCGTTTCAATATTAAAATACCGTAAAGATTTTACGGTATTTCTATTTTCACCAACTAGTTCTTTTTGGTTGTTTTTCAATTCGTAGCCTTTGGCAAAGCCCACTTCCACGTATCCCTTCTTAGTGTTGGACGCTAGATAACAGAATGGTTTTTTTTGATAATAGAAATAAGGAACTCCATACTTGAATAGCAATTCTACTTCTTGAAGTTTTTGATGTACTACAGCAATGACATGTAGCAAAATTTGTTGTTGTACATCGGGTTGCTCGAGAATGTATGCTTCTGCCGGTTTCAACATATTTTGAGTTAATGAATTTCACGAACTGTTAGTTGTTTTTCTCCATTCATGGTCCAAAAATCACCGTACAATTTCACAATCTCATTGGTGTTAAATCGACGGTATTGTTTCGGGTCGTTTAGATTTGGAATACTTACAATGACCTGAAATAGCTCGTTTTCGTTAGTTAAGATAGTAGCCGAAAAGCCATCTTTACCAGAAGTAGTTGCTTTTACGATTCCTTCAATCGATTTGGTTTCTTTCGGAATTTTCGGTGGCTGCAACAGCGAATCATAGGCCTCAGAATGTACCTCCGACTTAGAAACGGCTTCTTCATTCGGGGCCGTTTTTTTCGAAGTACAACTGGCAAAAGTAATTACTGCAGAAAGCATTGATAAATTTTGAATATAAGATTTCATAAGTATAGGTTGAAAAACGTGGTTTAAAATTACTACTTTTTTATACTATTTAAAATGCAATTCTATTTTTTTTATTGGTAAAATTTAAGTTTTTTTTAGCCAATTTCACACTTGAAAATCAATAGATTTCATTAAATTAGCGTAACAATCTAAAACCAAAAAAAAATGAAAAAATTAATTTTAGCACTTGTTGCTATTCTAGGATTCACCTTTTCGGTAGCTGCTCAAGATGGCGCCAAAAAAGACGCTAAAAAAGCAGAAACTTCTAAAGCTGTAAAAAAAGATACCAAAACGGATTCAAAAGTAGTTTTGAAAAAAGACGGAACTCCAGACAAACGCTACAAAGAAAACAAGGATTCTAAAGTAGTTCTTAAAAAAGACGGAACTCCAGACAAGCGTTACAAAAAATAATATTCATAAAAAAAGCCATTCGAATTGAATGGCTTTTTTTATGATATAGAATTTCATTCAATGCCATATTGATCCATCAAGTACAACAACGATGTCATTGTTGCTGCTCCCAACTCTAATTCTCGCTTATTAACACCTTCAAAAGTATCTGTCGCGGCGTGATGGTAATCAAAATAGCGTTGTGAATCTGGTTTTAATCCTGCTTTTATAATTCTCTTAGAAGTCAACGGTTCGATATCTGAGCCACTATGTCCTTTATCGAAGCTATGGATCAAGTACGGTTCAAAGAGATATTTCCAGCTGTTGATTTTTTTCAACGCCGCATCGTCGCTTTCAAAAGTAAACCCTCGAGGCGAAAAACCGCCGGAATCACTTTCCAAGGCAAAAATGTGGTTTTCATTATTTTTTTGAGACAACTCTTCGTATTTCTTACCACCTCGCCCTCCGTTTTCTTCATTCATAAACAACACTACTCGAATGGTGTTTTTAGGATGGTATCCGATACTTTTCAAAATATGAAGCGCTTCCATGCTTTGTACTACTCCTGCTCCATCATCTTGAGAACCGTCCGCTAAATCCCAGGAATCGAGATGACCTCCAACTACCATAATTCTGTCAGGATACTCCAATCCTTTAATTTCTCCAATAACATTATACGAAAGAACATCATCGAATTGTGCGCAAGAAAGCTTAAGATAAAATTTTAGATTTGGATTTTGTTTTAATTTAGAACTTAAAAGCTCGGCACCATTGGTACTGATGGCTGCTGTTGGAATGTACTGTACTTTTGGAATATCTCCATAACTTTGAGCACCAGTATGAGGATAATTATCCAATCGAAAATTCATCGAGCGAACAATTGTGGCTACAGCTCCAAACTTGGAAGCCTCTTTAGCTCCATTGTAGCGTTGGTCCACGGCTCCACCATAGGATTGAAAAGCCTCTACATTTTCAGGGTCAAACGCGCGATTAAAAAAAACAATTTTACCTTTTATTTTCTCGCTTCCTAAATCTGATAATTCTTTGAGGGAGTGCACTTCTATAACTTCTGCGGTAAGACCGTTTTTTGGAGTGGCAATAGATCCTCCTAAGGCACATATTGGAACCACTGTTTTAATCTTATTCTCCAAGATGAAAGCAGACTCTTTTTCGCCGCGAACCCACTTCGGCACCATTACTTCTTGCAAATAGACTCGATCTAATCCTAACGTTTCTAGTTGGGCCTTGGTATACTGAACCGCCTTTTCGGCTCCTACAGAACCCGACAATCTCGAACCAATTTTATTCGAGAGATCATCTAGCCAAGAATAGCATTTGCTATTGGATAAAGCGACTTTGTAGATTTCAGCCAATTTTTGTTCATTCTTCGTTTGAGAAAACATCAGAGAACTTTGGAGCAGCAGCACAAGAACGATTTTTTTCATATTCAATATTTAGAATTTTAAAATTAAAGTTTTTTTTAATTCGATAGCAAAAAAAAACCCGATAGTAAGTACTATCAGGTTTTAGTTTTAAATAGAAAGTAACACTTAGTGTCCTCCGCTGATTTTTTTATCAAAATTGATGCCTTGATTTTTTAGAATTCCACTCACTTTCCATGCATAAAATGCTAAGTAAAGGAAACAAAAAACGCCAACAATATAGCTAAAATGAATGTTGGTACTATCTGCAATATATCCTTGCAACCAACTTATAATTCCCCCGCCCATAATCATCATAATTAAGAAACTACTTCCTTGACTGGTGTGTTTACCCAGTCCGCTAATGGCTAGTGTAAAAATACAAGGCCATAAAGTACTGCAAAACAAACCAACACTTATAAACGCATACACACTGGTCATTCCTGAGGTGGTCATCCCTATTAACAAAGCAGCGATTCCCAAAATTGAAAAGATTAATAACATTCGGGCTGGATTTCCTTTGCTAGCAATATCGG